>Ga0307931_1000622_pt1 | contig 22787 bp, 24 predicted proteins | sample OrgLakmetageno47_FD_201816 | JGI IMG/M metagenome (GOLD analysis project Ga0307931, IMG submission 201816) | Saline water microbial communities from Organic Lake, Antarctica - #47 | ecosystem: Environmental > Aquatic > Non-marine Saline and Alkaline > Saline | place: Antarctica: Organic Lake...
CGAACGCAAGAATTGCGGCGTTGAAACGAGCTTTTTATGGGCTTTCAGGAATGAGGCTTAGTTTGTCCTGGATCAGACCTTCGAAAATTGACCACATTTTGGAGGTATCCGTCACCAAAAACTTATAGTGATATCCCTTGATCTAACTACAGGTAGTTCCGGGTGTTATGAGGTTGCCACGTTAAGGGAATAAGGGTTAAAATTCGGTACTTCCACCTGTCAGAAATCGGTTTCCTTCTTGTACTGTAGTACTAAAAAACGCTAAGAGAGCGAGTGCTGAGGCCAAATTCCCCCGCCCTTATTACCCGGAACTACCTGTACTGTACACTGTACACTGTGTACTCTAGCTATTACATAGCTAGCTAGCTGCGAGTAGGGTCACAGTCGAAACATCAAAACGAAACCAAATCAGAAACAAACATGGTTTTCGCGCCGGTTTTGTTTCTCCGAAACAAACTTCGTCCTGCGTCCGGGCGTTTCCCCGTTTCGCGAAACGAAACGAAGGTACAGGTCGCTCGGTTTGTTTCGATATATTCGCTTAATCCGTGTTTTTGTATCGTCACATGGGCCCCCTACGGGAATGCTTTGGTAAGAGGCGGGGTTGTCCTACGTTAACTCTTGATGTGAATCGACCCTCAAAATATCCTTCTTGATATCTTTTGAAATCCTCTCGAGGGGTTTTGAAAAAAACTGTTGTGGATTTACGGAACTCCCCCCGAGGGGGTCTGGATTGAAGTCCGTTTCGTTTCGGCTTGATGTACAGGAAGATGATAATTATTTTGCGTTTGTTTCACCTCGAGAAACGAAACGTCCCCAATAATCCCATCTCTCGGTGTGTTTCATTTCGAAACAACTAGAAGAACAGAGCCCCTAAAAACCGGGGTTTCGTTTCATCTCACTTTTCTGGTTTCGACTGTTTCCCTAGCTGCGAGTAGCCGAGGGTTTACGAGGCGTGGGGGCACCATACACTTTGAGATATGGCGCCCGTGGGTCTACCGCATCCTAGCCCAACTTTGTTTGGGCAGGTGACTGGTCTCGTTCAGAAAAATGTTACGATCTTCAAAAGAAACAAGAAGACCGTGGCTGTGAACTTTATCTACCCACTATACATGATCGGGATCCTCGTCTTCATTGCTTTCTTGGTAAAGCAGACCAGTGACTACGGTAACGCTTTGTTTCAGCCGTGCCAGCTTCCCTCGATGTGCGGCGTCTCTGCTGGAACCAACATTTCTTTTGTGTGTCCCGCCGAAAGCGACAAGCTCAACGATTGCCTCTCTTGGGTATCCGAAACTAACCGCACTCTTCGTGTCATGGAAACCTCTAATACGAGCTGCCCTTCAGTCGATGTGCTGCCCAGTGAATCAGATCTTGAGTCGGCGTTCGAGCGTGGTGGCGTTTATGCGGGAGTTGTCGTAGACAGCCTTGCAAGCGGCAAAATTGCGTACACTCTTAGATTGGACGGAGGAGATGCCAACTCGGGAGCTTGCTCATCAAGTCTGAACTGTGCGTTGAAGGCTTGGAAAGGGGAAGACACCATGTCTACTCTTACGCTTCAGCAGTCATTATTAGATTCTGGTCTAGGAGAGCCCGCCTTTCCTCTTTCATGGTGGATATCTGCACAAAATTCTGAAGGGGTTGAGAACGTCTTTGCTCTGTCCACTGCAACTATCGTCAATGAGGCAGCAGGCATTGCACTTCAAGGTTTGCCTCGAATGGCAACAAACTATTCCATGAATTCTACGAGTTGCTCTGCTGGTTCGACCACCAATCTGAGCCCAAGTAATGTACAATTTCGACAATATCCCGTTCCGAGCGCGACGAGCGAAGGCGTTTTCGAATCATTTTCCGGATTCGCCACAATCATTCCCTTCTATGTGGTAAGCTATTCATGAATGTGTTTGTTTTACGCAAGCATGAGCTCGTTATCTTATGGCGTAAGCTCACCATGATATGCATGGCTAATGTGCGCGGGTATAGGTCATAGCTTTCACCTACCTGTCGCGATGGACCTGCGCTCGAGTCAAGGAGGAACAAGAAAACAAGCATCTAGAGACGATGCAAATGATGGGTCTCACGGAATGGGCCAATATTATTGCCTGGACGGTGACCATGCTCCCTTTTGTTCTCGTAGCCGGTGTAGGAGCTTCTTTGCTCCTGACGCAGCTTCAAGTACTGCCTGGAGCGAATTTGTTCCTGGTCTTTTTCATCATCGGTTTGTTCATTTTATCGTTCGTGCCATTTGCCCTGCTCATCAGTTCGGTGGTGAAAGAAACGAAGAGCGCCGAATCGCTTGGGCAGTTGTTGCCTATTGCTTTTGGGGCGCTAAATTTTGCGCTCGTCAACGAGCGTCGGACTGCTCCTCTTTATGCGGCTGCGCTCGTTCCAGCTTGTGCCATGGAACTTGCAATGAATGCCGTGCTGGAATTGGTGAAGAAAGGTGACACCTTTGGCATGTCTAACGTTACGGACCAGTCTACGGGTATTTCGTACCTTGGCGCGTTGGGCATGCTAATATTTGACATTTGTTGGATGGCGGCCCTTTCTTCGTTGCTTTCGTCATCGTCGTCTTCGATATTGCTTAAAAAGATTATACCCGACGATCAAAACCCGCTTCTTGAAGCGCTTGCCGAAGACGGAGCAGAAAACCCTGCTATTGTTGAGCCTATGCAGCCTATGCCAGGTGATAGATTGAGCGTACGTTCTTTGGTGAAAGAATTCCCAGGTTTTGGGACTTCGGGTCCCATTCGCGCTGTGGACAACCTTTCGTTCGAACTTCAAGAGGGTGAAATTTACTGCTTGCTCGGCCACAATGGTGCCGGGAAAAGCACTGCCATCAGCATCATCACCGGCCTCTTTGGGCCAACTTCTGGATTTGTTGAAGCCCTTGGCCTCCGTTTGGACACGCAGACTGGTTTAAACACCGTTCGCGCGCAAATGGGCGTTTGCCCTCAGCACGATGTTCTTTTCGACGGACTTACGGTCGAGGAGCACCTGAAACTATATGGCCAAATCAAGGGCTTGTCCAGCGAAACACTGGAAACACAAATGAACGACATTATTTCTGCCGTAGGCCTCCAGGAAAAGAGGAAGGAATTTTCGACGAAATTATCCGGAGGGCAAAAGCGGCGCCTTTCCGTTGCCATCGCTCTAATGGGCGACCCAAAAATACTCATCTTGGATGAGCCCACGGCTGGTAACTTTAGCCTCATTACATCACCTTTTCTAGAGCGTGTAAACGATTCTGTTGCCTGCTTCTCGCGATGTGCTCTTAAATTGCCCTTACTTCTCATGTTTTGCGTCGTGAATATCTCGCTACTCACTGTGGGCTAAAATTTATTTGTATCTTGGACAGGACTCGATCCAACATCCCGTCGACAAATCTGGGATCTCCTTCAGGAGCGCAAAAAGGGCCGAATCATTTTGTTAACCACTCACTTTATGGACGAAGCTGACGTTCTCGGTGATCGAATTGCCATTATGTCCGGCGGGAAACTCGAATGCAGTGGTTCCTCACTCTTCCTCAAAGAGCAATTTGGGGTGGGCTATCACCTTGAAGTCGTTGCCTCTCCTACCTTCAACGAAAGCGGATTCATGGATTTGGTGACCTCTTTTTCACCGGATGCAGTTCTGGCAAGAAGTTCAGGTGCGGAGCGAAGTATCACTCTTCCGAGTGGGGGGCGTGCACGCTTTGCTGACATGTTCGATGGGATTGAGAGTGCAGTGGAATCTCTGGGCGTGTCGGCGTATGGAATCAGCCTTACTACTTTAGAAGAAGTCTTCATTCGGGTCACGAAAGACGCAGAACGGCGCGCCAACTCCAAAATTGACGTTGCTGGCGAAGCAGCCCCAAAGCTGCGCTTGGCGATGAATGACAATACCGTAGCCAAGCAACCGACTGAATATCGTCGCTTTCAAATCCTCACCAACACCAGCGTTCGGCAGATTGTTCGCTCTCCAGGCGCTCTATGTTGTGTAATTGTGATTCCCATGATCTTTTCAATCGTGAGCTTGCTCCTTTACAAGTTTTCTGGTGGAGGCGCTAGTGTTTCGGTCCCTTCTATAGTCATGAATTCATCTTCGCCAGCATACTTCACTGGTGACACCTTACTCTATTCAGCTCCAGTAGGCTCCTCTCAAGGAATTCCGCCTTGCCTCTCCACACTTACCTCCGCGTATGAAAGTTTGCAAATCAGGCAAGAATCTATTTCAGCCTATCTCAATCACAGCGACGCGAATATCAGTAGTTTTGCAGCATTAGCTTTTGATTCGCTTGACTGCAAGGACGGCTATTTCGACGGCCAATCCGAGCTGTATTTCAATGGGAGCACTCCAAATGCGGTAATATTGACAAGTGTTCTGGCTGTCCGTAGTAGATATGTTGCTGCTATCGTGAGATGTACTTTTACTTAGGAAGGTCATTTTATGCCACTTTTCCCGTATCGTTCTTGTATGTGTAACCCATATAGATTGCTCAAGTGATGACGGTGTTGGCTTCGAAGAATTCAACGCATCTTTCTGTTAACTTCAAGCCATTTCCTTACCGCGGTCCTGCCGCGGTGCCCTACAATGGCGCATCTGTTACCATGGCCTACCTCATGGGCTCTCTGTTTGGCATATTCATCAACTGGCCTGCGTCCTTGGTTCTAACGGACAAAGAAAGCGGCGTAGCGCACCAATTCAAACTTGTGGGAGTGTCGGCTCTCGTGCGTTGGGGTGTCCTCTTGGTCATGAACCTGGCCATTTTTTCGTTTGTTGCTGTACCTTTCTGCGCCCTGGTGCTGGTGATTGATGTCAAGCCCTTTTCATCGCCGGTTGGGTTTGGGGCCTTGTGTGTCTTCATGCTGGTGGCGATTGTTCAAACCATTCTGGTGTCCCTGTGCTTCAGTTTGGCCTTCACCACCAAAAAGACCTGCCGCGAAGTTTTGGGCACCGTCACTACCATGCCTAGCCTTATTTTGTTTGCCATTCTCTGGAACGTGTTCCCTTCCATTCCAATGTCTGGAAATTATCCGGGCGGGCTAGCCATTGCCGACCCGCTTTACCCTGCCTTCGCAGTGATCAATTTTGTTTTCTGCATGCTCCTGCCGCCGCTTCCGTTGATGGGAGCGTTGACAGTGGTTAATCTTCAAAGTATGTATGGCACTGTTGAACTCGATGCATTAAAACTCTGGTCCTGGACGTCTGTGTACAACGGTTACCAGTGCACTTCATGCTCCACTCCCGGTCTGTACACAGTACTAGTGCCAGCACTCTGCAGCTCGGTTCTTGCCGTGATCGCCCTCATGCTGGATTCCAATGGCTTGCTCCGGCGATTCAAGAACAACAGCGAACCGACAATCGGGGATGCCTTTGACGAAGATGCTGCAGTCGCCTGTGAGCGAGCGCGCGTTGAGGGGCTTGGTAATGCAGACAAGGAACGAATTGTCATTGACCGGATCCGGAAAGTGTTTCCGGGCACTCGAGCGAAACCACAAGCTAAAGTGGCCGTGCACGGGCTGTCGCTCGGGTTGCGTGACGGAGAGGTGCTTTAAGACAAGAATATAGAATACGATTGCGGAATACATTCTTTTTGGGCCTTCTACGCATTTACATACATTCTTGCAACTGTGTTCTGCTGCCAGGTGTTCGGGCTTTTAGGGCCTAATGGCGCAGGAAAGACATCGCTGGTCAATATGCTTACCGGTGACCTTGAGCCTACTGCAGGCGACGCCCAGATCGGAGGTCACAGCGTTGTCACTGATCTGCGCCCTGTCTTAAATAACACCGGCTTTTGTCCTCAATTTGGGGGGCTGCACGAGCTCAACACACTTGAAGAAGAGTTGACTCTATATTGTGAACTCCGCGGCATGACTGAAAGCCAAACGCAGGCAACCATCAACCAAATTCTGGACATTTTGGACATTCGCGAGCACGCCAAGAAGCTCACCAAGCAACTCAGTGGAGGCAACAAGCGCAAGTTGTCCGCAGCACTTACGTTGATAGGCAACCCGCGCACGATTTACTTGGACGAACCCTCTACTGGAGTTGGTGAGTTCAAAGGACTCATGCGTGTACAGTGCACAACACACTACTTTGTACTAGTGAAAGGACTAAAACACTTCTGTAATAGTAGATTGACTGATCTCGCCGACAATGTGTCCACTAACCAACTATTTTCTGTTGTGCTTTGTGTGTTTTTAGATGCAAAAGCCCGGCGAAATTTGTGGGATCTGATCGATGCCAACAAGGACGGCCGCGTGACCTTTCTCATCACGCACAGCATGGAGGAAGCAGATGCGTTGAGCAGCCGGATTGGCATCATGGTCAGCGGATCGATGCGCGCTCTAGGCACGCCTCAGGAACTCAAATCGTCACACGGGGCAGGCTATGTCTTGCAGCTTCGCACTTCTGAGCCGGCCGGTACCATAGAAGCCTTACCTCGCCTCTTTCCGGGCGCTCGCCTGTTGGAAGAGAATTGCGGTTCGCAGCGCTTTGCTCTTCCTCTCAGCACGCGCCTCGGCCCGGCCTTTAGGTTGCTAGATCAAGAAGCGGCAGCGCTCTGCATCGAAACGTACGCACTTCAGCAAGTTACCTTAGAGCAAATCCTTCTGGACTTCATCAAACGATACACCCAAGAGGACGACAAAGAAGCGGAAGTTACACTGAATGAAATCTACGGACCGTTGAATGAGACAGTCGTGAGTGCGGAATCTACCAATGTTTGATTGAGCGATAAGCGTCGCATTTCATCACCACACCACGCACCAAGAAAGAGGAATTTGTAATGTTATATGTACATGGCGAATCTCTGCTTCAAGCTTCGAGTGATTTGTATCTATATTTGTGATTCCTCAAACGGTGCCAAAACCGCGCATCTGTCTCTCTCAAATGGCCTTTAGATTTACAAAGTACTTTTTGTGGCCTGGCTATCAGATCTGTATTGATATTCAAATGATATAATCCGACTACCCTACTTATCAAGACTTAAATCGTAGAACTACTCTACTCTATATGTAGCCTCTTTGCCCGATTTTCGTGCACCTCCGAAGGGTAATTCGTTTTAAAACAGGGCAAAGGCAACAAAGGCAAAGTATAATCTAGCTGCTTTAGCTAGCGTCAGCCCCCACCCCCCCACACTGGTGTTCATTTAGCTACCATGTTCTCGTATTTTTGACAAAACTGTTGAAAACTTACTTACTTACCTCGCCGAATTCGTTGCCGTGAAATTTGGGTCTGCCCTCAGCATTGGCTTCTGTGTCATTTGGGTTTGTATTAGTTCGAGTTCGAGTTCTGAACGCCGAACCTTCGTATGTACATCGGCATCTACTTACCGGTACCCGAACTCGAACTCGAAGGACGAAACATCAGCACAGGCAGTGGTTTGAACCAATGGAAAGCTCTTGAAGACAAAAAAAAGGGCTTCTCTATTTCTTCTCCCACCTGCAGTAGTAGTGCAGTGGCCGCTGGTAGGGTTGATAAAAATAAGTATTACTTTTATATTGTGCCAACTAAGTATATTTATAAGCAACTAAGTAGAATATTTTCCCAATTTTCCGAACATTAAGACATTGAAAAACCGGAATCCTAAGAATGGTACTTTCTCGCCCTATTATATGGTATTTACCACCGTATATACCGTATTTACTTGACTATTTACTTATTTGGGTCAAAAACGTTACTTATTTTTACGAACCCTAGCTAGCCGCTGGCCGACCGCCGTCATTTTGTTTACTCCAGTCAGTATAGTGCCTACCTGTGTTTAACAGCCTGAGCCCACAGGAGGAGAAGCTAGAAACACGCCTCTGATAGCGCAAGGCTCTCCTGGATAGCGTTTGAATTTCGACTTTCGGATCAGCAAACATGTCCATGCTATTCAAAGCAAAGAAATATGTGGCCTCGAAGTTTAGGTAAATGTAGACCACGATCCATTATTAGACAACATTCCTCAAGATCGCTTTTGAGTGAATCTATATTCAAGCCTAACGATAACTCCTGCAAACGTCAACAGTCGATGTAAACATCATTTTCACTTTGCTTTCAAATGATGCGAATATCCAACGTGCTTGTTTTTTTTTCTTTTTGCTCTCGGGGATTTCTATCAGTGAGTCTGGCACCGGGCAAGCTCTGATCCTCAAGCTCTTCGGCAGTCAGGGAGTCAATGTCATGAACGGCGTGTATCGCAGGTGCGCTGCCGATATGCAACGATTAAACCCGATTCATTCACTCGGGACTCTCCACTGCCTCATATTCTCTTTCTTAAAAATTGCTTGCTCCTCTTTTCTAGCCTCGCTCGTCCCATGTCATACTCCCAATTGTGCCATATGGTGAATGTTAGCTAGAGGAGCTTGCTTCCTGCCAACAGCCTCGCAATTATCTCTACTCTTTCTAATATTCATACTTCTCTCTGTTTTGACTCCATATTAGCGCGGCGCGTTTTTACGGCGACGCACAAGCAAAACAGCTGAAAATCGACATTTTCAAACTGATTTTGAAAGTCGTGCTCCTCTATCGCAACCGCATAATCACTGAAGTGTCTGCTGCTCCCGCGAGGCCGAAAATGCTGAGCATGATGGTAGGAATCCCTGTTATCCCTCAGAGTTCAGTCGGGCATTTCCCGTGATGCTCTATTGGTAGTTTACCCTCCCCTCACCTTCATCTTTTGGAAGCACCACTCTAACCTGTTTTTATGCTACTCTTGGCTTCTTTCTTCTTGCCTACTTCTTCATGTGACCTCTTTCTTTTTTTTTCCTCTCTCTCTCTATCTCTTTTCCGTTCGCATCTTAAACCCCAATCCCTGTGGCATTTTTATACCAGGACATGATCATCGATTCCATCGAAGCGCCTCCGGAGTCCCAGTCCCACACCCCAGCTCAACTGGCCTCGGAAATGCAGCGGTGCCACGACGCGGTCATGCCCCTGCTGCAGCCGCACGTGCGCGAGCACAACTGGCGCCGCCTGACCCGGGTCTTTGACGCCTACGGCTCGGAGGTGCTTTGAATAGTTGTGTGCTTTACTTTTATGCTTCATCTTTTTCTTCTCTTTTGTAGGGTTATGGCGAGCTTTTTTTTTGTATTGGCTGTCGACCGGAATAGGGCCTACTAGTAGTAGGGAGACGGTACATTCATTTCATTGGTAATAGTGAGCTGATGTTTGCTCGTTCCGGTCTACGTGCGTTCATTTGATGTCTATTTCTTTCTTCATCTGACGCGTGGCGGTGGGGCAACAGCCGTTCCTGAAAGCGTTTTTAACTTCGCCCGCCTACGAAGACGACCGCGAGCTCATATTGGTCAACTTTCAAAGCCTCGTGAGGCCGTACGAAAACGAGCGCTCCGAATTGAAGGCGTTTCAGAAACAGCAGGCTGAGCTCCGTAGGGCTAAAATCGCCAAAATGACCTCTCCGCCAATGAGCATGAAGCTCTGGCTCGACGACGTGCACGGCTCGGTAAAAATATTTCGTGACCACAAATATATTAGAACGGGCACGCACTCCCGCACACGCCCACACTCGGCCCTTCTAAAAAAAACGCTGTTTTTGTCTTAAATTTCTTTTTAGAATTTCTGCAGCCGCATCCTTTCTGTGTGTTTATTTTTTTCTGAATTGACACCGCGATGCCGCGTATCTTGTGTCGCTGTTCACAGGTGCTCTTCCAGGACTGGCTCCGGTCCCTGCCCACGCCCGATGCCCTCAACCTGCTGCTGTTCCTCCGGGCGGTGAGTGTGTTACTAATTATATTTTTTTCCCTCCATGTACTGTGCTTTTGTTCAAATACTGTACCTTTTCGCTCTATTTATCACCGCCCCCTCTCCTCTCCTCTGTCATGAACTAAATGCACAATGTTCAAACCAATCCTCTTCTACGCTACACGACTTCCCCTCTATACATGTAAGGTGGACTATTACCGAGGCACGATGAACCGCGCTTTGCTGAAGAGCCGCGCAGTCCAAATATCGGACTCGTTCCTGGCCCGCGCCGCCAAACAACCCGTCAGGTTCAACGACGAAAGCTTGCGGCAGGTACGAGGAGCGATTGGAGTGGATGTGGTGATTAGGTATTGCCGTACAAAAGAAGGGTTATAAATGAGAGTCAATTACGCAGGTCTATTGAATGTGAGATAAGCTACGTTGTCTTTTATCTTTGAGCTCCTCTTTTCACGTTTATTTCTCTCTCGTTCCTCCTTCCTTTTTTCCAACTCGCCTTCCATGTAATGCCAAACACTAGGCCACAATGGACGCAGTCGCGAAAGGCAGCCGAGGCGCTTTCGACGGTGCCGAAGCAGACGCCACCACTCAATTGAGCGCCGTGTTCTTGGAGGTATTTTATATTACTACATTAGTACATACAAGAGTCGATTAGGAGCAAAGAGGCAAACGCGCTCTTTGTCTCTTTGCTCAAACGCGTTTTGAATCAGCTCGCTACTTTTGCATGAGTATCTCCATTCACTTCAACGAAACAGTTCAAATGTACACCAAGAATGATTTCGCCTGCATTTCGCTACAACTCCCACTTTCCCTACTCACTCACTCTTTGCGTCCTTCCGCTCTCGTGCTTTTGCTTTCTTTTTCTTTTTTTGGCTGTTGTCGCTGCTGCGAACAGCATTTCTCGTCCTCGCCCCAATTTGCCACACTAACTACGGAGGTCAAAGAATTGGAGTTGCGTGTGACACGTTTCCAAAAATGGAGTGAAGTTGGCTCAGTCTCCATTTCAGAGGTGCGTTTCTGTGCGCGCGCATGTCATGAAATGTGCTCCTGCTTTGGTAGTCTGCCCTCCGGCGTTTCTGCCCTTCTTTACAACATTCTTCTTCTCTTATCAGCTGCACTTACTTGCTAAGGTATGTTATTCTCTTTTGATCGCTTCTCTTTTTTTCTTTTTTTTTGAATATGGCGTGTGCACAACTCCTATTCATAAACGCTACTACACCTTATACAGGATTTGAGCAAATTGGATTTGGGAAACGTGAATGGTTCAGAAGGCGCTAGTGGCGATCCTGCGGCTGACAGTGACGATGATGGCGACGGCAACAACGTCTAAATGAACGCGCGCGCTTTTGTATCTTACTCTACTTCATGGTTACACTTGGACATTCCGCTTGTTTTATTTCTACTAATTTTAATTCTGATTCCGCTGCTGCATAAACGCCAGATGTTACTAAAGGACTTGGCTGATTTGCCAAGCGAATTGATTATCTTCTTCTCCATAGTAATGTGCGATGGTATATCTTTCGAAAATCTCTAAGTGAAAGTAAAAGTAAATCCATATTCATATCGACTTCCACCTCCGATTTAACCACGCACCATGCATGATTCGGTTTTTTTTTTAATGGCACTGGCGACATAAACCATATACCTGAATTTGAGTTAATCACTCCTACTTCCGGGATCTGGGATGGGATTAAAATTAGAAGACTTACTTCCTACTTCTGATACTTCTCTGGGATCTGGTTTTCTGATGGCTGATGGCCCATGGCCTTCGACAATCGACAAACAGCAGAAAAAGCACAGAATTATTAATCGAGGAGTTATGGCTGGGACGGGCATATAGACATGTCCTTCGATTGCTTTTCTTCGCGTGGTGCATGTGCCACTTCGTGCTTGCTCTTGCTCTCATCTGTGGTTGTTTCCGCTTGTGCTGCTCTTCTGGTTCTCACGCAGCTCCCTCGAGAAGCCGCTAAGGTGGATTAGAGGGGCTTCGGCGCGTGGCCGTTCTTACATGTGCTGACTGCCCGTGATTGCTCTTTTGTATTTCTGCTCTGCTTTATTTTTTTCTCCTGTTGCATCTTCGATTCCGTCTCCTCTTGTGTCTTCGATTCATTCCCCAGTGCTCACCTTTTTGGGGGATACGGATTCTTCTTGGCCTTTAACATCCTTTCTTCTTCACGCGAATCCACGACCCAGGAATTATTTTGAATCTTCCAGAAACAACTCCTTCTTGGAATCTTCGCACTTAGGCTGTTACCGACGAAGGGTCATAGGACCCGCCCTGGCGCCAGTGGCGCATGTGTAAACGCACGTCGTCGACCTTTTCCACCACCTCACAGAAGTCCTGTTACACGTGCACAAACACACACACACGTGTAGAGTTGCGTTTGAACACCACACCACGCTAAGTGCCAGAGGTCAAGGAAGCAAAGCAGTTATGAACTACATTCGGACATTACTACACATTGCAAATTCACATTTATTGCACCAAGATAAAGAGGAGACGTAAGCACGCGAGCAAGTACACGTCGCTACTAAGTACCCGGTACATCATACTCCAGGTTTCAAACCACGCTCGGGTACCTGAATCACTCGAAGCTCGTCATCGTCTTGTTGGTCGATCCACGAAATGCACCCCACTGCATTCTCGGGGTGGAACAAGTAACTCAGCGGAGAGTTGTCGACAATCACGCACGACGTTAAGTCGCGGCCGAGCAAGCTCAAATTCTTGACGAAGTTCCCCTGGTACTGCGTGCACGACTCGCGGAACAGCCGGTGCCGAATCACCTTGTGCACGTCGAGCTTGTCAAGGAGCGGGTCGGCGTATTTGTTCAAACTGGCAGTGTAAATGATCACTTCGTACTTCTCGCCGCAGCGCCGCAGGTACTCGTCCACGCCCGGCCTTTTGCAGACGTAGACGTGGTGCACCGTGTCCTCGATCTGCACCGGAATGATGTAGTCCGCGTTGGGCACGGCCCGGAAGGACGAGTGCACCAGGGTCTCGTCGAGGTCCAGCACCAGGCAGAGCTTGCCCTTGTCCCGAGGCTGCACGGGGGGCAAAATGGGCTGGAGAAAACAAGAGAGAGACGGAGAGAGAGAGAGTGGAAAGTTGGGAACGGAAGTAAAACAAAGAAGAAGTGAAAGGAAAGGAATCAGTAAGACATAAAAGAAAAGAGTATTTGCTTAAGTCATATACCTCCTGTATGTAGCTTCCGACGAGAGAGGAAAAGAAAGGACAATGCGAGGGTTACAACAGCAACAATTACAGCTCTCAGAACAGGCTACATCCAACATCCTATGCACACTGCTAGATGCAGTAGTCGCGCAAATCACAACACACAACTCGTCCCTTCACACCTTGTCTGACGGGTGCGCCGGGTCTTCGTAATGAAAGGTGCCAAAAGTGGGAGCCGCCGAGTTGGGGGAAGAGTTGGGTTGTCCGTTGGATTTGGCCCGCGAGGTGCGCCTGGCGCCGGTAGGGGAACTGACGGCTTCCGCTCCGCCCTAATGTGGTGTTGGTGTGTGGGGTTGGTGTGGGATGTGGGAGGGGGGGGTGGGGTATGACAAGAGTTGAGGCTACGTGGCTCGGTGAGCGTGGACGAAAGAATCAAGGATTCAGATGTGAGATAAAAGACAGCACGGTAGCTGACAAGACTAGGCATGCCAAATCAATTCAAAGACGTGGGAACCATATGTTTCTAACCCAAAGCCATGGCCCTAACACTCCTTCACCTGGCTTCGGTTCGCGAGTTGCGTGGCGCCGCCTTTGCCGTCTCCGTCTGCCGTGTCACCGCCGGCCCCTTTCTCAGCATTGTTGTTGCTCGCCAGGCAGCAGCACAGGGCCCCCGCGAGAGACCCGCCGTCCTCACCAGATCCCCCACTTCCGGGGGTGGTGCTGCCACTCTGGTCGTTGTTGTTGCCATTGGGCGATCCGGGCGGGCGAATCGGAGTGCCGCTGGCGTCGGTCTACAGGAGGGGAAAGATGTTGGAAGAGGGAAATGAAAGACACGTTGGAAGAGGGAAAGGAGAGACACGTTGGAAGAGGGAAAGGAAAGACACGTTGGAAGAGGGAAAGGAGAGACACGTTGGAAGAGGGAAAGGAGAGACACGTTGGAAGAGGGAAATGAGAGACACGTTGGAAGAGGGAAAGGAAAGACACGTTGGAAGAGGGAAAGGAGAGACACGTTGGAAGAGGGAAAGGAGAGACACGTTGGAAGAGGGAAAGGAGAGACACGTTGGAAGAGGGAAAGGAGAGACACGTTGGAAGAGGGAAAGGAAAGACACGTTGGAAGAGGGAAAGGAGAGACACGTTGGAAGAGGGAGAGGAGAGACACGTTGGAAGAGGGAAAGGAGAGACACGTTGGAAGAGGGAAATGAGAGACACGTTGGAAGAGGGAAAGGAGGAGGAGGCGAGATGAATTGGGGTGAATGAGGGGTGCGAAATGGGTAGTTGTGAAACGGGTGGTAGCCATTCAATCAAACGCAACATGGGTAAGAAATGAGCGCTTTGTAGCGGCGTGCAGATACTTCAACCGAGTAGCCTGGCAAAAGCTCGCAGTTCGTGAAGAGTAAAGCGCGCGCTTTTACCTGCGTGATGAAGGCGGCTAAAGGAGACTCCGGAGGGGTGCTTGAAGTTGAGTTGGTGCGACCGGAAGCCTGTGAACGGAGAACAAAGGAGGGTGGAAGGGTGACGAGAAGAGGTTCGGAGAACAAAAGAGGAAAGTGGAGAAAAAAATGACATGGATGAAAGAGGTGATTCAAGGGGCGGTTCCTACTCTCACTGAAGACAGGATTAGTCAGTTACTTCACTTCTAGTCGAAGTGCACCCAATTTTATTCTGGTCAATTCTTCACCTTGGAAGGCGTCTTCTTGGGGGTTTCTGTTTTCCCGCCGGGAGTGCGCGGCACACCCGGGGAGCGGGGGTCGGTGGCGGCCGCCTAATTTGATGCAGGAAAATATAAATACTAGAGATGCATGGGGGGAGCGAATGCAGTTTAAAAAAACATCCAAATCGAAACGGCTAAAGGGCAGCGAGCGTCAATTTCGAGAAAGACTAAGAAAGGAGGCATTGGCAGGGACTGTCATTGATGAAAATCAAATGAGCAGCACAGGAACGGCAAGACAGTGGCGATGGCAAATTTGCGAGAGCGGCGAAAGAGGTACGAAATTCGATCAAACCTCAACGCCATTTTTGTCGTCAGTCGACGAGCCGCGCTTGAACTGAATCGGCGCTGGCCGGCTCTTTGTAGCCGGGCTGCTGTACGCCTCTGTTAGGACCAGCAAGTAACATGGAATGTCACGAGCGAATGGACGGTGGGTTCGTAAGACAACCACACAAAGGGACAAAAACAACGGGCGCATGTGCAGACTGGCAGTTCAAATCCAAACTGTAGGAGAGAACTAGTATCCACAAGCTTTAGTCGAAATAATCTAGAGTAGATCACCGATTTCGGCCTAAATTGAAGATAAGATGAATTTGACTGATTCCACACAGGCATTAGGAAGCATCTCGGTCGAATCGACCGCTCTATGCCCGTTATTCCCAAAACCCACGCTTAAATTACCAACAAGCTACAAGAAAACGTGCGACAACAGCACTTACTTGACATGTTTCGAAAGGCGGCGTGAGAGCAATAAAGGCCAAGACGTCTCTATGAGGGCGAGCGTAGCAGCGATGAACCTGACCAGGAAGCCCCGGGAACGAGAAATATGCAGTGTGGCATGAGCTTGTTGTGAGACTGACCAGGTGGTATGCAATGTTTGAGATCTGAACACAACACTGGCGTGGATCCTTATGAGTGTAAAGATGAAATGAATTTCAAATAAATGGAAGATACACGCAGAGACAACGCGCGCATGCCGTCGCAAGGGCTAATGCCAGTGCCAACGGAACGCGGGGGGTTGTGTAAATTGTCGTTGGATTAGGCTTACAAATATCTCTCTGACGTAACAACTCGATAATGTATGGATAGGAACAACAACCTCCCAAACCCCTCTCTGGATCCGTAATTATGATAGCACATGCAGTTGTGAGGGGATAATTTTCGTGCGCTGTGTGCTCTTCCCCGTGCCTGCGCGTGACGCGCCAATCACCTTTAGGTCAAAGCCAAACTGTGTCGTGTGTTGTCCAAAATCCATGCAAAGCAAACGAACTTCCTCCAAAGTCCGGCCGGCTGAAGATAAAAAACCCGGAGTTTCTTCTAATAAAGAACCATGAACTGAAACAAAAATGGTTTCAATTTATTCTTTCTGGTTCTTATGACAATACGCTACTCCCGCTTTGTGCCCAAAAATGGCTACAGCTACAAATCTTTTGCGTTTGAAAACCCATCCAACGTCCTAGCATTCCACGCTAGCTTACATCATTTTTAGCGAAGCCACTCAACTAGGTGCGTATTCAGAAACGTTGAGGTTTGACGCAAAGTAAAGGTAGTGCACGAATCTGTATTAGCCTGGCAAGTTCACAAAGATATTGAGGAGGCAGCCCGAACAATTACTGTGTCACCATGCGGACCACAGTGGGACTTGGACTCTTGCTGACTTGGGGCTTCGAATTGCGGTGTGCACGATCGGCTCGCACTAAGGCCAACGGCAAGAAGAAAAACAAGCCAAAATCGCAGCGCAATGCAGTGCACTCAAGTGCTTCCTCGTGCTCAGAAGTGGCAACAACCTTCACGACTGCTCAGGGAGTCGCGCTATCGTTCAGGTTACCGAACTAGATTGGCAAGGAGAAAAGCTTGCAATTACATGGCTAGATAACTCCATATGATTGTCTGTCGGAGTATTGCACTATTGCGGTGCACTCATGAAGGATTTTGTCATAGCGTAGAACTGGAACTAGCCTAGCGTCTGTCCTATCCTCAAATCGTATTGACGTTTTCTCTCTCAATGTGCTAATGTGGCGATTTACTTTTATTCTCCCCATTGAATGGTTGATGGGTTGGCATTCCTTGGTGGCGCCGATGGCTGCGCTGGGCTGGATTATGGCGGTCAATGCATGCACGCTGTTGCAGTGACCCTGCCGCCGCGCCGCAGCTGCTGAAGTGGGCACGAGCGCTGAGCGCGGAAGGCGGCAGCGTGACGCATGGCCAGGCCGTAGGGCGCGAGCAGTACGTGGTGCAAGAGGTGAACGCCGGGCGGTGGTCGGAAGTTGCGTACCACGAATACCAGCGGCTGGCAGCCTCGAGTGGGCATGTGGATTCGGCGAGGCTGCTCCTGCAGGTGCGTTGTGATGTATAAATACACACACTCAAATAGAAAGACACACCTAAACACCCGCAGTAGAGGTGGTTTTGTGGCGCACCTGTACTGCGATTTGGATGCACGATGCATGCGCATGCATGGCCGGCTCTAAGTCGTATAGCCCCCCCCCCTGAGTCATGTGCACTTGTGTGTATTGCCGTTACAGTACGGTGTCGGTCCGAGCTGCGCGTCAATCGTAGAACAACAGCAACAACAAGGCAACGATGATTGGCCATTGCAGGCTGCAGCAGCCACATGTAACTTGCCAGAATTGAAACGCTTATTGAAGCACTTACTCGTAGAGCACTCGGATGACGATGGAGATGGCAGTGCAGTTAGCAAGAAGAAGAAAAGGATGAAGAAATCAGCCTCTGGTGAAGAGCTTGTTGAAGAAGAAAAAGACGAAAATGAAAACGCGGCCGATGGACCAGAAGAAGTAGAAATAACAGTGCCTGGAGAAGCAGCTGCAGCTGCACATGACGACGAGATGGATGATAGTCTAATGGGCGGTCTATCTTTTTCCTCCCTGGAGGGGGCAACCAGCGGTACTAGCGCCTCTGCCTCCTCCTCTTGGCCGCGCACCCTTACATGTGCAGCGTTGGCCGACTGCGCAGGCGCTGTGCACTTACTGGTGGACGCTGGCGCTGACGTGGAAGACAAGGTGAGATGAGGAGGTTATTCTGCTGGTGAGGTGTGAATGTGATGTGACTAGAGAAGGAAAAGATTAAGATGGAAGATGAAGTCCAGTGCCCACTTAGAGCTACAAGCGAGTCAACTTCGAGAAGATGCGCGTATGTAGCGAGAGAATGATTTACAAGCGATGCTTTCTTTTCTACTCTGGTGCGTTTTTCTTTAGCTTCTGCCCTTTTCGTCGTACTATGGTTCACTACATTACAGGGGCCAGATGGTTTAACTCCTCTGATGGTGGCAGCCTCCGCTGGCAGTGTGCAAGCTCTGAAGGCTTTGATCGAGGCAGGAGCTGATGCCAACGCCACGCATGGCTTCGCAGGGCAAACGGCACTCCACATGGCTGCAGAGTTAGACCAGGTACTACAATAGTGGGTATTTATCCCCTAATTTAGTACTTTTTATCCGCATGGCGGTATAATTAGATCAGGTCATCTTTGGTATGGATTTGAGGTGATTGCTGAAGGGCTTCTGTTGAGGATGATTTTACCTCCTTTACGATACATTAAATCGTGGTCAGTTTACCTTGTTTCGTTTGTTTTTCTGGTTCTTTTTCTGTGCTCTTGATGTGTGCTCACGCGTGCCCATGTGTCTCATGCATATGCCCATCTACATGTAGACCCTCTCGATCAAGACCCTGTGCCATGACGGCAGAGCAAACCCGAATTTTGGCTTAACCTCCACCTTGGGTCGCCCCTTACACGCTGCTGTTGATGGAAATGTTTCTGAGGCGACAATTTTCGCCCTTGTGAACGGTGTGTGCATGCAACCATTAGTACTATAATCTGTACCGCTGCTGCCGTACCCAAGTAGTATAGCTATCTGCCACTGCTACCTGCCAACACTGACATGCCCTGCTTGTGCCTCTACTGTTGTCTTGTGTTCGGTCATGTTTTTATTAGTGTAGGCTGATGTAAGCACGGGTTCTGCAGATTTTGATTCTAGTAACTCTTGTGTCTCCTTTTCCTTCTGTACTTTCTTCTGATGGTATCTTCGTCTTCTTCCCTTTCTCCTACTTGTGTTGCAGACTGTGGCGCTGATATTAATGCCCTCTTAAACAATGACACCACAGCGCTGTACCTCGCTGCGGATGCGGTATATGACTGTGAATGAGTGCGAGGAATTGTTCTAATATAGTGGTTCATGTGTTATTTCTTTCATTCTTCCTAGTCGAATACCGCCCCTTCCTCTACATGGTTACTTCTCTTTCTCCTTTTGAGCCTTTGTGTGTGGCGTTACTTTCCTGAACCTCTTCGTTTCTATCTTTCATACATGTATATATTCTATTAGGGTAAGCTTCACCTGGTGCGCGCGCTCTTGGACGCCGGGGCTTCTCCGTCCAGAGCGATGCCGCAAGCGCCTTACCAAGGAGGAACACACCTGACACCGGCTGCAACGGTAAGTACTAGCACTACAGCTCATGATAATGATCTCTATCTCAGAATAGGTGCTGGGTGTGGGGACAGAACTGGAAGAATCTTTCCTTTTTTCTCACCTAACAATCAATCCCTCCATCTATACGATGCATACTATATTAGTCCACGGGCCTCTTCAACGAGGATCCGGTCGATGCCTGGGCGAATGTTTGGCAAGCAAATGCAGACCCGGCCAACGGAGCAACCCCCTTGGTAAGTTACGGAGGGTTAGGAGTGGAGGAGAGTTGAGGGAGATGCGCATCTTCTGCAAACACAAGGAAGGAAATATGATTCCATCTTCCCAAAAGATGCGTAAATGATGTTTACATTCGCCTTTGACTTGCCATTACAATAACGATAACCACGTTCCTTCATTCATCGCCCAGCACGCTGCCGCGGAGCGAGGCCACCTCGAGGTGTTGTCTCTTTTGCTGGAGCGCGGCGCCAGTGTAAACGATGCGTCAATGCGTGGCATCACTCCTTTGCACTCGGTGGCGATGCATGGTCAGGGCAACGTGAAGAAGGTACCTGGCTCGTGCTGTTTATGGTTTGAGCAATAACAATGAAAGATTCAAGAAATTGCTCGGGTGTACGCTCTGGGCATGTGTGTTTGTTTATCATACTCCGCCTTCTCTCGTGTATCATCATTGAACATTTTCCTGCTGCAGATCGTGAATACCCTCTTGAAAGGGGGAGCCGATGTGAACAGCCCAGGGAGCAGCAAAGACGGCGCCACTCCTCTGTACTACGCCGCGGGGCTCGGGTTCAGTGAGGTGCGTGTGTACCCAAATACGGAACATAAGAATATAGGGATGATAAAAAGAAGGAGGCAGAGACAGAAAGAGAGAGAGAGAGAAAAGGAAAGAGTGAGTGCTTGTGGTTCAAAAAGAGAATAAGACTACAAAGTTTACGTCTATTGCCAAAAATGAACACAAAGTGATAGCAATCGACATCGTTATCACCCTCGTCATCAACCATCAACCTCTACGAATTCATTCAACCTTTGCACTGCTTCTTAGGTCGTGAAAGCACTTTTGAAAGGCAGCGCCGACGTAAATTTAGGGCAAAAATACGGCGCCAAGGGGTCTCCACTGCACTATGCCGCGGGCACGGGGCATTTGAAAGTGGTCAAATTGCTGTTGGCTGCACCAAAGATCAATGTGAATGTTTGCAGTGGGATACAAGGAGGCTATCTCCAGCCTCTCCATGCTGCGATTGCGCAAGGTATTTTAAAATAGATGCTGTTGGCTTTGTTGAAGTTTGTTGTGATAATAGACCTGTGTTTTACGCCACCTTTACTTCCTCTAATCATTTTCAATGAATTATTTCTGTCCTCTGTTTGTAAGTAGCAATTTTGATTATTTTGAGTTCTAATTGCAATGTCCTAATATTTTTGCTCTCGTATATGAACATGCATGTGCACTCATGTGTGCGTATGCTCTCAACATATTCCATGCGTATAGGGCATACGGCCGTGGCCGAGTTGCTCGTTGCCAGTGGGGCTGACGTAAATACACCTACGGGTTCTTGCCGCCACGAGAAGGAGAAGGACAACAGTCTTCTTCAAGGGAAAAGAGACGAAGATGATGATGATGATGAAGCGAGGAGCCCTCTGATGTTGGCGGTGGTTGGACGATTGCACAATTTGATTCCCGCGTTGCTTACAGCAGGCGCAGATCCACTTTGGGTGAGTACGAAAGTATAAGAGCTCAGGTGCCATGCACTTGAGTTGATGAGTGTGGAAGATGGAGATGCATTGGAGTCGCGTATAACTAATTAATTAGTTAAAATTATAGAAAGATGCGCACAATTTTTCTTTGGTTCGTTGAAATTTCATCGCACTTGTCGAGTGTGCATGCATGAATCATGCTTCCTAATGTTTTTGTGTGTGTATGTGCGCTCAGGCTACTCCCCACACCGGTGCCAACGCCCTTCATCTCGCTTGCCAACTCGCGGATCCAATCGCAGTGAAGTTGTTATTGCAAACTGAAGAAGGTGAGATTCATTTCACCACCCAATTGTACTTCCTTCACCAATTCAGTGACTTCCTTTTTTGCTCAACTCTCTTCTCCAACTTTCTCAAACCATCACATACAGGAAACGATCAATTGTCTTCAACAACAGCCGCGAGCTCAGACATCATTCAAAAACTGGTTACCTCCCTAACAGCAGGAGCATATGATAGTGAAGGATCTTCTTCTTCTTCACCTTCATTGTCAGGATTAGTGGCCGCCACCCCTCTGTATTTAGCCGCTCGGGGAGGGCCTCCTCCTCTTGCAACTTCATCTTCATATACTTCATCGCAAAGGAAAGAAATGGCTGCATACGTCAAAGAAGCAGAGGACAGGTGATGTAAATGAAGCATTAAATGACCAAGAAGAAAATATACACAAGACACTTTTCTCTCTCTGTTTCAAGATTTGAGCGACGAGGAGCTGTTTTGAGTTTTTTTTTTTAACGCCTTTGAATGCCTCCCTTGCTTATGAATATCATGGTTCTGCCGTTTATTTGCCTCTCCAACTTCCCTTTCATGCTTCCCCCTTATGTATATATCGATGAAGGTTGGCGTGCGCTGTGTTATTACTCGACGCTGGAGCGGACACCAATGTTGGGGTTCTTGATAGCGGCGAAGAAGGATCAGGAGGATCAGGAGGAGGAGGAAGCAATGGTGGTGTGACTCCTCTGTTGGCGGCGATTGAGTCCAAGCATGAAGCTCTAGTGAAGCTGCTTTTAGAACGAGGGGCAGACCCCAATCTGGGAGCACAAGGAGGTATGTACTGGAAGAAGATAATAACTAGTTGAATGCGAGTAAGGCAGAGGTTTTAGTTTTAGTTCTGTCGTGTGCCATCTATATATTTCGGGAATAGTCGTTTCTCCTCTTTGTGCTCTTTCTCTCTCTCCTTCTCTTTATGCTCCCTTCCTCTTGTATCTCCCTCAATTCTCTCCATGCTTTCTTCTCTCATTCTCTGGCAATACCAGCGGCACCGTCTCTTCGTGCTCCATTGCTGCTTGCCACTCTCACGGGGCCTGGAACTGCTCCTATCGCGAAGCTCCTGTTAAACGCCGGCGCCAACTGCCAGGTAAGAGTGAGGATAAGGGGGGGGGGGGGGGTATAGAGGACATTCGATAAGTTCAAGCATGTGTGCACTGAGTTAAAAATGTAGATATACCAAGGTTTTGAAAAAATCGAAGACTATGTCTAATGACAAAAATTCACCTTTTTCTTGCCTTCTCTTTTGTCCTCCTCGTTCTTGGACTTCTTTTTCTGTATTTTTTTTTCTGTAATTTAAAACGTTCTTCTTTTTTTGTTTGATGTTACACCCCTTCTCACAGGTGGTGATTGGCTCCCGAGCGAAGCCTTCCACTTTGGTTGACCTCGCACGGCAGCGGCGAGATTTCGACCTCTTGCAACTGCTCGATGCCAATCCAGACTGCCACGTAGACCTCTCGCAGCTTTAGAGCCATTACTAAAATTCAAGAGGCCGAGGGCAGATCGAAGCATGGAGGAAGTACTGCCACTTTTCTTGTTTGTTGTTCGCTTACCAGTCGCGAATACCCCCATAATTACGTATCCTCCATTTCATTGCCCATTTCAAACTTCAAGGATGCGAGCTATACGTCTCGGGCCCCTAATCCTCTAACCTAGAACTCGAACTCGAACTAATACAAACCCAAATGGCACAGAAGCCAATGCTGCGGGCAGAAGTGGGAATGCGCGTGCGTTGCGCAAACAAAGCAAGTGCGGAATGATTCAGGAGGGAGAGGGGC
>Ga0307931_1000628_pt1 | contig 22674 bp, 13 predicted proteins | sample OrgLakmetageno47_FD_201816 | JGI IMG/M metagenome (GOLD analysis project Ga0307931, IMG submission 201816) | Saline water microbial communities from Organic Lake, Antarctica - #47 | ecosystem: Environmental > Aquatic > Non-marine Saline and Alkaline > Saline | place: Antarctica: Organic Lake...
CAATCCTCCATTGTGCCTGCCTTTGATCAAACGAGAGTCCCACGGATAATTCAAGTACCAAGCGGTGCTGCAAATTCATAACGGAAGGGTTCATCATCTGTCGGTGTCCTAGGAACTTCGGGCGAACTCGAACCACTTGGAATTGGCGCGGGAGATCTTATTAGCGGTTAGCTCGCAGCTCGCCCGCCCCACCCCTCGCAGAGTTTAGCACTCACGATCCATTCCCTGACTTTCTCATGCCTGATGGCTGAAGATCAACTGTAGAGTAAATGATTTCAATTGCTTTACGCAAAACGACGCCCAGCCCAGTCAGACTTGTTCTGAAGCTTACACTTTTCTGCTATATAACTCGGCGGTGATTCTTTGTATTGGGGAGTATTCACTAGATTAGACTAGACAAGATATTCGAAACCTCAACGTTATTTAGACCAAGTCATAAGCGCCGATAATACAGCTCATAAGCGCCGTATCTATCCCTGCCTCTCTCTGATGGCAGGCAATTTCAGTGTGCCATTTGCCGACTAGGTATTGGTGAAAACCCGGTATATACGAGATTCGGAGGCCCGTAAAGAGACGAATTGCAGGTAAAGAGGCGGAGAGATAGCGCTTTTGGGGGGCTAATGCGATTTCTTTTACCTCTATTTCTTTTTATTTGACATGAATTATCGACTTTGTCAGTCATGCTTTATGAGAGGGGGAAACGGTGCCAAAAAGATTCGGAGCTAAAGCTCCGGAACTTTTTGAAACCTCCGAACCCAGCGATTTTTGAGACAGGCCCCGAATGGCCGGAATTAGAATGCTAACAGGTAGAGAAGAAAAGCAAAGCAGCGCAAACTAAAACTAAGAACCCAACGATTTTTGATACGATTTTTTCAGTGAGAGCACTTTTGAGATGCCGGTACAGAACATCGACTCTTCGTTGATCTTGCGATACGTGCGACGGTCGAATCCTACGGTATCGTAGTGCGCTCAACGGCGCAACAATGTCTCAGTATTTCGAGGCGTTTCAGCGGCAGGTCTTGCAGCCATTGCAGGACGAGCGCAGCAAGCTCCCAGACCAATCACCGCCGCCAGCTGTAGCTCTAGCCGGCAGCTTGGGCGATGCTGTGCGCGAGTTTGTGCGGTGGATGGCCATCAAACAAACACCTCAAGAGCTCGCACCGTTTTTGAGCCGTTGTGGAGACGAGTTAGTAAAACTTGGCGAACTGGCTTGCGCGCGGGACATCTTTTACGCTGGCGCGTTAGATGCAGTGCGCTCCGCAGCCCCAACGGCCAATGCCACAGGGGCGGCCACAAGCAGCGCCGTGGCGTTACTTCCTGATCAGGCTTGGTTGCTGGGCGTTGAGCTCCAAGTAGCAATCGCAACGTCGCGCGTGGATGTGGCCGCGTGCTTAGCGCTAGACCCTGCAGCAAAATATCCACACACCGTTCGGCAGCTGCGACGGAGCTTAGCTCGTGTGCAAGCGGCAATGGAGGCGCTGCTGCACGGGTTACCTACCCAAGAGCACGAACACGTGAGCTGGTTGCTCCTCAACGGCTGCGTAGCCGTGTACAGCATTGCCGAGCCTTTAGCAACCTTGGGCCATTCTGCAGCGGCTATTCCTTTCATGACGTGGTGTGCGCTCACGATGGAAGCCGTAGTGCCGTTGGCGGCCTTGCCCTATTTGCACTTCCGCATGCGGCTTTATGCCTCGATCGCGTATGCCTACGACGAACGACAAAAGCACAAAGCCTGCCGCAACGTGGTGGCCCACGCCAAGGCGCAAGTGGCGCAGCTCCGTAAGCTTGAAGAATTGGACCCGCCGCTCCCTAAACGTGTGGTGCTGAAGCTGCAGGTAAGAAGTTAACGATGTACAGCACATCTGTTTTAGCAAAGCGCTCTCTTACAGACCAGAAGTCGTTGCACAAACAAAAACGCTGAAGTGAGATTTCGACACGCCTCTCGAGAAACTGAATCTTATCTCTCGCGTACGACTTCACAGTGGTGTATCGTAGTATCTTTGTTGCTTCTAAACTTCTGTTTTTACTGCTATTGTTTCTCGATCAGGCCGCGGAGCGGGACGTAGCGTTGTTGAGTTTCAAGTACGAAGTCGTGCTCGATGTCAAAGCCCTCCTCCCGCCGCCCGAATTCGATGTGTGGGCGTGTGCACATGCAGGGCTGCCGCCTCCCCCCTCGGAGGGTGACCAAAATGGCGGTGGTGGCGGGTCCAAGCCAGGCACACCAGGCGCTGCAGCAGCAGCTGCTAAGAAAGGCGGCAAAGGCGCACCACCACCAGCAGACGAACCAGCGCCTGGACTCGAGGACGGAGACAAGGCCGTGCAATTGCTGCGCGTAAATGATGCTGCGCTTGGGGCGTTGCCGTCGGGCGACAGTTCCGGCGGCCTCAGCCGTTGCCGTGCGGCCGGATGGGCGACGCTCAGGGCCTTGGCCACGACTCCCGAGTGGCAGCTGCCGACCCGCAAACTGCGGTGGGAAGCGCTCTGCGAAGCCATTGGCAGTGGTGCGGACCCGGCTAGTCGACCGCTGCGCGATGGCCTCGAGGGCCCACCTTCTCTTGTGTCATCATCTCTTGACGGCCCTGTAGCGGCTGCGGCTGCTGCTGCTGCGGATGGTTCTGCCGATCCAGAAGCTCAAGAGCAGTTGGCTGCAGCTGCTGGCCGCCGCCGCCGCTTAGCGTATGCGGCGCTAGCCATGGTACTGCCTTTGCCTCAGCAAACAGTGGCAGCCAATAAGGACGACAAGGGACAAGCAGGAGCCGCTACTACTGCTGGAGCGATTGCCTCTGCTTCCGCCAATGAAGCTACTGCTTCAGAGCTGGATGCTAGCCTGCCGCCGCTGCCCGTGAACACTCAGGGCTTGACAGGCGACCTCGAGGTGCGGCCAGCTCAAGTGTGCACCCTCCTGCTAGAGCTGGTGCGGTTGCAAGAATGGCGCGCCGCTTCCACGCTCATCGCGCTCGCGCACACCTGGCTCGATCGGGCTGAAGACGTTGCTGCGATGGCAGTCTTCGATCGCACCGGTGGGGCTGCTGTGATGGCGTCAGCAGCTCTTGACGGCAATCTAGGTGAGGTTGACGGAGGTGCTGCAGCAGCTGAAGAGACGGAAGAAGAGGTGCTTTACCCCTTAAAGCCACCTGTTATATCCTTGGCTCTCCCAACAAGTGGCAATGATGCAAGCGATGCTGCTGTAGGCTTTAGTACTGCCTCGGTGGCCGCTGCGGAACGAGAGCTCTTGGCGCAGCAACTAGAGTTGGTTGGCTGCCTGGTGCGCGTGCGTTACTGGCAGGGTGCTAACGAGCCCAAAGACCTTGTGCTTCAGGGCCTTGCTGACCAAGCAGCGGAAAGTGCGGCTGCTGCAGCTGTTGCTGACAAAACTGCTGCGGAGGGAGGAGACGACGCAGGTGAGGCCACGGCAGCAGCAGCGGCTGGTGTAGCCGCAGAGGTGAACTCATCCGACCTCATCGGCGGAGGAAATGGTGGCATCGATGACGACTTTGGTTTATTGGAAGGAGAAAACGAAGACGGCGAAGACGGGTCGACCATGAGCGGCATGCCTTCTTGGACTCTTTACGACGAGATGCCTGAGCTCAAGTGCTTTGGGCCCAAGAGCATCATGGACGAGAACAACGCTCGCAGCAGCAGTAGTGGCGTTACGGAAGTGCCGGTGAACTATGCGCTCACGCTCTGCGCTACTTTGAGCTACCAAGGGTTGCTAGGAGCTCGTCGGGATCCTGCCAGCGGTGCTGGCGCGCTCGCCGATGCCGAGGGTGCTGTGAGTGCTGGCGCTGGTTTGGGAGGTGAAGGAGTAGGTGGAACAGCAGCAGGAGGCGCTGGCGGAACCCCTACGTGGACTCTGAGCACACATGCGGTCGATTTAGTGGCAGATGCGTCGCTCTTTCTGTGGCGCACGGTATGTTTGCCGATGCTGCAACAGCTCGACGAAGCTCCTGCAACCAACCCAACGTCGCAGCATAACGCTAAGAATGGTGCAACAGCTACTGCAGCAGCAGAAAAGGGCGGAGGCCCTAATTTTGGCAGTCAATTTGCTCCCGAATCCGTGTCCCTCGGTATTGGTGGTCAAAACAATCACAAGGGCGCGACGAACAATGAAAACATGGCGGATGCTCTTGACGTCAACCTCCTCGTCCGCAGGTGTGTTGCTGATCGGTTACTGGGTTGTCTTTGATCCTATGTGAAAATTTATATGCTGTCTTCATTGTGGGCTTTACTTCGTTTTGTTTGTCGATACTCACGGTTCCTCATATCATCTTTTGTCGCCCCCCCTCATTTCCCTATCCCTCATAATCTCCTCTCACAGCCTCTTGGCAGTGCGGTCCGGCCTTGCCGCAGGAGCAGTGGACGATCCCGTGCTGTGCGCCACCGTAGGCTTACGCTTGGCTCTCGTACTGGGAGACCCTTTATTGGCTAATGACACGCGGCGAGCGGTGCAGGTTGTGCAGTTGTCTCTTCGCATTCTTCAATTCCCTCAAGCAATGTCTGTCGTGCATTTGCTTTACTGCACGCTCCTTGCTTTGTTCAAGAATTCCAAACAGCGTATATAATTTCACACGCCTCCTCCTTTCTCATCCTCCCCTTTTCTAATTGTTCTCTTTGCAGGTTTGCCGCGCTACTCTGACGTCACTCGAGTCCAATCGGGCTGAATGGGCCAATGTCTCTCTGCACGCGCCTGCCACCGCGAGTGACCTCGCCTCCATGACTCGGTACACCATCACATGTAGCGTGAACGACCCAGCAAGCAACGCTTTCCGAGGGCGGCCTGGTGCCGATGGCGAAGGTGTTGCACCGGTAGATAGGAGTAAAGAGGAAACAGCAACTAGAACGACTCCATCTCCCTCAGGTGCCGGCATGTTATCGGACTCTTTACCCGACCCCACTGGCGGCGTGTTTGGCACAGACTCGAAGCTCGACTCCATGCTGCAGGCCCTGGCAGCCCTACATGTGGACTTGACCGCGGTGCTCTTTCGGCTGGAGCTGCGGCTCGCCGCGGAGTTGTCGGCAGCGACCGAGCTCGTACATGTGCACCGCGCTGCCACCCTGGCGAAAGCGGCAAAAGCGAACCATGCTGCAGCTGCCACCACCGTGAGCAAAAGTGGTGGTGGTAAAGGTACGGAATCCCGCCCTGGCACCGCAGCTCATATGGCAGAGGCAACGACGCCAGGAACAGCTGCCGCTGCTGCTACGAGCCACAGTCACGCAGATCCCACGCACGCAGAGCCCATGTGCCCCCCTTTGGTAGCCGCCGCTGAGAGCCGCGCCAGCAGTGAAGTGCGGAAGCATTCCGCCGCCCGGGCCCTGCTCTTAGTGGAAGTGGCTACACTGAGAGCTCGGATGTCGCAGCCGCATCATTCCCACCATCACGAAGCCCACAACGGCAACAACGGTAGCGGGAGCAGCAGCAGCGGCCACGGGGGCGGGTTAGCAGCCCTCCCAATGCTTCTGGAAGGGGTGCAAGGCAGCTCATCTCCCGCGCCGCCCAAAGCTCCTCACCCCAAGAGCCCGCTGGGGGCCGAAGTCGCAATACTGTTGTCGGAAGCACAAACTTGCTGTGAAGAGGCAGGGGCCAAAGAAATGCGACTTCTGTCTCCGCACACGCAGCCCCGCTGGGGCGATTTTGCGGGTTGTGCGGACGGTGTGCGAGCCGAAGACCAGATGGGTTGTGGCTCGGGCCCCGGTGGTGAAATCACCTCCGCGGACAGAGCCTGGCTGTCTTCTCCCGTGCCGCCGCCGCCTGCCCTCATTGGCCGCACCGACGGCAGCATTACGTTGCAGCCTAGGCAGTGGTTCGCTGCGCCGCCCATTGTAAAGCCTAGCAGTCGCGCTCATAACAACAAGAGCAGTAGTGCAAGCACCTCTTCTGTAGCCTTCCTTCGCTTGTTTGGCAAAGCTGCGGGCTCTGGCACGGCAGTAGCCCTGAGCAACCAAGAGCTCGCTGGCAGTGCTGCGCGCTTGCCCTATAATCCTGCCACGGGCTGTGCCCCTAGTGTAACCATCCGCGATCTGAGCCCAGGCGAAGCTTATGTCTTTGCTGTGGCAGCCTACAGCGCAGACGGTGCTTTAGTGGGCGGCACCATTGGCGCCACGTCTCCCGAGCCGATTGAAGCGCTGTTGCCGTTGCCATTGGACGTGGTGTGGGCTTACTTAGCACGCGCAGCCTTGTCTCTAGGCTGCATTAGTGTAGCGCGGAGTGCCTCACAGGCGGTGGTGGGGCGCCTGTGCAGCGATAAGCATCGCGGCTGGTGCCTCGTCGAAAAACCGCTTCCGTACACCGACGCTGGCAGTGCAGGGTTCGGGTGTGGCAATGATGGGAGTGGCGATGGGGATACCCCTGATTCCCCTTTTGGCCGAGGAGCGATTGTAGCAGGCGTGCACGCTGGTCCTCTGGCAGCCCAAGTGCATGCATCTTTGTTGCTCCGGCCCTCCGCCTTGGATCGTGCTCCTCGCACTACTCTACTAGCGCTCGCGCAGTGCTTGTTGGTGTCCTTTGAAACGGCGAAGCAAGCCACTCCTTCACTGCTCGCTGAATCCAACCCCGACGCTGGTTCTATAGCGGTGGCCACGCACTCGGGCGACCGGGTCAGCAAGGCGCTGGTGGAAGCGCAAAGCACTTTGGGGCAAAACCCCCTTCTGGGGGTTGCCACCCACGGAGGCCTGAGCAGTGCGGCTGCACAGCAGGTTTTGCTGGTGCAGTTGCAGCGCTGTGGCCTGTGCTGTGATCTCGCGGTTTTGCTTCAGGACTGGCCGCTGTTGCAGCAAGCGTGCCACTTGGCCTACGAGATTTCGCTGCGCCCTCTCATTGGTGCAGCCAAGCGTGGCGGCCCCACCCTGTCCCCCCACGTGCACCCGCCTAGCCATGGCTCGCCCAACACTGGCGGTGGGCTGTGGCGGCACTTGTTGTTTCCCCTGACGAAACTGCAGCAGGCCATGAGCGTCGTGCCACCACCACGCCGCAGTCAAAGTGACTTGCATTTGCGAACCTTACTGAGCGCTGCTCTGGCGGAGGCGGCGGTTGCGTGTGGCGAGACGGAAGCGGGAAAAGTGGCACTGCAGCTTGGTGCACCGCTGCTGCCTGCGCCACCCCCAGCTCCTCCAAAATCGTCGTCGTCGTCGCGACCGGGTTCCTCCAGCCAAAGCGAGAAAGCAGCCAGTAAGCCAGGTACCGCTACCAAGCCTGGCACCTCAGGCGCAGCTGTTGCTGGTGGTGGCAGTAACGATCAGCAAGAAGGCGAGCTCTCCAATCAAGACCTTGAGCTGCTGGTGGGACCAGAGCCTCGTTTCGGCACTACATTCGCGCAAGATGCGCTCTTCGCGACGTGGCTGGTGTCTGATCCTTTGGGGGCGCAAAAATGGTCTATAAATGATGGTAGCAGTGGTTACGGAGATGGTGTCTCAGAGCTTCGCCGGTTGTGTGGCATCACTTCCCTCATAGCTTGGGACGTCAGTGCAGACGGGCCTTTACCAGAAAGTAGCACTTTGGTGCCTGTAGGCTACGCAGGCAGCCGGGCAGCTCTTGCATCGGAAGCAGACGGTGGTGCTACTGGCTCTCGCCCGGGTACTGCCAAAAAGGACGAGAAGCCCAAGACCCCTGCTTCGGCTGGCGAGGAAGAGGGTAGAGCACAGCGGCCACCACCTCCACCACCGCCGCCACGGGCGTTGCCAGATGCATGGGTCACGGAGCTTGTAATGCAGCCCGCAGCGGCTGGCGACCTTGACCGTGCATGGGCGATTCTGCAGCACAAGCGCCTGAAGCACCACCCGAGCTGGGGCCTTCGGGCGTGTTGGCTGATGCAAGAAGCTTTGAACCGGGGCGGTCGGAGCGGGGGTGGGGGGCGAATCGTCAAAATTTGGCTGAGCCACGCGAAGGCGTGGACTTGCGAAGCCTTAGAGCCGCTGACTTTGAAAGCCTTAGCGTTTGAGGCCTCTCAAGACCACAAGCGGCTGTTGAGCGCTGCGGCCGGTCTACAAGGGGAACCAGCGACGCTGCCGCCTTATGTGAGCCCGCGAATACCGGAGCTCCCACCGGATCCGCCACCTGCCGCTGAGGATAATGCTGCTGCTGCTCTTGAAGGAGGTGGCGGAGAAGGCACCACTGGCGAAGATGGATCGCCTGCAGCTCCAGGGACTCCAGTTGATGCGGAAGCTCGTTCTGCCGCGCCCTCAGCAGCTCCCTCGAGTCCAAATTCGGAAGCGGGTGACACTGGCGCAGGGGGAAACATCGTCCACGACGGCGACGACGACGACGACGAAGAATTGGCTTCACTGGTGCAGGAGCAGTCCAAGGGGAAGCCCAAGGACAGCCGCACCAGGCGCGACGAATTCACGGAGCTCATGACGCCCCCCAATCCCACCGAAAGGCACCAACTTCTGTGGCTGGGCAAAATCGAAGCTTTTGCGGGGCTCGCCGAGCTAGACGTGCTGTTGCACCATCCCGATGGGAAAGCCGTTCGAAAAGCACTGAGGGAGCTCGGAGGTTGGTGCGCCGATGGGCCCTGGACTGACTTACGGCTGTTCTTAGATCGCGTCAGCCTCGAGCCGCCTCTGCCAGTGCCACTGCAAGCAGCGAGCCGCCCAGGCACCCCTGCGAATCTGATGAATCAAAAGGGAGCTGGCAGTGATGAAGGAGAAGATGAAGCTGCTGCTGTGGCGGCAGCTAACGATGCTTCGAACGAGGAGGGTGCTGGCGATGAGGATGGTGAGGACGAGCCTGTTCCTGTACCCATTGATCATGTTGGCATGCGGCGGGCGACGATCAAATACGACGCTACGAGCGGCGACGTGGTAGGTCCTCTGCGAGACTGCCTCGATTCCCTTGCCGGTAGCGTGCTCCGCCACCGCGCGGGTTGTGCCTGGCGGTCCTTGCTAGTAGGCACCATTGAGCTCTGGAACGCAGCAACTGCGGTGTGGCTATCACCCTTTTGTTTCGCACCTGGTGCTCTCGTAGACCCAGCTTCCGGTGCGCCTTCCAAACTGTGTCAAGACGCTTCCAAAGCCGAGCTCGGGCCCTGGGGCGCCTTACCGGCGGAGCCCTGGGACCTTGTGAGCCATGCGCTGTTGGATTTGTTGGAGTTGCAGGGGGTGCTGCCGGAGCCGCCGGAGACCGACGAGGACTGGGAAAGTGCCGACCAGTCGCATGGAAAGTTCGGCGACGGAGGGTCGGAATTCAGCGACGATGAGGGCGGCAATGGCGATGGGGAGGGTGAGGGTGCGATGGTTGCTACCTCAGCTGGAGATGGCCACACCGGTAGTGGAGGTGGTGCTAATGGCAGTGTAGAGCATGACTCCGCGACAGGAGACGGCAACCTGAAAGTGGACTTGGAATGGGCAGCCAAATTCGTCACTTTCTCCATGTCCTGCATGGTGATGGCTCGGCAGTGGCCAGCTGTAGTGGTCCTAGGGAGGCGGCTGTGTGAACTCACGCTCAATTTACCCGCTGCGGCCGAAGCCGCCTACCCCCTTCTGTTGCACGCCCAGCAGGCGATTGTGCTGGCGGCACGCGTGGAATTCGGCCGTTGCGACCACTTGTGGCAGCAGCACCTCGGCGACGTGGCGGCGTTCCGCGAGCGAGAGGCCAAAAAGCGCAAACCTCCGCCGAGCCGCTTGAAGAAAGGCCCCCCACCCATATCCGAAGAAGAATTGAAGCTAGTCAAAATCGGGAAGCCGCTCCAGGTGCAGCATTCCAACGCGAGGGCGCGGTTGCAAGTGGCTGAGTACGGAGAGCAGTGGTATCGGAATCTCGAAGGTATGCGAGTGTGCGAATGGGAGTGCTCGAATGTGTAAATTCTCTGCTATTCTGTTGGTATTCGAAAAGAATCATAAGCATGATTACCACGTTTACTCCAGGGCCTGTATGATACAGCTTGTTTTTCCCACGCTTGATTGTATATTTCCCTGCTTTGTGCGCTCATTTGAGTCGTTGACCTCTCTGATCTTGTTTCGTCACCATGTATCTAAAACGCACAGGCACCTACCGCAAAGGCAAGAGCCAAGCCCTCTCAGCTCTGCACATGTGCCGCGACCTCGCCACCAAAGCCATGCACCCCATGGCCTTCGCCGACGCTGACTTCGGGAACGACAATCTCAACAGCTTGACCCAGGGCCCCTCCAGTGTAGGCGCCCTTTCTGCTTCGGCGGTGAAAGAAGCGCAGAAGCGCGCCGCAAGAGCAGCGTTACAGGCGGGGGAGGTTTACGGCCGAGCTGCGACTGTGCTGAGGGACAAGCGAGAACAGGGGCTTTTGCAGCAGGCGTTGCACGAACTCGGAAACCTACAGCACACTTTTCCTCAAACCGAGTCGACGATGAGGAGCCGGAATGGTGACCGCCCCGCGTTTGAAAAGTCATGGCGAGGCTCCGTTGATGCTCTCTTTGGTATGCTGGATGCTGATAATCACTGGGAAAGCACCTATGCTGATTTGGTAAAAGCGTCAAGTAAAAACAGCAGTAGCAACAGTGTGAGCCTAGGAGCGAGTACCATAGCCAATGGTGACGTAGTGGAGTCGCCTGCTTTAGCAGCGGCGCTAGTGAATAAGTTCGGAGCTTTGCCGTGCTGGCTCTGCGCCACGGTGCTCGGAAAATTGGGGCGCTACAGCACAGGCAACCATCGGAAACAGCGGCTGAGCTTGGCTCTCATGGCCATGCCGCTGTGGCGTGCTCCCTTTGCACTGAGCTTAGCTCATCCTTCTCGGCTTTGCGACTACGCAACCTATGTGCCCAGCTTGGGATCACTCTTTGCCGGGGTAGATCTCTTCGCAGACCCAAAACGCTTGAGCGTTATAGATGTCTTGTCTGGCCTGGAGCAGTGTGCGCGCACTTTGTTAACGCAGAAAGAAGGCCTCCTGGCACTTCCCGTGCTCGCTTTATTGGAGTGTGTTGCGGGGCAGGCGGCACGGTCGCCCCGGCGTGTGCTCAAATCCCGGCTCCTCCGGGTTGAGGCGCTGACGCAAGCAGGAATGGCAGGCGCGGCATGTTCGATGCTGGCATCGGTGCTGCAAGGTTCAGGCCTCAGTGGAAGCGACATCAGCAACCACGGCCAACAAGCTACTTCGTCTGCATCTTCTTCGTCGTCAGTGAGTAGTTTGCGGGTCCCACTAGGCCCGCCACCGGCACCAGAACCAGACCACAGCAGTGACGCTGCGTACATGCCCCCGTATCCGTGGCCGAAACCGCCGCCTACGGCAGACGCGCCTACCCCACCCACCGCGGCGTCTCTGCTAGCAGGCATGCGAGGCCCTTACAGCATTACCAACACTGCTGCTGCAGCTACCAGTTCTGCTGATCCTACCATTGCTGCAGAGGGAGCTGCAGATGAGCCTCCAACGGACAAAAACAGGGACCCACACACTCGCCCGGGATTACCTTTTTACGGCCTTTCGCCTTTCTACGAGCATTTGCCACTGCAACATGCTGCCAACCAGCCGGCCTTGGAGTGGTTAGTTGCTGACGTGGACAAGGAGGTAGAAGCAGCGGCGGCAGCTGCTGCAGCAGCTGGTGGCAAAGGCGGCGGTGGTAAACCAGGCAAGCCCGACCCCGCAGCCGAGGCAGCAGCAGCAGCGGCAGAAGCAGAAGCAGTTGCAGCGGCCCTCCTAGGACCAGCACCACCACCGCGAGGTGCGGAAGGAGTAGCACCATGGGTGGAGTCAGTGCTAGGCGCTGCGGGCAAACGAGCCCTCGCGCTGTGCCGGGGGAAGCTTCTGCTGAGCTTAGCGCCCGCCCATTCGGGGATTGGTGGCGGTGGGCTAGGCAAGCGTGCCCCCACTCTGGCGCGGATTCGATCTGCTGCGAGCGCTATGGGATGTGCGGTGGCCGAGCAATGCGTGCAGCGGGGCCTCATGGCGTTTCCGACGGGATTAAACGATCCGTTGGGAGCAGCTCAGGCGGCGGCGGACGCTGCACAAGCACTAGCTGGCGGCGGCGGTGGTAGTGCAGCGAACAGCCGTCCATCTTCAGCCAGTAGCAGTGCTTCTGCTGACAGGTCTTCGTCGTCTGCGATGGAAGGCCTTGCGAGCGTGCGCCTCTCCGGTGAGCTGCTGCGGAGCTTAGTAGATGGCCAGCTGCTGCGCGCTGACGTGGCCATCGCCGAATGCCACCCCCAGGAGGCGAGACTGGTAGCGGCGGCCGCGGCAGTCTGCGTGGCAGCACAAGCCCGACTGGCTGAGGCTGACCAGGCAGCAGCCGCAGCAGCAGCGGCAGCAGCTGCAGAAGCGGCGAAGAATCGCAGCGGAGGCATGGAGGTTGATCTAGCGGAGCGTGCAACGGTGTCGTTTGCGACCACCGCCATACGCGAAAGTCCCCTCTCTCAGGTGACCACCGGTGCCGACGCAACCGGTGAGGTGGAAGAAGTGAAGACCAGCGACGAGAGAAGTCGAGCTCAACTTACTGCGCTTGGTGTGGGGTCTGGTTGGTCAGATGTAACTCCGCCGGAGTTCCCTGGGCCGGGTGCTGATGCCGCGCTCGCCGCATGGCAATCTGCTATGGCCACCAGTAACACGTTAGCGCAAGAACAAGCCGACGACCAGGATTGGTCCCAGGACGAAGACAGCGCCGAGGACAGTGGGATTTTGGCCCCCGAAAAGTGGTTGCGCCTGCGCGAGCTGCTGGCTTCAGTGGCGCTGCAGCAGGGGCGCTACAAAGTCGTGTCGAGCCAGGTTCGTTGGGTTTATCTCACACTATTCCGCGTGTGGATTCTTCTTTAGTTCTCGTGCTGTTTATTTGTGAATGCATTTCTTTCGTATTCTAATGATGTCATTTTTGGAAAGTGCTTTCTTTGAATGTCATCTACTGACCTGCGATTTTTTGTGACGTATTTTGTCTCTCAGGTCGCGGCAGGGTGTGCCGAAGCAGCTGCGCGTGGCGAAGTGCACATCGCGCGCCGCTTGGAGCTTTTACATGCGCAAGCGCAAGCGAGGCTGGGCCACTTGAGCTCCGCGGAGCAACTCGCTGCGAAGTTATTGGGCGAAGCCACGCGCGACCACTGCCGCGGTGGTGCCCTGGACTTCGCTTACATGTGCTGCGTGGTCGCCGGCTTACAGCGGGACTTGGCCATAGGAGCCAAGTCGGCGAGGGGAGCAGCACAGTTCCTGGCAGAAGTGCAGACCTTACTAGATGCCGGCAGCAGTGCCCTTGCCAAGCGCGCCCGAGCTGCGGGCTTCATGGGAGTTAGCCCTCTGACCTTTATGGACAAAGGCGGCATTGGCGAAGGGTGTGGCCTGGGGCCAGATGGGGCTCATCTTGAGGTGTCCACGAAGGAAGAAGCAGCGGGCGCAGAAGGCGCCAAGACTGCTGGAGCAGAAGGGGCTGGGAGTGAAATTAAAAGTGGTACCAATGCAAGCTCATCTGCTGCAGTAGCAGGCGCCGGTGGCCCTCCAATTGTCTCGAATATAATGGGCTCTGACCTCACGCCACCGCTGTTTGATGCCCTCCTGTACGGTGCTGCTAACGCTACTGCTGCTGAGGAGTCGGGGACCGGAGCTGGCACCGGCGAGAAGGCATTGCCGCTGCCTTTTGGTGCGTCGGTGCTCGCTGACGCAGACGACAACTGGGCGCCGACTCCTCTCGCCAACCTGTAAGCGCATGTGTACTTGCATTCACTTGCCTCGCGTCTTTCCATGTTGAATCGACTTGCGATTGATTTTAATACTTGATTATCATTTTTTCTTTCATCTCGACACCATTTTTATTCTACAATTCTTCGAATTTACCACTCGTTCATTTCTCTCTTTCTTTTTTTGTCTGCAGTTATGTGCCTGAAGTCGCCATGCTGGCTCAGCTTCTCACCGCACGCGCAGAGCTAAGCTTAGACCTTCCTTTTGAGAACAACAACAACGATCAAGGCAGTGGAATTATGGGCGCGCTGGTGACTGCGCGTCGCATCGCCGAAGAAGCTCAAAGTTTGCTGCGTCACGTCAGCGCTCCGTTGCCGCACTTGCGGGCGCGCTTGCTCTTGACCGTTGGGCGCATTCGGCGGCGTCTTCTAGCTTTGACGCCAGAGGAAATAGCCTGGGAACCTCCGCTCGCAGCACCAAAACCACCTTTACAAAGCTCCGCAGATGAGGTAGCCGCCGCCGCTGCTGCTGCCCCACCCGCCAAGAGCGGAAAACCTGGAAAACCTGACCCTGCAGCCGAGGCAGCAGCTGCGGAGGAGGCTGCGCGAGCTGCTGCTGCGGCCGCTGCCGTTGCTGCGGCCTTACCGAGCCCGAAATACGTGCTGGGATTACCGACTACTCACCCTGTAGGAGCTTGCGCGGCGGCGCTGTTGGCGAGTTTTCAGCTTTCGGCGAGTGGCGGAGGCGGACACGACCGCCAGTTGATGCGAGATGTATGCTTGGAGCTGGTGGCTCTGTTAGGGGCTGGTCTAGTGCCGTCGTGTGCAGAGTTGCATTTGAATGTGGCGATGGCTTTCTTAGTGGCCGCGTCCGATTTGGCGAAATGCGCGAAGCATCTCGTGGAAGCAATGCCCATTGGAGCGGACGAGAACGTTTTCGAACCGGGCAGTTCTTTGCCACCTAGCACCGTGCACGAATTACTTGCGCTATCATCATCATCATCATCGTCGTCGTCTTCTTCGTCGTCATCCGGTGACAACAGCGGTGGTGGTGCTCCTACCATCATCAACCAAACGGTCGTCAATTTGTTGCTAGCCTATCAGCGAGAAGAAGCAGCTGATCCGTTTGGTTTCTTAACCAGTGCCAAGTTGATTGGAGCGAGCTTGCATGCCAGCCTCTTAGAGCGCTGCGAGAATTACCGCAACGCGTGCGTTTTGCCAGCTAGCCACCCGTTGTTGACCCTGAAGCCCACGGCGGAGCCTCCTCGCCGTGCCAAGCGCCGACTTCGTGCCTTGGGTGACGGTCAAGACGACGATGACGACGGCGAGAACAACGATCCGAATGACGGCGGCAAGGGTGACGATAACGTCGAAGGAGAAGCAATAGACGAAGAAGGAGAAGACCTTCCGCCTTCCACCGAGGCAGCGGCAGCTGCAGCTACTCCAGGTTTAGAAGCGAATGTGGTGTGTTTACAGTGGTGCGACTGCGATCCTACCGGTGGAAGCGGTGCAGGGGCTGAAAACTTGCGAGCTGCAGTGCAAGGGTTCTTGCTGCTTGGAGCTACTGCAGAAACCACGTCGAAAGAAGAAGATGGCGGTAGTGCAAAAGCAGCAGCTGCTGCGCCCTTTGCGTCTTCAAGGCGATTGGTGCCGGTAGGACCTCTGCCAGCGAGTGCGAGCCGCCGTTTGCAGAAGCGCGCAGCCCACTTTCGGTTCGCGCTGCACCGCGCTGAGGAAGATGGCGTGTCCGACGTGCCGGCGGCTTTACTGAGGGGATTTGAGCTGTGGCTCTGCGAGGTGTACTTGCTTCTCTTTCCCAACGCCAACAACGCTTTCGTGGAGCGAGGCGAAGCCAAACTGTCGGACGGTTCCCCCTGTGGAGCTGTCTTTGCCCTGAGCACGCTGCGCTTTCTCGAGACTTTTCTGAGCTGTAAAATTGGCGGCGCTGCGCGGGCGGACCCAAATCTATGCGCGTGGTGGCGAGATGCTCTTGACCCCATCGCTGACAGTCGGGCAAGTACCTTGGTGGAGTCGGAAAAACAGGCAGAAGTGGCGTGAGAAATTTCGAGGAGGTCAATGGATGAAAACGACGGGCGCCGCTCGCCTCCCGGTACGTTGGTCAAAACGCATGTGTGGGCCGTAGGCAAAGCCGCTCAAAACACTTTTGGTACTGAAGATCCCAACTCCATCTGAATTTGAATTAGGCGATTTGATTCCGGTAATTGATCACTCAGCTACCACGGCTCGTAGTCATATACTTGATTCGAATTCATTTACTATTTAATTCTCAGTTTTGGAGCCAAGGAGCCGTAGCCAGTAGCACCTGCAGAGCCAGCAGTGCCGTGCTGCGAGGCGCCTTACTACTAAACTCTCTCTTATATGCCCTAATCTTATCTCATTTGAATTCAGTTATCTGAAGAACTAGAACTTGAGATGGGACTTAGGACTGCGACACTTCCATCAACGAAGACAACAACAACGACATACACACCATGGCCTCGAAACCCAGAACAAAAACACATTTCATGGCAGGGTAGCCCCGGTCTCTGATAAAGCATAGAAACCAGAGCTGCATCATTCTCTCAGCTCATAATGCCATCAATCATCAGGCGCATGCGCAAAACGGCACACTGTTGGTCACACCTCGTTCCAGGTGCATAGCGCTTGGCTAGTGGATCCAAAGGCCTTTGCTGACACCCAACGATTTAAAAATCAGCTGGGTTAGTGTCTGCGGAATTTAACCCAAAGAGTTCGCTGAGCAGGCCGCCTCGAATGAGGTCCAGCACCACCTCCACCACAATGAGCAAAATCACGATGATCTCCAGATGGTGCGACGATTCGTTGGCCAGCTGCGTGGTCAAATTGTCGAGCAAGTTTTGAATCACGGCAAGACGGCTATTAATGATGCGCACGCGGTCTTCCAGGTCCAAATACGCCGAAGTGCGCTTGTAAATGGGCTCGTACTCGGAGTTTTCCCAGAAGAAATCGGGCGAGTCCAAAATGTCACTGTACAGGTTCACAGCGGAGCTCAGCAGAAAAGTGCGACCCATGAGCTGAGCCACGTCACGCCGTTTGAACTTCATGTGGCCATTCTGAGAGATACCCACCAGAGAAGAACACGTAGGCACATTCAAGATAGAGCAAAAGGGACGGTAAGAGGGCGAAAGATAGAAAGCCAAGCGAAAGGAGAGCAGCAGGAGGGTACAAATATTTGCAAAAATCGGAAGGGCTCAAGGGGAAGAGGTCAAGGACGCGATATGGTGCCTGTAAACTTCTGTCGCACCTGCGCCATTGCTTCGGGAATCGGCCGAATGGTCTCCACCAACTCCTCCAGCTGATTCTCCAGCACCGACAGCCTTGCCGACTGCGCAAAAGCAAAGGACACCGAGAGCTTGGTAAACGGGTCTCTCGGGTCGTTGAGCACGAAAGAAGCTCCGGTGCGCGCAAAACTCACACCAGGCATGGCCGACGCAGCCAAGTTGGCAGAGGCCACTGCATCGAGAGACGCGGGGCGGCGCTGCTGCGCACGCTGGGCGTGCTCTTCTTTTTGGTCGGGCACGTTGAACATCGATTCGCCCAGAGAGCTCGCGCGCTGGAGCCCTAGACTCGGAGGAGCCACCGACGACGTCGGGGACAGGTTCAGGCGGTCGAAAGGTTTGCGGTACAGGGCGCCGAGGCCATCGGACTCCGTGGCTGCTTTGCTGGCGGGCGTAACGGTAAACAGCGAGGAGGGCCCAAATTCCAGCCGGTCTTCGTCGTCGTTGTTCGTGAGCACGTCCTGGGAAAACTCCATCGCCAAGTCCAGCACCTATATTTTCAAAAGTATTCAGCAACCCAATTGAATGGAAAACAAATGATTCACCTGCCTAAGAAAGACTGCTGAAATCTGCCAAACAACCTCAACATGTTGTTGTATCGCGCACCTCTTTTTCTTCGCCCTCTGTGAAGCCCCACAGCACGCAAGCTCCGTACGGGAAGAAGAACGCAATTGGAGGGCCGTACGCGGCCAGTTCCCCCTGTAGCCTCGGGTCACCGGACCCTTCGCCATCGGAAAAGGTACCCTCGGCATGGCTGCGGCTCCCGTCTTCGTCTTCGCCCACGGCACGCCCCGGTAAGCCCATGCACACCACGTCACCAATCAGCACCGCCCTGTAGGGCAGTGAAGCAGCGAAGGCTTTGGTGTCGAAGGACTCCACCACGCATTTCGCAAACATGGCGTTCCGCGCGGCTTCCACCTGCGACTGGAAGTCGGTGTCGAGCGGCAGGTTGAGCTTCTGCCGGACCGTGGCTACACGGGCAGCTCGGAGGCGTTTGGCAGCTGTCAGCTTTTTGTTAGGGGCCGCAGCGGACGCCGCCGCGGCAAGACCGCCGGCTGGCGCCACCGGAGGTGCCCCTTCCGGGCGTACTTGGCCCCGCTGCTGCAAGCTCGGCGGAGCCAGCGAAGGGAACCCGCGGGGCGGTGGGATGGCTTGGTAGCCTGAGGACGCTGGTATAGCTCCATCTAACGTGTGCAGGATTTCGGATTTATGACAGGAGAAGCGGGGTTTAGCCCAAAAGGGCGAGTCTTGTGAAATTACAAAAATGCCACTCACAAGGTGTCGTTTCCGGCGCTAGTTCTTCATGATCAGAAAGAATTGGTTGCCTGGGTTTCGATGAACTGCGAAACATATCCGCGGGTAGTAATAGGATGCCCTTGAGTTGTAAGCTTGCGAGGGTACACTAAATTGCAAACAAATTGCAGAGGAAAGAGGAAAGCTGCGCACAGGAACTGCGATACAAACTAGTGATGATAGAACGGCAGGGAAGAGTTCTGTCGATTGAGCTTTCGTTTCCGAAATCTAAGACTAACGAGGGAGTAAACAAGCTAAGCTTTGCTAGAGTTATCCAGCAGCCCGCAGGTGTCAGGAATGCGTGCGCGCCCGAGAAGTTTTTTTTCTTTTTTTTTCGTCCTTGCTTTGGTCACTTCGTCGTCGCTTCGTGCTATATTCGAGCAGTGCAAGTCGTGATCACAGAGGTATCGAAAATTGTGGAGGTGGCCAGAGGTGGCGTGGTTTCGTTGGCAGGGGGGTCAACGAGTTTTGTTTGTGCTTTTTTACCTTTGGGCTACGACAGCTAACAAGGGCATCTGTTAAGGACGACGTTTCGCCCCGCCGACAGAGATGCCTAAGATAGTAGGTTTACACACAGTTGTTCAATGATGCCATCTACAGTAGGCTTCATCTAATGACAACACTCTCTTGGTCACTGATAGCTGACAAAGCTTGCTCTAATTCTTACACGTACTTCAGTGGTAGCGTGTAGTCCTCATGACTAAGACTGCGGAGACTACTGGAGTGTACATCGTCATAAGTATATTGTTCTTTGTACTTTTTGCTGGCATCTTTGGCCGTGCTATGGGGTGGACGGATCCTTCAGCCCCGTCAAAACCATGCTGCATAAAGCGTAGCTATGACGTTGATGACCTAGAATCTCAACGAGTACGTCGTGTAGGTATTGAGCGGGAATTGAAGAGGAAGCGTGAGCTCGACGAATTCAAACAAAGGCATATGCAAGCCTTATTGGTCAAAAAGGAGAGTAGCTCAAGACTATCGTCCTTGCCGAAGGCAGCAACTGTGGACTCTTTAAACGGCAATGTCCTGAAGAAAGCAGCACTGCCTGCTGGATCTAGCAAAGGCTTTCGGCCACCCTCGCGGAGGTTCTTCGAAAGTCTTCAGAAGTTCTCCGAACATGTGAGTTATGCACCAGTTGATGGTACGCAAAATCGAATTTCGTCAGCGATCAATCGAGGCGTCTCGTCATATGGTAACCCACCAAAAGTTGACTCATCGCCATTTAATCAGACGCATAATAGAATTTCTGCATCGATCAATCGAGGTGCCTCGTCATATGGTGACCCACTGAAGGTAGATTCATCGCCTGTTAACCAGTCGCTTAATAGAATATCTGAATCCATCAATCGAGGTGCCTCGTCGTATGGAGCCCCGTTGAAACTTGGGCAGCAGCCTCTAAAGCTAAGAGGATACACTCGCCATTCTAGCAAGTTAGCTGGAACGTCTTTATTGAGCTCGCTTGTGAAAGCATCGGCTTCCGAGCCAGCGGTGACGAACCCGATGGGAACAAGCTTTTAAAGCAGGCACAAGATTGAGCCCATCGTTCCTATTTGTTGAGACGCTGGAAATTTACATAATCAAGGTTGGCGTTGTCACGGCGGCACTGTCTCCCCATACCATCCTCCACGCCAACAACAATACCATACGCAAACTCCATCAAAACCCCAAGACCAGGCGTCAACGGACCTTCAGTGGTGATCAAATTCACCCTCATAGAATTTGGAGTGCACAGGAATGACTGAGTAACCGTGCACATCATTCTATTTCGCAGTGCAAGTACCATACTTAGCATGGGCAGTTCATTGCTCAATCTATATCCTGAAATCTGCTTTAAATTCGAAGCCAAAGGGAATTTTGATTTATAAACCCCAGTATAACTGAGGGGATTGCGCATTAAAAGGCTGCATCTGGGGGCTTAATAGGCCATATGCTTTCTAGTCCTTACAGTTCACAGCGAGCTGCGAGTTCCAACTCCCAGCATTATATTTTATTCGTTTGAGGTGTGCTGTACTCATCTTGGAGGTTCATCAAGAGAAGACTCTTTTGCTATCGATAGACAGCCTCGGAGTCTGTGCTGCTGACAAACATCTTATCAAGAGAAGACTTTTATACTATCGATAGGCGGCCTCGGAGTGTGTGTGCTGCTGGCCATAATCCTATCTCCTAGGAATAGGAATTCTCTTCTTGAGAACGATTATCATGGCAGTTAAATTATACTATTTTGGATTAGACCGGATAATGCCTACCAATTGCAAAGAGACATCAACGCATATCAATGTACTCGTTCTTGGTAGAGGCTTGAGTGATATCAAACAATTGAACGGTTATGGCCCAGGTTCTTCAGCTGGAAGTACTTTGCTCCCTACTACTCCCTGCACATTCCTTTCTATGGCTTTGAGTGCAGTATGCCTTCTTCGCATCGCTGGCTTCCGTGATTTGACGTGGCCCCGAGAGAGGCGATTCGTGTTCGTGAGGTCCGCAAGTTCGATCATTCATCACTGGCCCCACGTCTAGTCTAGTTTAGCTAATACTCCCCAAATGCAAAGAGATACCACCCTGTGACATTTAGCATTCAGAATTTCCAGAAAGGTTTATTTTTAGAAGAAGTCTGACTGAGTTAAGTGTCGTTAACATCTTTTGCTCAAATCAGTTGAAATTGCTTAGTTTTGAGGTGCCATTCAGCCATCAGCCATCAGGAGGTTTAGGATTGGAGTGAGTCTCTGCTGTCTCCACTTCGGCCTGTCCTTGGCAATGGCGGTGCCATGCATCAAGAAAAAGGACAGGCGGTGATGAGAGCAGCTGGCGCCAGCCTCTTGATAAAAGGTTTAAGCTAATGCCCCGCTACGGAAACACTTGTTGAATTCCTTTTTTTCCTCATACAGAAACAGAAGCAGAAGCGACCTTCGCGCGGCATGGCTCAGGGGCAGCTTGCTTCGTTATCTGCACGGCAAGTGCGTGTTCTTAGCGCCTTAATGCGCGTCCTTGACGTGCCCGTGGGTGAGTGCCCCTTAGAGTGCCCGCGGTGCGTGTTCTTTCTTGTGCCCGTGGTCCGCTTTTTATATTTCGGTATCTGTACGGCATGTGTGTGTTGTGTGCTCTTAGTGCCTCAATGCGCGTCCTTGACGTGCCCGTGGATGAGTGCCCCATGTGGTACCCATGGTGCGTGTCCCTCCTTGTGCCCGGGGTTCGCTTCTTCTTTTCTACTGCACTTGTACGTTGGAATTGTACTACAGATATAGTGCTGTTGGTACAAAAAAAAAGACGATCACGAACGAACGACAGACGTACGAAATTCCAGTCTTGCACACAACGCAGGCGCGTTCACTATACTGCACGCAGCAAATATGGCTCCTGTGTCGTTTGGGTTGGTATCAGTTCGAGTTCGAGTTCGCATAGAAAAATAATTCCTGTACCCAGGGTGAGTACTGAGACACTACCGAGACGCCATATAGTTCCATGTGGAGAGCGCGCATCCATTTATGCCACATGTTCAATGATTTGGCACATTGGCACCTCTTATATTATGCTGCTCTGGTAATTTATAAGACAAGAAATGGTCTGTTGGGTTGGTTTGTAAATCCTTTCTATTAATTGCTGTTTCATTCGTTCGTTCGTTCGTTCGTTCGTTCGTTCGTTCGTTCATGATTCGTTCGTGTCCGCCCTTTTTTTGTTACAGCACTACAGTACAATTCTGTTGTACATGTGCTGTAGATAAGATAAGGAAAAGCGGAGCACGGGGGGCACAAATAGGGCCACGCGCCACGGGCACTACACGGGGTACTCATCCACGGGCACCTCAAGGCCGCGAACAAAGGGCTACGGTACCAGCAACAATGCACAAGGTAGCTGGGTTGTTCCTGGGTTTTCCTTCAGCGCATTTAATAATTACTGGATCTTCACCGTAGTCCGCACCAAACTACACTGCGCTTGAACCGCGCATCGCGCGGGTACCTGAACCTGTAATGTTTGCAAATACACTTTTTTTGCAGGAACGCAATCAAAAAGAGAGATCGTTATCTTCTTATCTTCTTTCTCTTTGTCTCGGCATTTCGGATTCAGACGTTTATCTTTCACTGCTTTTCACATTTTCGTAACAATTTGGAACATCATCTTTACTACTAAGCTCCCAGCGCCATGTTCTTTGACATGGATAATGACGGTGAGACCGTGGGTGTTTACTTGGTGTTAGGGACGTTAGTTTTTGCGCTATTCGTTGGTATGATCGGCCGTGTCATGGGGTTGACTGATCCTTCCGCGCCGACGATGCCCTGCTGCGTCGACGACAGCGAAGCCTCAGATGATGAAGAAGCTCAACGCGAAAAACGCATAAGCTACGAGCGTGAATCAAAACGGAAGCGCGAGCTTGACGATTATGAGCGAAAGCATAAAGAGGCGGTTCTAGTTAAAAAAGGAGATGTCTCGAAACCTCCTCCGAGGCCTAAGGCAGCAACGATGGAGTCACCGAACGGCAAAGTCCTGAAAAAAGCAAGGCTGCCAGCTGGATCTAGC
>Ga0307931_1000630_pt1 | contig 22632 bp, 27 predicted proteins | sample OrgLakmetageno47_FD_201816 | JGI IMG/M metagenome (GOLD analysis project Ga0307931, IMG submission 201816) | Saline water microbial communities from Organic Lake, Antarctica - #47 | ecosystem: Environmental > Aquatic > Non-marine Saline and Alkaline > Saline | place: Antarctica: Organic Lake...
AGACTTCGTAGAAGTAAAGCTGGCAATGGCGAATATCGCGTTCGATGTGCTTTTGGAAACTGGTGTCAGGATTCAGCCTCTGCCCATATGGAATGGCGAGTGGGAACACCCGAACAGGTACTCGAATCCACACTTACTTCATAACATCGCTAAAGATGGAGTAGAGTTCGTGAAGGTGTCAGAGGATTGCTGGGAGGTGCTCGAGGCTGTTGATGACGTAAATCGACTGCGAGGTATTGTGGTATCCAAACGAGCAGTAAGCGTTGAAGAAATGGACTCAGCGATCCGGCACAGATCGGGGTAAAAATCGAGCTGACCACCTCAACCAGTCGTTTACCAGCTCCTGGCAGAAAAACAGCCAGACTTCAGAAGTGCTTTATCAGGACCCGGGAACAAAAGAATAAAGCTCGTCTGTATTTCAGATAACCGGCTAACTTTTAAGATCGGAGAAATTTATGTCCAAGCAAGTTAAGCCTTCAGAGTTGGCAGAGCTGATTACAGGACTGTTGGTACGCCCGGATCTGCTCGGGGAGCTGGAAAGCTCCTCCGAGACCCATGAGCGGTTCATCGAGGCTATTGGGCGCGTTGTTACTGAATTTTGTGGCGGCGAGGTGAACAGGGTTACCCCTGCGGATTTGTCGCCGGGGCACAAGCCCGATCTGGTTGATACGCCTTACTTGAGCGTCTTTCCGGACATCTCTCTGCCGTCGCTTGAGCGGTGCGTGTGGTCCCTGCACGACCCGGATGGATGGGAGGACGAGGCAAGCAGCGAATACGACCTCTCCCAGGCCACGCCTTACAGCCCTGAGGAGATCGACAGCCTGCGTAATCGCCTGCGCGGTCTGACCACAGAAGCTATCAATGCAGAGCGTCTGGCAGCCATGGATATTGACACCACGATGAAGCACGCCATTACGACCGCCTCTGAGGCCATGAAGTACATCGACACGCTGGCCGCAGATGATCTGCTTTACCACTTCGAGGACGATGCGAGTGACTGCCTGAGCGCCCATAACCTGACCGAATCTCAGATCGAAGCCATTGAGCACAACGTCCGACAGTTACTCAGCGTCGATTGGGCTGGATCAGGGTTCGAGTGTCCGTTCGATTACGTAATCGCCAAGCACCCATAAAGCCAATCAAGGAGAATTTCATGGCGTTTGCCGCTCAACAAAGTAAACGACTGCTCAAAAAACTCGGATGGGTATCGGTCGACGAAGTGCCTGAGTCCGGCTGGGACCGTATGGAGGTGCAATCTCATCACAGACAGGAAGACAGTAGCCCTTCTGTCCTGCGCTACGTCACCACCTACTACGAGTCCTACAAGAAGGGCGACGACTACATCCTTGTGACCGACGGCGCGGAGTGCATTACCGTCAACGCAGAGATGCTCCAGTGCGTCAGCGCCGGACCTGAGACCGGCCGCGAGAACACCGGGTTCTTCACCATCGGCGGGTCAGAAAAGACAGTTTTCGAGTGGATTACGTGGGCCGCCAATGGTTGTGAAACCAACAACCGCCCCCGTTATGGCTTCAACTACGTGAGTTTATCCGGGTCCGCTTGCACCTGAGGAGATGCGTGGATACTTAGGGTGTCCATGTCATTTTTTCAGGAGCGCACCATGTTACAACCAATGCTCTCAGCCTACGAATACGCGGTCACGCACGATCTGATCGGTGACGTTCGGCTTGGGGTAGACCTTCAGTATTCCCCTTGGGACACACGTTGCTTCATGGCGGCGTTCTATCTGGAATTCGTCGATCAGTCTGGCAAGACCGGTGAGCGGGACTGGCTATACCTGGCCGCCTTCGTCGCACATCCGGCGAACTCTGCTTTCTACAACCGGGCTGTTGAGCACGGCAAGAAGAATGCCGGGGCATCTGCTGATGTAAACCTCGTGGCTGCTCTGCATTTCATCCAAAACGAGGAAGTGAACTGCGTGTACGCCGATCCCGACATGTTTCCGATGGCCGTGGATCTCCATCCACAGATGCAAAGTCTTTCTGATGCAGATCCACTGGCGTGGGATCGGTCCTTGCTCCCAAACTCTGTCCTCAACCTTCGGGATATGCTTGTGCAGGAGATTGAGTCTGGCCATGGCTACTGGCGGGCGATCTGGACGCCTCGGCTGGCTGATGCCTTGGTGTCCGGGCCTGCCTGGTTCTTCTGAGGCAGCCCTCTCTGTTCGCTTTGTCGGGATACGACAGGGAGAGGATGCTGTACCTATTGCGGTGGGTTATACCAGGGTCGACCCTGGATCGGGAACTCAATGATGATGACTGACGGGGTTAGCGCTCTCCCGTCTCACCGTGAACCCTTATTCCCGAATTCGACCCGTTTTCTAAGGGTTTTCTTGTTCGCCAACCATCGTATGCCCAGCTATTACCCAGCGGCCATCAGATTTCTTGAGCAGGATCTGGCCTTCGCGAATCACCCATCCGGGCTCATCTGCAAAAGGGCTATGCGGGTAAACGATGTCGTATTTTATTTGCTGGGGCAGATTATAAAAAATGTCGGCACTCTCATCGTCCATCTGGAGTCGCGGCGAAGCCAGGAGATCGTTTTCGGCAATGTACTCGTTTTCACTCACGGCATTTTTAAGATAAAACTCTCCGATTCCCTTTCCATCAGGAGTTGCCTCGACCTGACCTTCAGGGTGCAGGAACCTGTTGTAGGTCTCGATGTCGGCTGGTGGTTGAACGGTTTCGACAAAATACCGGGCAAACGCCAGCGGGTCTTGCTGTTGAAGTTTGGATTCAAAAACATCGTTGTTGCCAGCACTGCACCCCGTAAGAGCTAGGGCAATCGTGAAAGCTGTCGTTAATGCGGGTACCTTTTTCATCTACCTAGAATCTCCATTATCTAGTGGTGTTGAACGCAGGGTTGGAAAAGCAGCGGGCCAGACTGACTAAATTTGGGTAATATTAACAGGAACCTGATTTTCTTCTTTGATGTCCAGCATGCAATTACATGTTGTTTTGTGGCGGAGCCTTCTGCTCACCCCCTTCTTTTTCGTCACGCTGGCGCCTGAGTTTTGCCAATTCCCTGAAGGCCCCTTCAAGCTGAAACGAGGCTGAGGATTCTCGTAATTCCGCCTGCTCAGCCCTTTCCATGGCTGCCTGTGTTTTTGTTTCAGCCACTGCCAGTTTCCGCTGCTCATCAGCTAGCCTGGTCGCCAGGGTATCCGCTCGCTTTCGTTCTTCTTGTCTTAGGGCTTCCAGTCGATTAATTGCATCTTCTTTGGACGCCAGTAACTGCTCAACCTTACTCTCCAGCTTGGCAACATCTTTCTCCCTGCCCGCCAGCTCCGCCAGCAGGCTGTTTCTTCGGGCTTTCTGCTCGGTAACGGTTGCGTCCAGGCTCTGTATTTCCCGTCCAAGCTCATCCTGCGTTCCTTCCAGATCCTTGATGGTGCGCTGCGCCTCTCGGGCTGCCTCCTCCCCCGCTTCTCGCATTGCCTTCTGAATGCTGCCAAGCACGGCCATTGGGATCTCTATGTTGGCGTCCGACTGCGGCGCTGAGGTTTGTTTCAGGTGACGAAGGATCGTCAAGATCTGGTTGGGGCTACCGCCACCGAGGTAGAGCCGGACGCCTCGTACAGAGACGCGCTCACTGCTTTTCCGTAGGGCTTTTGCAGCTTCTTCCACACTTTCATGCGTTACCAGGGCCATGTCGGCTGTCCTCAATAAATAACGATATAATAACAGATAACGTTATCTTACTGCCCGGCACCCATCGTGGTCAACGAGGAATGACACCGCTCACCGGCTGCGCTCACCACACCCCCACGGTAGGGCCAAAAGCCCAGTTGCAGATCGAATGGGCCGTGCAACTCTGAGTGAATCAACTCACATGCATCACGGAGCTTTTGATGAACACATATCCCGACTTATACAGATTTGCCGGCGAGCTGGAAAAAGCCTGGGAAGAGCGCGAACGCGTTGAGTGGCAGGAAGCGGAAGATCTTGTTCACCAGATTGAGAAAATGGCGAAAGAAGACCGCGACGACCTGCAGGCGATTCTCAACTACGCCGACGCAGAGGACGAATGGAACTGCGAGGAGGTTTCCATCTGGCCCAAGCAGGTCATGGACAGTCTTGATGGTTCCGACAAGGACTATCGCTATCGCTCAAGCGGCGATGAATGGGAGGTCTACGGGGTTTATATGTCGGGCCGTGAAGACTGGGTTGCGACCGTTGATACCGAAACTGTGGCAAACCTTTTAGTTAACGCTATTTCCAACCCGGTGGGACTGGCCATGATCCGTGGCGATGGTAATGGCGCCAGTAAAGCGGATGAGACTGGCGTATCTGAGGCCGATGAGGCGGATGAAGGCCCCGGCCATCTGGTCACCGTCAGCGCCGATTTTCGGATCGTTGGTGATGGGCTGTGCATCCTTGGCCCGCTGGAACGCACGATCTCGGATCTCCTCGAAGACGCGAACAATGACGGGATTTTTTCCATTTCCGGCGTGGTCGATGCCACCTTCCTGTCTGCGGAAGTGACCGCCCATTACCCGGAAGAGGACTGACCGGGGCCCACTGCCGGTGGGAGCTGTCGGACATGTTGCTACGGAGGATGCTGTGACTGACTCAAAGCCCGCTTTTATATCTTTTCGGGAACGACCGGAGCCTGCGCCAGGCGCTCGGGTTCGCGTGTACAGAAATTTGAACCGTCCGACGTTGTTCAGTGTCGTCGCTCTCTCCGGGGACCACAAAGGAAAGGTAATGGGCTACGCCGCGGTGGTAGGACTGGCGAACGTGAGTCTCAAGGTTTCCGAAAGGCAGCGACAGGGGGTTTTGGTGAAGCAGGTTAGAACCGTGCATGCCTTTGCCGAAGGGACTCTGGTTGAGATGACTTCTGAGCTTCCGGAGTCCTGCAAAAGGCAGTCATCGAAGGTGGTTACCTATCAGCCGTTTTTGGCCGGTTTCTTCTTTGACCGGGCCGCACCCGATATTCCGATCCGGAATCTCGCCACAGCCTGGTCGGCCGGCGCCAATCTTGTCGTCCCTGGGGAAGAAATGAAGGAACGACATGCATGAAAGAGCAAACCATCACCGTCTATTTCAGCTCTGACACGGATGGATACGGGCGAGTCAGGGTCTGGACAGTCTTTATCGGCAGTGACGGCGCCTTGTGTGAATACGCCGGGCACGCCTGGGTAGGCGCTTTGAACGACGGCTTTGGGTTCACCAGGTGCGTCGTTCACACGGGCCCCGAGGGCAAAATCACAGGGAACAACATGATTACAGAGAAGCGGCTATTCAATGGATTCCAGATCCATCCCAGGCCTTGCGTGCTGAATATGGAGACCCTGCAAGCGCGGCCCGATCCTGAAGCGTCGCTGTTAACAGGTATGGAGGGGGAAACCTTACCCACTGACCCAGCATTAAATCCGAAGGCGCGAGCACTTGGTTCGCCAGTCTGGTTTTTTTGAGGAGAACTGTTATGTCTGAGTATGACGAAGCGATTGAGCTGGGGGACTGTTTCAAAGTCGCCGCAAACTTGGCGGTGCCGATCCTGGGGATGATGAGCAAGGAGCTCTCGGACCTTCGCGATGTCACCTTGGTCCACGGGATCGTATCCGGCCAGGGTAGTCTTGAAGGTTTGCGCTATACCCACGCCTGGATTGAGGGGATCTCGCCCGACGGCATTTCCATGACGGTGGACATCTCCAATGGTCTGCGGGTGGCGGTACCGCAGGGGCTGTATTACCTTATAGGGCGCATTCAGGCGGACGAATGTGTGCGCTATGCGCCCCGGCAAGCTCAGGACCGCATGCTGCAGTATGCCCATTACGGGCCTTGGGATGGAGCCCCCGCTGACCACATCGACCCAATACCAGGAGACATCAATTACGATGGACGTGACAAGCAAGCCGTTGCATGACGACTCAGGGAATGTAACGATCACGCCGGAGATGCTGGACGCCCACAAACCAGACGAACTCCGCCGGCTTGAAGATTTCGACAGCAACGCCGTGTCCGCATACACGCTAAATGTGGATGAAGATGACCTGCTACTCTGGATTGCTTCGATGCTGCCGCTGGTGAGTTCCTGGGGGACGAGGCCTTCGATTGCGCCGAGCTGAGAATCCTAATTGATAAGGCGGGACACCGGCTTGAATGGTATGTTATTGGTCCACGTTGTCCAACTACGATCGGCCGACGTTACAGCCTTCCAAGAGATACGGCCTATGCGATCCGGTTCCTGGAGGACTACGTGGAACTGAATATGCGCTTGCCGCTAACCGAGGTTCGACTCTCGGATTCAGTTTGCTTGGGGCCGGAGGGCGTTCAGCTCAACGACATGACGATGAACCTGAAATACCCTGCCCACACTTCTCTGATTGAGATAAAGCCTGATCTGGCTGGCAATTGCATGGGTTAGGTCGAATATTCTGACGCCAAAGGTGGTTTGTCTAGGGAAGCAATAGACAATATCGTTTTAGTGGCTTATTAATGATTTGTAAAGCTGTTTTGAAGGAGCACTCTATTGAGCGTGCATTATTATGGGCGCGGCGACCACGGAGGTGGCTTTGTTGGGTTCCGCGTCACCAAGTCATTTAATGGTGATTATCGCCAATCCTATTTTTCCACTATCCCCGCAAAATCTCAGTCCGATGAGGACATTTATTTTCGGTACCAACGCCTTAAAGCCGAGTACAAAGAAGCCGAGTGGGAAGCCGAGATGCTAGACATGAATGAGTCATTACGAATCCAAGCTGCATCGCTTCGCCAAAAACACCAAAGTGAAACTGAAGTAGCCGTTTCTTGGCTGGATCGTGGTGTTGTCAGAAACGATGAGTCATTCACTGATAAGTTTGGTCGCCAGCCATTTAGCGGCTGTGAAGAACGGCTTGTTGAGCGAATGGAAGAAATGGCCAACGAGAATAAGCACTGGGATGGATCAAGTCTGGCGCTCTGGTGTAAGCAAGAAGCCGACTCTTGGTTTGTAGGCTTTCCGGATGACACGAAACAGAACCGCCGCGACTTCACAGCATCACTATTCGGCATTGCTAAAGAGCGTCTGCGAATTATGGGTTGGGCGTTGTCTTAATAGATTTACTGATTGAAATTCGAGGTTCCTGAGTATGGCGAGCAAAGCTCTTTTAGATCACCATCCTTCGCGCCCGACACGGCAAGCCACTGCTCAGAAACTACTCGATGATTGGAAACCGCGCCAGAGCGCAGTAAGCCCGCACCAAAAAGTTAAAGGAGAAAGAAAGTGAAGGCAAGAAAAGTATTGTTTGTAGTAGCAATGATCGGATTTGGGTTTTCCGCTTTTGCAGCACTGAGCCTAAAGTTTCAATGGGCCTGGGGCATGGGACCGAGTTCTTTCTTCCAAAACTACAGCCTGCATGTGAACGGTGTTTTGATCGGCCTGGCGGTAGCGTTCATTTGTTCGCTTCTGGTAATGGCCTCGCCAAAACAGTCGGCTCCACTTGCTGATTGACCACATGGGAAACCGGGTGCGGGCTGCATCCTTCTCTTATGGGCCAGCTCGCCGGTTGATTGAAAACGCGAAGCACCGAGCCTTCGTGGAAAGCCATGCTCAACTACATGGATCAAAGACAGATCGCCATTATGGAAGAGCATACCGCCTCAAAACTCCTGCCTTTGGTGGTGGGGCCTGCTATACCCCCGCTAAAAAGCCAAAGCGCTGTTAACGAGAGGTAATAGCTGGCGGCTTCGCCTTGGGCGGGCCGCCAGGGCCCTACCTCAGAAAGCTTGGCGAGCCCTGGGTTCCACGAAGCTGCTACTGTCCGCTGGGGATATGGATTGCTGAAGTCCAGGCTGGGTTGTTTTTTCTGTTTAAGCCGGTTTGGAGCTCATAAATGCGACCCTCAATCCCTGGCTCTGAAAAATCAACACCTCCATCTTTGGCCGAATACCTCCTTGAACCATCACGAGACCTGAATGCACAGAGGCTATGCGTCTTGCCAGACTCAAGGTTCTCGAAAAAACAGTGGAGATTCGTTTTTTTACCCCAAGCTTTAAAAATCAGTCTTCCTCGCCATGCGCCGTCTGGCGCAGGTGTGCAATCTGAAAAGCTGACTCTGGCATCTGTAAAACTGCGTGCGCGCATCGTGAACTCCTTGTGGCTAAAACTGTGTCAAGAATTGGTTGCGCTGTCAGCAAGGGATTCCTGGATTGCGTTGTAGATAAGCGCGATGAAACCGTTCATTTTGTGTTGTATTGAAGCCGGTACCAGGCACCATGTTTATGCTGGACCTGTTCAAGCTGGATAGATTCTCGCGTTACCGGCTGACGGAACTTCATGGCAGCCGCAATCGCATCGACCAATATTCCGGGGCTATTGATTGCCTGGTCGTGGCTTACACGGAAAGGCAACCAGTCGTGACTGGAAAAGAACAAACCTCTCTCCCTATCACTGTGGTGGTCGTCAAGCGATTTTCCGTGATGCGACCAGCCATCGACTTCGCAGTAAAACCGCCAACGGGGCAAAGCGAAATCGCATCTAAAACGTCTTGTCTGAAATGGTATAAGCTCCTGGACAACCTCACCGCCACGATGCCAATCGCCGAAAGCGGCCGTTAAAGCCAACCGGACACTAATCTCTCCCGGGCTCTCGCCCTGAATGATGGTTTTGGATTTGCGGGCCTCGCCTCCACCGCTTGCCGGCGTTTTTTCAGCTGCTGCTTTATTTTCTTCGGCGGCAAGAGCTGCTTCGATCTGCCTGGAAGCCCAATCAGACATCCCCGAGCCACTAAGCGTGTCGACGCCAGATTTCTGAAACTTCTTAAGGTCAGCAGATGAAGAAATACGCATACGATTTATCGAATCAATTGTTTAAGGAATAGTCGGCATGAATCCGAGCACGCTTCAAAGCCTGCAAAATAACCAAACACATTTTTCATCTCGCAGAACTCGCCTGCAAAGTCCCGGTAATAGATTTTCCGATCAGAGAGATTGGCCACAAATGTGTGAATGCCTCGGACAACAGCCGACGGATTCTCCGTTACGGATTTGAAGTCGGCGCCCTCACGATCAGCAATCACAATGAACGCTCTCGCAACCTTTAGAACAGAAAAGTTATTCATGAGTGTCTGGGCCCACATACAAAGAAGATCGACAAACTTAACACTGGGAATGCCCATAAATTCTCACCAAACCCGGAAAAACAGAGGGATTTTCACCTTTTGAATACTAAATAATATTGACATAAATAGGCGTAACGCCTATAATTGGTATTAAGAGATCAGGGCAGGCAACCGCCGCCCACATAAAAAAATGCCAACCGGCAACCCAGGAGAAACACAATGGCTCAACCACAGATTGCACTCTTCAATTTGGACGATGCGCCCGATCCGAGGGACCGTTTCGGTGCGCCTGACCTGTTCAGCTATGACCGCTTCATCGTCGCTATGAGTGGTAAAGATTCACTCGCCTGCTTCCTTCACCTCATCGAGCAAGGCGTTCCACTAAGCCTGATCGAGTTCGCTCATCACCTTCCGGATGGACGTGAAGGCAGCACTCTGTTCGATTGGCCGGTCACTGAGTCTTATGAAAGAGCACTGGCAGAGGCGTTCGGCGTCCCGATTTACATGAGCTGGCGCCAGGGTGGGCTGGAAGGTGAGCTTATCAAAGAGAACGACCGCTCCAAGCCTGTTCACTTTGAAGTACCTGGTGGCGAAGTAAGGACCGCTGGCGGCATTCGAGGATCAATTTCAACTCGTCGTCGCTTTCCCCAACAAACCGCAAACATGAAAACCAGGTGGTGCTCTGGCATTAGTAAAATCGAGCCCAACGCGATCTCAATGAACAACCAAACGCGCTTTAACGACAGCCGCACTTGCTTTCTCACAGGCGAGCGTGAAGAAGAATCCGGATCGCGGGCAAGTTATCTTTCATTCGAGCCTCACCGCTGCGACCGTCGAAAGGGAAAGCTGGCGCGTCACATTGACCATTGGCGTCCGGTGCATCGTTGGTCTGAGCAGGAAATATGGGACATCATTCAGCGTCACGGCGTTGTGCCCCACCCTGCTTACCGTCTTGGCTGGTCACGTCTGTCCTGCATGAAGTGCATCTTCGGCAGCAAAAACCAGTGGGCATCGATTCAGCAGATCGACCAAGCAGGCTTTGAGGCTGTTGCGAAGTACGAGGAAGAGTTCAACTGCACAATTCACCGGACCAAGAGTGTTCGTGATCAGGCGGCCGCTGGAACGCCTTACAGGGCCATCACCGATGAATTGGTCGAGCTGGCCATGAGTGAAACCTACACCGGTGAGATTCTGATTGATCCGAAAGACTGGGTAATGCCAGCCGGAGCCTTCGGCGAGGACGCTGGCCCCTCTTGAGGGTCGGCTCTACCGAACTCACTCTTTCTGAAAAGGTTGTTACATGGACACCACAAGCGCATTTATATCGTTCCGAGACCGCCCGGCCCCCCAGCCGGGTGACCGAATTCGGGTGTATCGGAACCTGAACCGGCCCACGCTTTTTTCCATTGTGGCCCTGGATGGCGAATTTCGCGGGAAAGTTCTTGGATACGCCCCGGTTATTGGCATGACCGATATTGAACTCAAAGTCTCTGACAAGCTCCGTGCAGCCGTTTTAAAGAAACGGGTACGCAACGTACACGCTTATGCCAGCGGCCACTTCCACGCCTGCGTACAGACATTGGAACAGGCATGTACAGCTGAACCATCTCGCTTCATCACTTATCAACCTTACGTGCGTTCCTACTTTTTTGACCGTGAAGCGCCAGAGGTGCCGATCTGGGCCCTGCAGATAGCCTGGTCCTGTGGCGCCAACCTGATAGCCCCGCCTACACCGACAACCTAATCCCTCTCCTGGGGTGCCCTTTGCCTCGACTCGATCGGGGCCTTTTTTTATCCGGATATCCGCCAGCACCAGCGAAGCCAAAGGCTGAGTGGTGCCATGACAGGAGGGCAGCGCCCGACTGGAATACTTCGACAAGGGGCAAAGCCCCGCCCGATCCATGCCATTGCTGAAAAATAAACACCGTTGAAGCGGCGTTATGAGAGCTGACAATCCCCACCTCTTCACTGCTTCTGTGCGGTTGAAGCAATTGGGTTAGAGTCGTTTTCGGGTGTATGACAGAGGGTAAACTTTGCCCACGGTGTCATAACGACTAACTGTTAATGCATTAAAAGGATCAAGGCATGCAAGAGTTAAGCGAAAAGGAACAGGGTAAGTATCGAGAGTTCAAGGGACAGATGAAATATCAGAATGTCACGGATCCAGATACGCTCTACGCAGTGAGTAAGGTTCAGAAGCTGCATACCAAGGTAGCCGTTGTCGGCTGTTGGGCTGCGATCATTGCAGGTTTGCCGTTAATGGTTTTCATTATTGGGTTCGTGATCACCGGTACCGGGATTGGAATGCTTGTGTATTTTAAGAAGCGTCAGAGAGGATGGACCAAGTTCGTGGAGCTTTATGAGAAGGAGTTACAGGGCGCAAGCGCTGTACCTGCATGACCCAACGAGCTTAGCACGGTTGATTTACGGGTCTGCTGATGCAGGCCCTTGTTTTGGTGCGCCAAGCATGGCGCGCAGAGCCTTGACGGCGCTACTCCCAAAGCTGTGGTGGCGATGGGATGACTTGGCGGTGCAAGTCCGCTACCGACCCGGCAAGGGTGTCCACCGCGAGGTGGAATCTGAATCAGTAGCTCAAATATTTTGCGATTGGTGATAAGCACGGTCAATCAAGTTGCAATGAGTGTTGATCTGATCGAGCATTTTACCAACTTTCTCTATCGATCCACCCTGCTCTAGCCCCATCAAATCCTCTATGAAGACGCTGTATGTTTGCGCCGTTTCGATAAGGTTTTCCATCTGTCGTCTTCTTTCGCTGGGAAGATTCATTGCGGCCATTGACCGCAATTGCTCCAATGACTTCAGAGTTCGGGCTTGCAAGGCCTTTGCCCATGCACCGCGAACCTTTTCAGTTTGTCGTGCGTGATTACTGAGTTGTGCATCAATGCTCATTGGCAAGAATCCGTGTTTAGAGAGCGGGTGAAGAGTGCTGGCTTGCCAATTCCAGGCGATCAGGTAGTTCGCTAGTGTCGATTCCATATTTCTGGATCATTTTATCCGCAATGCTTTCGTCGCCTTCGGCTGACCCAGTGGCTACCACGCTGCTTTTGTCTGCAGCCCTCGCATCGAGGTTTAATTCAATCAATTCCTGGCGTATATCCGCCAGCGCATCGAGTCTGGCTTCCTGAATTGTTTCTCGGTCAGGCATCACCTGAAGGACCCGGCTTAGTTTGGTTTGCAAGCTCTCAAGATGCTCAAACAGCTTTTCCGGTTCGGTTCTTTTGAGCACTTCGGCAACATGGGATTCAATCAGTGTCGGTACATCAAATCCATCAACAGGATTTTTCTTAGTCGCCGCCATCGCTTCATTAATAGACCGGTGCGGAAGGTCTTGATCTTTGAACATGATATTGGCGGCGAGATTTGAGGTATAAGCCTCTACTGTGACCCTTGAAACAAGATCCGACTGCGCTTGCCGGAGATCGTTTATGCTTTGAGCAAGGTTCTTGTTTTCGGGAAAAGTTCGCTCAAGCGTTCCGACGAATGCGTTTTCCTTAGATTGATCCCTGTTAGCCAGCTCAGCACTGATGGATTCCATTCGTTTATCCAGAATGAGTTCTGCCGCGTTATGGTGATACCCAGCCTGGCGGACAACATCGAATGCCAGTAAGGGGATTTCCTCGTATTCCATTGATTTCAGGAATTCCGGATCCCTCTCGGTTATCTCAATAAGGACATCGATGGCTTTCTGACTTCGGTACATGCCAGGCCCGAAATTTTCATTAGGCGACCCATTCATTCCCGAAGCCTCTGTGGTCATATCGAAGTAGCCCTTCAGATCATTGAGTTTCCGGATGAAGTCTTCTGGTGTCAGGTCATACTCTTTGAATACCGCCACGGCGGCCGTTACATCGGCATGGTTTTCGTTGAGTATCTTGTAGGTGTTGTGGTGAGCCTTAATTTTGTTGGTATCGTCACCCTGATCCAGGTGAAGCGCGACCTCCTGCAGCGTGTGTGGGTGGGCCGCTTCATGGAACAGCGTAAACGCGACGGATTCTTCTTTATCTTGCATCATCGATGGCCACTTAACGCTCATCTTATCTGGAAGAACGATAAAAGAAGGTTTGCTGGGGTCCGTGAAGCTGGAAACCGCGCCTTCGTTATTATTACCGTTTAGAGCGTGGGGGCTCTCATAAAATGGCGTCTGTATTGCGTTAGCTAACCCGAATCCACCCTCGAAAGCGATGGTCATGTTTGCTGACCAATCGTCATTTTCGGACACCTGAATTAACTGCCCCGGCACAAACGGATTTTCTAATGCCAGTTCACCGCCGAGATTGACTGCCATTCCGGGAGACTGGGAGATCTGACTGGCGAGCTCGGTAATGGTTTTTCGCTCCAAATGATCAAACAGATTGGTATGCGTGCGGCCTTCAATAATGTTGCGAAGCTCGCTCTTGGGCATGGCATCCAATTCTTGTGCCTCGGCCACCATCGACTGATAGGGAGTGTGCTGTTTACCCAGGGCTTGCTGAGCCATATTGGCACAGCCTGTAGCCCCAGAGGCAACCGCTACTGCCAAGACTGCCGGCTTTACATACCTTGAAACACCGTCAAACCATTTGGTGAAATTGAATCCTTCCGTCTGGCTGAGTCGATCCCTGAATAATTCGCCCGATTGCTCGGCTGCATCCAGATTGTCCCACATATCCATTGTTTCTCTCCTGAGTGAGGTTCGCGCGTCTCAACCGAATCAATAATCGGGTTCAACTGCCGAGTGCCTGCTGATTGTTTTATAGAATCAGGCAATAGTTTCGATACTTTATCAATTTAAAAAGCCGCTGTACCCACAGGAACCCGCGAAAGCTCAGTTTCTCCCTATGGATAAGACTACCCTCATAGAAAATTGGTATATATCAGTGTATTTGACTGGTCACCCCTGGGGAGCATTGAATGACCCTTTTGTAGCCATCTGCACTGCCAGTGATAGTCATTCGGTGAGCATTCAGGGCGCATTTTTCACGTTTGTCTGCCAACCCTTATAAAGGCGTGAAACCCTGATAAATATGACAAACCTGATTTCCCGGCCCTCAGAAAGTGGTTGTTACATTGGTTGAAGTGGTTATTACATTGCTCCGGAGAGGGGCGAACGGTTATTACATTGCTCTGCAGGACTCAGACTGGTTATTACATTGCCCCGAGTGGTTATTACATTGCTTTGAGGTAGAGGAAGGTTCTGCGTGTCAGGAGGTGGTGGTTATTACATTGCCCTGAGTGGTTATTACATTGCTATACACTGGTTATTACTTTGCTTTGAGTGGTAATTACTTTGCCATATTTGGTTATTACATTGGGAAAAGTGGTTTTTACATTGAGGAAGCCCTTCAAAATATCACTTGTAACAGATTGTCTTGTCAGTGAAAAACGATCATGGCACGGACGTTGCAATCATTAAGTATAGAGAACTCAGGACTAAAAGGAAGAATTGAGTATTCCGGACAGTTCACAAAACGCTCTTCCTGAAAGGGGTGCAGCGCAGTCACCGGCCCACCATCTGCTGTATGATTATCGACCAGTCTCCAACCAATGTAAGAAACCGGAGCACCGGAAATAACCAATGTACAAAAAACTGCACCGGTTCATACCAATGTGCGGAAAACTGCACCGAAACCAACCAATGTCAAAGAAAAGAGCACCGCTTTCGACCAATGTTGCAAAAATTGACACCGGAAATAACCAGTGTATTATCCGATAACCTAATTTTTTTCCACGAATTGATGGATCGGCTATGAGCGCTATTGATGAGGTGGCACTGCCAGAAATACCTTCTGAGATTAATGAGAGCTTCTTCGAAATCACTCCCTCTGTCGTGCGTAACCGAACTACCGCTCTTGAGAATCTCAGTGCCATCACCGGCATCCGTAAAGCTGACATCGAGTTCTACGAAATCCTGATTTCCCTGGCTGAAATTTACGCAGCGTCTACAACCGAAATCGTTAAGCTCCCCTACACTATTGTACAGCAGCAACTTCGAGCCAAGGGGAAACCGTATGCTCGTCAAACGATTCTCAGGAGAAGCAAAACCTTCGTCTCTGAAGGTATTTTCTCCAAATCCCAGTTTGAGAGAAATTTTGGCGGCGGAAGACCTCACAATCGCTACAGCACCGAACCCATTCATCTAAAAGAGTTTGCGGAACAACATAAGAAAAAAGCGTCTGAAGCAGTGCAAGGCAGGAAAGTTACTCGTGGGCGTACCGGGCACACCAACGCAAGCAGGCTCATAAAACAGCTCGAGCAATCCAACGCGCAATACCTCAAAGCGGTTACTAATTCTCACCCCTTAACAGACAATTTTTGGACCGGGATACTCGATAGATCCATGAGATTCGATAGCTGGGAAGAGATCGAAGGGAATGTAATAACCAACTCGGTCCGTATTGGAAAGGCACGTCTGACGGTACAGGCCACCACACAAACGGGTAAGTCATCAGAGATCGCAATTCTGGCTGATCAGCGCATTATCCGGGCAATCGTGACCGAGATTGTACGGATCATCGAGGAAAAGATTGAAAAGCACCTGGAAGACAAACTGGCAGACTCTCAAGATAGCCTATTCACCAATGAGGTCTGGGACAACGACCTGAGTGAATTCGTTAGCGCCCCGGCAAACAACGACCAAAGTGATGACAACGACCAGTACGACATGCCTCACATCGAGAACTCCTTTTTCATTGACGTTGTTCGGATAGCTCGCAAAAGCCTGGGTTACCAGTCTCCGTCCAGTGGCACCATTCGGCTGCAGATTAACGCCGCTATTCGTCGTCTGTACGAAACAAATTTTCGTGTTCTTATGACGGCAGAAAGCCCTGAAGCGGCCGCGGCAATGAGAAAGAAGTACGGGCTGGATGATGACGCCATGGACTTCCGGTTCATCACTGATCTGAAGTCTCAGTTCCAAGAGGGGTTTGCTCCTGAAGGCGTTGATGCCCACGTCGAGGATCTTCCGTCGAGAGCCCAGTACCAACTTTCGAACTACGAAGATCTTTCCGACGAAGAACTGGAAAAGTTCATCGATCCGTTCCACGAATCGGAGTTGAAAAGGGTCCGCCTATGGAAGATCTCAATCGATTCACACCTGTTCAACCGATTGAAGGATAAGGAAGCACGTTCAATCTTCATCGCACATGAGGAAATCCTCAGAGAACGCTCAGGATTGGCGCAGACGCTTTACAATCTGCTGAGCCATAAAATTGGGCGAACGAACCAGCAGCTGACTGGTGGTCAGGAACAGATCGTAAACACCTCATTTGAGCGGCTTCACAACCTCCTATGGCCAGGACGCCGTTTCGATCGATTTGAAGAACATTTCTTTGCGCTGCTGCGTCGCCATTCAAAATCGCCTCAAGGGCTCGCAAAAGCGGTTAAAGAGGCGAATGTGGCGAAGAGAAAGAAACCTTTCTCACCACACAAGATATCCATGTTCGGGTTTGTATTTCTCTTGAGCCTCCAAAAGGGAGAGTGGCACATCACTATCTACCGTGATCGGGATGACGAGATCAATGGGGACAACTCCTATCACAACCGGATGCTTGCGAAATCACGAAAGTAGATTTGCCTGGAATGATTTAGCTCCGCGGCCATACGGCGGTCAGACTTCCCTCCCCCCCCCAAGAATTCCAAAGTAAAAGTGGTTATTACATTGGGGTGGCCGGCCGACCGGTTTTAGGTCAGCGGGACGGGAATACCCGAAGTGGTTATTACATTGAGCAGCGGCAAAACACGCAGCAAGGCGGAACAATAAAACTCAAGAAAACGTGGTTATTACATTGGAAGAAAACTACCAACTTCATGTATTATAAGACATTTTTTATTAAATTGAATACGGTCAAAAACGCCTGAACCAATGTAAACCAATGTACAAAAACAGAGCACCGGAAATAACCACTTTTGGTGAGTGATGATTTTGAGAATACAAAAAAGCAGGGTTAATCAGAAAGATAATGGTTATACGATAATGTGAAATTGCTTAGTAAAATGTAAAAAATAAATCAAAAACATATAAAACAGAAACTTACAGTGTTTTTGTCAGCCAATGTACGAATTCCTGCACCGGAAATAACCATTTCCGATAATGGGTCTTTTGAGCAATGTACAAAAACAGAGCACCGGAAATAACCAGTTATGGTGCGGCTTGGAAGGAATATTCATTCCTCAAACTCATCTAAGCAATGTACAAAAACAAAGCACCGGAAATAACCAATTTTACAATTCACCTTCAAACCCAGCTGTTAGGGGGTGAAAAAAATGCAAATAAAAATTTCATTAAGAGTGGTCTTTGTGAAAATCACGTATCGCCCACCTACTCCTTGGCTGGACGTTCACTAGCAGCGCTCTGTGATGACGATTTAATCCTATCCAACTCGTTAACCAGGTGTTCACGCGCTTCCTGTAACTCAACCGCCTGGCGTTCCAGCCATTTGATATCGGATTTGCACTCAGAAAGTTCCAGGGTGAGCATCTGCACTTCTTTGGCGCTTGATTCCTTGAGTGAATCAAATGAGCCCTGAAGGGCAAAGAAACGTTCCTCGGCTTTGCTGAACTTCATTGCGAGACCGTCTTCGCGCTTCTGGCTAATATGAAGCTGGCTCTCCAATCGCTGAATGGTAGCCTTATCGTTTGCTTCAACATGCGCCGATCTGCGGCGCTCATCCTCAATCTGAAGCAGAAAATGGTCAGCGTTGTTGTCAGCTTGTTTAACGGCTTTATCCGCACGAGTTTTTTCATCGTTAGCCTGTCGCTGAACTCCCTCCAATCGGTCCTTGAGGGATTGATAGCGGGCGCCCGCCTCTTGGCTTATATGTTCCAGTTCTCTTTCATGGAGTTTCCTTTGGCTCTCGATCTCCGATTCCAGCACAGCCTTTTTTTCCGACATTGCGATCAGATTGGTATTCTTGGTATGAACCGAAGCCTGAAGCTTTTCCTTATCATCCTGCAGGGACTCGATGAGGGACGCCTGTTCACGGCGAATGCGCTCCGACTCTTTAAGGTTTTCCTCTACATCCGTGCGTTCGGTAAACGCCTGCTCTAGCTGACGTTCAAGGTCCTTTCGATGGGACTGGTACACTTCCCCTGCTATAGCCACTGATTTGGTGAAGAATTCTTCAATCAGCGGAACCATATCAGGCGGGATCGTCGCCGGCAGTATCTCTGCGCCCTTGTCGCTCAGTTCTTTGAGTAAAGCTACCCGGTATTTTTGCAGAGTGCTCTTTGATCCTCGGCGCCCAAGGTCTTCGTAAATGGCATCCAGAGAGGCGTGACGACCCTTAGCCGTGATCCGCATCCAACTGCGCTTGAAATCTTCGTAGGTGGTCAGTGCGCGTGACATAAAGCCCTCAATGGTTGTTCAGGCATGGTTTCGAGGTCAGGAATTGGCGCACTGGTCTCTGAGAGACCGGAATTCCACCTGTTTCTGAGCCGGAATATCCAGTTGGTAGATTTTTACAATCCTGACAAACCGGAAAATGTACCCACAGGCTCCGGAAGGAGGAAGCCATTCGGTGATGTCCCGAGCGCCCTTGCTACGATTCAAAGATGCCTCAACGATAAAAATATTCCGGGGGTCATTTGCAAACGTTTTCCGTTTTTCCTCAGCCCACTGGCTAGCCCCATAGGTCCAGGCAAATTTCAGTGGTACCACATGATCGGCGTCGGTGGTCGATGCATCAAAGATGACCTTTCCCGAAAATGGGGATATCCATCGGCCACGCGTAACCCGTTGTTGCTTCTCGGTAGCGAAACGGACCGGTACTGTGGACTGGTCAATCAGTGCCTCTGCCCTACCGTCTTGTCCGTCGCTATCAAAATCCAGCCAACCATGACCAAAGGCTGATCTATCGTATTCGCCGTCAGCCTCAGACTCACTGTGCTTTGATTGTTGTAGACCTTTTGGCAATCTGCCACCTGAATTCAGGCAGGTCTCAATGCTGGGCATGGATTCATAGGATTTTATCCGATCGTAGTAGGAACTCGCGTCGGGATGGCAGATTCCGCTGCCGGTTTTCTTAACAATGTCGGCATTTGCTCCCTGTGTCGCAAATATCAAAAGCGCAATACCAGCGAACAGGCGCCCTGAAATCATGCGCCCCCCTTATAACGTTCCCGACTACTGATCACCGTTTGACGCGCCCTGTCACCTCCACCTGCATAGGCTTGAGACAGGAACGCCAGTTCGCTAGCGCGATCGTCGGGGTTTGTTTCTTTGTGCCAGACCTTATTGGGTGCGTCCCAGGAATACCCCCGAGCTTTAAGTTCATCTTTGACCGAGAAAGGCGAACCCAAAGCATCTATCTTTACGCGAATTTCGTTCTCGTTCTCAATAAGCTGGCGACTTGCCTCCGGGAACGAATGCATCAGATAGGCAGTAGCCAAAGCATCAATGCTTGCCCGGTGACCCTCATAGAAGAAACCCAGTTTCAGTAGCAGGTATTCGAGTTTTGAAGATTCAAAACCAAAGCTGGGCCAGCTGATATCCTTGATAGAGCAAGCCCACCGAAGACGATCCAAACCGCTAAATCTGGCTTCAAAAAATGGTCTGTCAAAGCTGGCTGAATGGGCGATGACGACCGGATCGTCATCGAACCATTTCAAAACTTCCACCCCATCGATCGATTGGCCCTGAACCATGGCATCTGTAATGCCTGTGATGGTGGTGATGATTTCAGGAACAGGAAATCCGGGGTCTTCGTACAGGCTCGTCATGGCAGTAATAGCAGCAACCTGACCAGTAGATTGGCTAACCAAACCCTTCACCATCCCAAGCTCAATGATTTTGTCTGTAGTGGCATTGAACCCGGTTGTCTCCGTGTCGAGCCAAATGCAGGAGATCTCATCACCAATGGGTGCGCCTATTTGCATTGGGAAGCTGGCGGATTTCTCAGTCCAGGGCACGCGCTGCAGCAGACGATAGTTGCCAGGTGCTTCCTTGATAGAGGGGATTTGGTCAATCGGGAACATAAGAACTCCAACATGTGATTGTGTGGGACCGGCGGTTAAAACAGCCGTGGGCCGCTAAGTGAATCATCATCAAAATCCAGAAACGTTCGGTCAAAGTCCATGCCGCGGCCTGGCGCACAGGGGAACGTTGTTTCAAGCGCATTAGCAGTTTGGTGTAGGTCAAGGGCGGCAATGACTTCTTGAAGGCTCCAGAGCGTCACATCACGACCTTTCGCGGCACCGGTGTCGAGATTGAGCGTGTTACCGCGCATCCATGGGTGCTTCAGAACATTGTGACCAACCACGATTGCATCTATTCCGGCAACCAACGCTTCACTGGGAAGCGCGTCTGGCTCGTCAGGGAGTTTAGCGATTCGCCGGTTCCAGATATCCGCATCTCGATCGAACACGCCCCACTGCCCTGACGTACAGGCCGCGTGAATGATGCCTACTTTCTTCCCATCAATGGGGATCTCAATAGCCAGGGGCATGTTAGCTACGACATCAGCCGCAATCACCCGTAAGTCACCCTCATCTTCATCGAGCGTCCACTGACCGCCATTCTGGTACAACGCGATCATCGCTGACGCATCTTTTTCAAGGAACGCGGACACAAAGAAGTCCTCATGGTTCCCAAGCACGGCATGGAACCACGGTTCATACAACAAGTTAAGGCACTTCAAGGATTCAGGCCCGCGATCTATCAGGTCACCTACGCTGATCAGCCGATCGCTTGCTTCATCAAACCCCACAGCATCGAGCGCTGCCATCAGTGAGTCGTACTGGCCGTGAATGTCGCCTACAACGAAGTCCCGTCCCGCTGTGTTCTCAGCAAGCGCGACCAGGCTGTGCCGCCGAGGGGTCTGTGTGAAGGATTTTGTTTGGTGCATGGCTCTCTCGATTCGTTCCGCTTTAGTACAGTATACAGTAGGTGTAATACATATTAAATAGTACAGTGTGATAACGTTGTTGTCATAATATACAATATGTATAGTAAATCTCTCATCTGAGAGTTTGACCCTACCCCGCCGTGGAACACTCTCATAATCAAGGCACGTTAAACGTCTAAAAGGCATGTGAAACAGGGTGTTAAAAACGATGATAAAAAGCCGTGGAACATCCGGCCGGAGGTGCGAGTGAGTGACCCATTCGAGCTGGCGACACTCAAAACCCAAAAACCGTCCTCAACCGGCGTTGTGCCCGCAGGGTATGAACCCCTCCCCTGGAAACAGGGATTGCGACAGCTTGTGCCGGCCCGAAAAGGACGTTTTCGTGGAATGACACCGGCCTTGAGGGCAGAGACTGACGCGCAAGCGGTCAATGCGTGGCTGGCATCGAAATCGAGAGAGTCGGTGAACACTCGAGACAAGTACGGGCGTGAAGTTGAGCGCCTGCTACTGTGGGCGGCCAGTCGCGACCAGGTGCTAAGCGATCTTGCGGCTGAAGACTTCGAAATTTACGGCGAGTTTTTGATGAATCCGAAACCTCACTCAATTTGGGTTGCCGATCGCAGGTACGCGAGAGACGACCCTGAGTGGCGCCCTTTTATCGGGCCCTTGTCCAGGCAGAGCCGGTTTCAGTCTTTAAGCGTTGTCTATTCGATGCTGATGTATCTTAATCGAAAGGGCTGGCTCAGCGTGGTTGCCCTGGATGCACCAACCGCCCCGAAGTCAATCGGTGAGCAAAACGATGATTTGCATGCCCTATCTCCGAACCAGGTGAATGCGATACTGGCAGCAGTAAAAGGGATTCCGAAATCGATTGAGCGTTTGCAGATGCGTTTTCTAGTTGAACTTTTATTGTTCGCTGGCCCGCGCACTTCTGATCTGATTACCGGGAACATGCGAGATATTCAACCGGAAGTGATTGAGGGTAAAGTCTTTACGATCTGGCGCGTGGTTGGCAAAGGCAATAAGCCCAGGGCGATTCCGTTGAAACGATCAACCGTTGAAGCGCTTCAGGATTACCGTGAGGCTTTGGGGTTATCGAAGGTCCCTGATAACAATGAACCGCCCTACCCTATTGCAATGCGTATCCGAGGATTGAGAGCGTTCGAACCTCATACGTTTAAGTCGGTCACCCGCCAAGGGTTATACCTGCGCTTCCAGAGGCTTTACGAAAAGGCCGCCGAAAACCTTGTCGAATCAGGATTTGAGAGCGAAGCGACGGCTATTGGATCGGCAACGACACACACCTATCGCCATACGGCGCTAAAGTCGCTGGCAGATGCAAGCAAAGGTGATATGCGTAAAGTAATGAAGCTGGCGGGTCATTCGTCGTTATCGACTTCGGGGCGATATACAAAATCAACGTTGGCCGAACTTGCAGAATTTATGGATGGCATTGAAGGCGGTTAACCGTAAGGTTTATTCTGGCACGAAGCCTTACTGGCGTCTGATCGGTGCCCAAAAGGAGAACGAACCGCCGTTTGGCCATTGAGGGCGCCTCAAATGCGCTGTATGAAGTCTTTGGCAGCACCTTAATGCAACGTCAAGTTATCCGTTTTCACTGGCCTGAAGGGCATCTGAGAGGGTCATTTCTTAGTCGCAAACGCTGAAATTTGTTCAAAAATTAGGTTTTCAGAAAGTTGCAGCAAAAAGTTTTTTATAAAAAACTTT
>Ga0307931_1000633_pt1 | contig 22614 bp, 31 predicted proteins | sample OrgLakmetageno47_FD_201816 | JGI IMG/M metagenome (GOLD analysis project Ga0307931, IMG submission 201816) | Saline water microbial communities from Organic Lake, Antarctica - #47 | ecosystem: Environmental > Aquatic > Non-marine Saline and Alkaline > Saline | place: Antarctica: Organic Lake...
TCGCCTCCTAGGGGAATTGTAATTATGGACTATCAAAATTCGCAATAGCAAGTAGATGGGCAGTTTAGAGTTTACAGGTGTACAGGAACAGGAACAGGAGTGAGGAGTGCACACCGTAGTCCGTAGACCGGTAGACAGAAGTGTACAAAATGTAGCGCCTAAATCATAATGCGTATATGAGCCACACAAATTGCGTAATTCTAGCGGAACTCCGAAAAAATGTGGATGCATCGTTGGCGCTAGTTTCAGATATCTGTAGTAACAAGCAAAGTAATCAACTAGTCTTGAATGGTATTGATTCCTAGAATGCATTCAATTGTGTACTGCTAGCCTAGTCTTAACCTGAGCTGTAATTGCACCTCATCCTCAAGACTAATACTACAGTATAATAGCTCATACAATTCAGCAACTGCGCGAGCACTATCAGTTGCTAGGTTCTTGTCTTTCTGTGCAACCGGAATAATGACGGAGTCGGCAGAATGGCTGGCTTATCGGCAGGAAGCGTCGCTGGATTCGTCAGGTCTTCGAGAGAAAGGTGTAACACCTGCATGGACCATCGGAAGCGAGCCCCGCGGCAAAGCTTACTTATTGGGGGACCGAAAGAGCACCGAAACGTTCTCGCCCGAACGCCCCCCACACGCTCGCAACGAAACTTCGTGAGTTCTGTTTGGTGATCGCATTTCTTCTCAATTGTTTAAACGAGGAAGCATGTTCGCAAGTGCCTAGATATCACTACTTGCCTCGACAGTCTCCCATACCACCTTCGTATCACTAATTTTATTGTGAAGACTTGGCGTGGGTGTATAATACTCGGGGTACAGTGTTTGTCGTTGCAACGCTAGCGTTACTCTATACTTTGCCAAATTGTGCACAATTCAATAATTCGTGGTGTCGTTCGTGTAGCTCTACTCCTGTTCCCGTGCGAGATCACGCGCGTCTATTTCCCCTCCTTGCCCAACTGTTGTTGTCTATACTCCAAAAGGTATTCCGTAGCGCAGATGAGCAGCATCGGGGTTCAAGTGCAGTCTGAAATCAATGGACGCCTTGAGTCAGCACCCGCTTTCAATTTCTACGGGCCTTACAGTGACGCATGGTCGCAGGTGTGCTATGATTATTCCTGAGACCCAGATTTTTCAGTATGTCCTATTCTTAATGAGTTCTTTTTCTGAACAACCCACTTTTAAACAGTCCTACTTTGTTTCGCGTTCACCATGGTGCTGCAGAGCCAGAGTTGATTTGCTTTCTGACTCTCCGTATCTGTGTCATTGCGTCTTTTTGCAGGACCGCATTGATCAATTGAAAGGCGATCGAGGCTCCAAAGAGCATGGCATCTTTGCTGTTGACAAGGTAGCCGCTAGCCCTGGAGTGGGTGGCGTGACTGTTCGCGCCCCACCTAAGGTGATTTTGATGATCAAATGGATTACATAGAACCTCTATTTTTTCATGACCCTTCTCGTAGAGCTGCACCTTCATTCGCATCTTGTCACTTTTCTCGCTCTCACTCATCCCTGCCTTAAACATTAATTTCATAGACTCGTGTGAGGAAAGTTATTTTACCGGCAATTTCTTTTGATCACTTTCCTGCATGTTTCTTATATGGGGATACACCCTGTGTAACACTGTCAAGGTCCCCGGCCCCGGGCATTACATCACGAGCGCCGACAAAGCTCACGTGCAGGCATGCGGGCCTCAAATCCTGAGCACTCAAACCTCCTTGCGGCAAGTGGGCCTCTCTGCGCCGTCGTCGTTGAGCGAACAGGAAGCAGAGAGGCTGGCCACCTACGCGGCTACATGTGCCCCCAAGAAGGGGACTTTTGATTGGCCGGATCGCGGCCCTGTGGCCACGACGTCGCGAGGTGCCAAGGTCACGAACGCGTCGATTGGGGTGCGGCAACCGTCGTCGAGGCTCCGAAACGCGTCGTCGTTTACCTTCACGGACCGGGTGAGAGAGGATGAGACAAGACCGAGGGAGAGAGCGTGCGCGCGCGCGTTTGTGTGATTGAGATCAGTCTACTAGGATGCCCATTTGCGTGACTAGATTTTTTTTTAAAGCTTTGGTTTGCTCATTTCTGTACCCCTCCTGCTTATTTCTATACGCCGCTTCGTGCCTTATGTATTTCCCCCTACTTACACACAGGCGAAAACAACCTACAACTCGAATCCTGGCCCTGGCGGCGGCGGCGTGCGAGCTGTTGAAGGGGCCAGTATTTCGTACGTGTCCGAGGGCAAACCACATGTAATTGACGCGTTCACGAAGGTGAGATGCACTGAGAGAGAGAACGAGACTTCGGGAGAGAGTGAAAAAAAGAAAGAAGAACAGTGTTGGAGATGCCTTCGAACTGCATACGCTTCCATTGCTTTCAATTCCAAAAGGAAAGCAATTCATTAAGATGTCGGCTTTTTCAGACTCTGCGTTCTGTTGTCTCAACTATGGCGGCATTTTTTTTTTTAATACATGATAATGATAAGGTGAACGGCGCTCCACATGTCGTCACCGACACTACTTTGAGTCGCGTGGCAACTCGTCCCAACGCGCCGGTGGCCACCATGGCGAACCGAGAGCCCAAACACCCGAGGAAGCCAGCCAAAGAGCCAGAGGTCAGTGGGGGCAGCGAAGAGAGGGAGGGAGAGAGTGTGTGTGAGAGATGGATGTGACATATACTTAGATGCAATAAGCCTTGTAGTCAAGTATTCATCATGTTCACTGTTGTTGCCTTGCTGACAGGAAGAAGGGCCTTGCTATTCTTAGATTACTTTGGATTTTATGCTCGCGCTTCAATTTCATGGCAACCTCTCTTTTTTTTTTTTGCTTGCGTCGTACTGCGCTTTTGTCGAATCTTTTTGGCCTACAATCTTTCCAAGATGGCGTCCGCGAAAGATGATTATCGATCGCACCCTGATCGATGGTCAACCCGCGTTTCTTTAGAGCTTCAAAATGTGAGTGCACCTACCCATTTTGGCGTGAATAACAAGTTGCCACCACGATGATGCGCAAAACCGGCACCTGCCATTGAATTCACGAATAACTCTAGACCTAAGTCTTCACACATTTCTCACGTTCCCTGTGGTTCCGTGTGAATGTTTGCTTTCCGTGGTCCCGGTTCGCTCTTTTCACAGGAATCCACGGAGGCGCGCTCTGCCGTGTACTCCTCCTTTGGTGGCCAACTGGGCTCAGTTCGACGGTCAGCGTCGGCGTACACCATGCGCGGCCTTGATGTGAACCAACGTAGGAAGCCGACATGAGAATTAATCCGGATGTTACAAAGCAAAAACAGTTCTCGAGCTAGTTGCTTTAGTACTTAGCACGGAACTCTTATAACTATTACGCAAGTAAAAGAGTTTTTTTCGCTTCGTTCGACTTCTATCTGGCTTCACTCCTTACTTCCTACTTCGAACTCACTTCTAAATCCTCTATTCAAAAGAGAACTTAATACTTAGTAGTACATGGGCGCGTTTATGAATTCTAGTTCATTAGCATATCATAACGCATGAAGAGTACTGAGAACAATCAGCTGTTTTGAATAAGGTGTCAGGGGTGCCTCGTCTGAATTCAAATTATGGACTACGGGGTTTTATATACAGAACAGTTTTCTTTCCTTTGGAGTTCAAAGGTGAACACTCAACAGAGGGACAAAGCAACAGAAGGCTGCCAAGTTGCATACGCTGGAGCTCTCAATGGCTACTTAAAAAGCTCAAATCCGGTCGAGTTTTGAAAACTGCCCTCCACCGAGGCTGGCCTTCATCTTGGACTCCAGCTCCTGTTCCTTGTCGGTGTCTGACAAGGTCGGGGCCATCACGCCTGCGAGCAAATCTGCGTACCCGTTCTTTTTCTTCTTCTTTTTCTTCGGGGAGGTGGCTGCCGGCGTAGATGCCACCGCTGCTGTTGTGGTTGTCGCGGCGTCTGCTGCTGCTGCCACGGGCGCCTTCTCTGGCTCTGACTCCTCCATCGCGTCCCCAGCTCCATCGGCTGGGGTCGTCGCAGGAGCTTGAGGTGCCGGCAAGGGCGCTGTTGATTCCCCCGCGGACACTGGCACAGGTGGTACAGCTGCAGCAGCGGTAGCAGGCGCGGCGACTGTAGGTTGCACCGATTGTTCTTCTGCTTCGGTGGCTACGACTGAGGAAGCGGCAGCTGCCACAGTCATACTGGTAGGCGAGGAAGGGGACTGCGGCTGTACAGAAGACAAGAGCGTGCACAGGTTCAAGTGAAGCAAAGGCAACATTATAATTTCTTTAATTACGAAGAAATAAACCCTCTGAGCACAGCCACATAAGTAAAGGTCAAGGGTATTCTGCCAGGTGAACCACCGCGCACCTGCTGAATTGACATCTGCAGCGCGAGCTGGAGCATGTAATCGTCGTCGAAGGCTTGGTCGTTCTCGGTGTTCATGGCGAAGAGTGGTGCTAAGTTTAGAACTTCTTCAGGGCCTATTTTCGAACGTGAAAGCGAATAGAAGGCAAACCACAGCATCAATACATAGTTGAGAATGGTGGTTTTACCGGCACAGAATGGACATGAGTGGCTACGGACAATTTGTCCCCAATGGAACTATCTTCAAAGGAGCTCGATCCACAATAAAATTGCATGCTGAGTATTTACGAAAAAATCTTCCATTTGCACACTAAGCAACTGCTTGCTCGTGAATCCATTAAGAAAAGGTCTCGACACGATGTGGAATTGTTTGAGGACACATCGTCGAGGCGGTCAAAAATAGGACAACACAATGCCCGCTGGTATACCCCACGAATTTCACGGCAAAAAAAAAAAAAAGGCAGATCTCTATGTTACAATGATAGGAGCGTGGACACAGCTGGGCAGCCGAGCTCGCGCACTCACCTCGACCGGGAATGACAGAATGAAAGATCTGATGCGATGAAAAATTCGTTTCCTGACTTGCCACTAATTTTACGGCTTCCAAAAAAACTACGCAAATTTTGGTCGATGACTCACGAATTTTGAGACAGGCCCCGAAGGGCCGGAATTAGAAGACTAACAGGTAGAGAAGAAAAGCAAAGCAGCGCAAACTAAACCTAAGAAGCTAATCGGCGCACATGCCCGAGTGGCCATGGAAGTGATGGTAGCGGTCCAAAGTGGCACGCTCCTCTATGCTCTGAGAGTGCCGCTCAAAAGAAGAGTTTCCGCCCGCAGAGGAGGGGACTACAACGAAGTCCCTCAGGCGATCCAGAAGGAGAGTCGTATTTTACGTACAAAAAGTCCGGTATTATTATCGCGGTATTATACCCCCAACCAACAACCAACAACCAACAACCAACAACCAAACATGAAAAACGAACAACCCCACTTGGATCTGGATCTACAGATGGAATAATTTTATGGCTTCCTTCTTCCTTGTCGCGTGGGATGTCTAACTGGGATACTCAACAGATTTGAAACTGGCCGCACACGCCAAGTGAATTACGGAAGAGGAAAGCAATTCCGACGAAAGATCAATCAAGAGCACAAACGCCCACTATGCACTATGCACATCGCGGCATGCAGCGGCTTTTTACATCAGGCGAGTGCAGCTGCAAACGCGGACGCATTCCACACCGGCAGCTGGCCCCAGTGCGCCACGTCACTACCACCGTGGGCCGTTATCATAGTCTCCACCCATGGAGAATTCCTCCACGCAGATGCTACGGAACTTGCCTTGGTTTCCGTAATTCCCATCTCCCTTGTCATAGCACCCAGGATCGCCTCCCTCACTGCTGTTTCATCCTCCTCGGCCTCCTCTTCATCCTCTCGCGCGTTGCGTGCACTCTCCGAAGCGCCCACCATGCTGATGGCAATAGATTCATTCGCGAAGAAAAAAGAGTCGCCTTTCTCACCACTCGTTGTAGCATCCTCCTCCAACAAACGTCGGCGACGCCTGCTGATCCACCCCTCTTCGTAGAGGGCAATTCCCCGCTTCAAGGCGATTGCTTCTCTCGAGCCTCCTCTCTTCATGGCCAACTGCCGCTTCAGAGACGCCAATTCTTTGCCCGTCTCTGCTTTCCCGCAGTATTGGAAACGGAACGAAAAGTGGGGCTCGGTTCTCTCCTGCGCGCACGCCTTGGCCCGGGCCCCATCCGCGCGTCGCTCCAATTCGCGCAGCATCATTTCGGTCGCCCCGCCGTCGGGCAGAGCCCCCGCCACTAAGGGGTCCACCGGAAATTTGCCGTTGCCACCCATGGCGTTGCCCGAGCCGTCGGTGGAGTGTTCCGCGTAGTAACGGTAAAACCTGCACGCGAGAACAGGCGAGACAACGGGGGGAGGTCATGACATTGGGCAACACGAAATGACAGAAAGAAGAACGAGCACGTTAACGTTGCGAGAACATTTACGGTCGGGAACGAAACATCAAAAAGTACAGAAAGCAATCTTCAAGACACAAAGTTTCAAACAAATATTAGAAACAAAAGAAAACACGCGCGCGTTGTCTTTACCAGGCAGCTCTCGCTACTCCAGCTTGAAGTTTCTGCCTCTCCGCCGGAGTGATGGCATGCAATTGTTTCAGTAATCCGCCTACTCCTGGAGCTGGCGACACCACCTTAAAACCAACGACAAATATTGAAATGAATCATGAGAAAAGTGGCACATCGTATGAAAAAAAGGACATCTGAGAGTGCTTTTCTCTTTTCTTAACCACTGTACCACATTAGCCCACTCCAATCCCCGACACTGGTATAAGATAAAGTAAAATACTCACGGATTCTTCGGTGATTCGAACGCTGAAGTCTTTCGGGTTCAGATCCCCGCCATTTTCGGTGCTGAACGCGTAAATCGCTTCGTTGCTGACTAGGACCGGAATGCAGCCCGTCACCACCTTTTCGGGGGGGGGGATAGGAGTTGAAAGCAGGACAAGGAGGGAACGCGGACGAATGAGATAAAGGAAGTGGAGAAAGGAGAAATGCGCATGTGTGCCTGAGTTTTATTGGTGAGATCGTGAAACCGCGTACAACAATGCGCATCAACTTTAGCTTGATCTACTAGCCAAACTCATGACTACATGTGCACTTGAAAACCCCACCGCGTCGTATTGTCGCTTCGCAGAGGGTGAGTCGCCTTCGGGGCAGGCGCAGAACAAACTCCCAAACATGGCAATCTGGCGTGGAGGGCCCTGAGCTTGGTCGAACTTCTCGCGCGGAAACAGTTTGCGAAACTTGGCCCCCAAATCGGTGCGCTGCTGAGTGCCCAGGCATGACGGGTCGCCTTTCACTTCTTTGGAGATGGCTGAACGCACATTGACGCACCCGTGGTTGCCGCCGCTGAGTTTGAACAGAGAAAAGGAAAAGGAAACGAAACGTGAAGGTGAAGGCGAACAATCAATTTTGGTGTGGAATTCGTGTGGTGGATTTAAGGACAACAGAAAAAGAACATCGTACAAGGAATTGAAGAAAAAGCATGCAATGGAATGAACGACGGCACAACTAAACATTATCACCTGTAGTACGCGAAAATGGGTTTCTCGAGCACGGGGGCAATGGCACCATGTGGGCCTAAAGATGCAAGCTTGTGAGCTGGCAACAGCGGGCGAGGCACCAGTGAATTGCTACTGCTGCTGCTGCTGCTTAAACCAGTGGTTGCTGGCGCTGGTGGTATTGGTGTTTTCGCGTGAATTCCGAGCTCCAGCGCCGGGTTGAGAGGCAGCGTTAAGTTGTGCTGCAGAAGCGTTTCACATAGCAAGAGGAAAACCAATACAAATAAGCAGAAAGAGGTGTAGAGAGAAGTTAGAGACATAGGAAAGTACTCACATGGCCAAAAAGTAGTATCGATATAAAACTCCAAAAGACGCAAGGTAAACAAAAAGACGACACCTGTGCAAAGAAACCACAACAAAGAAACTACACACCTGAACCCCAAAGAGCGCCGTCGCTTTTCGCCGCCAAGCCCCATTGTGCCAGTCACGGCCAGGGATAGGGTAAGGGAGCACGATGTTTTTGGCGGAGCAGTGCGGGAACTCGTGGAGGAAGGACTTGGTCAGCTCAACGGATAAAAAGACGGGGTTCATGAGCTGCACCATGAAGTGCGTCCATCCCCGGGCGCCCTGTAGTCATGAAGTGACATGCGACGTACATAAGACGTGAGTAAAAGAAGGGACCGCAGACTGAGTGCTTGCATCGCAGAGAGAAGAAAAAAGAATAAGAAAACATCAAACAAGTCCTGCTCTCTATGTTAGAACCGCCATTTTATGAGAACCCCAATCAAAAGCAACAGTAAGAGGGGGACGAAAAATGAAGTGTGCCCACACGTGTATACCTTGGGGTGCCGTAGCCCCGTCACTGGAGCACCTAGGGTTAAAATGTGGTCGGCGCCCCACTTGCGCTTCCAATACTTGCCCGTGACCCGAAACTCTTTCTCCCAGCCACGCACGTCCTGCTTCTCCAAGATGTCAAGGACCGCTTGCCCGTGCTTCGACGCGTCATGAGGGCGGCCCGTCGCGCTTTAGACACACAAAATAGCAAAAATATATATATATATACATGTAGGTACATGGGTGTGACCAAACGTATTAAAGGCATATACAAGGACACGAATGGGAGGAGGTGGCATCAGAGAAATATTGGTTGCATGATGAACAAAATATGCCCGCAAATAGGTTTAAGAAGACGAAATCAATACGATTGAAATCACATTCCCTGTTTCGAGGCGGCGATATCTATATTCTTCTTACCGGTATTCAACGTCATGAAAGAAGGGCACGTAAAAGAAATGCGCTTCCTCCGGGTCCATTGTTCGCACGCAGCTCTGCCGAAAGAAATCCGCCAAAATGAGCTCCAGCGAAAACTGGGCCAGCAAATTCTCCCCCCCGTACTGCGAGTCGCACTTGTTCTCGTTGAAGCACGACTGCTTGAAGTCGCGCGCCAATTTCATGAACGGCAAATCTTCGGGGAATTCGTAAAAGTACACTTTTAGCCATGAGCCACATGTGCCACCACCTCCGCCTCCTGCAGCTGCAACTGCAGTGGGTGGAGTGATTGCTGCGGCTTGAGTACTGGGTGTATTTGATGCATTCCACGGAGAAGAAGATAATGACTGCGAAGAAGCAACAGACTGGCCATCCTCAAGTGTTCGCCTCAGCGGCCCTTTCTCTTGCTCCCGTTGCTGTTGACCTTGTATCTGCGTCTCCTCGATCGGCTTCGGCTTTTGCTCTTCGTTTTGTTCCCTGTATTGCTTCACTGCACTCAAGGCAGCAGCAGCGGCCGCTCTTTTTTGGCTATCTGTTAGAGCAGCTACACGAGCTCGCAATGTTGCCACCTGCGCATCGCCAAGGCGTATGTACGCACAACACAAAAAAACAGATCAAAAGAAACTATCGTCGAACATCTCTCGCGAGACATTGGAGACCCGGCAATCGAAATATGCTTGAGACTCGCAGCGATATAAAATGCTCGAATACCTCACTCCGCAGCTCAGCAGCTTCTGCTTTTGCAGCTTCAGCAGCTGCGTGATCGCTATCTAAACTGCTGCTATGAGGGCGGTTGATTTCTGCCGAGAGAGCAGAGGCAGCGTCCGGGCGTGTGGTCGCTAGGCGCGCTACCCGACGCTCAACCTCGTCTAAACGCAGCAAAGGGCCAGAAAGTGCTGGATCAGAGCTTGAAGGAGCTCCACTTCCCGTAATAGTAGCAGAAGCACCTGCTGCTGCCTGGCGAAGGCTTAGGAGCTCGGCCTGCACTGAGGGCGGCAGTGCCGCTAGCTCTTCGTTTCCCACGGGCTGCACGCTACTGCCTGACAAGACGAGGTTATTGTGCCCCTGTGCTCCATTAGTTTCGCTAGCTCCAAATATTTTAAATATGGAGACGTGTGACTCAAACGATCCTGTGAGCAACGTGACAAACCATCGATTCTTAGCGCAATGATTGAACAAACATCGGAGGCAACGTCGGCACAGGGCAAAGGAAGCCTGGTGGGCCCAACTGCACATACAAGACAGAAGGAGTAGCTAGACAAGAATACATACCGAGGAGCGCGCCAGCTACTAAGAGCACGAGGATGCCCAAAACTAAAGGCTTCTGCGCCATGAACTACTTCACCGAGTCCTACAACCCAAACCGCCTACGTTCGTGCCATTTTCATGACTATAGGTGCGGGAGTGCAGTGCGGGACCCTATTTACAGGGTGTTTGGGAATAATGGGGAGGGTTCGTTCAGCGTTCAATTCACAATTCAGACGTTCTAACAACTAACTACACTGGACTCGGTTCTCAGTGTGCTTGTGTCACACTAGATACTGGGGTGCTGGCAGTATTCTGGTGCTTGCGCTCGGATACATCCTAGTGCGACGAGAAGGTTCCTGAAGGAGGTTACTGAATACAGGGCCACGGTATAATTACAGTCCTAGGGGGCCTGTACAGTAACCAAGAAAACCGAGGAGGCAGGAGGCAAGTCGGTTTTCTTTTCGAACTAATAGGAACTAGGATGTCCGAGGCAAGCCTCGTCTGCGGCGGGCATCGGCATCGCGCACAAAACCGCCGGGTTTCTTGGTTGCTGGCCCTATAGATCCTGGATAAGTGGACAGAGAGAGAGCCGCGGTGCCACGGCCCATGGTTTTGGTGTTAAGTATAATGCGTGTTCTGTTTATCTCTCGCTTCGTCTGCAATGAATTGAATTATCTTCTGGAAACCAGAAAGAAATTATCTTGGTTTTGCTTGTGTGCTTGAAAATGGAAGCGGCGCGTGCGAGTATAAGCACACAGCCCTACTTGACTTGCTTGGCGCGTGCGTAAGGTTCCCACCCCTTCTTAGGAGGCACTTCGCTGTCAAGGCTTGGATACCACTTCGATGAGTCTCCTAAACCTTTAGCCTGAGCTGAACGGGCCAGCGAGGAAGGTACTCGGTCATTGGAGTGCTCATTGGCGGTGCTTATTGCTGCACTGCTAGACATGGGGGGTTGTTGCGACGTTTTCAGCTGCACTCCGTCGACTCCTGCCAGCTGTGACGCGACTTGAGACCATGCTGCATCAACCTCTTCGAGCTGCAGGTCGTACCTAAATAGCACGGCAAGAAGAACGAAGAAGAAGGAGGAGGTGAAGGTCAAGAGACACGAGAACGATAGGATCAGTAGTGCTAAGCAATGACACACACGCACGAGCAAAGACGCGCATGTACCGCAAACGAGCGTGCGCGTTCGGTCCGTCGTCGTCGCTTCCGTCGTCGTCGACGAAGAAGTGCTCTTGGTGCCGAGACATGCGCGCAAACGCATCGGCAGCTGCCAGGTCCTCAATTGAACTGGTGTTAGAGGCAATCGGCAGTGATGAAGCCGTTGCTTGAGCTCCTCCTCCTCCTTCACCTGCATCTCCGGCCACCGCAGCCACCGCAGCAGTTGCAGTCTCGCGCGCCTCCTTTTCAATGGCTTTCACCCAGGCTTCGACCACCATGTCGGGATACTCGGGGTCCGTCTCAGGTACAGGAAGGCTAGGGCGTGGGGTTTTCCTGGTTCTACTAATATTACTTCTGCGTTGATAAAGTGTCTCTGTGACAGAAGAACTTCCTTTTGTTGACGAAAAAGTTGAAGAATGCTTCCTGCTGCTAGTATCGGTGGGTAAATCGATCAAAGAAGGGCCATAGTCTTGGGGTAAAGGTTGATAGGACCAGGGTTCGTCTCTTGCCATGTCCTAAACGGAGGAGCAACGACAATGGTCAAAGGAGCGTATTCATGGTGTTCAAAAATAACGTGTAGCAATGCCAACGGGAATAGCATCTAAAGATTATCAATGGGGAATAATAACGCATCACCGAACCTTTACGAACGCAGCGGTATGGTCAAAGTCAATTTCCCAGGCCAGCTCAGCCAAATATTTCATCGATTTCACCTTTCGTGTTGAAAGATACGAGAGTTGTGGAAAGTAAGAATCCAAGATAAATAGTATGGACAGTAAGAACATATCCAAATTTCAGCCAAGTGTTTCAAGAGGAAATAAAAACAAAAAAGGCCCCATAAAACAACTACAACGCAGGCACACGTACATCATCAATCGCGAAGGTGTGCCCTGACGACGCCGACAGTTCGCACTCGAGCCTATGGTACTGGCTCCGGTGGCCAAGCATGAGGCCCACCATCAAGTCCGTGGACAAGGCGCTCGAATCCATCAGCATCGCGACCAAGTGCGGAGCCCATTGCAAGATGCCCCAATCGCGCCCGTTCCCGGTCGCAGCGGCGGCTGCTTCTCCCATTTTTCCTGCCCCTCCAACGGCGGCGCCGATGGCGTCGGGCAAAGCTTTCAACTGGCTGCCGGCACCGAGGGACAAGACCTGACGTGGTAGATAATGTATTGATTTGAGAAGAATATGTCAAGAGTGCTTACAGTGGCAAAAAAAAAAAACTTTGATATTTGCTCTGCATCCGGTATTGCATCTGTTCAAATTCGCCATCGAATTATACTGAATGCACCCAATATCTAATCGTCGAACCCGAATGTTTTCTCGGCGAAGGCCGGGATAATGCGCAAGCGCCATCGAGACGGCCACCAGAGAAGGGTTATTAGCAGTCACCGCACCATCGCAGTAGCCCTGGTAGACTGGGAAGTAAGTGGGCGCTGCGGCACTGCGCATGGCTGCATCGACCACCTGAAGTAGGTTCACACGAAGCAAAAGCAGTTGACATTTGTGCCAGGTAAAAAGAGGATAGACACAAAATTAAGAGTCTGTAAGAATCTAAATGTACTACTATAGGGCGCACAATGGATTCAAAAATAATTTAAAAGCATTCTTCCCTCATCATACCGGCAAATCTTCGTCGGAGCCCACCACTCCGGGCACCACTGGCAAGTTTGAAAACACTGCAGGGCGCCATCGGTTGCCAACGCTGTTGCCAGCGCCGCTACCCTCTTTGCCACCAGCACCTCCTCCTAACTCGCCATTGGCACCGCCGCCGTCTCGCACAAGGCCGCGCGACGACCGCCGCAAGTTCGTGTGTTCCTGGCCTCGGTGGGTCTTCGACGCGGTGCCGTCGATTCGAAACGAGGTCAAGACCACCTAGACGTGTACGCGTGTGGGCATGGCGAGCGTTGGGATGGGAGCGAGAATACAATGAGCTCATTAGTATAATTGAGCCAAATAATCGGATATTTTAATTTTCATCTTTGATTTAGTCTGTGTGTGCGACGTGTTAGTTTTCCTTTCGTTGATATAATTGTGGTGAGTGCTCGTCAATTGTGCTTGAGCCTTACTTTCTTGTCAAGTTCTCCTAAGGTCGCATCAGCGCCGAACCACTGCGACAAGTGCCTTTTTAATGGCGCGTTGCTGTACTTGGCCGAAAACCAGCTAGCACCGAAGCCATAGGGCAAGTGCGAATTCGGGTTCCGAAAAATGTCGGGGCACGCCTCCTGTTATAGAGATTTAAATTAAGATTGCCGTGCTCCGCCAATTTTACGCGCATAATTACAGATAGACATACAAAATCTGATCGATGTATCAACGATTTGGTTATTTAATAGACCTACCATATAAGCGTCGAGAATATTCTTCACTGGCATGCCTTTCGCAAGGCAGAGGGCAATCATGCTGCCAGTCGAAGTGCCTGCGATGAGGTCAAAGCGGTCTAAGAAGCCAGGCACCTGAGGTGGAAAAAGAATTACTTCCTTTGGACTTCATAGAACTAACGCTAGGCAAGGATTGTTTGAACTAGGCCATGGAATTCAAGTAAATGTCTCCAAAGAAGCTAAAGTTCTTAAGAGAACTTCAAGTGTCCGCCTAACCTCATGCTCGAGCCGGAGGAGGCAAGAGGCGGTGAAAGCGCCACGAACGCCGCCGCCATCTAACGATAAAATATTGAAGCTTCGTGTGTTTGCAAAGTTACGCCTGTCGATGTGATCATGTCTAGAATGGTCGTGGCGCTGTTCGTGGCTTTCGCTGAAGTCAGGTCTGCTACTAATACTTCTATCATCGGATGATGTTCCATCGCCACAAATGCTGTTATCGCTAGGTACAGTGGGAGCTGAACTGAAGAAGGCTGATCCTACACGACAAGGTCTAAAGCGTGGAAGATTTGCTGCTAAGAGGCGTGACGAATTCGACGCCATGGCCTACGTACTCGGGAGGAGAATGATTCACGAGGGGATTCAACTCAAACGATTTTTTGATCCACCTGATTCATCACATGCCACACAGAGAAGGAAAGAAGGAAAGAAGGAAGATGTGGAACAAAAGACCTTCTGCAATTTTCGGGGAAAGTTGAACCAAGGGGAATCACTTACTAGTAAGTGATTCCCTTGGTTGAACCTCCCGTCGCGATTGTTGTCATGTGTCGTCATCGTCCTGATGTTCACTATTTCTATCGACCTGGATTAGTTCGTACCTCGCCCGGCGAAGGCGTGAGCATTCTCATACTGGGTCGCGATTGACTACGCCTAGTAAAATCATCGTACTTCAACCCCACTTAGTGTGCTTCTTTAGTTCAAGTCCTAATTATGCTTCAAGTCGCGAGCAAGGCCTTAGTCTTGCTGACAGCCACTAATTTCGCAGCCCACCTGAGTGTTTCAGCGTTCAGCAACCCAGGTAGCGGCCTTTTAAGGCACAAAACAGCTGGCTGGTTGCCAAGAAGAACAACTGATGCACTTCGGGTTGCGCGCAGTAGCCACCCTTTGATTTTGCGAGTAGCCGGTAACGACGGCAGTTCCGCCGAAAACAGGGAAGGCACTTCTGCTCAAGGCGCTGCCCCGGTTGACGCAACGGTCGTGAGCACAACTTCAAGCAGAACCGGCAGCGGCGTCAGTGGAAATGGCGGGAAAGACCCACATCCAACTGGGTGGCTAGCCAAGCTCCGGGCTTTGCCTGCGGTGACCAAGTCTACCCTAGTTGCCCTCTTCGCTGCCCTAGCGCAGTTGGCTTCGGCCCGCAAATGGCGGTCAGCACTAACCCCCGGCCGCGGCAACGGCAACGGCGGCAAAAACCCTTTCGCTCGGTTCCTAAGCAAGCTGCCCGAGAAACAGCAGCTGCTGGTGCGCCGCTTAGCTGTCCCTGTGGCGTCGATTGCTCTGTTCACGGCCCTCAATTTGGGGGGCAGCCACGCTTCCAAACCGCCACCACCCCGCGAAGTCTCGTTCAGCGAGTTTTTCCGAGTCGTTGAAAAGTCCCCGAAAGCTCTGTGCGGTGGCGTGATGATGGGCTCGGGGCGCTGGGATTTCGCAGTAACCTTACCGGTCGACCACCCGTTACCGGGCATGCCCTTAGCGTCCGTGACGCCCGAAGCGGCTGCTGCGGCGGCTACCCTCAATAAAGCGACACCAGCTGGCGCAGCTGCGGCAACAGCCAGTAGCAATGCCAAAGCGCCGTTGCCGATTCCGGCAGGAGGGAGCGGAGCACCCCTGTCTCCTTCTGGTACTGATGCTGCTGTTACCACGACGAGCAGTAGTGGCTACAAGGCGGTGCGGCTCTACACGCGCCCTGTAGGGCCCACCAACCAACCTTTGCCTTCGGACGTGCTGGCGTTGCTCTTGAAACAAGAAGTCAACTTCATGGCACGCCAACCTGCAGCCTTGGGCGCCTTTTCCAAGATTTTGTTCCCCGTGGCGTACTTGGCCTTGGTGTTTTACTTCTACAACAAGACCATGGGCGGCAATTCCGCGGGCAACGTGGGGTCACGAGTGATGCCGGGCGCTCTGCCGGCGGGGAGCGGGTTTGAAGGGGTAGCGGGTCTAGGGCCCTCGAAGTTTGAAGTGGCGGAGATCGTGAACATGCTGCGAGACCCAGCGAAGTGCGTGCGCGTTGTAGGATGCATCAGAAGAAGAAGAACAGAGAGAGGGAGAGAGGAAAAGAGAGAAAAAGGAGCCAAAATCAGAAATGGCTTGGGCTAGGAATGTGAATGGCGAGTTCAACCGAGATGGGTGGAAGTGTTGTCTTCCTGTCCTCCGCCTTTTTCGACATCGACCAAATGCTTCCTCTCTGTGACCATTGCATTCTGTATTTGACTACACCATATTAGGTACGTCCAAATGGGAGCGCGCCTCCCAGCGGGGGTCTTGCTTGTGGGGCCTCCCGGCACCGGCAAAACCTTGCTCGCGCGCGCCGTGGCAGCTGAAGCGGGGGTCCCTTTTTACACTTGCAGCGGGAGCGACTTCGTAGAAATGTTCGTGGGGCGGGGGGCTGCCCGGGTGCGGCAATTGTTTGCGGCGGCCAAGAAAGCCCCAGGCCCCGCGATCATCTTCGTGGACGAGCTGGATGCAATGGGCCGGGCCAGGTAGAAAGCATTGAGCGCATGTATGCATGTTGGTATAGATGTGTTGGTGCATCTTTTCACGGGTGTGTTTATATGACTGGTGCAGGGCACTCTTTCACTTTTTTTCTTGTTCTTATTCATGTGCTCTCTCTATCTCTCCACTTCAATGTCTCCACTTCAACATACCTCTCTATCTCTTATATTGCAGTAAATCGTAATAATGCACTCCTCTTAAGTTCAATTGTAAAAATGCACGAGATCTGACACCGCATCGTCACTTCATTTGCGCACAGGTCCACAGGCAACTTCGGTGGGATCAGCAACGGCAACGCAGAAGCAGAGCAAACCTTGAACCAGTTGTTGGCTTGCATGGATGGCTTGGATACCTCCAATGATGGCGTGTTGGTCATTGGCGCAACGAACCGCTACAACCTCCTCGATAAAGCTTTGGTAAACAACACATTAAAAGCTCATTATTCATTTAGAACTGTATTCTTGTGGTCGCTTTCAAATTCATTCTATAGCAATGCTTTGAGTTTGCATTCTTTTGCCTCTCCCCTTGAGCTTTTGTCAACTGGGTGCATTCATTCCATACGCTGCACCAATGGTTTATACGCACACTGCATTTCTTTCTGTCCTATCAGGTCCGGTCCGGTCGTTTTGACCGTGTGGTGAAAGTGCAACTACCGGACGAGGCCGGTCGAAAGGATATTCTAGCGGTGCATGCGCGCAAGTTGAACTTGGGTGATCCTGCTCAAGCTGAAGCGACGCTGGCCTTTGCGGCTGCTATTACCCCGGGTGCCAGCGGGGCAGAGGTAGGCTTTAGGGAGCGCATGTGTGTATCGTGACGTGATTCTTGTCATGGTCCGCCTTTCTTCTCTGATCTTGCGAGTCTCCTCTGCTGTAATCCATTCTGTGCTTTCTTTCTCTCTACGCCATTCTTAACCCTATCTCATATCTAATTGAATCTCCTCCTCCTTCTTTCCCTCCTGCCTCCTCTTACTCCTCCTCCTTCATCTTCTTCATCTTCATCACCTCCTTCATCTACCCCAACAGCTCGCCTCCCTCGCCAACGAAGCGGCCATCCGAGCCGTCCGGAGCAACCGCAAAGTCGTGGAAGCCGCTGACTTCGCCGACGCTGTGGCGTCTTCCAACGCGTCGAGGTTTGGGATTGGACCAAATATAGACCACTACTGTAGGAGCATTCACGGAGGTGCCGACACGATAGCTGTCTAGGAGGCTGACATTGAGTAAAGAAAAAGAACAAGAGATAAGCGCCATCTACTGATATGCCATAAAATATTTCTATTCTCCTCGTTCTTCCCACTTCTCGTATCTATTGTCCGTCAAGTTTTTTTTTTTCAACGTTTCTATGTTGCTTTTGATCTTTTATTATTCATGTGAGCAGAGGAAATTACGACGCAGGCGGTCTTGTCGGAAGCCTCATCAAAGATGCTCTTGGCTTTGGCAACAGCAAAAAACCGTCAAGCGCCCGGCCAAGCACGTAGAATTAGAAATAGGGTTAATCTGGATATGGTTTATAGTTTCTGGTGTATATGTACGCCCCATGAAGCATGGAGCTTGGCCAGTCAGTCAATTCGGATTAGATTAGGTTATACTCCCCAATTGCAAAGAAACAACAGCAAATAGCACAAAGCTGCGTTTTAATAAATCCTCCAGAACAAGTCTGACTGGGCTGAGTGCCCTTTTGCGCAATGCAATATTCATCTTTACTTTCATGAACCCTGTAGGATCAATTCTCGGAAGGAGGCATAGGTTTCGAGTACGTCCGTGATCTCCACTCCGACCTATCTTCTGCTATGGCACGCCATACCTTGAAGTTGTGTTAGATATAATCTGGGTTGATTGCCTCAATTGCATTTCCATGGCTCATAGTTACATGGCAAAAACATGAAAAAAACATGCCAGGTTTCTTAATGCCTAATATCATCAATAATTACAGAAGCGGATGTTTTGCGCTACTTTTGTTTGCTAAATTCATACGTGAAATAAGGGACGATTCATATATTTATTACAGGCGGATGTCAGGGCTACTTACTTCTCGGCGCCAATTGCGGCCTTGTTGTGCTCGGCTTTTTCCGAGTTCTCGGTGACTGCCCCTCGAAAGTCTTCGATGCGCGATGGAGGTGGCATCGGCATTGGCGCATTGGCCTCGTGAGTCGCGGTCGGACTCCCGTATTGCCCGAGAAGTTTACTGATAATTTCGGTAGCTATTGCGTTTCTCTTAAGACGAAGAGTACAGAGCTGGAGCATCAATCTGATCAACATTTTTTGTTAGTGTAAAATGGCAAAGCGAAATAGTTTATCATTTGCCCTGAGCCACTGCCCCAGTGGCGATCGCGACCTGAACCCCACCGCTCTCCAGCTGATCGACGGAGCCCTCGGCCAGTCCCTGGTCGAGCATGGAGCGAGCCAGGTCGACCATGGACACGATGTGGCCGTCGATCGGCTCCAGGGTGCCGCTCCCGGTCTGGAAGAGGTCCTGGTGGATTACAATCGAGCCCCCGAAGAGCAGGATTAGCATCAGGGCATTGTCGTAAACGGCCGCATCGAGACCGCCGCGGTCGGGATGGCGAACCAGCATGCGCCAGTCCTCTTCCTCCTGCTTGCGCGCCCTGTTCTTGTGGTATGAGACGGCGCGGGTCCGAAAACCTTCCTCGGGAGGGGCGACGGCGATGTGGCCCTTGATCGCCCATGGCTCGACAGTGACCCGAACCTCGGATCCCGTCTGCTGAAGACCAACCGTACTGCCCAATCCCAGGGCAGTTAGAATCTCCTCGACGTGCAGGGGGCCCTGAAGCGTGTTGAAGAAGCTCGGGTTGCCTTTGATGACGACCACACCCCCACGAATCAGGAGCGCGGGCATCAAGGCCTGAAAGACCAGCCAGATCGATCCCCGAGTCTCGATCTCGAGGGGCTTCGTGGCCGTTCCCAATGGACCAGTCAGATCCGATGGCGACTGAAAAGATGTGTTGGTCTGACCTACGAGCGAGCCCGGAGCTGCTCCAGGGACCAAACCGAGAGTCGTGATCAGGTCATCGAGCTGGGCATGAATACCTGGCTTAGGACGATTGGCCCGGATGTTCTCGACAGAGAGTTCGAGCCGACGAACGAGTGACAGAGCAACTAGAAAACGGACGAACTGTCCACCACCCTCGTGAGGCGAGGTGAAGGCGTGAGACTCCATAGTGAGGCAGTGAAGTATCTGTACATCTGCCTTGTTGTGAGTGTTTTCGTTTTGCCAGCAGGAACGGAACCAGCGAGGAACTTTCCCAGCGTGGATACTCCTTATCATTCGTAAACGTACGCGTACTTCGCGTCGCTTGCGCCCTGCATCCCCTGACCCAAAGAGTGCTGGGAGGCAAGGGGGTTTCCGGGTATATTATTGGCACCTTAGATATTACCACCCCCGAGTACTATGGCAGTGCCCGATCACTAGCTATGACAAATTACATCCTCGATGGCGTTTGCTTTGCCTTGTTATGTCCAGGATGGGTGCTTATGGAAAAGCCCGAAAAAGACCGCAACAAGCGCGATGGGCCCGACCGCCCGATCCATCCCTTGCCCTATGTGCGTATATGTGAGGTCTTCATGGCGGACTAACAGCCTATATCAACCCCCTTACCACTTAATACGAAATATAATATCCCCATTAAAACCCCCTGTAACTCATCAGTCTCAGACAAAGAATATCACACCTTGGTAGTTAGAATTCAATGCTGTGAATCTGAGTAGCGAGGAGCCATCGTGGTGAGGCTTCTAAGCCTTTTTGGATCCCGGATAGCTATGGCAGCGCATACTTCTCTTCGACCCCCCCCCACCTCCGCCCTCTGTTAATGAAAATTGCGTAATTCGTAAAAACTTTCCTCTTTCCATCGTTATAATGCTCAAATGGTTTATGTGTGGCGATGCACCAGATTAAATGGGAAACTGTTTTTTTTGCCGTGACAGCAAAAGTCATAGGGCCCAGCAGGGGAATTATCATGAGGCTTCTATTACCAAATCGGAGGGTAGTGGAGGTGATATCTTACCGGGCAGATGCCAGAGGTGGGTTTTGATGAGGCCTTTCTGTCAGCTGTCAGGGCTTAAAAGTGCGCCTAAACTTTGACTTCACTTGCGTAAATTCAACGGAACTAAGAGTTGGCCTTGAATGGCACAAAAGATCAAATCGAAGTTTCGAAATAGGGCGGCTTTGGCATACACTTATGTACAAATGTATGTCACACTACAAATTTCTAAGCTCGTCACCCTTGAGGAAGTCCTTTCAAGTGACCAGAGGCTGCTGATTCAGAAGTCAAGTCTGTTCTATCATTGTCTCCGACGAAATTGTCTCAAAAGGGCCAAGAAAGGAAGAAACGAGGGTTCATCTAAACCAACTTCTTTGAGTAGTTGACTGCTCTCTTGATGGTGGTGGAGTTGATGATGACGTCGACACCCACCACGATTGCCATGAAACGATCCCGGTCGTAGGAGATGAACTCGTTGATTCGTCGTCTTGTGTCCATCGACAGAGCGTTTTGTAGCAATCTTTGCCAAATGACTTCATGCAATTGTCAATAATACGTTTCCCAAACGGCAGCATGCATAAAAAGAAATAGACCTACTTACGTATGCCACAACAAGTGAAGATAAATTATGCGCAAAGACTATATACAAGAGCATTAGAAAACAAGAAACCAAAAAGGTTTTCGTTCTTCATATACCATGCAAACGTAAGTGATAACTAGGAAGAGGATAACAAGACCCAGTCTGCCGCCATCGCTGAGCGTTGGTACAAAGGCCACAACAAGAAGAGCAATCGCTGTGGATACATGCAAGCATTCGTTGTCAGGTGATAGAAGTATCAAAAGGTGCGTATAAAGAAAAGCCGCGGTCTCTCACTTGATATGAGGTACAAGATCATTGCAAAGCGCACGTCGCGGCTTATGATTTTCTTTCCGAACGAAACTGGCCCACGCATGAAAAAACTACCCATAATTTGAATCGCGTTACCAACTAAGAATAGAGCTACAAATGGACCAACATTGCCTTGCAACAAGTGACCCAAAGCAACCCAACTGAAGATGTTAAGGATGGCGCCAATCCCAAACGTCACACAATATCCAATGACTCGCTGGTGCATCGTCATGTTTGGACAGAAATCCTCACAAGCCTGGTCCACTGGGTGCCTTTCTTCATTTTGCAGGCCGAGTGCTGATTGCATGTGCTAAAATCTATCAAGGATGCTAATCATTAATGTTGTTTTCTTCCGAATAAACGCAGGTCAAAGTCTATCAAAATACACTACATAATTGGGACGCTCGCCAAACTCGCAAGCTCACTTTTCATCTTCCCATGAAGTCGAAATAACCAGGGAGGCTGAATAACAATCAGCACTAAATTCTGATGTCTGATTTATCGAATTAAAAAAAAGAGGCCCTGGAAGCAACGCGACTTGTTATGAAAACACCTCGGCACAAAAACGGCAGCGATATAAATTGATAGGATGCCATAAGTACAACTCATACTATAGAAAATACTAAGAATTTAAAATTAGATACATGGTCTGAAATACTACACCATTGCGCGGCAGGAAGGCATAGACTTCAAACATTTTGATTTAGCCAAAAAAACTGAATATACTTATATCCATGACATTACTCAAAGAAAGATGAAATCGCCCTTTATGTCTTCTTTATACAAACCGCCCGTAAAAGGCCTAATTTTCATGCGAAAAAGATTAACATACCTAGGAGAACGGCAATTTGGTGCCAATAATAGATGATTAGACACCGGAGAGTGGCAGTGGCATTGCTTGATGCGTGTAGTTTCATTTTCAACAACACCTTTCATGGAGGAGGGTTGTCACCGTGTCACCGCTGTCACCCGATTTTTAGAAGTTGCCGCTGTTTCCTCCAACCCCGACCATGAAGTATAACGCTTTTTCCATTTCAGCATCTCCTGTAAGGGATTGTCCAAATACATTCAAGTAATTCCTTCTAAAGCACGAGAGCGAATCACATTGAACAAAGCGACGAGACCGCAAGATTTCCTTTTTAGAAGAAGAAAGAAAAATCAATATGATATACGTAGTAGATTTGACCCAGTATCTTTCTTTCCATTACAAAAAAGTAAATGCGGCATTACAGGAACTTATACTCATGGTAAATACATAAGTCCAATTTTAGGCTCACGCAACTCACATATTTCATGAAAAATAGGAGGGGAGGAGAAAACTTATCCATGTGTGCATTAACATAGGACCTTCCGCTCACAACCTCGCCTGTATTTCTGTACTCCGATATTCTACATTCAATATGTTATCTATATGCGGGTGTGAGATACAAGAAATACGCCACTCGAACGGCGCCTTCCTAGCCCATTCATACTTTCTAACCAGCCTGTGGAAAAGGAGTACTGATGCTATATGATTTCAAAAAAACTTGAGAAAGTGGCGCTGCCTACTTCCACTTCTTTAATTTA
>Ga0307931_1000641_pt1 | contig 22548 bp, 23 predicted proteins | sample OrgLakmetageno47_FD_201816 | JGI IMG/M metagenome (GOLD analysis project Ga0307931, IMG submission 201816) | Saline water microbial communities from Organic Lake, Antarctica - #47 | ecosystem: Environmental > Aquatic > Non-marine Saline and Alkaline > Saline | place: Antarctica: Organic Lake...
CCAATCCTCTGACGACAGCAGCCGCCGCCGCCGCATTAACAGGAGCTGTGTTGGCGGCCATACTCGTGGTTGCCGTGGTGGCAGTGGCAGTGGCACTGGCACTGGCTGGGGCGGGGGCCCGCCTCAAGAAGTCGGCGGCCATTACCCGCTCAAAGGACGCGCGCTTGTGGGGCTTGCGCTGCAACAGCATTTGCAGTAAGTCCACGCAAGCGCCACCAATGCGCACCCCCGCCGGCAGGCGAATTTCCTGGGTGCGAATGTTCTCCACCAGCTCCGACTGGTTGGCGCCCCCGTAAGGGGGCCTGCCCGCCAGCATTTCGAAGAGCACCGTGCCCGCGGACCACAGGTCAGCCTTGCCGTCGTAGCTAAAGGGACGGAGGGACGCAGAAAGAGAGGAAAAGAGTCAAGTCGAAGAGACGAGCAAAAGGAGCACAAGTTTGCAAAGAAGCCACACCCAATATATTTGAGTAGTAATGGTGGTAGAGAGCGCGCGAGCTGACTTCGTGAACAAATGAAAAGCCTACCCTGAACTCAAAGCGTCATAAAGAAGCACCCTACAGCAATGCGCTTCTCTTGCGTGCACATGCTTCTTTTACCGCTGAAAGGTCAAAATTTCCGGGGCCATGTACAGGGGGGACCCGCACAGCGTGTCGGCCATGGCGGCCGCGCCCAAGTGCCGGGCGAAGCCAAAGTCCGCGATCTTCAGAGTGGCAGTGGCACTGTTCGCGGTCAAGAGCAAGTTCTGCGGCTTGATGTCGCGGTGCACCAATTCGTGCTGCCAGAGGAAGACCAGGCCGTCGGCCAAATGCCGCATGAAGTGCTGGGCGACCGCCTGACAGGGTGCAAACGAAGAAGAGATGGATGAGAGAGAGGGAGGATAAAGACGACTAGGAAAAGGTGGGCATACGCTGTGGTACGTGGGCAATGCGAATTCAAGTAGGACCGCGTTCAAGCCGGAAGCGGCAAAGAGGACTGCAATTACAGCATAGTGCTATGATATAAACCTCAGAGAGGCGTCCTTGCGAGCGGATGAACTTCTGCAAATCGCCACCTGCGCAATACTCGAGCACTAGGAAGATGTGGGCTTTGGTCTTCTTGATACCGAACAGCTTGACGATGTTACCATGCTGTCGGATTGAGAGACATATTAAAGACGGAATGATAAAATCAAGCGTCGGCACTCCAAAGATGACAGGTTTGGGATAAGGGGCGAAAGAGAGCATCATGTTACATTAGAGGAGGGAGAAGGCAAATTGCTTGCCTACCTGAAAGTCACGGAGAATGCCAATTTCTAGCTCGAGGTTTTGCAGTAGTTTTGAGCTGAGCCGCCCACGGTCAATCTTTTTCACCGCACGGGACTCGCGGGTGGTTTCGTGGACAGCCAGGTAGACCTTGGCGAAACTCCCACGGCCGAGCTCCTTGTCTAAGTAGTACTCCTCTAGCCGATTGTTATCATCGAGGATAGATGGCGCACTCATCTTATTGGCACCTACACTGCTTGGTTCGTTCATATTATCTTCCTGTGCTTACCTCGAGCACGCAACACGCGACTCTTTTTATATTGAATGAGTTGTGCTCCTCTGAACGGTGTAGGGAATTGCGAAGACGTTGAGGATGTCACATTTGCAGTCTGCTTCGCTCGCCTTCCTACGCTCCTATAACGAGAAAACAAGAGCCAAGAACTATTAAACTCTAGAACCTAGGGAGAAGTCAACCCTATTCCTTGAAGTCGTAGACACTGGTATGAGTGTGCGGGACTGTCACCGAACAAAAGTGCGCGTTCTGTCAACATGCCAAACAGAACAAAAGGGTCGGTCAGACATACCTTCAACTCGACATATTTTGGCTCTTCCAATAGAATGAACTTAGCAAAAAAAAATGAAAATAGTTTAGCTGGTATAGTTTGTTCACTCTCTGCTGATTGTTGCTGGAAAGCACTGTTCGACACAAAAGCAAAACTACTTTTAAACCCGGTCAAGAACAGTCAGTCATCAGCTGAAACGCTGAAACGAACGTGGGTGATGGCGTGGGTTCGAAATTATTTGATCACCTTGGTTTGATTGGTCCACAAGAAGCAACAACTTTTCTTCTTTTCTTCTCTTCTTGTGTGTACCACCAACATGTAGTTCTGCAGCCAGCCAGCTAGCCAGCTAGGCCGCTAGGACCTGAATCTCTTGACTAGCCAGGGTAGTCTACATTCTACATTTGCTTTGAAAGAGAAGCCGAGAGACGTGTGTGGCATTGATATTGATCTACATTCCACACTTGTTGCAAGGCAGGGTATTTGTTGCCCCCTTGTTTTCGTGAGGAGTTGCTGCTCTCTATTTTCAGTCGACTGTCAGTCTGACGAGGAGATATATTGAACAATTTTCGAGCTGCTGCACCCACATATATGCGGCTAAGGCAAGCTACAGTTTGACAGCTTAGGGTCACTATATCGTGGATAGTGCCAAAGAGCATAAATCTTAATTTGATTAAGAAACGCTTTGAAGAAGATTCAACTTCTTCCCTATCAAATAGAAGGCTAAGCTAGCTAGAGGCCAATTCTAACTAGATCTTCGCTCTAAACATTGCTAGCCACAAATATGAGCCACCTTGGCGAACGTTGCACTAGCCAAGCTAGTTTCCAACCGGGCATTACAAGTCGAGTGAAGACGCTGCGGGAACACTGCTTAGCATGCTTGGGCAAATGGGTTCATTGCCTAGAGGACGTTGGCGACATGGATGTAATAACGTGGACGGATATTGTGCGGCACGGGCGCCACCAATCGACCCCAGAAGTAATCTCACGCGTTGAATCTTGCTGCCCTCATTTGGAATGCCGCGAGACCGACGAATCGTATTGGCGACCCCTGGTTGACACTGCCTATCCTCGGCGTAAACTACCGGTAAGCATAGAAAAAGCCCGACAACTCTTTTTGGGATCATTATAATTAACCCAGAAACATTTGTTTTGACATTGCTTACTTCATTATGATTCCAGGTCTCATTGGTAGAGCCACACCCAGATCTATGCGAGCGCGTAAGTCAGGCCGTTGCTGATCTCGATCAGTGGACTGCCGCTGCCACTGCTGCTGCTGCTCCTGCATCAAATTCACCTGAAGCTAGGCCACTGCCTGAGAACGCGATGGTGGTGCTCGAAACCGCACTGCTTACCGTGGCGCTTTTATCTGAGACCAAGTGCGGCCTTGCCGTGAGAGCGGCTAGGAAGGCACCGGGCGCAAATCAAAACGACGTGGCACGTCTCACGGCGCTGCAGGATCGCTGGAAAGCATACCACCGGCGACTTCAGGAGCACCAGGAGCAACCGCCGTCAAGGTCGACCTCGTCTTCCTCGTCGTCGACCTCGAAGCAAGCGGTTGCCTCCGTGGCAGCCAGTGGCCGTCAAGGAGGGAGCAACATTGACTCCAAACACGGACCATTGCCGCATCATTTGTCGCCGCCTCAACTCGAGGCTGCGGTGGCCCAATGCAGCTCGTGGAAACGGCTCTACTACTTCTTGAAAGACGTCGACGCTTCGCGGATGGAGGCTCTAGTGGCTAGAGGCAAAGCTGCCTACGCGGCTGTGGAAAGCCAGAAGCACCGTACGCAGAAGCTCGTCAAGAAAAGCGGGGCAGCGCTCGGCGGGACGCGCAAGCCTTTCTTTCTCTTTGCGCCGCGCCGAGGCTTCACCCGACAGAGCCAGAGTCCCAGCACCCATTCCATTAGTTATAGACATGATCTCAGTGAGGGGAGTGGAAGCTACCGCAACAGCAGCAATGCCTTTTCTTCGAGCAGCAGCAGCAGTGGTCGTAACAGCAGCAGTAGCAGCAGTAGCAGCGGCAGTGAAAGCTATAATAGCAGCAGCAGAAAGCAGACAGGCCGCTTTACAACCCAACCAGCTGCATCCAAGGCAGCTTCCACTTTGGCTGATTCTCTACATAAATCAACTCATACGTCTGGAAAAAAACGTGCGGCCGCGGACATCATGGCTGTCCGTCCACACGGAGATTCACAAGTGCGCACAACAAGTAAAGCACGTCGAGATGTGGCCCCTCCCACTCGTGTGGATTGCCGCCCTCTGAATCCGTCGGCTTTGGTCACGAAAGAGAAGCTCGACACGTACTTTCGGCCGCAATCCGAGAAGGCCCATGCGCGACGCCAAGTGCAGGAAGCCGTGTGGGACGAAGCTACTTCGCCGCCACGGTGAGAGCTTCGTTCTTAGTGCGTGGTGCAAAAAAAAAGTAGAACGCGGCACGTTGTAAGACCCCACTGCAACGAGCTGCACATGTTATGTGTTAAGCAAAGGTCACTGAAACTTTAACGACGTATTGGGGCTAAGGATTGAGGATTGCTGCTTCCGAGGAAAAACGTGGACCTAAGAATTGTCTTGTGTGCATTCTTCGGAGCGGTTTTGTTTCTTCTGGATAAATGCCCGTCGCGAGCATTCGCAAGAAGCTGTAAAAATCATAGATTATTTAGCGACTATCTATTCTATTCTACTGCCATTTGCTTGTCACGGCGGACAAAACTCATTAACCACCATTCATACCACTACTAAATGCAACCTATCTTCCTATATGATCTATTGGGGTTATGATGGAAATCGTGGGTGGTATGGTTTATGGTTTCATGGCTTGGTAGTGTGGTTGATAGAGATTGGCACTGGCACTGTTGATCTGGAAAGACTGGGCAGTGACCACGTATCATTTGTTGATGTATGTGGGAGGTGTTGTGTTATTGAGGAATTTCCCCTTTGTGGGGGAGGTTCGACTTACCGTATTAACGAGATTTAGAGAGCGGGCGATACGTTCTTACCGGACAATCGACAGGGTGGGCCCTAGTAAACGCGACTTCACGTCGCAGTCTGAGATTATTGTGTGGTAAATATGGGTAAATTAAGCGCAACAATTTGTGTGCCATTTGGTGCAGAAACCGTGGAGAACGATCCATGTACCGTCGGGACGACGAGAAATTACACTGCCGGCACTACCGCCGTGACATTGATTGCGGTTGATTGCAGTTATGGGTATGGATTTAAGTGGGATTTGAGGCGACTGAACAAGATATGAAGTCCAGCTGTAAATCACAACTCAGGTATTTCAGTAGCGTCGCTTCAGACCTCATCGAAGGGAGTTGATTTGTTTGAAACTAAAAAGTAATAAGTAATAAGTAAAAAATATTTTTTCTAATTCTGATATCTGATATATTGATTGAAAGAGCAAAGGGAGTTATTATGAATTCAATAACCGGACATTTAAGAGACGAATGAATCAGCCGCGTCCAAAAAAAAAGGCTTGAGGATCCTACAAGACCTACTTCTCTGGGGCCTTTCCACCTGTGGCATCAGCCACAACCGCTGTAGCAGCTGCAGGCTCCGTCGCTGCATCATTTGCCGCAGCTGGCTTGTTCACCTGAGGCTTCTTGCCCGACTTTAGAGTCACACTCCCGTCTTCCAGCACCTCAAAGTCTTCGTCAGCGTCGAGCGCCCCCACTTGTTCGATCGCTTGCACTCGGCGCAAGCCAGCGACTACCACGAAGCACGCGTGCGCCATGGCCGTGCGCATGCAGTGGCCTGCGTGGCTGTGCGGCGCCGGCGCGGCCAACCCTGGATGGGCCTGAATCTCCGCAGGCAAAGCCATAAACCCTGCCATAGGAGTCTTGGCTGCAGTTAAGATCCCTAGCAACCATTTGGCTTCGCCACGGGCCCATTCCTGGCAAGCTGCGTCTCCAAAGCCATGCTCTTTGGCCAGCTGCGTCGCCATAGCGCGCAGCTCGCTGGTTGCTAGAGGTGTTGAAGACAGAGACAGTGCGAGTGCGCTAAGCGCTTCCCGTTGCTCCAGCCATGCTACGGGCCGCTCTGATAGGCTACCGTCTTTGGGGTACACGCTAAGGTAGACGCGGGCGAGCGAATCCAGAACCTCATTCCACGCAGGGGACTCAAGCATAGCATTCGCGCGAGCATCAACTACGTGAGACGATGTCAGCAGCACCGACTCAGCCATGCTATCGTACGAATAATTCTATGCGAAAGCGTTTGCTCGACAATTCTCTAGTGATTAAAACACCTGCAGAAAGCAGAGGCAGCACGGATCATGAGTTCATGAAAAATGACAACTTAGCAAGATGACTAAAAGGCAACAGACAGCACGCTTCAGTGCCTCCAGCACCTCGGAGACAGTTACCATGCAAACCTAATAATACGCACTTATGCTTTCTCTTTCGTAAGCTCAAGCGCCAGTGAAGCCAGTGAACTAGGTTGGAGGATGAATAGTGATCGCGGCAATGATGGCCAGCACCGCAAGACCGCAAGCCTCAACGAAAGTACAAAAGCCGCAGCAGTACACGCAGATCATCAGTACACGTATTTTCGTATTTTTTGCACGAATCGCATCTTGGCGTGGGTTGATTCATCAGTGAGTGAAGGAGAGTTTTGTGAATTGAAAAATGTCAGTTCGCAGCGTGCTGTTGTCTTTTAGCACATTCGCGTGCTGCGCACGCGCAGGCACTATGGACTGTGGCGAGGGTGTTGGCCTATGTGGCACACTTGTGTTGGAGTCAGGCTATGGCACCGGCAATTACAACCATCCTGAGGTTAGACCACTGCTACCGTCGGAGTTCAGTTAGAGAAGCGTGCTGGTCGCGGTGCGCAACATGCAAATCACCGTTTATGAATACCCGCATACTACAGATAGTAGAATGATAATAACCTAGTTCCTACCGAGTACCCTGTGAGGAATTGTGCGCGTGCTTTCGTTGAAACGCTCGCCCTGGGTAGTTGAAAAACTCATGTTGTACGATCTCTATCGTTCATGACGCGCTAAACTTAAAGACTTGTGCCAACCTTAACCTCTGCATTCGTTCGCCTGCTCCTTCATGATAATATCAGCCCGTAGTTCACGGTTTGTGGCCAGAAGTAGGCAACTACGGTACGTCCGAGTGCTTGGCCCCAGCATCGACCGCGCAGCCTACTGTAGTGTACTCGTGCTACGAGCAGAAGGGCACCACCGAGGCCGATTGCTTGAGCTTCGAGCAGCACGAGTGGTCCGCGCACGGTGTTTGCGCAGGCGCCACCGACGCGGAAGACTTTTTCACTCAGCTTTGCGCCTTGGCGGTTGCTCCACTAGAGGTGATGAACACCTCGCGTCAGGATGGCGGGGATTTGGAGGCTATGGCTACCGCCCTCGAAAGCGCAGGCTACGCCATCTTCGACGTGGACACATCCTCGAATTCCCAGGTGAGCCCTCGACTCTGGCTTAGTTTTGATTAATTTCACATTGCTGTTGCATGTCAAGCACCGGTTCTCGAAACACGTAAGACCCTCGATTCTCGCGTGTGTGCTTCACAGGTGGAGCTTTACGCGTGTGCGGGGCCCGACACTAGGTGGGTCCTCGCGCCCCTCGCAGACTTCCCCACCGTCTGCGGCGGTTGGACCAACACCACTACTGATGACGGTGGCAGCAACAGCAACGACGACACCCCCGCTGATACGTGCGTGCCGGACAAACATGGCCCACCGTGCAGCTCAGACTCGGATTGCGCTGACGTAAGCGGCTGCGTGCGCTGTGCTTCGAGCGGCTACTGCACGGACGTGCCACTGTCGTAAAAGCAACTGTAACTGGAAAATTGTAGCTGATAGTAACATATTATTAATTTTCGCCATGCAGCTCGTTGAATTGTACGCCCGGCATATGTTTAAGCTTCGCTGGGAATAGGAAGAAACCATGTCCACGATTTTCCATCTCCGGTTGATTCGGCATTCAATTAAATCATATAATAATACGTTTTTAGATATGACTAATGAGTGGATTATAATAATTAATGTTTAAACGAAGTGTAGGTATGCGGTTATTCTCTCTTTTACTCGGTGTTTGTAAAGGAATTTGGGAAATTCAGTAAATTTATTAAAAATCGAATATAGTCAAAATTGAAAAGAAGCACCCGCACACAGCGAGCAGAAAGAGCGCATATAAAACGCTTATTTCAAAGGTGAATTGCTTGAAACTCCCTTAACGGATTCATGCTGTACTGCTTTCTCGAACAGCACCGTCGCAGGTGCCTTCCCAAAATCTGGTGCCAATTCCATCAGTCCAGTCAAGAGCCCCGGCGCTACCTCGGCTTCGTTGTGTTTTACAATAGCAAGAATTGATGCGTTGTGGTGAATCGCATGATGCGCTACAAAAGCGAATTCCCGAGCTGCATTGGAGGGCACATCAAAGTAGTTCAATGCATCCTCAGTTGAAACCTCATGCCGTCCTGGTGTTGTCGCAGCCGTCATAGTAGGCGGCATAGCAAAGCGAACAATAAGCGGTAAAGCTGCCAGATCAAACACGGATACTCCACGCCGCTGCATGATTTCTTCCAAGCAGCAGCGCAGGCTCCCAACTTCGCGTTCCGCTGACACTAAGTGCTCTTCCACCGAAGTCCCTCGCGTTCGCTCGTCGTAGGCTACAATCAAGGGTTCGGAGTCGTGCGATGGCTCGAGGGAATTGTGGTTGTGCAGAGTGAGGCTAGCGTCGATGGCTTTGCGCACATGATCAAGCGAATGCCGCATGTGTTGCCCCATCGAAGCGCCGTGGAGTGGACATGGGAACTTTAGCACTTCATCTGCACTGGGGTGGTGCAGCTTTCCGTCACCACTGGGCTGGTCAGGGCGCACTGTCTTTAAAGCGACAGCCCGGCGAAGAGCCCTGAATAAAGCAAGCTTCTGGGCCAGTACCGCGTCTAGATAGAGTGCAGGTCGATTCAAGGCCATGGCTTCGCTTAATTCTACTTTCGTGTTCTACTTATTCAAAGCTGTTGACTGCACTGAGTATGTATGTAGGTTTACTAGGTTGACAAGTTATGACCCAACAAAAGACTGGTGTCAAAGCATAGATACTTCTATGCTGCAGATCTGTAGCAGTGCGACATGAGATAAATTATCTCGAAAACAATGAAGAATCGATGAAAAGCCTCTTTAACTTTCATGGAACGCCATTAGGGGCACCCAACAGCACGTAAATACTCTAATTGAGCTTCACCAAGGCAGCAACACGGCAAAGACTACGGCGAACCACGAACCACGGACCACAGAAGAAGACGCACAGAACACGGTATCTTTTTTTCTCGTTTCAAAATTGGGTAGAATTTGATCCTGTCGTTCCAAAATTGACAAGATTTGATCCTGTCGTTCCCAAATTGAAATTAAATCTGATCCTGTCGTTCCAAATTCAAAATATTTGATCCTGTCGTTCCAAATTCAAAATTTTTGATTCTGCCGTTCCCAAATTGAAATTAAATTTGATCCTGTCGTTTCAAATTCAAAATATTCGATCCTGTCGTTCCCAAATTGAAATTAAATTTGATCCTGTCGTTACCAAATTCAAAAAATTTGATTCTGCCGTTCCCAAATTGAAATTAAATCTGATCCTGTTGTTGCAAAATTGAAAATATTTGATTCTGCCGTTCCAAATTCAAAAAATTTGATCCTGCCGTTCCCAAATTGAAATTAAATCTGATCCTGAAGATGCGCTTGTTGCCCTGCTTCTCCATGAAGCCCTGCTTTCGTTTCGTGCTTTTAGGGCGCCCCTTCGGACGCTTGAGGCCGGGGGGCAGGCAGATGGACGTGTTAATGAGGTGTGCGTGCCTTTCGATTTGCGCTTCAGATGGCAGCGGGAACTCCGCGCCTTCGTACTGCTCTTTCCAGTGCGTCGTCTTCAACTCCGGGTATATGATGTGCACCATGTTCACGTCAGCCGCCACCGCAGCTGCATGCGCAGGCGAACACGGAATCTTTGTTAGAACCATGCACAGGTTGTCGCAAGCCGCCGGACCGCCGTTCCTGACCTCGTTCGGGTCCAGTTGCACCTTCTTGTTGGGGTTGGTGCTCACAGGAACCATCGCGACTGATTTCGTGTTGTCAAGGAATGTCACGTGAGACCGGCTAATCCGCGATGCGCTGAGTTTCTGCCCAACTTGGGCTTCGTTGACACGTGGTGGAAGTGTCGCTTCACAGCCCAACGCAGCTTCCTTGTTGCGCATAAACCGTGCGCTGTCGCCATCAAGGAGCGACTTGGCGGCAACCACGAAAGTCAAATTACGCGCAGCAAGTGCCGCATGATTCCAACTCTCTGAGGGGGAGCTCGAATAGGCGCCGGCGATACCCCAGGGCGCCGCCACGGGGTACTGCTTTGAGTCGGGAACTTTTCCAAGAAGTTCCGCGGTCTTGGTCGGCATCTTTCAATTTGGGAACGACAGAATCAAATATTTTCAATTTTGGAACGACAGGATCAGATTTAATTTCAATTTGGTGACGACAGGATCAGATTTAATTTCAATTTGGGAACGACAGGATCAAATATTTTGAATTTGGAACGACAGGATTAGATTTAATTTCAATTTAGGAACGACAGGATCAATTTTTTTTAATTTGGAACGACAGGATTAAATTTTTTGAATTTGGAACGGCAGGATTAGATTTAATTTCAATTTGGGAACGACAGGATCAAATTTTTTGAATTTGGAACGACAGGATCAAATATGGTCAATTTGGTAACGACAGGATCAGATTTAATTTCAATTTGGAACGACAGGATCAACTTTTACCTTTCAAAATTACCAGTTGTGACCCGACGGGAATCGGGATCAGGAATCAGGAACAAGAAGATCAGGAAATCATTCGACGTTGAAGCATTTCAAGTTCTCGATCATAGGCGTCATTGAAAATGGCATCGCTTCTGCCAGGATGTGGCAACATGCAGGGTTCGGCAAGCGAAGGAATTATGTGCCCTGTGGGATCAGGTCCATTGCCAGTCAATGTATGGGAGTATGAGGCCTATGCAAAAGCGACGCTGCCGAAAAACGCGTTTGACTATTATTCCTCAGGCGCTAATGACATGATTACGTTACGCGAGAATCGGTATGGGCTCCTATATTTCACTTACCTAGTACATTAACTTTTGCTTGCGGATTGAGTGAAGAGTTGAGAGGAGGCAATCGAGATGTTGGGTACGAGCGGTCTCCTCTTGTCGCGAATTTCAATGGAGCCTATGTGTGGCATGTGTTTTCACTATTGCTTATGAATCCCAGAATAATGCGTGTTTGTTTTCTTTTTTCCCTCGTTACCTGAAAACTGCCTTTCCCTTCTTCTCTAGCGCGGCCTTCAACCGGCTTCGCATGCGGCCGCGCATTTTGCGCGACGTGTCCAAAACGGACATGTCCACCACCGTGCTGGGCCAAAAAATCGAGTTCCCCATTTGCCTGGCGCCCACGGCCATGCAACAAATGGCCCACCCGGACGGCGAGCTGGCCACCGCGCGGGCCACCGCCAAGCACGGCACGATCATGACGCTGAGCTCGTGGTCAACCCTGGCATTAGAAGATGTGATGGCGGCGGCGCCTCAGGGGCCCAAGTGGTTTCAACTTTACGTTTACAAGGTGAGAAAGTAGGTACTCTTGAAGAATACTCGCGGGGAGGCGATCAATAGATAATTGTAGATTCAATTTGCACCAATGCTATTGCCGTTTGAATCTTCCATTTTCTTCCCCTTATGCCTTCTATTCGCTTTAATGAAGGCTCGATCTAGCTTTGGGGGGGAGGTTAATAGTTGACGATATAATAGTAAAGATATGTTGTATTTCAAAATGTGTATTCGCACTTGGCGTTCCAGGATCGTGCGATCACGCTCGACTTGATTCAGCGTGCTGAGCGTGCGGGTTACACCACCTTGGCAGTGACGGTAGACACCCCTGTATTGGGCCGGCGGGAAGCGGACCTGCGCAACCAGTTCAAACTGCCCAGCCATTTGACCATGGGCAACTTCAAAGGTACATGCGCACGCACCAAGCATTGCGTTGAAGGAGGGAAAGACGCTAATACACTTGAGAATAGTGATACTTTGCCCGGAAATGAACGCATTGTAATTATTATAACGTAAAGTAGATCTTAGAATATACTTCCTCAAGAAGCTTTCTGAGGATGCCATGTTGTTGATACTACGAAAGTTGACTTTAGTGCTGCTCGTGCACTTGCCTACCTTTTTCTCATCGAACTCCTGCCTTTAATTTCCCCTCTGCCACAGCGGTGGGCGGCGGCCACGCGGCGGGCACGACTCAGTCGGGGGGGCTGGCCAAGTACGTGGCGTCCCTGATCGACAAGACGCTGAACTGGGAAGACCTGGCGTGGGTCCGGAAGCACTGCGGCAAGATGAAGATCGTGGTGAAAGGGGTGCTCACTGCGGAAGATGCCCAGATGGCGTGCAACGCGGGGGTGGACGGAATCCTGGTCTCGAACCACGGGGCCAGGCAACTGGACACGGTGGGTCAACGAATAACTTGCTCTTGCCTCTTATAATACTATATGGTGTAGCAATACTAGTATGTGCTGTCTTATGCTCCGCCATTGAGTTCCCTGTTTGTTCTCCCTTTGATTTTCTCTTCTCGTATGCGTGTTTGTTCACACCAATATACAAAGGTGCCCGCCACCATTGAAGCGCTGCCAGAGGTGGTGGCCGCAGTGAACGGCCGCTGCGAAGTGTACCTCGACGGCGGCGTTTGCCGCGGCACTGACGCCTTCAAGGTGAAGCTGCCATGTTCGCGCGCTGCATGGGCGCGCGTGCATACTTATTCTTGTTGAGCTATCCTAGCTTTTGCTTAACAGTGCCCTTTAGATGTCTCTGTATTATTATTATTATTATTATTATTTTTCGTGCGCCTGGTGCACCTTTTTTAAGACTCTTCGTGTCCGTTTCATTTTTTTGTCTTGGTGTGTGGTAACAACAGGCACTCGCACTGGGCGCGCGCGCCGTGTTCATTGGGCGGCCTTACTTGTGGGGTTTAGCGCACAGCGGCGAAGCAGGCGTAGCCCACGTGATTCAACTCCTGCGCGACGAGCTCCTGATGGCGTTCCAGCTGTGCGGGTGTGTGACCATCAATGACATCAAGCGAGAAATGGTCATGCACCACGAGCGCTACCTCGCCAAGCTTTAAAGAGGGGAAAAAAGTAATTCCACATAAAAAGTCTCTGGTGCAGTTGTGGAGACGTGCTCAACAGCGAATGCCAACGCAAAGGCTTGATAGAATTTGAGACATATGTTGACATTCAATAGTCTCAAATCCATTAACCATCACAAATAGGAAAAACGTACCGAGACCTCATTTTGTCCGGTTTTTGGTTCTTTTGAGGTGGCTTTTGATTCATAATTATCTTAGGACTGGTGCTGTTTATGACTATGACTATGGTATAATAATTGCCATCACTTTTCAGTAGTTATTATTAAGGGATTAACGGGCATCATGAAGGGCTGCTGGGAGACACAGGAGAGAAAGTAGACGTGCTTGAAAGATTCACCAATTAATTTATCGGGATGCTATGTATTACACCGCCCTGGTTAATGGCCTTTCGCCTATGCCGAACCTGAAACTATTTGTAGGCACATTAAGCCCTGGATAAGCGACTCCAAAAAATTTGCTTGAATCTTGATTTGATGAAGTGCGCTTTTATTCTTGATGTTTCCAGGTTGAAGAGATCCGTTTGCACTCTACTCGTGGTACTTTACGACGACGTCGACTTCATGACTTGCTTCAAGTGAAATCTTTGCTTTCTGGTCAAAAGGTTCAAGAGAAGGCTTCTCATATATGTGATCTCAGCAGCCACCTTGATGTTCGGGATGGCTGGCTTATCAGAATCCTCGATAAACCGAGAGTTTGCACGCATCGGAACCGCAAGCAGACTTGCAAAGGCGCCACCCGCAAGGGGGCCCACTATCATAACCCACATGTCTTTAAGACCGTCGTTTGTCTTCTTGGGGCAATCACGCAGGTGACTGATGACAGCTGGGCCAAACGAGCGAGCGGGGTTGATGCTGCAGCCGTCAATGGGAATGAGAACCAATTGTGCGACAAAGACAGCAAAGCCGATGGCCATGATAGCGTTGTTTCCACAAGTGCTTCTAGGACTCACAGCTGTTTCCCAAACCACTGTTGGTGACGAAGCAAAGAACGATATTAAATATTTCAATATAACCTTATTAAATGGAAGTGTCAACTTTAAGAAGGAATCCTTCTACGTCGATTAATGTTTACCGTAACATAGAAGACCAGTGGCGATGAATTCTGCAAAGATTGCCCTATCTTCACCGTAGTCGCCGTTCACAACGTTGCTTCCAAGATTGGTGGTTTGATCCTCACTGCATGGAAATATGCCCCACAAGATCACAGCGCCGAGCACACTTCCCAGCACTTGAGCACACATGTTGGCGAGACCTTGAAGCCTGGATATTGACAAGAAAGGCGAGTCAAAGAACTTCGTACGCAAATTGAGTCAACTCAAATTAATAGAGAATGATGTCAACTCACCATGTCAAGCGGCCACCAAGCACGAGACTGAAGGTAACGGCAGAGTTAACTTGCCCGCCGGAATGGTGCGCGATCGCATATACCAGAGCCGTGACGCCGTGACGGACATCCCAAATGCGAGTGAGACCATGAGACGTTGAGACGCATCATCAGCTCCGTTTGCCACGGCAGCACCACATCCAAAGATAACCAAAAGTGACACACTTATGCATTCTGCAGACGCCGCAAGCCAATGAACTCCGAAAAAAACGCACTTCTCTTTCATCTTAAATGCAGTTTGAAACTTCTGGTCCTGGCAGTGCCATGTTACACCGACAAGTTTATGGTGACCCCATTTCTTCGTTGACACTTTTGAGGCACATGATGGCTGATGATGCGTCGTTGTGCAGGACAAACCGCCATCAAATTCATCATCGAAGCCTTCGCCGTGGCTTGCCTCACACGGTTCAATCTTTTTCGCAGTGAAGCCCTTCCATGGCGTTGTATCCATAGATATGAATAATTTGCAGCCCCTCCAGAGCATAAAAGATGCTGCTGAGCTCGTTGAAATACTGGTTGTTTCCGTTGGCGTAAGGTTTCATATTTGGCACGCCAGATTTCTCCAATAGATGACACTTTCGTTACTGACCAAGTAGACAAGCACCCATGCAATGAGTACGTGCCAAAACACACGAAGCTAACCAGTGTTAAACCAGCAAGCGTGTTTTTGTGTCGGGTGCCGGGGACTTCAATTCTCAAAGAAAACTGCGCATCATTACGCGTGGTAATTGCCGCACATGTGCATGCGACGAAGCAGTTGGGCAAAGGGTAAACTTGACACAGAGAGGAGATAAGGCGGTATTACAGAAATCCCTGCTGCTTTCGTCCTCCACAGAAAATTAAGACCAGTGCGAATCCACGGAGCTGCGTGAGGAATTTAGGAGGAGTGTGGTGTCCTCTAGGAAAAGGACGCTACATCCGATTCCGTAAGCTCCTGGAACAGCAATCCCCACTTTTGTAAGATGAGACTTCACTTCACACATCTTCTTAAGATCTATTGGATTTTGGTTTAGCAGTGGAATAAAGTCCTAGTGAATGTTACGTGTTTTTAACGCCAAATACGACGCCAGACTCGCCCAAAGGGGGCGTGGTTCCTTCTCCAGGAAAGACGCTGTTATTCGTTATGCAATTCTACGACGCTGCCATGCAGCCATGAATTTGCTTCACAAACCATTCACGTTCCTTAAGGCAGTGACGACGGGGATTGTTCTAGAGGTGGGAGTTGCTTGGCTGCGCCTACCCGCGCTCTTGTGTTGATGGCCGCCAGCACTCCCGACGACGGCGTTGGTACCGGCTCTCGTCTTAACTTCACTTTCCCACCTGGGGTCAGTTCAAGGGTCGCTGCTTTCGGTGGAGCCATGGTTTGCGCTGCTTTGAGGGCAAGTGCGCCACTTGCCGCTGCGTTCCTGAGCCTCTCTGCAGCTTTGCTATCTCCGCCAGCACCGCTACTTTTTCTACTGGCTTTACCGGACGGTGGCGCTTTCTTGCCTTTGATGAGCGGTAGCCCTAATTTGGTAGTCACTTCGTCCAGCCTCTTTTTCGCGAGGCCATTGGTGTCTTCCACCTCCACCAAGCCTTTCTTCATGCGCCTCCGCTCGGTCCATGCCGAATTGGTTTCGTGCCAGTTGACGTCTAATGTGAGCCGCGCCTTCGCTAACGCTAGTTCGCGTTCCGCCTGAAACAAGCAAGAGAAGGAAATGTCAATTAGTACAGTGAGGTGCATTGATTTCGCGAAACAAAAATAGGAACACCGAAGTGAACAATAGGTAGTTTCTATACACATCGTTCTTCCTCTTCTTCCCAAGCCTTATCCTCTGCAATCCAAGTGCTGGAAGCTTAACTTGCGCACCTTCGCTCTTTGTTCTGGGGTCATGTTGTCACTCGGTGTGCCGGTGTCCTTGCCGAGTGCTAACTCTTCGCCATCACGAACCAGCGCCGGCGCAGTGCGAATGCGTTCGCGCCGCTCGATGCATTTTCGTATTGCAGGGAAGAGCAAGTAGAAAAAAGAGCGCACAAACAACGAAGGCGCCTAATCGGAAAAAAACACACGAACAACAAGTGAAAACGATCCTTTCAATAGTCTGACCTCAAGAAGCAAAGACCTACGTTGCCCGAAGATGAATCTGGTGTGACTTAATAAACTCAACGATTCGCTCAACTTTTTCGACACAAACCTGCGCGTAAATCAAGCCCCACAATTCAACGATAGCCTTTGGGTTGCATGTCTCGCCCGCTAAGAACACGATTCCTCGTATGGTAGCCGCAAAGATGCAGTACTCAAACAGCAAGTGGAGCAAAACCAATTTATAGATGCGGCACCCAACCAAATCTTTCAGGCCTCGAAAGTATCCAGGAGCAGCGGAGACGATTTCAGCCACTGGCGGCCCGAGGATGATGAAAGCAAACGTGGAGCTGGCTGCCTGTATCGCCAACAGAGCCATGGGTGGCATCCAAGCTACAGCGAGGTCACCGCAAAACAAGTCACGCGCTCGCAAGTACGCAAAGAGGCAATGGTATGCAGGATTGATTAGCACGGCGGTGTCCACGAGGAAACAAAACAGCAAGTAGCAAATTCCGCGATTGTCCATCGAGCCATCTGCAGTTATAATGGAGAGCATTGAGCAATATGATGAATAGATGAGATTTTGCGCACAGCGCAAGGACGATATTATAGAGCAAATAGACGATCTTACCATCGTGCATAATCGCCATGGCAGCGACAAGAAAGACAAGTCTTTCGGTTATAGGTTGGTAAAGCTAGTATATTGTTGCCGTACTCGTCCGTAGTCTTTAGAAAAGTTCCAGCCGAGACTGCTGCCACGAAGTTTACGGATGGCTTTGCAATTTCGTTTGACTAGCTCCAGCAATAAATGATTACTAGGATGGAGTCACAACCATATCAAGAGGTCAAATGTTACTGCGCATACGGCATAGGTGCTTGATCTCATCCTGCTGCTCCTCATAACGCTATGTCGCTAAAGCGCTCAACCGCTCATACACTCATACTGTCTGTAGCTAGATACGCTCATCAATTCATCATATCATCATATCCCATCAACCGTTCAGACGACGTTCAGCGTTCAGCGTTCAGACGTTCAGACAACCCCCCTCTTGTCTCTTGTTCCAGCTGGTTCAGAGTTTAGAGTTCCTTTTTTTTTGGCAGTTTACATACTTTTGGACTATTTGAAGTGCGAAGTGCTACAGTAAGCACCAAGCGGTGGGTGAGTGAGTGCCAAGTGCCAAGTGAGAGTGCGGGCTGAGCAGGAGCAGTGAGGTGTTATTGGTGAAGGTGAAGTAAGAAGTAAATGAATAGAACTCGATCGCCAATAGGCATATCGTGGAAGCCAATGCCGTGGGAGAAGGATAAGTTGGAATGATTTGGAATGGGGAATGCGCGTGAGTCGTTGCCGCGCAAACTGAAATAGACAAGCAACCCAGGGCATATAAGCACAAAAATCAGCGCCGAAAGTCTCAACTCAGCTCGGCGGATCGGCGAAATTCGTTGTGCTATATATCCTCGATGCGCTCTGCACTAGAATAATCCAAGAAATGAGATTCGAGATCAACTAACGCAAACAAAGAAGACGAAGCTGCTGTATGTTGCATGGCAGGATAATTAAATAACCCAAGCAAGTCAAGGGAAATAATTCGATCTCGGCACACCGCGAACTACCAAAACCCAGTAGAGAAGGAAGGTGCACTCATCAAGCTGCCAGTGACCCCGGTGACGCCGCTGACAGTGGAAGTCAAGCCTCCGCTGACAGTGGACGTGACTCCACCGAAGAGCCCCGCGGCGGCCGCACCAAGCCTGGACATTTCGTTTTGCGTTAACGTTCCACTGCCGTCTTCGTCAAGTTTGTCGAACAATTCCCCCGCTTCCTTCGCCGTGACATTCAGTTTGGCAGCGCCTGCGACCACCTCGGCCCGTGTTAGAACACCGTTTCCGTCGGCGTCTAGTGCCGTAAACAGCTCCTCCAAAGTAGGGGGAGGCTTCGCAGGCGCGGTGCTGCTCGGGCTCTTGGCACTGCTGCTCTTTTTGCCCTTTGTTGGGGTACTCGCGTTCCTACTTCTGCTCGTGCTGCTACTGCTGCCAGTGCTGCTGCTGCTGCTGCTGCTGCTGGAGGTGGTAGTGGCACCGCTACTGCCGCTGCTGCCGCTCAAGCTGCTGGTGGCGCCTTCTTCAGGGATGTCCCCGTTGCCCCCAAACATGGAAAAGGAAGTGCCCATGCTGCCGGCTCTTTGCAACAAACCAGTGAAGCTCGGGCTTTCTCCTGCAGGCGTTTCAGAAACTGGCGGAGGAGGCGCTTTCTCTGTACTACTCGCTGGCGCGTCTGCATTGATCCCATTTTTAGCTTGTCGTGCGGTCGGTGATGCAGGGCTGCTCGCTTGCGCCCTTGGAGACTTCACGGGAGTTTTCGCTGCTTTGCTTCCTTTGGCTTCCGCTGCTGCTCGCGCTGCATTCTCCTGGCTTGCCTTCAAATCTGCCGCGGCCTTTTTCTTAGCCTCCGCCTCGGCTTGCTTCTTGGCCTTCAACTGCGCCGCCGCCTCTTCGGCCGCTTTCGCTTCGTCGGCAGCGGCCTTTTCGGCTCGGGCTTTTTCGGCCGCGGCTCGGGCCTCCTCCACCGCTCGGGCTTTTTCGGCGGCCACTCGGGCTTTTTCGGCTTCTTCGGCCGCTTTCTTCGCCGCTGCTTCTTCTTTGGCCTTGGCCTGCGCTTGCTTCAATTTGAGCTCTGCCTGTTCAGCTTTCTCGGCCGCCGCTGCGCGTTCCCTCTCTGCTTCCGCAGCTGCTGCTGCCACCGCTGCCGCTGCCTCCTCGTTTGCCCGAGCTTCTTCCTCTTCGATGGCCGCTGCTTCTGCTTCCGCCTGACGCCGCTTCTCTTCAGCCGCGGCAGCTGCTTGGCGCTGCTTCTCTTCTTCGGCGGCAGCGGCAGCTTCGGCAGCTGCTTGCGCTTCTGCGGCAGCCGCGGCCACCTTTTCTCGCGCCGCTGCCTCCGCAGCTGCAGCCTTCTCCTCAGCAGCCGCTTTCTTGGCGCGGTCTTTCTCTGCTTTGAGTTCAGCGACTTTCTGAGCGGCTTTGGCACGGGATGCCTCTTTCGCACTGCCTGCAGCAGCGGCGGCGGCGGCAGCCTCTGCCTCTTGTTGTTCTTTCTCTGCTGCTGCCTGAAAGATTCCCATGCACGAAGACACACATACCACAGTAAAGAACGCAAGTAAAAACAGTAGAGACAGGGTGTAAAAAGACATCAATATTTTCATTTGCTCGCATGATTGGTGGCATAATCAACACCTCTACAAACAATAAAGGTGGGCTCTCTCACATGGGAGATGGCATGGAGCTCGAAAACATCAGAAAGAATTGTCAAGGATTAGAGAGAAACAGAAATTTTCATTCTTAGCACACCAACCTTAGCAGCTGCTGCTTCCGCTTCAGCCGCTTCAGCCGCTGCGGCGGCAGCAGCGGCCTCTTCTTCTTCTCTTTCAGCTTCCGCAGCATCGTCCGCTGGCCAAATGCCGTCGGAAGCGTCTTGAGCCGTGCGCCACCGCACGCGCCCACTGAAGGGCCCCCCGTCTGCGTCTGGGTCTACGCTGAAGGCTCCAAACGCCGCCAATGCACCGAAGTCATCCGCGTCTTCCCCACTCGCAAACCCGTTTACTCGCACAGTGACCACTACGCCACCGCCATCGTCAGCGCCCACTGGACGCTGCCCGCTCACCACTACGTCTTGGCTGTCCTTCAGCTCCGGCTCCATTTTCTCTAGGAGCAGCTCTTGCAAACGGCTTGCGTCCACTGAGCTTTGTTCCCGGAACTGCACCTCCAGCTCTAGCACTTCGTCGTCTTCTGCTTCGGCTCCTCCTTCCTCACCAGTACCACTGTCACCAGCAGCAGCAGCATCCTCACGGGCGCGCGCGTCGAACTTGGGTGGTTGGCTCAAGAGTGGGGCCACTAAATCCGGCTTCTCAGCTGAGCCCGTTGAATTTGGGTTCTCAGACGTCATGCTGTAGTGACTGAAATTATCATCAGCCAAGGCAGGGCCACCGTCACCACCAGAAGCTTTCTGCGCTTCGAGCGCAGCTTCGCCTGCCTCCTTCTCTGCTTGACGCGCGGCTTCGCGTTTGGCCTCCATTTCTTGGGCTTCCTTCACTTCTTGCGCCACTGCCTGCTCTTGCGCCTCCACTTCTGCGTGGGCCGCTTCTGCCTGCGCTTGTGCCGCTTCAGCTTCGAGGCGGAGGGCTTCCAGCGACGCAGCTTCAGCCGCAGCGGCGGCATCTTCATCTGTGGCGGCGGTTTCACCTTCAGCAGCTGTTTCACCATCAGCAGCAGCAGCAGCGGCGGCAGCAGCGCTTTCTTGCTCTTCTTTCATGGTGCGCTCTACTTCAGCCTGCGCTTCTTCTCGCTGTTTGGCGATGGCTTGGCTCTTGGCGAGTGCTTCGGCCGCAGCTGCTGTGGCCTCGGCCTCCAGCTTTTCCGCAGCCGTGAGTTTGCTGCGCTTCACCACGAGCTCCACTAACTTCTCGGCTTCGGTGTCGTCCAATCCCAGCATCCCAAGCTCCGCCGCAGCGCCGTTGCCGAGGCACAACGACTCCAAGTCTGCCAAGCTGCCTACTCCCAGCGCTTCAAAGGTGTCCAACACGTTTTCGTCCAGTCCTGCAGTGCCCACCAAGAAAGCTCGCAGCTTTTCGGCTTTGGTCTCGTCGTCGTCGATGTTGTTGTCGTCGTCGTCTTCATCGTCGTCTTCTTCGTCCTCGCTGCCGTAGTCTCCGTTCATGCGCTGCTCGACCGCCGCCACCAGCGCAGTGACGTCATCGTCATCCAAACCCAACATGCCCAGCTCCGCCGCAGCCCCCGGGCTCGAGCACATCGTTTCCAAGTCTCTCAGCGATGCAATTCCCAGGGACCCCAGAGTTTCTGCCGCAGCGTCATCAAGCTTCACTTCTTCGCGCAAAAACGCCCACAACACTTCGTCGTCGTCTTCGTCGTCGTCGTCGCCCACATCCCCCGCATACGACGGCTGCCTCCCCCGCGGGCTCGCCTTCCCGTTGCCACGGCTGCTGCGGCTGCTCGGTGGTTTGCCCCGCCCCCGCGACCGTGACATGTCCTGCGCGGTGCTGCCCGAAGGGCCCCGTAAACCTGCGCCCCGGTGCGCGGTCAAGCCTTTGCCGCTGCCGTGGGAGTTCCGTTGCCCTCGCGCGAGGCCCTGGCCCGGCCGCATCGCCCTGGGGCTGCCTGGCCTAGGCGCAGGCGTGCGGCCGGTAGCAAACACCCGCCCTCCCCCGTAGCTGCTCTTGATTTCGGGCTCGTAAATCGCTCGAGGCGTGAACAGGCTCGGGTTCAGTTGACCAGGTTTCACTTTCAGTTTCCCACCAACACGCTGCTGGTCCAATTGAGCTTGCTGAGCCTCCTCCGCTTCGCGCTTCTGCTGGCTCCGTAGCTTGCGCGCTTCGGCTTCTCGAAACATGCGCGTGGCCGCCGCTTCCGACGCTGCAGCGTCCAAGGGGGCCGCGCCAATGGTTTGCTTCGCCATTTCTTCTTCCAACAGCTTCATTTCCAGCTCGCGCTTCTTTTGCTCCCGGAGCTCCGAGGCCTTGTAGAGCCGCTCGTTGGCCAGCTCCAAGCTCGCGCGGTCCCGCTTCAAGTCCCCAAAAAACGACGCGTGCTTCTGCTTCTCTTCGGCTTCCAACCGCGCGGCCGTTTCGGCAATTTTCGCGGCCTTCAATTCGGTGGCCAGGTACATGCGCTCCGCCGCCGCTTTGGCCGTGGCTGCGTCCACGAGTTCGTTCTGCGCGGACTTTGCTTTGGCGGCTTCGGCTTCGATGGTGCGCATTTCGCGCTCTTGCCGCCGCCATTCGCGGTTGTTGCCATCTTCGAACAGCGACGAGGTGCGCTCCCCTGTAGTGACCATGTTCGACTGCTTGCTGTTGTACTGCGCCACTTCGCCCTCGATTTCACCGCGCGTTTTAATGCCCGCGCGGAAGTCCGCTTCCAGCTTCACCAGTTCGGCCTGCCGCCGCTTGCCTTCTTCGTACTGGGCCAGCATGCGGCCTCCGTCTGCCACGTTGTCTTTTAAGGAACCGCGCAGCTTGGTTTTCGAGTCGTTGAAGCCCAGGCGCTGGTCGTAGGAGGAGTTGTAGTCGATCTGCAGCGTGCTCCCGCCCTCCCCCGTAGAGGTGGTCACCATGCCCGGCAGCACGGTG
>Ga0307931_1000642_pt1 | contig 22547 bp, 16 predicted proteins | sample OrgLakmetageno47_FD_201816 | JGI IMG/M metagenome (GOLD analysis project Ga0307931, IMG submission 201816) | Saline water microbial communities from Organic Lake, Antarctica - #47 | ecosystem: Environmental > Aquatic > Non-marine Saline and Alkaline > Saline | place: Antarctica: Organic Lake...
TCATAAGAGAGTTGCGATGGGCGTTGTTGTTCAGCCCACTTGTTATGCTAGTGGGCTGCGTAGGGCTGAGTGCGAGCGCAACTATTTTCTCAACGCCTCGGTTCGCTGAGAAGGTTGCAATCCTTGTGCCATTTTTGCTTCGTGTCGAAGTTGAAGCTCGAGGTTACTGGAGGCGCTCGCGGCCATGGTTAGAGACTCATGCAGCGTGGGCACACAAGTTAAGCCTCCGCCTATTTGCTCGCGTCCTTGGCAAGCACAACACACCGACACTTAGAGCTGCAGTGTGCGCTGCTTTCTCTTTGATTGCCTACACATGTCTCAGTCTACTACTGGCCAGTCAGTCTGCGCCAGATGGTGCTTCTGGCGCTGTTGCGCTGCCGGTGGAAGCACCAACACTGCAGCGCCCGTTCTTATTTCTGCATGTGCCAGGCAGCGGAGGTGTGGCTATGCGAACTGCAATTTTGAACCATTCTACGGTTCTTCAAGCTACAAAGTTTATGCCCTGTTTCGGAGGCCTGAAATGCGCCATCAATACGGAAAATGAATTCAACAAAACATCCATTGGCCAGCTGACATCGGCATCGCAGCTAACGATTCTGCAAAGAGAACTTCGATGCGCGAACGTGATTGCTGGTCACTTCAAAATGTCCCTGGTTGGCGTTCTTTCAGCTCTCGATAGAGTCGACGAGCGGAGTGCTTGCCCGTCGCGGCATTGGCTACAGGGAGGACCTCGGTACACGGCGGTGATTGTGTTGCGGCACCCTCTTCAGCGCATCATATCCCACTATTACCGTTTCGGGCAAACTGGAGTTTACAAGGGCAAATCCTTTTCAAACTTGAGCGCCACCGAAGTTCAAGTCTTTTTGAAGCAGTCAGGTAGACTTTTACTTCATGTTAACAATAAATACAACTCAAATAGAAGCACTCCTTTTAACTTGCCCTCTCCTTCTTTGCAGGTGAAAACTTGGTGTTGTCGTACTTGACATCGAAGAAAATCAACGAGTTCGCATCTCTTAAACACGCCGTTCATAGCGCCCTCGAAAATCTCCAGCACTGCACCGTCGGCATTTTTGAATTTTGGGAAGCCACGGCTCACCTGCTACGGTACCATCTGCGCCTTTCGCGTTATGCATGCATGTGCCAGCCTCTGCTTCACTCAAAACTCAAATTGAGCTGTACTCTTGTTTGGTGACAGGCACAATGTTCCATGGTTATCAACGCCAGCATTCGATGCTACCGTGCAACGAACTGTCGAGTCGCCGTACTCTTTAGAGCCCCTCGTGCAGGTAAATGCACATTGAAGTCACATTAAGGAAGAGCTTCTCCTTTCTCCATGTCCCAATTGGTGCACACATTTCCTAAAGTGGCCACCTTCTCTCTTCTCTTCCATTTTTCTTGTGGTGGCAGGGCATTTTGATCAATCGCTTGGCTGCTGAAATGCGGGTCTATGAAGCGGCTTTGAAGCGCTTTCGGAAACAAGCCAAAGCAGTGCCTGCTCTGGGGGCATACAACTTCGACCTCGACAGCTCTTTCGACCCAAAGAACTCAAATTACTACCGCCATTTCGTGCCAGAGCCATTTCCTTTCGATTGACGAGTTCACCAAATCGGATGTTATACCTGCGCTTGTCGTATACTAGAAATAGGTGTCATATGAATATCAATGCGTGTATTTCTTCTTAACTCCTGGGTCTTGAGTTTGGTGTTCGTATATTATTTTACAAGGGTGCTTCGAGCTCGAAACTCGAAAGTTCTTGGCCTTTGGGCCGGCTTTTTTATTTTTTGAACCCATTCCACTCGAAGGTCCACTTGCCACCCGCATTTGGGCTTCTATGAACTGTCGGCGTTGAGTGCTCAGTGCTCGGGAGCTCGGGCGGGAGTGCCGAATTACCAATTCCGAATTTCGAATCATGTGGTAAAATCGCGCCTCCCCCGAGGGGAGGACACCCCAAGGGGAGGGCAGGTATTTGTAACTATACAGGGGGGGATCCGTTTGGGTGGTAATAGAAGACTTACTAAGCCTAGCCTGGAGGCCGGGCTCGGGATTTATGTGGCCAGTTCCTGCTGTTTCGAACGTCGAACGTCTTGCCGTTGTTTTTTCCTCTTTGGCATAGCCACCCCGTAGGGGCATGTACTAAGATTGAAGATTTTGATGACGACGACAACATGACAACATGACAATGACGGCACAACGACAAATAGCAACAAAGCGAAGGAGCTGAGATAACAAAGAAACGTCTTAGTAACAGTTCGAGCTGTAAGACTACGAGCTCGCCGCCACCGTAGCGTGGTATATGCATTTGTAAGAGCCTAATCCTAGAAGGTGTTTGACTGAGCTGCGAAAACATCCGTAGGTGTGTAGCAGAACAAGAAAGAACAAATAGACTCGCTTAACTTGGCTGAACAGATATACCAAAGATGGGGCTACTGGGACAGAAACTTCATATTGTATTGACATGTCAGTTACTACTAATGCCATTTGTCACAGCACTGCAAGCAATCCAGCACTACCCGCTTGAGCTGACCGGGTTACTTCCGGGCTCAGACTTCGCAGCACGCCACAAGTATTCCAAATTCGCTGGCGTCAGCGGGAGCTCATTTTCATTGGTCAACAAAAATGCTGAAGGTAGGCTTGACGTGACCGTGGAGCCTGTGTTTCCCAAATGTTTCCTGCTTCACAATGTCCTAAGTCCAAGCGAATGCGAGGAAATGATTCGAGTTTCCGAGCAGATAGGCTACGAGGACATCAAGACAGGCGTGCTCAACAACAATGCATGGGTCACATGGGTTCTTGACGAGGCTTCCGTTGAGAAGCCACTTTACGAACGTTGTAAAGAATACTTACCCAGATTGGTTCCAGGCATTGAAGCAGGCACGCTCTCGGCACGGCTGTTATCGGGCCTTAATCCGCGATCTCGCTTTTATCGGTACTTACCAAACAATTATGAGACGTTCAAGTCACATCGCGACGATCCAAACCCAGGCGCTGGGTTCGTAGGTCCTCGGTCGTTTAGTTGGAACCTCGACGGAGAGCGGGCTTCGCTTTTGACCTTTCTGCTTTACTTGAACGATGACTTTGAAGGCGGTGAGACGACCTTCCACTTAGATGATGGCACGGATGTCCCAGTGCGACCAACGCAAGGCTCAGTGCTCGTCTTCCCTCAGGTAGTCCATAGAGCTCTTATGAGGAAGTTTGTTGTCTCATTATTAGCACTACGATTACCCTTTCCTTACCTCACATCTTTCTGCATGTTGGCTTGTAATAGAAGGCAAGGTGCGACGACTCGGATGCTGAACGAGCGCGCTCGTTTGCGGCGTCGCCCTTACACGAGGGCTCGCCGGTGCGTCGGCGAAAGAGAGGGTTGACCAGCCGCCCGAAGTACGTGATGCGCAGCGATGTTCTGTATGGCCTCTTAGACAATGAGTCAGGGTGGCACTTTGGGGAGCGCTGCGAAAAATAAGGAGACTAGCGAGTCAGGCAGTACGACAGGTGGAAGTTCAAGTTAAAGCTACCCATTTCAACGATACTTGGGCAGTGCACTAAGCTCACTGATTTGACTTTCAGCCTTGCTAGTTGGATCGCTATTTATATGTGTTCATACTTTTACGGTTATAATTTGCTTTTGCTTCATGAGGGTTCACGCGCCTTAAAGCCTTACGACTCATGAGGACGCCATAGGGGATAGGAGACATATAAGCTAATAAATAATAGATGAGCTGGGTAGGTGTAAGGTCATACATAGGTAAATTATTGCTTTTTGGCGCTAGAGAACTAGAACAAGAACTTGACTACTATCTACTAGTACTAGGCATGGTAACCGCGAACGCAACCGCATGTGCTCATGTCGCCCCGACACCCCGAAATCAAGGAATAAGAATAAATCTTCTTATGATAGTAATCAAATAAATAGCTAGTGAAAGCGTTAGCGCGGAAGCCAAGCCAAATAGCTTATGACCACAAGCACAAATATGGATTTTTGTCGGTGATATTGATATGACTGGATCACCGGCGCTCTACGGCATGCCTTCAAATGTCTTTAATCAGCTTGTTTTCCACCAGCAGAGGGCGCCACGGTAGTTGCTAATGGCAGCGGCGTAGCTCCAGGTAGTGGCCGTGCGTCACCGCCAGAGACATCCCCAAAAGAAGACGGGGCCGCTGTAATTGATTCAGCCGGCAACGCTGTCGTCGAGCTATTAGTCGTGGGTGCTGCAGCTGCAGTTGCTGATGCGAGCGCTTCACTCATCTCTGAAGAAGAAGCCACTGTGCTTGTATTGATAGGTACAGTAGTTGTCGAACCAGTGGAGGGTGCTGGAACAGCAGCTACCGACAAGGGCGCTACACTCATCTCTGAAGGAGGAAAAGCCACTGTGGTTGTGTCGGGCGGCAGAGTAGTCGCAGTGGAGGTTGGTGCAACTGCAGCTACTTGTGGAGTCGCTTTAATCAACTCAGAAGAAGCAGCTGAAGTAGCCGGTGTGCTTGCAGTAATCGGTACAGTAGTCGCCGAGCTAGTCATCATGGACGTTGCAACAGCAGTTGATGAAGTTGTGGCTTCACTCATCTCTGAAGAAGATGAAGAAGACGAAGAAGAAGCCAGTGTGCTTGCATTGGTCGGCAGAGTAGTCGTCGAGCTACCAGCACTACTAGTCGAGAATGATGAATCACTTACCAGTGGTGCTTTTCCTAAGGAGCCAGCAGCGTCACTACTAGCACCTTCCATGGATGAAGATGACGACGACGATGATGATGATGAAGAGGTAGTACTGGGAGGGACATTCGCCTTTGGCTTCTTCGTAGGCGCCGCTCGCTTTGGAGGCGGTTTCAACGGCACTGAAGCACCAAGGGTAATGGGCGGAGGAGGAGGAGTGAGCTTCATGGAACGCAAAACTGTGACTTTGGGCGCCACAGCGCCCATGGTGAGCTCTTCGGGGCTTGACACCATGTTTTCCTCGTCGCTCTCGGGGAGCGCCTCCTCATGGGGGGAAAACCACGATGCCGCTGACGAGGTGCCAGCACGGACAGCATCGATTTCGCCCGCTGAAGTAGCGTATCTAAAAAGGGGACCCAAGACAAGCTAATAAGTGATTTCAAAAAATAACTAACAATCTAGCATAAGTCACTGTAGACTTACAATTCGCCGTAGGCTATGAACTTCCAAACTCGCTGGCAGGATGATGGAGCCCAACTCGGGCCACCTTTGTTGGCTAAAGCTCGTGAGATGACGTCCCATTTGAGAGGCTCAAAGCGATGCTGTACATTCACGTAGTCTAAGACCGTTTCGGCGAGAAGCTGTATTGAGGCAGCTTCAATGCCGAATAGGTTTGCGCCGCTTACAGCCGCATTCTCCTTCTGAACTCGGCGCCTCCTCTGTGAGCCGCTGAAGGACTCCATGATGTGAAAAGAGTCAGTGAATACAAGCCTTCAAGAAAGCTTTTAGTATGCTCTGTCGCTCACACTAAAGAACTCTAGTACTAAGGGTGGGGTATATTGGATGCAAGCAATGCGTTCGAAAGCGCAGCTCACTACACTGTGACGGATAGTCTATAGTCAACAATGGTACTGCTTATTAGCTGAAGTTATACGGCACCGTAGCTCGCGAGCGTCATCGAGTCCTAAGGCCTTAAGCCTACAGCCCGATAACCTGCCTACGACATACAGCACTACAGCACTATCTGTAGCACGCAGCGACGCATGTTTAAATTTAAAAGTCGATACAGGGAGGAATTTCATAAAAACTTCATAGCGCGTTTCTTGTGTCCGCCATAACTTTTTTGTGTGGTTGTTGCAGCCGTGCATCCGACCAGCAACGCATCAGCACAGCTTGCGCACTAGAGTTGGGGGATAATGTGGCGCTCTCGGATCCTCCGTGCTTATGTGCAAGATATGCCGCCGCCAGGGGGCTACCCTCAGGTCAATATGGGAGCTGTTCGTTCCATCACATCGTATACTTCGTTTTATCTCTACTCACACCTTCACTCGCTCGCACGCAAAGTTTAACCTTCTGTTCTTTGTTGGTCTGGACTTACAGATTCAAGTAGCCGCTAGAAACGTGTCGCGCGGGCCATCTGGTGCAGTAATTTGGGGTGCTGCTGTCCTATTCACTGCAGTCGGCTTTTATCGGGTTGGTTTTCACTTGATCTGGATGCCTCTCTCCCTGCCCCCTGCTCACCAGCCAAACTCTTACACGCGCTCTCGATGTTTATTTTTCAAATAGGTGGGTCAGAGCAACATTGCGAGGCGGCACGAGAACGCGTCAGTGCGTGAAGCTCGGTTTGCCATCGCTCCTGTGCTGCAAGCGGAGGAAGACCTCCGATACGTCGAGGCGCGGCGGGCGGGCCTCATTGCCCCGAACCCATACAAGAGCCCGGGCCTCTGGTCGCCTCCAAACAAATAAACAAGCGGCTTACTAGACAGAGCAACGATCTACTTTGAACTTGAAAAATCGTTGGGTCACCGTTGCACTTTTTGCGTCATGTTTTGAAAGCTCCTAGTCCACTGGACGGCGCTTGCTGGATGCTGGACGCTTTTTATGCGAGACGAGCGAGGATATTGAAGAGAAGAAGCAAACGCAGATCCGTGTGCGTTTTTCTTTCCTTTGGCTTCGATAGCATAACTCTTCTGCAGAAATTTTTGGAAGCAATTCTATAACATCGAACTAATACAAACCCAAATGGCACAGAAGCCAATGCTGCGGGCAGAATAACATTCCATCCCAAAGACCGTAAGAGTTATGTGTCTATATACTCGAACTCAAACTCGAAATAATACAAACGCAATACAAACCCAAATGACAAAGAAGCCAATGCTGTGGGCAGAAGTGGGAATGCGCGTGCGTTGCGCAAACAAAGCAAGTGCGGAATGATTCAGGAGGGAGAGGGGCATTGGCCAAATTCCTTGGAAAATTTGCAAAAAGCGAGGGATTTGTGGGTGTTGCGTGTTGCGCACTCCGCAGAACAATAAAGAGGGAGGCGCGCGAGCAAAGAAGCTCGTGACATGCGGAACACGAGGTCCACTCGGCAGAGGTCAAAGTGTGCCTTTCAGCGCGCAAGGCGCCTATTGTTCTGCCCCTGAGCCATAAAAGGCTTTGACGGGACAGGAACTCCTTCCTCGTTCGCGGAGTGGCAGTGAATAGAAATGACCCCCCTCAAAAATACAAACAGCAACATGCAAGCGGGCCGCTTGTGGCTTAGCGGTCCCTCCCTATCATAGAGCTAAACCCATATATCTTCCACCAAACGCCATGGACGCTAGTCATGGTCGTCCTCCAGCGTTTTTCGAAACCCTCGCAAGGCCCTCCACCTTAAGAGCAAGTCGACTGCGTATACCCCGAAGAGTGCAGGTTCCGCGCTAGTGATCGGCAGGATAGTGCTGACAATGCTTGTAGCTGCCGCCAAAATAAATAAATCCTCCATTGTGCCTGCCTTTGATCAAACGGGAGTCCCACGGATAATTCAAGTACCAAGCGGTGCTGTAAGTTCATAACGGAAGGGTTCATCATCTGTCGGTGGCCCGAAGTTCCTAGGAATCCGTTCCCTCCCCTGATGCCCACCGTGCATGACTGTGCCTCACAGACGGGCCGTGGGATATTGTCGCCACTTTTGAAGTCCTACAATGCGATTCTGGATTCACAGCCATGAGCTCCGGTGTCAGAGTTCCGTCGGAGTTTGCAGTCCATACTGTCCTCGAAGTCATCCTCATCCTGGACAACCACTCACAGCTCACAGACAAAGACTATATATTGCTATATACACAAATATATTCTCGGTCTTAGCTGTTAGCTGGCAGTTCGAATGGCGAATCAATTCCAAATCTAGCACCGAATCTGGCATAAAGAACCACGTCCATAACCCGGGTCTGTATTTCGATATCTACTGAAATTTCTTTCTAATGGATATCTCATTTCTGTTTACTACATACGATATACGATACACGAACCCGCCGAATTCCCTTGCCCCTATCTCAAATCCCAACCAGACACCAGAACACCCGAACGCGTACCAAGTTAGAACATCAACTCGCACTCCGAACTCACAAATGGGGATATGGCCGGTTTCTCTGATCTCACAGCGCACTCAGAAGTCACCCTTTCCTCGCTGTTTTTTTTTTCCCTTTTCTTTTCATTTCGGATTCAATTGTTTGTATGATTTTTTGTTTGATATTTGTCACAGTCGAGGTGAAGACAGAGTCGTGGCGTTCAAAAAAGCAGCGCGCTGGAATGAAAGAAGCGAAGTGCCGCGGGGAAACCTCCGCCTAAATGAAGAGCTCGAGGTGTGTGCGGCGGTAGTCGTTGACGCCGTCCTCTTCGATGCGAGGAAAGCCCGCGACCATCGTGTCACTTCCGTAGATGTATAAGCTGTTGTAAATCTTCCAGTACACGTCCCGGACCCGGCGCGCGGGATGGAAGAGGCCCTGGAGGCAGTACTGCAGCACTTTAATGGGCCCCAGCGAGACCATCATGCCCTCAATGGCTTCGAACATGGCGTTGATCACGTGGGGCGACTCTTCGAAGATGTTGGGCCACACGAAGTTCATGAGGTGGGCGATCGCGTCCTCGCAGCCGAGGCCCGCCACGCCGAGGGCCACGTGCTTCACCGTGGTGGCGGCGGTCTGGCGGTGCACCATGTCTCGGTCCATGAGGGCGTCCTCGAGCAGCGGGGTCACCGCATAGACGTAATCCTTGCCCATCTCGCCGATGTACTCGAACATGAACGACAGCGCCTTCAGAACACCGTTTTGCACGTTGAGCTCAGGCACCCGATACTCGTTCATGAGCGCAGGGAGCACCGTGAAGGGCGAGCAGGTTTCCGCGACAATGGCAATGGCCACAGTGGTGCACACGCGGTTTTGGCGCTCTTGCACTTTCAAGTTGTTGAGCAAAGTGTGCAGCACGTCCTGCGGGCCAATGGCCTTGGCGATGTAGCCAAACGTGTTGACCGAGGCGCGCCGAATTGCCTTCTTGTGGGCCTTGAGCATTTCCAGCAGCTCGAAGCAAATCCGCATCCATTCCTTCGCCGACACGTGCTCCGCGCCACGATCAGCGATGCGGCCTACGAGATCGATGCAGTTTTCTTGCACTTTTTCGTGCCGGTTCTTCAAGATGGGCGTGAGCCTCGGCAAGAGTTCCTTGATGGGCGGCTGCATCTTCGACATGCCAATCACATTGACAATCGCTTTCAGGCCTCCAATGATGCTCCCCAGCACTTCCGGGTACTCTTCACCCAAGTACTCGTAGAGCACCACCCCCAAGTGACCCATCAGAGCGTCTTCGCCGCAGGTCTTCATCACCACCGCAATCCGACCAATCAAATCGGCGGCCTGCATGCGCACTTTGGCCGACTTGTTGTTCAGGCGCCACTTGATGGTGCCCGCGATTTGAGGCAAGTACGGTTTGCACCGTAAACCCAGGGCATTCACCACCGTACCAAACCCGTTGAGCATCACCACGGTTTCGTCACTGACTTGCTCTTGGAACGCGTACAAAATGCCGTCCACCAGCTGCTCTTCGAGCCGTTGATCGATGTCAGCGGCGCCCAAGTTTTGCACGATTTTCTCCACGGTTTCCATGACCATGCGGCGGTAAGGCTCCGATTCGTCCTTCAAATCGTCGACCACACGGCCCACCACCTCTGAGGAGCCCACTTTGTTGGCGAGCTCCACGGAGGTCTCCACCACGGCCTTGTAGTTCTTGCGGTCCATCGCCATGCGACGCACCCAAAAGCAACGGAAAAACTCGGGCAAAATTTCTTCTTTAACGTACGACGGTTCGACCCCGTCCGTGCCCACGCACTGCTTCACGCACTTGAGCACGATTTTCTTCATTTCTTCATCCGGGGACTGAAACTCGCGAATGAGCACGACCATGGCCTCTCGGGTGTAGTAATTGGCGTAGGTGGCATCCATGAGAGGAATGATTTGACCAATGGCCTTCAAGAACGCCGCCAAACCTTTGCCGGTGTGCTGCCGGATGCCCTTCCACAGAGGGCGGAGCACCGTGTCAAAGGACTCAATCCCGTAAGGGTGTGCGGCTTCGGCTAGCGCAGCCAAGGACAGCGCAGTGATGGTGCGCACTTTCTGCTGCTCGTCAATAAGGCCGTGCTCGATGATCTCCACCATTTGCTTCAAGTGTGGAAGCACCGCACAGCCCATCAAAATCGCGATCTGCTGCACGATTTTGATGCCCGTGTGCCGGGCCTGCCACGATTTGCGGGATTGGCACACGGCTTTGAGGAAGGGGAGCAGGGCGGGGATGCCGAGGGCGCTAGCCACCACAGCGAACGCACGCGCCGTGGTGTTGCGCACATACTCGTCCAAATTGTCAATGTCCGGGCGCATGGTGGCAATCATGCTCGCGAGGCCTGCTGCCTTGGCCAAGTTGCTGATGATTTCACGGCCCTCTACGCGAGCGTAGTAGTCATCGTCGAGCAGCATCGGCTCAATCACCACCAAGATCTTGTGCACAAAAGGGCGCACCAAGTCGTCGAGCTTGTACAGGATGCGGTCAATCACCTTGACCAGCAAGTGCCGCTCCTGGTCTTCCAAGTTGGGGCTCATGAGCAACGGCAAGATTTGGTTAAACAGAGGACCCGCCCCAAACTCTCGGGCTTTGTCGGTGATTTGTCGCATCGCAGTCTTGCGCTGGGGCGGGGTGCCGTTCTTGATCTTCAGCAAGAGCTTCATGATCTTCCGCTCCTTGGCGTCCTCAACGGACAAGTCTTCCTCGTCGACGTCATCCATCAGCTTCCCGAAGTAGCCGTAGTCCTCGGGCTTGATGAATGGCAGCCCCCCTGCGCCCTCCGTAGGGCCTGCCGGCACGCCGTACTCTTCTCGTCCCGGTGTGTCAGCCATGGTGAAGCCCGGCGTGGCCATGGGAGTAGGCGTGGCCGTCGCCTTGCGGGAAGGCGTGACAGGCACGTAGGACGCAGGCTGTTCCAGGATTTTGTAGCCCGTGGGCGGGAAGAGGTCGTCGAGCTCCTGCAGGGACCACGGGCGGTTCCGCGCCTCAATCTCACGCGCCCACCGCTGCTGCTGCGCCATTTCCGGCGTCATGGGCCCACCGTACATGTCTGCACCTCCTCCTGCGGCGCCCATAGGAGTGGCACCGGGCGTGGCTGCAGGAGTCGCGGCGCCGACCACCGGAGTTTCGTCCCACCGGCTGCGCTTCTTGCCGGCCGGGGTTTCGGCCCCCGGGGTTTCTCCCCACCGGCTCTTCTTGTCGGTGGCCGAGCCGTCCCGAGCCGGGGTGGCGTCCCAGCGGGACTTCCCGGCAGCGGCAGCTGCTCGACCGGGGGTCGCGTCGAAACGGCCTGGAGTCGCATCGAAACGACCTAACAGAGTGGCAAATACATTAAAGTTGGAAAATGAATTCAAGTACATTTCAGCAAGGAAATGAAGGAAGCAATTAGAGTTGATTCAAGCACACAGGCGGGCAACTGAAAAGTGTGCGTTACCTGGAGTGGCATCGAAGCGTCCCGGAGTAGCATCAAAACGGCCAGGCGTAGCATCAAAACGACCTGAAGGTCACAGGAGCGAGTATGGAAGCACAAACAAGAACAGTGAGTGAGAAATCCTTGCAGCGAATCGTGGGAGTGAATGCAGGCACTTGATAGTGGTAATCGAAAGTTCAGGCGAAGTACTTCTTCACCTGGGGTGGCATCGAAACGACCAGGTGTCGCATCAAAACGGCCCGGTGTAGCGTCGAATCGTCCTGGAGTGGCATCAAATCGCCCGGGAGTCGCGTCAAAGCGGCCTAGGAACCACACACACAGAGAAAAGAGGGCTATCAAACCGAAGAATTCGTGGGCACGACGCATGCGGATTCAGTTATGGAAGGACGGTGATAATATAGTACATTTGCAAGAATAGGAAGAAAAAAGATACCAAGGCTAGTAATGCGTAGTACCTGGCGTAGCGCCCATGGCTCGCCCAGGCGTAGCATCAAAGCGTCCGGGAGTGGCGTCGCCCGTCCATTCTTTGCCCGAGGCAACCGCTGGGGTAGCGGCAATGGCTGCAGCTCCTGCATCGTCCCAACGCCGGCGCTTGGCAGCTGCTGCGGCTGCCTTGTCAGCGGCCTTCTCTGGCTCTACAGCAGTGCCGGCTTTAGCTGCCTCTGCGGCCTCTTCCTTCTTCTTATCGATGGCGCGCATCACTGCAGCCTCCTCTCGCTTAAGGTTCTGTTGAAGCATGATGTCTTTGTAGCTGCGCGCTGGGGTAGCACCAGAGAAGGCATCGCCACGTTCGGGGGATATTACGCGGTTCATGCGACGCTGCTTGTATTCATCTTCACGGTCAGCGATGCGCGTGTTTACCATCCCTGACCCGCTTTCTCGATAAGCGGCAAAAGGGTCGGCCCCAGTGTCTGCATCGGTGCCCATTTCTAAAAGGCTCTTGTCTGCATTGATTTGAGCCCGAGTTGCCGGGTGGTTAGCAGCGGGGCCCTCGTCATCGTCTTCAATTTCATCCACTACCTCTCCAGCCAAGTCTCCGCGACCGCCAGCTCCGCCACCATAGATGTCCGAGTCAAATCCGCCCTTGCTCAGAAGGCCAATGCGCTCGTCCTAGAAGCCAAAAGCATGGACAGGGGCATAGAAAAAGAACGACAGGTTAGTCGGCGACACATCGTGTTAAGTGCAGAATCTAAAATATACACAATGTGCGAATCCTCCTTAACCAAGCGTTGGGCTATGCCATGTGTATCACCGCTGCAGGTGCCTCGTCTTCGCCTTGTGCCCGCTTGGCCTGTAGAGCTTTGATTTCATCCTCGACAGAGCTCATCTCGGACAAATACTTAGGTCACTTCCACTTCCAATAACACCGAAGCTAATGTGGCTATTAAGTTCCTGTTTGAAGCTCCTTAAGACCAGGCTTGACTTGGGCACACGGTTGTGGTGAGTGGCGAGGCTGGCTCCGTGTGCTATTTTGACTTCCAAGTGAGGGAGTGAGTGGTCCAGCGACGATAGCATTTCCCCCGATGCACACCAAATTGGTAATCTAGAATAGAAAAGAAAAATGTTCAGAATACAGGGGGATTGAGTACGAAGGGGTTCGCTTTTGGGCAACTTCAGTAGGCTCTGGACTCTAGACCTCGGCGCTTTAGCATACAAGCCCCCTCGGATTCGATCTCTGAGTTCACAGTGATTCCAGCATCCAAACGTGCGTAGCCGAGGGCATTGGCTGATGTCTAATGACGTACAGAATTATCCCTTCTTACTGAAGCTTGGTCTGGTTTCAAAATTATTTCATAAATAGTTCCACTTTAGAGACAGACCCCGAGGGGCCGGAATTAGAAGGCTAACAGGTAGAGATAAAAAGCAAAGCAGCGCAAACTATATCTAGGAAGCGAATCAGGCGTGCATGCCCAAGTGGCCATGGAAGTGATAATAGCGGTCCAAAGTGACACGCTCCTCCGTGCTCTGAGAGTGCTGGTCAAATTCCTATGCCTCAAAAGAAGAGTTTCCGCCCGCAGAGGAGGGGACTACCTACAACGAAGTCTCGTAGGCGATCCAGAAGAAGAGTTTAGAGGGGGCTGGAAGTATTATGCTTCCTGGTCTCTGCGCACTACCATTACGATTCTGACTCAAGCGCAACGCACGCGAGTACACTTCTGCCAGCAAGAGAATAGTTTAGAGATAATAGTTCACTGGAGAACAATAACACTTCAGTCGTCCTATCAAGAACCAAACCTTCCCTCTCTACTAGTAGGAGGGCGAGAAGTGGGCTTAGCCTGCATTTCGCGTTCAAAATTTGAGACTTATCAAAGCGAAATATAGAAGGGAACTTAATCTTTTTCAAGCGAAATACAGGCCAATGCCAAGGAGGGAATAATCAAGTTCTTGTTACAAACCAGAAGGCCCAGACTAGTCATAACAAATGGGTTATGTCAAGGATAAGGGAATATCAAAGTCCCGATGCAAGTCAGAAGGCCCGAACTAGTCGAAAAAATAAAGCAATGTAGATTTGAAGTAAAGTAAACTCTAGCGGTATCTGAAGTACTCCGACCTCGGGGACGAAGGCACCCCCCTTTCAGAACGGGCGACCCTGTACCCTAGCGCAGGACCGCGCTGGCTGGCTGAAGCTCGTAATGGAAGTTTCTTTTAACATTGAAAAACTACTGTAAAGGCCACCCCGGTGGGACACCGACACTGGCACCAGGGTTAAGCCAGATGAAAAGTCAACGCCGTGCTCTCTTCTACACTGCAACAGTGCATCAGAAAGAATAATGGATGAACTGTTCATGTCAGTTATAACATCAAATTTAGAGGGAGCTGGATGTCTGGGAGCTCGAAGTAGTATATTTCAAGCTCTTGTCACTTCTCCTTTTAAAATTATTGGACGAGCGAGGCAAAAGCCTTGCCCTTGCGCCTTGTTGGGGCCAACTCGGGGATGCGGGTGCCGGGTGCGGTTAAGAAGTAAGATGTGCGGTTTAAAAGAAAGGAGGGGGGGGATTAGAACTACCAAGCCCGCTCAGTACTGATATGCTTTCTATTTCTTATCAAATATTGAATTATAAACTTATTACGGGGTCATCATGGCCATTATGTAATAAAGCAGAAAGAGAAAGCAGGAAGAGAAAGAGGTAAAGAAGAAACAAGCGAAATGCGTGTCATCATCACCATGGCGTATGAATTCAGAAACATGATAGCATTCCCTGTCCAAATCTACTTGTGAAGCGGCACTGAGCCGCATGGATTCTTCGTGCTTTAGTTGTACACCATGTACTTCGGAGTAGACGAAAACTTTTGGTAACCCTTGATGACTTTGTTCACCGAGTCTAAGAAATCCTTCTCCGTGATAGCCTTCCGCCGGCCGCGAATCGCGAACATGCCTGCCTCTGTGCACACTGAATGGAGCTCGGCGCCTGTGGTGTTTGGGCAGAGGCGAGCGAGCAGCTCATACCGAATGTCTCGCTCCACCGCCATAGTCTTGGAGTGAATTTTGAAAATGTGCGCCCGGCCTTCGAGGTCCGGGAGGCCAAATTCCACTTTGCGATCCAAACGCCCCGGCCGCAAGAGGGCAGGGTCCAATGTGTCAGGGCGGTTCGTGGCCATGAGCACTTTAATATTGCCGCGCGCGTCGAAGCCGTCGAGCTCGGTCACGATCTGAAGCATGGTGCGCTGAACTTCGTTGTCGGAGCCTCCGTCGTCGCCGCCGCCACCGCGCGCACCGCCAATCGCGTCAATCTGAGCCACAAGAAAGGCAAAGAGTGCACGCATGTAAGCCCATAATCGCTCTTCAATTCCAAAGTCATTGAAGATATGCAAGCGTCAACATCATAAGTGAAGAGACTTTTGACAGCTGTGTTTCATAGGAATACGCATCAAGAGTAAGTGACCAACCTCGTCGAAGAACACAATGCACGCTTTCTTGGAGCGCGCCATGGCGAAGAGCTCCCGCACCATTCTCGCGCCTTCGCCCACGTACTTCTGCACTAGCTCCGACCCAATCACGCGGATGAAGCACGCGTCCGTGCGGTTGGCGACCGCGCGGGCGGAGAGGGTTTTCCCGGTGCCCGGTGGGCCGTAAAGGAGCACTCCCTTCGGGGGGTCAATCCCGAGGGTGAGGAAGCGCTCCGGGTGCAGCAACGGCAACTCCACCACCTCGCGCAACTTCTCGAGCGCGTCCTTGGCGCCGCCCACGTTATCGTAGGTGACATCGGGCTTTTCTTCGACCTGCATTAAGCTCACGCTAGGGTCAATTTTCGGAGGCAAAGGGAGCTGAATCGAATACTTGGTGCGGTCGACGCCAACACGCATCGACTCTTCGACGTCCGTGGGCGCGACTTTTTCACCGAGCCCCACCACAAATTTGGCGATTTGTTTCACATTAATCACATACTTGGCGTCGTCCGAGCCAGCATCGATGATCTTGGTGCAGCGCGCGACCTGACGTGTCACCCGAGGAAGGAGGAGCCAAAAAGCGCACGCAAGGTGACGACACTAGGTTGATTGCATCTATAGTGTTAAAAGGCTATTTCTTTAAACCTATGGAACACATGCTCGAGATGACAGCCCATCAAAACGTCATCAAAGAAGCAAATTTCCGAAGGCATTCCTTGTATTTCTACGCAAATACAACAAATACACCTAAGCTCAATTACCTGAAGGGGCTGCTCTTCCTGCTGCATCTGCTTGTCGCTATTCAGGTCCCATTGACTAGGGTGAGAGAGACCCTGGTCGCTCTCCTTAATTCCAATGAGCTCCTTGAGCTGCAAGGCAGTAAATCAAACCGAGAACGCATTAGCAGAGCCTATACCCATTTTGCTAGGAGTCCTTGAAATCATATGGCAGGAAGACTAGAACTGGAAAAGTTAGAGCCGGAATGTATGCACATACATAAACGCATACAATATACGCTAAGTAAGTATCGAACCTTGTCTTGGTGCTTTTTAATTTGGTCTTCTGTTTCTTTGATGGTGTCCGTGTAAGGACCCCGGCCATAGGACTTGAGGAGTTCAATGTCGGCATCATCTAGCGCTTGAGTTGGCGCCTCATCCTCTTCCCCCTCGTAATCCTTAATATTGCCAGTTTGACATTCGCCTCCAGACATTTTGGCTATCGGCTAATAATAGACTGCTCCTGATGTATGCACAGGCACTTCGGGGCACCACCGTTTACACTGAATTCGAGGGAAGGAGATTTTACTCGCGCTCGTGTGCTCCGCATGTACAGGGGGTAATTTCATCCACCAATACAGGGTTGAATTCTCTACTCCCAGCTCCGAGCTCCGAGCCTCCCAGCTCTCAGCTCCCAGCTTGGCACTCGAATCAGTTGTTTTGACTCGACGTTGCTGCGTTACTGTGCAGTTCCTTTTTATCTGGCCGGGTTGCGGCGCACTTGACCGAATAAAATTACATTTGCTAGATTAAAGTAATTTCGTTGAGATGGCAGTCGCCCCGGCAGCTACAATGAATACCTCCAGCGCCCGCTCGAACGACTTCGCAGTGCTGCAGAAGGAATACCGTTTGATGGAGATGAACCGCAAAGCGTTCGCCGAGGAGTCGCATGCAGTCCTCCGAAAGCAACAGAGCAGCCTCGAGAAGCTACGCGCGGATAACGAGGCTCTAAAGACAGAGTTAGCCATGGAAATGAGGTCCAATGCCCGCCCGTCGGACCTAGCCGGCCAAAGAAAGGAGGCTCTCAAGCTACGCGACGAAATTGAACAGTATAATGAGCAGATTGTGCAAGAGAAGCGCACCATGAAAATCACCACCGAGCAGGTAGCTTTGATGAAGCAGAAAATATTGCACACTCGCAAGACCATGGGAGGTGTAAACGCAGCGCGAGAGAACCAGGCTATGATCCAGAAGCAAGTCCGGATTCTCGAAAATCGGTTAGATAAGGCCTTGGTGAAATTCAACGAGGCACTAGCGCACAACAAGCGCCTACGCGACGATATCGATGACCTCCGTCGCGAGCGCGTCGTCTTTGATTCTATCTACCAGAAATTAGACCGGGTAAGACGAATTCGTGTGCGCGGGTTGGGTTGGGCTGGGGGGAGTGTGAGTCACTTTGGTTCGAGTTTTGTCTTAACAGGTGTTTGTAAATTCCGCTTCAAACGTTTAGGCTGTTAACCACCTCTTGTTCGTTCTCGTTTTCGTGGCAGGAATTGCACGACAAAAAGAAGCAAATGGCAAACATCATTGAGCTGTCGAATTTGTCCTATGAATCCCGCGACAACTTTCAAATGGACATTGCTGCCATCGAACAGGTATTAGCACGAGAAACCATTCCGCCAAACGTTACTGCATCTTCCCAGAAGACTTGTAATCCATGATTTAATCATCCTTGATCCCTTTTTCCAAGGCGAATCGCCGGGAGCAAGAAGACTTTGAAGAGCAAATGCAGACGCTGGATAATGCGCTGAAGAAGGAGTTGGCAGACGAAGCAGGGAGCAAGTCCGAGCACGAAGGGTCCGACGACCGGCTAAAAAAGTCGGTCAACAAGGGCGCCTGGAATATCACGAAGGACAAAGTTGACGTACAATTGTCCGTTGAGCGCGTGCAAAACTTCGAAGAAGCCTTTCTTAAGATCAAGGCCGCGACGGGCATCGGCGACATCGATGAACTTGTGCGCACCTTCATCAAAAACGAGGACCAAAACTTTTCACTCTTCAATTACGTGAACGAGCAAACGAACGAAATCGAGAAGCTCGAGGAGCACATTCAGCAGTTGCGAGAAGAGGAGCACAAGTACGCGGTTGAGAGCGGTGAGGACGCCGCAGCGCAGAAGCAAGTGCTCGCTGATCTCGAGGCGAAGGCTCAGGCCACGGAAGCGAGCGTGGCGAAACACGAGGCCAAATGCACGGCCACCCACCGCATTTTGGAGACCCTACGCAAGGGAATCGCGAGTGTTTTCACGAAGATCGAGTGCAAAGAAGACGACGCCTCCATGGCCACGGGCGCTCCGACCGTCACCGAGGCCAACATGTTGCCGTACTTAGGCCTGATCGAGGCTCGGTGCAACGAGGTGCTGCAGCAGTACGCCGCCAGCCAGCAGCGAGAAAGGAGCCGGCTTGCCGAAGGCTCCTCGGGATCCAAGGGATCTGACGCTGGCTTGGCAACGGCCGTGCTCAATGTGCTGGGGACTGGTCCTGTGACGCCTATGGGGCAAGACTTGATTCATGTGAACCCACCCAAGCTGGACGACTACAGTTCAGACGAAGCCGGCTCAGATGATGAAGGGGAAGACCTGAGGCCACTTACCAGGGACGAGCTGAAAGCGAAGGCACTGAACCGCATGAACCGCCGGGGTGGCTCAAAAGCAAAGCGCAAGTGAACGTACAGCCGGGAATGTACTGAACTCCTGAGTGCCCGGAATCCCTCCAATCCTTCTTCCCTCGTGGGACTTTTGATTATATTCCCTATACTATAGACTATAGAGACCATAACGATGCTTTGCTCTTACCTCATTAGCAATAGTTGGTCACTTCCCAGACTCTCCAGATCGAACTCGAACTCGAACTAATACAAACCCAAATGTGACACAGAAGCCAAGATGCTCAATGAGTCAATGCTGTGTGGGCAGAAGTGCACGCGCGTGCTTTGGCAATTGAACGCGACATTACATTCTACCGTCTGTAGAGCACCACCGCAGGGTGCGTGACTACGAGCCCATACCTGTTGATCTGGAAAGACTGGGCAGTGACCACGTATCATTAACGAGGTAGGAAACAAGCATCGCCAACAACAGGGACCCTCCCTGTATAGCTCTGCAGCTCCTAAAGGAGCCCGCAAACCCCACTGCTCACATATCGACATTTGCGCGCAATCCTAAAAAGGGGATAGTGAAGTCCTCTTAAATTTTGACCAGTGAGTCAAGAGCCCGAGCGAATCATGCGGCCATAGAGCTCTAGGTCTAGTCTAGTTAATTCTCCCCAGTCCAGTTCAACAGACCACTACCACTACCAATACTACTCCGTTTTCGGTTTTCAATTTCCTAAGGTTCAGGGCTACAATAAAGGCACTTCCTGATTCCTAATTTCTTGGGTGTTAATTACGAGCCGTAAAAGCCTTTACCTGTGAGCCACCTAATTCCGGCCCCTCGGGGCCTGTGTACTGTAGAAAAATAAAAAGTAAAATGCTTCTTAGGATAAGTTTGCGCTGCTTTCCTTTTCTTCTCTACCTGTTAGTCTTCTAATTCCGGCCCTTCGGGGCCTGTCTCAAAAATGTAAAAACGTTTGCGTTTAATGTTTATTCGTTTTACGGAACGCGGAACGCGCACCGAACGAAGTGCTTTTCGGAGTAGTTCAGTTACGGTGCACGGTGCGGGCCATGCTCTTCGGACCGCGCCCACATTTTCGTACCGCAATTACGGAAGGTACGAAGATTTCGGATGATCTTGCATTTCGGATTGGATTAGATTAGTCGGACCCCACCCATAATTAATTTAATCGATATCACGGGGATACCTAAAGGTAAGTTCCTAGATAGTCGTGCTGGATTGTAAGTGGCCTTCAGAAATCGATATTTCAGTTTTAGCCGTAAGTTAGCCGTGTTCGTGTCCGTGTCGCGTGTCGCCGTCGCCGTGCCGTGATGTCGATGTCGCCGTGTCCTCGAAAATTCGAAAATATCGATAGATTGGATCGAATCAGCCCCCTGTACTGTGCACCAATAGGACACCGTACCGAGCGGGGCTAATAACGCTAACGCTATCGGGGCTATGGGCTTATTTGCTCACGTTGCCGCCGTCTACTGATTCCTGTATACACCTTTGCTGGCAACACTTAACATGACGCAGTCTATGCTGTAAGAACCCCCCCCCTGCCTAGGCATTACACAAGTCGAAGCTTCATGAATTGCACGTCATAACTACACGAAGCCTTTTTTTTCACAAATTCAAATGGAAGCGGTCGGCGCTGCGCAGTACAATGTATCCCGACGAACTGCTAGCCCAATCAATTCGAAGAAATTACCTTATAAGTTAAAGACGATGGATGTCACTACGTCATTACCCTCACCTTCATCATCGCAATCGATGGCAGAAATCGCTCGAGCAAAACTCCAAGAAGCGCGAGCGAAAGCGCGGCTCGATGAAGAACGAAAGCACAAATCGGAAAACGACAAGGCACACAAGTGGCGCGAATTTTCCGACACATTCTATACGTGTGGGCCTACCAAGCTAGCTTTGGCTGCAGGCGTTACCAGCACTGCCTCCAAGCAACAGACCACTTACATCGTCGCGAACGAACGTCTTCTTCGAGCAGCGGCCGAGCGGAATCGAGTAGTGGAAGCTGTTGGAGATCCTCTGTTATTGCGAGTCGCCGCACTCCAGTCAGAGGACGGTCGCTGGGAGCCCTCTTCAGCGCTCACCGAAGCGCTAGGAGGAGCGGTGCCAGAGCCGCCAGAGGGCATTGTGGATTGGCGTTGGAGCACAGCATGCGCTATGGCGTTCTTGCGAAGAAGACCAGACCAATTTGAGTTTTTCAAAGAAGCCCACGACAAAGGTCTACCTTGGCTGAAGCCATCCTGGTTGAAAGCGGCTGCCAAAACCATGCTTCCACCTTTCCCGCATTACTTCGACGTTGATCAGACAAGCGCACAACAGGGGCGCTGGCGCGACAGCGAAAATTTAGTCTTCGAACGAAAAGGCCTGAAAGGCTTTCGCGAACCCATCCCCAAACCTCCAACCCCGCCCCCAGCACGGCCTTCCTCGGTGCACATCAGCGGCGATGATCAGCCGCGCGCTGTGACAACTCGCCAGGGGGGAACTAGGAGCGCCGCGCCAGTGATTGATGAAAAGCGCTTTACAGCCCACCAGAAGTTGCTTCGTGACGAGTTTGCTGTCCTCACGAAGGCGAGCAAAGGGTCCCGAGGGCGCAACGTCGAACAGTTGGTGAACGTGTGGGCCGAGCCCTGTGCCATGAAAGCAGAGCGAGATCGATTAGAGCTCTCGCGACGGTTACCAAATGCGGGAATTCCCTGGGATAGTTCGGGAGTAGGTCGCAGCAGAGACGGGGACAGAGGACCGAGGCCGTCACGTGCGCGAACAAGGACGACTCCAACTAAAGCACCTGTTCAGCAAACCACAGAGGATGCAAGTGAACAGGAAGAAGAAGAAGAAGAAGAAAGCAGTGACGATGACGACGAGAATGACCCCGCCGGTGGTCTTCTCGGCGATGGAGCATCCTATGACGTAGCTGCACGAGAGCTTGAAGCATCGCGGCTCAATGTGGTGGCGTGCTGCGCGCTGTATGACGCCTACAGAGAGGAGATTGAAGCTGCTGCCAAGGAAGGCGCTTTGGTGTGGCAAGCTTCGCGCATGAACCACGAGCGGATTGTGGCGTTTGCCAAGCTCACTGAAATGTTGGGCCCGTACATGAAGGCGCGCAAAGGCTTTGCCGACTGGCGGGGGCGACCGGTGAAAGGCATGCAGTCAATCACCCTCGCGCTGGTAGAGGCAGTAGGCCGCTGGCGCGCCGCTATATTGGGGAACCATGCCGCTATGGAATCCAATGATCCACCGCCGTTTGCGGGTGCTCGGCTTCCCTTCATGTGGAACGGCCAAAACATCCTGCTCACGGTGTGCTCCGGCCTCGACTTCTTGGGCCACAGCTATCCAGAGATTGGGGAGTGGTACGGGTCCGAGTATGATTTCAAACGCAACCCTTTCTGCCGTGCCTCGCCGTTGGACGAGCGACCCTCCACGCCTCCTTCTGCGAAAATGACCATCTTAGTGGACGGCGAGCTTGTGGAGAAGGTGAATCCTCGGCTCTTGGCGGCCAAAGAGGCCGCAGAGGCGGTGATGGCGTCGCATCAAACCAAAGCTCGGAATGCTCCGAAGTGGTGGCCTGCTCAGGGGGGCCAACGGCACAAGGACCGCATACGGGCGGCTGAAAAGGTTCTGCTCGAGGAGGAAGCTGCGTTTGGGCAACTTCGACTTCCGCCGCGCACCGCGAACGTGTCACGAGGTGCATCGCGGGCTGCGTCGCGAGGCAGATAGGAGCCAAGGAGCCAATTGGAATGAGGAAGAGACCGACCGACTTGTATTGGTTAAATGTATCTCTTACAATTGCATAGCAACGAAGCCGTTTAATTGCTTTGATTCCAGTGCCTCACG
>Ga0307931_1000643_pt1 | contig 22512 bp, 30 predicted proteins | sample OrgLakmetageno47_FD_201816 | JGI IMG/M metagenome (GOLD analysis project Ga0307931, IMG submission 201816) | Saline water microbial communities from Organic Lake, Antarctica - #47 | ecosystem: Environmental > Aquatic > Non-marine Saline and Alkaline > Saline | place: Antarctica: Organic Lake...
CCTTACCTCACTAAGTTTGAGATCCCGGTTGCACTCGAAGCGTTTATAGCTTCGAAGGAGGTGCTGGTCCGCCGCCCAGCACCTCCCGGCATTCGCCCATTTTTTGGAAATAAACGGTCAGTACAGGTTTTTCCTTGGCAGTAAGTATGTATAGTATGTAGGAATATTCCCCGGTAATAAAAATGCCGGCGGGAACGCTACTGTACTTCTTCAAATCATTGTGATTGGTTCTTGGAGAAGTGGGAAAGCATCACAGAGTTAAGTATACTGCAGCGGCGTGCGCGCCGCCACGCCACGATCAACGTAGTTGATTTCAGTGACGTGACAAGGTGTCAGAACATGGTTGATGTCAGTGACGTGACAACGTGTCAGAACAAGCACGCAAGGGTTTTTTGTGTCTGTGATGTGACGGAGGGACAAAAATCCTTGGTAGGCACTTTCTGGTCGTGGTCGCATAAAACATCAAACTACGTTGATCTACTAGTAAGATAGCACGCCCGCACGCTCCTTCACGCTTTGGGCTTTGGCACAACAGCATGTCTTATGTAGTTCCCGATAAGGGTCAAGATATTGAGAACCATTTCTGCGAGACGCCATTGTCCACCGATAGCGTGCAGAAGTGGCGGTCTGGAGGTTTCGTCGCTGTTGATGGACTCTTCCCTGGAGAGACCTGGGCGTCAGCGCAACAGGAAGTAGATGAGCGTTTGCCGAAAAACCTCGAGGCTTCTCAAGAATTCACGGTTAGTAGCTCTGTCGTCTATGTGCTTTTCAATATGAGCTTCGCCTGATTGCTAGCGCTTTCTAGGTTACGGGCGGCATGGCAAAAGAGAATTGCGTTGAATTTCCATCTGGGTGGTCATTCTCGTCTAGCGCAGCTGGGAAGAGTCCAACTTGCACCGAAAAATGTGGCACATTTCTCGCGGGTGGAACCGACGCACTACCTCTCCACCCTAGGCTGATGGCTGCTTGCTCGCAATTGCTTGGGGTGCCAATTTCCGAGTTGGAGCTGACGCAGTGCGAAACGTGGGTTAAATTCAGTGGAGGTGGAGGAGAAGGCGCAAATCCAGCAGACAACCAGGATCAGCGCATTCACATGGTAAGCAAGGAGGCCTGCACCTTTCATTTGAGACACGGTCAATTATCATGTTTGATTTTCTGGTTCTCCGTTCAGGACTACCCCAACCACAATCTCCTTCACCCGACAGCGTGGGCTTCCCCCGAGGTCGTCTCCATCTTGGTGTACTACGATTACGTGGAAGAATGCGGTGGCGCGACGGCGGTGGTCGGTCGCGAGCATGAAGACGACCCCAACTATCAGTGGCCTTACATGCAAATGCCGGGGGTATGGGGGAACGTTGATTGGATCAACGACCGAACCACTGCTGAAAAAGCGATGCGCGAAAGCAGTCCAGAAGCGGCAGATTTTCGTGCTTCAATGTACGCGAAAGAACGGTACGTGAAGTACAGCCCAGGCACGGTTTTGCTTTACAGGCAAGACACCTGGCACCGTGGGACTCCCTTAAAGCCGAACACGAGCCGAAGGGCTGCGAACATCACTGTTATCAAGAAGTCGGCGAAGGGCCGCATCTGCAACTGGGGGCGAGGCTGGGCCTCGGAAGCATATCGCTTGGATCGATCCCTGCTCAAATTAATAGGCAAACTATCACCGACACTCCAGCGCCCCGGGCTGGGGATCCCACCACCGACGAGCGATTTCTGGGATGACATGCAAATACACGCCGCCTCCGCTCGGTATGGCAAATATGGGTGGGATCCCGAACCGTATTTGCGCCAACGACGGAAACGGCAGCAACAGCGCTTGGCTTCAATCACTTGCTTGTGTGTTGGCGTTGTTGCTCTCAGCTTTGGCGTTGCAAGGAAGTGGCGGAATTAGTCGGGCGATGCCCGTGGAATGCCGAAAGCCCTTCTTACTTCTTTTTGGCTGATGTCCGAACTGTGGCACTGTGGCGTCACTCGAAGTTGTTTTCAGAATTCGGGATGCTGATTCCTTGATCCTAGACCTGGGTGCGCTTCTTTTAATCGAGGTCCCAATGGAAAATTTTACACGTGAAGTATACAATAGTAGATCGGACTTCACTCCCCAATCCCAATTCCCAATTATAAAGTACAAAGGGACATCGGCAAAATTCACAAAGCCACAAAAATCGCCTACTTACTAAATTACTTTAACGCACCACATATGGATCGTAGTTCGCATTTTTTTTAAATTCGTCTTTGGGATGGCGGTTACCTGGCATCTGCACCAAGTCCCTTTCTCGGAAATCATTGACGAATTTTTGAATTGTTTGTGTTTGGTGTCAAGGCACTGGCACTGCAATGGCGTTATGGGTTGGGGTTGGTAGTGCCGCCACGGAAATCATTAAGTCCCTTGAGCTTGAGCCCACCAGGCTTCAAGTCGGCGATTCCTCTACCACCATGCATCAGTTACACCAATTTCCTAAATTTCTACTTGTCTACACCCAAATAACTTACAACCGCTATCCACAGCCCATTCAAATTACAGCCCGCTTTGTGCATGCCATTTTGCGAATATCTAATCTCATCGATCGAGGGTCTTGAGAGAAGACGTTCCGCGAATGTCGTCTGCACGGAGGGAGCGCCCGGCTGCCACTTTGGGCTGAGATTTGTAGCCCTCGAAACGCACGTCGTACCTGTGAAAGGTTGAGTTCATGTTAAGAATGGATGAAAGAAGTTATGATGTAATATGGCAGTTTTCAAATAATATGTGGTAAGGTGCTTTCTCGAAGTCTTTGTCACTGAAGACAAAACAATAATAAAAAAACGACCAACAAGTACGCACGTGTGTTTGGCAGGGTCTCCGCTCGGGTCTCTCTCCACGCCCACTATCGTCGCATTAAACCACGCGGCCTTCTGGTCTGGGGCCCGAGCCCGCACTTGGTCCCCCTTCTTGAAAGTGCTGTGGGTCTGCAGCCGGCCGCTGATCTCGCTCGGGCCTTCATCGAAGCCCTTTCGGCTGCCTTCTCGACTCACACCGGGCTCTAACCACCTTCCGTAATGCTCCGTAGGCACTGCCCCTCCTCCTCCTCCTCGCGCGCTCACCCCGCCACTGCTGCTTCTCCTCCCACCTCCAGTGGGATTCAATGTACGGGTGGTGGATTTGGTGTGGTAAGTGGCGTATCCGCCTACGGAACCCGCCCATTTCGCGGCCGTGGATTTGAACGCCAGCTGACCGCCGCTGGCTTCGAGCTGCGAGGACTCCCGTGGCGCCACCTGGGGTGGCAAGGAAAGAAAATAGATAGTCATCAGAATTGAGGCAGAAGAGGAGGAATAAATCAGGTAAAATGGCAGAGAGAAACGACAGAAGTCGAATCAAGGAGAGACAAGTGAATACTAGAAAGCAACAAAAGTATATGTTCTACTTTTTCCATTTCCCATCATCCTTACCACTGTCTGCGCTACATGGCGCTGCGCAGGGGGCTCCGAACTGCGCACTGGTTTCTTGGACCGCCACACTTCCGCCGCTGCCTTCGCCTGACGACCCGGAGAATCGGGAGCTCGACCACCGGACGGCTGATAAACTGTGGCAAAAGGCGCGGGGACTGCCATGACGACAGATGCTGTAGTTGTGGAGTCCATTCCCCCTCTTCTGGGGGTGATCTCGCGGCTCAGCGGCTTACTTCGAGGAGTCGACTTGCGAGGGCGCACTGACTCATGAGTGATGCCTCCTCCTTCCTCTTCGTCGTCACCTCCTCGCCTGCCTTGACCACCACTTGAGATGACTCCAGCTACAGGGCCGCTCTCGGCCGCTGCTGACGCGACGCCTCGCTCGCCGTGGCTGCTCGGCTCAGCTAAGTAGAAATGGTGCACCGGCAAGCAAGCATCGGCAACGAAAGAGTCGGAATAACTGGCGCCATACTGACCGCCAATCTGAAGGAGCCGAAGAACACGAATCAAACATGCAAGCATCATAGGAGCCAAAGTACAAAAAACGAATTTAAGCTCTAAATTATGGAAAGAGGAAGGAGCTAGAAATATCGCCATTACCGTATGAGAGAGCACGACAGAGTTCTTCTGAGAGCGTTCTTTGAAAGTCATCGAATGACTGCCACCACCATGATCGTCGTTTTGGTGTTGGTGTAAAAAATCAACACCACCGCCAGTACGCGAAATGGGTGAGGATGAGGTTTGAAGGAGGGCTTTGCTTCTACGAAGGCTCTCTGTTAAGGACTCATTTTGAGCAAATCCTCCTTTTCCTCCAATACCACGCCAATCATCGTCCTCGTCATCATCGTCATCATCTTCCCTGTCATTGTCGTCGTATTTCACGTCACCGCCTCTTGACAGCGACTCCGTTGCTCTTGATGCGTCGTAATGGCTGTCATTTCTGAACCCTCCTCGTAGTTGGCCAGACCGCGGAGTGAGGCCTGCATGCTCATGCGAACCTGACCTCTCCCCCGTCTCTCCACTACTCTGTTGATGCTGGTGCTGTGACCTAGCCTTGGCAGTACTCTTGCGCCTACTCGCCGTCCGCAAGGCCGCTCCTTCATCAGGCCACAGCGCAGAGGCCGCACGCATGTCCGCAGCTGCGTTATTGGCCTCTTCTTCGGCGCGAGCGTGCGCAGCCTCCGCCCGAGCAGCGATCACGGCAGCTTCGATTTCCCGCCGCCACTGCAGTTGAGGCTCGCCCTGACAGCAGCACCCGTGCAGTAATTGCGCTTGCGCCGAAGCTTCAGGACTCATGGGGGGAGGAAGTCGACTCTCGTGGCGGTAGTAAGCATCGCTGCCTGACACTTGTGATTGTGACGATGCCGCTGAACCTGCAGAGGCAGTAGTCATTAGTGGCCAGGAGAAGCCTGCACAGTGGGCCTGCAAAGGAGGAGGCGGCGTCTTTGAACTAGCGGTGGTTGGTGGGTCAATGAGGTCTCGAGCAGCCAAGAGAGCGTGCATGTCTTGTGCTGGGACGTCAAACACCAGGCCTGATTCTGGGCCAGGCGGCGGCTTCTGTGCTGGAGGTGGACCGATCCTAGGGAAGAGCACTAGCACGAGCACGCCTGCGAGATCGTCTTCTTTCAGGACTCGATGAGCTGGTTGGTTAGTGTGAGGGGTGGGCGAGGAAGGTTCAAACAGCTGCAGGAGGTCGGGAACACCCTGCCAGAGGCCATAGTGGTACATGTAGCGGTGCCGGAGCAGAGCCTGCAGGCCGCGCAAGTTGGCGGAGCAACTGTCCCACCACAGCGGCACGCAATGCACTTGTGACGCACTCCACGGCTGACCAACGGAGTCACTGGTAGAGGCTTCACCCGAGGCTGCAGCCATGACTCGACTCATGAGTTTGGGGAGCTCAGAATGGCCCATCAGTTCGAAACTGAAATGCGACAGCGTGGGGGCGTCACTTCTGATGCTCGAGTTGCTAGATGATGATGAGCCATCGCCACCACCCCCAAAGGAGGCAAGGAAGGGCTCTACAGTGGACGACACCAAACGGCTAACCAGCAGAGCCGCCTCCAGGGGAGACACACGACGAGATGGTCCTGCGACCGCACTCTGGTCTTGCCACAAATTGTTCAGCAAACTGCACAGCGCCGCCTGTAGAGCAAGAAGTAAAAGAAATTGACGTAAGCTCCCCTCCCCAAAAGGTACGAACGCGCTAGGTATTGTAACATTCCCTCAATCAGGAACAGTGGCTGAGGCAGCACACGCACCAAAAGAATAGAACTATAGTCGTGCCGGAGGCACACAACACCTGTACCAAAGAAACAAGAGGTCCAGCTCTAGAAACGAACGCATACCTCTCCGTGCGGTGGAGGCGGCGGAAGCTCGATCCGGCGCAAAGTGTGCGACCAGAACCAGTCCCGAAACACCAGAGCCAGCTTATCGTCGTGCGCAAAAATCTGATAGGTTTTTGAAAAAAGTGGGAGTCCGAAAAATCGAGAAAAGAGACCGTGAATGCAAGAGAAAGCCTACATTTGTGTTGATAGCACTTGTGCTAACAGGATACGGTAAGCATATAGAACGCTGAGTAAATTGGGACCCCTTCACTGATGGTGTAAGTATTCCTTACCTCTAGCTGGTCAACTTGGAAGGTGAGCTCAGCTCCGTTGTCATCGAAACGCACCACCCGAGTGTGCTCCTCCACCTTGATTACTACTCCCTTGCGCCACGAGGCGCGGTCGCGCACCTACAGGGAGGGGTACGTTTGAAGTGAAGTGGTAGTGCCACATCAATCAGAAACGATAACTTCAGATGCTTGGCATTCAATTTTACGGCGCTACTGATACGTTGTAGGTTGCCATTCGCCTAGACGACATGACATGAGGCTGCAGTGGAAGCATCCTCCACCCATTTGTAGCGGCCATAAAATAGCGAAGTTATACACCACATATATGTATCGTAAAATGCTAACCTTTTCGCCCACCACCATGAGCCAAGCACCAATGGAAGTGAGGGCACCGGATTGACGCGACTCGGCAAGATCTGCTAAGCCTTGTTCTTTCTGAAGCTTGTCCATGTTGTGAGCACGCCACCTAGAAGTGCAGCAATTACGGACACAGGCAAAGTATATGATTATACCAGCAATCTCTTAGGGCGCCTAGAATAAGGCTAGCGGTATATTTCCACTCTATTGGTCGGTACCAGGTGTGCTGAATGTCGGCTGCTCGATCGTCATCGTGCTTGGAGAGCCCGCGATTAGGTTGGCCTCGATTAGCTAACAGCTCGCTTGGATCCGAAATTAATATGGTTGCCATTGGACTTAAGTTGTTCTCTAATCAATAAATAGGGCAGCGTCAAGCCCGCTCGGCCTATGTAACAAGAACGGAAGCCTAACACCAAACCATTTTTGAGTTTTCAACGACGAGAAATTTTGGGCCTATTATATCAGAGCAATGGTGTTCTCAGCTCTCAGCGCGGTCGCAGGTCGCATCTCTCATCCCTCATTTCTCATTTCTCATCTCCCATCTCTCATCTCGTGCTAGAATTATGCGCAATGGGTTTTCAGTCTCATCCTCGTAGCTCTTTTTCTTGACCCCGAACCTTGAAGTTTAGTCTTTGGCTTCCACTTCGCAGTAGCGACACACCTCCCAAATCACCGACGACTGTGCATGTGCATGGTCTGCTGGGAATGAGTGTTAGCGCATATGCACCTCAAGTGCAATTTTAATGTTCCTCGTAACTGCTGTGTGCTTTACTTCTTTGTTTTGGGGGGGTTATTAAATAGACTGCGCTACAATTGAGTTTCGGGCTTCGCCTTATTTCGTGGCAGTTTGGCATCGCAATCACAATTCCAAGAAATTTCAATTCCACTTCCAGTCCCGGGGCATTCCCTTGTAAGTCGCAAGTGGGGCTAGATACGTGACACGGGGGACTCCTTTAACTCCAGGTACAAGTCAAGGAACTTATAGTTGCTCATAAATCCTAGAAAGGACATATAAATGGCACAATGGCACTTCGGGTAATATTGTATTATGTGTGTGTATCATTAAATTAGACATTCAAACATGAACACGGAAGATTCCCAACAACCTCTAACTAAAACGACAATCGAGCACATGGCCACTAGAATCAAAATTTGAAGAAAAGGGCATCTACAAAACGAAGGCCATAAGTGTTCGCTATGGTCGCTTGGTTGATCGTTGAGTGGCACTTCTTGCTTGGTTCCAAGACTCCTGTGCTACTGGTGGGTGATCGCGAAATGCCTCTTCTAAATGTTTCCCACATATGCTCGAGAACGAGAGCTCATTGCTTCCGCAGCGAAACTGAACCTTCATGAGAGAGGAAACATCGCTAAAGGCCTTGGCAAGCGGAATACCGATGTCGAAGTAAGGTCGCTTGTCACCGTTGAAATGCAACAAGAAAGGCTCGGAGCCAGTCCCGTTGTTCTGAATTCGCAAGTCTTTCCAGGGAGATATGACAAGATCACTCAAGGCACCTTCACCCAAATTGTGAAAAAGCTGAGTGCGAGTGTCGAGAAGAATTTTAGTTCTCGCCGCGCCGCGCGAAAGGGCTTGAACCTTGCTGCGCCACGGGTAAGAAGAGAGTTCACTGTCGTCAAGCGATGAGAGGAACGCGTGCTGAACTAATCCCTGCTCAGTCAGTATGCATCGCTGGGGGATGACGTCTTTCAGCGGCTCAATGTTTTCAAAGAACTTGATTAATGAACGCCGCCTTCCAACAAAAGCACCCGAGTTGAGGAAGCGGTACGCACTCCTGGCTTTGGGGTAAGCTGCACAAATAGTGTTCGCCTTCACTCTGCGGCGCCCTGAGGTCGTGTTTTCAAAACCCATCCCAAGCTCAGGACAGTCTTGCCAGTGTGGATGATTGAATGGCCAACAATTGGTTTCAGAAGAGAAAATGATGTCGCCACCACGCCTAGATTCCCCAACTATATCAGCAAAGTTTTGCATAAATGCTTTCGGAGAGCGAACAAACACAACATCGTAGGCATCCACAAAGATGATGGGAGAGTCATGGCGGTGCATGTTGAGAAACATAGTTTGAATTTTGCGCTTTACACTCTTTGCGTCGAGCTTAACGTCACGAAGAAAAGTGTTTCGAGGGTCGTAAAATGACACGTCCCATCCATTGGACAACGCACTTGCCAGAGTAACGCATGCTCCCTGGGTAACAGCGTCTGCCGCAACGACAACCATTGGGCGATCGTGCGAGTCAGTCTGGCCGCTTGTAAAAGTACAAAAGTTATTGTTTGGATCCTTCGTGACTCTCATTTGGATCGCCAATAGACAAAGCGATGCTAGGGTTATAACGGTCCCAAGTTTTATGATGCCTGAGAGCTTCATGTGCCAGCATGAATAAAGTCCACGATACTTCATAATGCCACCTCGGATGTCTAGAAAGCTCAGCTGGAACTATAACAATCTTTCGAACGCTGCCAACATTTCTCTACGTCAGGATTTCAACCTTTTCTTTTCTTAGTCCTTAACCAGCAGTGAAGCAGCACGCCATGGTTGAGAGCAAAATATTGAGTCCTGATGTCCTGAACGACTGAAGACCGTACAGTACACGTTGTCACGTTTGCTTGCTCTAATATTTTGATACTGGAACCTCGGGATCTCGGATCTCGGGACCTCGGGACGGTTCATTGGTTCATTTGTGGTTCTTCCACGAGATCTTCCTTACTGTAAGATTGTTTGTTCTTCCGTTCTTCCACCTTCCACCACCTCAACAACAAGAAGAAGATGATGATGATGAGTAGTCCCGTGTTTTGAACGGCAGCAAATCATTGACTTGAAGTCAAGACGTGGGCGTAAACTTGCAAGAAAGGCGCCTCGCTTCAGAGCAAGCTTTCCCACATGGCGCCAGCGTCGAACCGTTTGTTTATTGCTGCGACGAGGCACCACGTGGGCAAAACCACCTGTACATTTCCGATCATTACCGGCCTCCAAAAAGTGCGAACCAGTGTAAAGTGTATCGATTGTTCCAGCCTTTGGCTAATGGGCTAGTTGATAAACATACGTGTGCTCCATTTTTTAAAAAAGCGTTATTTCTACTCTAGCTAGGCCTGTCACAATGCGGACTCGTCTAGTTTTCTGTCATTGCCGTGTACCCGACATTCCAATGCCCAAAGTATAACGAGAACAAAATCTTTTGATCACTTGCGTGCTTACAGCGAGGGCAAAAAGTTGGGTTCATGAAACCCGTGTCCCAAGGGCCGCCGGACTTGAGCAATGGCAGCGGAGCTGGCAAATGGAAAGGCGACCCAGACGTTAAGCTCCTCAAAGAATACTTCAACTTACCGCACGAGCCCAGGGTGAGTAAGAAGGACCGATAGTCATAAACAGTGCAGCAATATGGCTCAAATTATAGTTAGCGCTAGTCTACTAATCTAGCATCGACTCTTGACAATTTTAGCATTGACTCATAGCTGTTCATTTTGCCGCCTAGACATAAGTCATGCTCAACTTCGTTGTTTGTCCGTCTCATTTCCTTGTGGCCTCATCGGCGTTGACCCTCTTTTTCTTCATTACAGCACATGTCACCCGTGGTCGTCGGGTCAGGCTACACGAGAGCCTTCATTGACGGCAAAGTGTCGCAGGCAACGCAAGACGCCGCAGTGATGAGCGCGTTTGAAAATGTGGGCGAGGGCTGTGACACGGTGGTGATCGAGGGCACAGGGCATACAGGGGTGGGGTCGATCATTGGCTTGAACAACGCTCGCGTGGCGTCGCTCCTCGGCGCAGACTGCATCCTGGTGTGGATAATGAAGAGTATAGGTTAAAATCTTGAAAGTGTGGAGGAAAACGGGGCAAACAGAGCTGAGGAAGGTGGGAGGTGGTTGTTGGGGTTTGGGTTTGAGGATGAAGGTGAAAAATCCCTTTGCTTAGGCTAGGACAGCCAACGAGAGAAATAATGGGTGCCTTTTTCAAACTTCTTTGTCTTGTGCACTTGTGAAAACACATGGCACCTCAGGTCGCCAATGGAGGGCTGGGTTCAGCGTTCGACGAGTTAGAGTTGCAGCGCGTGATGATGGAGATGCACGGGGTGAAGATTCGAGGAGTAGTGCTTAACCACGTGCGGCCGGAAAAGCTCAACATGGTGCAGGTGAGACTTCTGTCGAATGGTGATCTATAATAGACACTCCTTTAATCATTTTCTTTTGCATTTTTCCATTTGTTTTTGTTCGCAACTTTAATTATCCACAACGCTGTCTCTGAACCCTTTACTTTCACCCCTACCCCCACAGGAGTATTTCAGCAAACTGTTGGCCGAACACTGGGGGGTGCCTCTGATTGCCTGCGTGCCAGACTACGGGTTTTTGGGCCAACCCACGCTCGCGGATTTAGAGGACTATTTCTGCGGGGAGTTGCTCACTGGCCACCGGGACCGAAGAGGGCATTATCCGCTCGAACGCGCTCATTTGGTGAGAAAAAGAAAGTCTTTGGGCTTCGTTCAATAGTTTTACGCACTCATAATCCAGCACTCTTGTGTACACTTGGGAAGTTTAAGGTGGCCGCTTGCTACTGCCCGACTAGCCTAGAAGTCTCTTCTTAACGTTCCCAACCAATTCATGTTGTCTCTCTCTCGCAAACTCCTTCAATCTGGCTCATCTCAGGTGGTAACTGACTTACGGCGCTTCTTAAACTTGTTGGAAGCTGACGCTGGGCAGCAGACGCGCACCTTGTACATGACCCACTGCTCGAGGGACGACATTATCCTTGGGTTCTTGAGCCACTGCCAGCGCATGCGAGCGAGCGGACAAACGAACTTTGAGGCGGCTCTGATGTTGTGCGGGCACTATAAGGTGAAGGAATGTGATGGAAAAGTGGTGGTTCGAGGAAAGATGTCATCTTGAAAGAAGCCATAAAAAGAGACAGGGAGCATATTGTAGTCGAGAACGCCATCTTCAACCCAGCCACGACTGCCTCTGACAGAGAAAGATAGAGAAATAAAGTGGGTGATATTTTCTCATGTTTACTCATGATGACTCTTTACTTGTGCCTTTACACAGGACGACTTTTACGGGGCAGTGAAGGAAGCCGTCAGCGAAACTGCGGATTATCCAATCATGACGGTGCCCATGACCACACACGCAGCGTTGCTTGCAGTTAGAAGCATGGTGCCGAAGCTTAATTCAAGGGACAAAGTTCGAACCGACGCGGCTGTGCAGCACTATGAGCCATTCTTTGATTTCGACCCGCTTTTGACACCCCTGAAATAAGCGCGCAAATTAAATAGAGTTGAGCGCGCTGCTATCTGCTGTTTATGCCCTTATAAGGAAACTAGGCTTCTCACGGCCCCGTTGGTAATTCTCTGAGGCTCCAAATCCAAAGCTGCGAGATGCAGATGCAGCATTATTTAAGAAAACTAGGAACTTCCACTTCCAAGGCGAAAGGGACATAAGCCCCGTTCGAACAGGAATCTGCTCCTTTAAAAATGACCTCTATTTGGCCTTCGGAAATCAGGTGAAATGAGTTGAATGTAACTGTAGCTGTAAACATTCAACAGTACTTTATTCCTATACCCCATATAGTTCTACAGTAGTTCTATATACATATATTTGTCTCGGCTGCGAATGTGAATGGCGGGTTTTCCACGGTTTTGCGTTGCTTGAATCGCCACCGCTATGAGCTATGCATCTCAATGGATTCCTCTGTAAATGGCCCAATTGGTACTGCTAACTATATACAATTCGCTATTCGGGTTTTGACTCAGGCTGAACCATCTCAAACATTCCGGACTATGCGGGTCGGTTTCGTTGAATTCAGTGCTAGATCCCTGTTTTTATGTAACTTCTTTTTCAACGCAAATTTGCGTAAATTTGCGTTATCCTGAGTTTAGACCTGTGTCATTCAAAGCCAAGATACATATTGTCTTATGTAATGACTTAATTTGCAATGCGCGATGGCGATGGGGACTTAACACTCCTCTTGCACAGAACTTACAGCTCGGGTGTGTTCGAGAATTCAAATGGCATGGGTAATTCTGTGCTCTAAATTCAATAAAGTAAGGCACTTGCTGACATCGGGATTCCCTTCAATGTCATAAAGTTTCGGACCGCAGTGCAGCGGTAACAGCAAGGCCATGTGAACTGGGAAAATCCTTATTTGATTTTTGTGCGCTTCGGCCAGTACTCGGTTGCGATATTGATAGCTAACCCAACAACCAAATCCTATTGAACCGCCCATCTACGATTTGAATGTAAAGAGAAGGCGTGCTATCACTCCTCAGCTGGAAATAAAGGCCCTGCGAAATTTGGCGCTCTGCCTCCTTGTTCAGGACCAGAGAACTACGGCTGGTGTAAAAATTATGTCCCAGTAGCGGACTTCCGTTATTTAATCATAGGGTGTCCTGAGGCACTCTTCATTGTCCGTAAAGTTATGCACATAAATCGCTAAAGAGATGGCGTAACTTACATTCCCATGGGATATCATGAGATTGCTACGGAATATGTGCAGTATGTAAAGTCATTGCCGGATAGGCTAATAAGAGGGGGGGGGGTGAAGGGGAACTCGTCTCAAGCCCTGTTCTCTTAGCTTACCCCTTATTTTGAGACAGGCCCCGAGGGGCCGGAACTAGAAGGCTAACAAACAGAGATAAAAGCAAAGCAGCTCAAACTAAACCTGTGAAGCTAATCAGGCTTTTGCACTTGTGACCCTCTTTTTCTTGTACATTTCAACAGGGTTACGAACCAAGACGAGCGGCGACGGTGCTCATTTTCGGATGGAACAATAGATCTCTTAGCATGAATTACCGAATTAAAACTCTCGCTCTCCAAAAGTAACAAACTCTTTTCTCCTGGAACTAACTATGAATATATACCTATTCTGTACCGTAGTCTAGTAAGCTCCCTGTACGTATGGTGGTTCTGTTATTTCACCGGGACAGCGCTAGCTTTATCCGTAGAAGCAAAGTTTTCTCGCAGATTTACTGGATTTGGCTTTCCTTTATTTTCTTTTTATACCATACTTACTGCAGAGTAGTGCAATTTTGTTTAACCGATAACCAATGGATTGCACTGTGGCACTGTGCACTGTGGCACTCCTCATCAATTCGTAGATCTACGTGACCTTTGCCTTTGTATGTTCGTAGATTTACGAACGATGGGGAGTCGATGGATGGATGGTCTCTGGACTCGAAATGGATGGATCAACGTTTTATGTCGACACGACCAAAAAGTGCCTACCAAGGAGGGAAAAGTCTCTCTCTGTCCGTCACATCACATTTTTATCTGGGTAATAATACGTTACTACAGTAGTCGAGTCGTCTATAGAGAGTTTTGCAACAAAAAAAAAGTCCGTCATTCCATGATCTCGCTTGAATGCATGCTTGCATCCTATCAAGCAGCCAAAAAGGGCAACGGGCAATACGCAAGTGCAAAGCAACGCATTCAGGGTGAGAAAATAGATAGAACACTAATAATCATAGAAGATTCATATCAGCGTGGGCTTGGTATTATAGAGCTTGCTTAAATTTTCATGGGAAAGAAATGGATGGTCGGCATTTTGTCGATTTGTCGATCGTACAGGCCCACTTCAATATTTTCTCACTTCCGTCTTGCCGCCCCGGTCTTTTGCTTCTCCTCTTTCATGAATCTTTCAACGCTTGCTTCTTTGTGAATACATTTCTTCATCCCTGACCTTTCAAACTTATACCCTTCGTGAGTGTGTTAACGCACAATGTTTCTCATTTTTGAGACAGGCCCCGAAGGGCCGGAATTAGAAGACTAACAGGTAGAGAAGAAAAGCAAAGCAGCGCAAACAAGACCTAAGAAGCTAATCAGGCGCACATGCCCGAGTGGCCATGGAAGTGATGGTAGCGGTCCAAAGTGGCACGCTCCTCCATGCTCTGAGAGTGCAGCTCAAAAGAGGAGTTTCCGCCCGCAGAGGAGGGGACTACAACGAAGTTTCTCATTTTTCTCTGCGTGTGATTCTCCACACTATCTCTCATTTTCGATTGCCAATTGAATTCCTTCTGTACGACAATTCGTTAGGCGGTATAATCTAATCTAATCGAGTCTAATCTAATCTAATCTAATCTAATCTAATCTAATCTAATCCAATCTAACCTACTTAAATCTAATCTAATCTAATCTAATCCAATTTATTTTAACCTAACCTAATCTAATCTAATCTAATCCAATTCAATTCAATCCAATTCAATTCAATCCAATCTAATCTAATCTAATCTAATCTAATCCAATCCAATCTAATCTAATCCAATCCAATCCAATCCAATCTAAACTAATCTAATCCAATCCAATCCAATCCAACATGTAATCTAGTCTTTAATCGAATCGAATCGTATCTAATCGAATCTAATCCAATCCAATCCAATCCAATCTAATCTAATCTAATCTACGCTAATAAAATCTAATCTAATAAAATCTAATCTTACAACTGGCCACTGGCCACTGGCGTTGTTTCTATTCTCTTTTTGCGTGTAGCCATCTCGCTTTTTTTTATGTGTGATTTTTGCCTTGCTGCTCTTCTCCATCTCAATAATCTCATCTCTCGCGGTACTCACTAACGTATTGGAGCTATTTGACTGACGTATCTTCATCTGTGATTATTTTCAGTCGTCTCGAGTCTCGAGCCCACGCCCGCCGGTTCCCATTTCCAAAGCAGCTGAATAGCTCACCAGGCAAACTAAGCCTATTCTGCAACAGCGCATTCTCCTTCTTTGCGTCTTGAATCGAAATGCGCACCTTCCATAAAACATTGTTATTTTTCCATCTCTTGGAGCGATCACTCACTGTGCTCTTAAGCTAGATATTATTAGAGAAGCACTGTCTCAACACCAAAAATGAAGACACTTTTCGTGGGCATCGTTGGTATCGCAGTTGGTTCATCTTTCTCTGTGCTTTTGATGCAAAGTACGAGGACTTCTAGCGCAGCACCGTGCGAATGCAAGTGCAGCTGCCCCCTCGATAGCTCGCCAACTTATGACGGCTCGACCGGTGCACCCGCCGTGGACACTTTTGAAGAGGCAGTGCGCGCTGCTACCTCGCCGCCTCACCCAAAATGGGATTTTCCAGGGAGCCCACTTGCCGAACAACAACATCAACACCATAATGCCGCTGCTGCTGCAACAGCTCCCCATGTGCAGTGCCCACCTGTTCCTGCGTGCCCAACTCAAGAGTCTAGCCACGAGGCTAGTGCTCACAAGCCCTTGCGATTCGAAAGTAGCGAGACCTTCGTGCCGCCTGCACCTGTGGACTTAGAGGAGAGCGAAGCAGCGCTGTCAAAATGGCACGATGGCAAATGGGGAGGTGCTGGCGAGGGCCGCGCTCGGGCACTGTGCTACGTGAACAACAACCTAAAGCTTCTGGACCAGGTAATGAAGCTAACCCCAACAATTATTACAACAAATTGTCTAGACTAGGCTTGAAGGTAGCCTGGCTTCACCGGCCCTACCTATTCAAGTACATCATATTGTGTATCATATCTGTCCTTGAGGAAATCTCACGACTCGTTTGCGTTTTCCCCTTTACCTGCCTCTGCAACTTGCTGGACTTCTTTTGTGCAGAACGGCGAAGAAACGACTGTGTTTGATTTGAGCATTTGGAACAAATTGGATGGAAGTGGGCAGCTCGCAGCTTTCAAGCAATACGAACAGGTAGGCGCTGTGTATAGCGGGGGGTGTACTTAAATGTACTGCAGCCTCCTGACAGTCACCTTTTCACATCCAATTCCGCTTTTCCTCTTTTTCCCCAATTGTCAACCTTCTTCATGAACTGCTATATCTATGTGGTCTCACGGCGGCGATGATTGCTATCATCCTCTTCTTCTCATTTTACTGCATTTTAGGAGTGCATGGACGCTCCAATGCGAGTCAATTGGAAGAGCACCGTGAACGACCGCTTTCGACGCATCGCAGTCAATGGCAAGGTTGGGAAAAAATACGGGGAAGTCTAGAGAGAGAGAGAGAGAGGCAGAGAGTGCGTATGAGTGCGCACATCCTTTGACGGGCTTTAAAAAGTACTTCTCATACTCGTTGGCTCTACGACTATAATATTTCACCTCACTGGCGCTTCACAATTCCATTATACTTCTAAGGATGCCATATCACATGCATGTATTCATCTAGGTGGTTTCCCTCGATGACGTGGTCTTTGGTTATGAGCGCGTGTTTCAAAACTTGGAGCTCTTCTCCTCGGTGAGCTGGCTCGGGGTTTCCATGCAACAAACCCCTAACGACGCCTTCGTGATTGCAGGTGTGTTGGAGTAGACTTCGTCACACTAACACTTTGAATATCTCTCATGCAAACCCAGCCTTTCCTCGATGATTCTTCTCTCCTCATGGCACTCCTTAACGTTCGATGCTCGTTTATTCCGGTCTACGCAGTTCTCACCCCTCTGCTTCCTTTAATACTTCACTCTTTTACACGAATTTTTGTGCACTTCTCCACCTATCTATCAAGACATGCTGTGGCGGCTGAGGCCTGACTTGTTCATTGAGCTGGGCACCTCGGGCGGTGGCTCCGCGGCGTTTTGGATGCACGTGATGGAGCAGTACAACCCCAACGCCAAGGTCTTGACCATGGACCCTTCGATCAAAGGAGCCGGCAGCCAGAAGTCAACCCCCCTCCAGCCCTGGAATTACGGCGCCGTGAAGCGGTTCTGCCCGCACTGCATCCCAGCCAACGAGTCCAAGGTAAGCTCGGGTGGGTATGGCTGCATACTCAAGGGCAGAGAGCAAGCTTCTGTGAAGCGATACCATTCAAATATGTATTCGTCACAGAAAATTAAAGAAAGGAATACTGCATGTCTGTCTTCAACTTCACCTTTTCTATCTCCCCTTTCCTCTGTCAGGCCTGGAAGCGGGGCAACATTCAATTCCTGAAAATGTTTCCCGATTCCCAGGAAGCATTGGACATTGCCAGCAAAATGGCCTCGCAGGTGATAAAAGCACTGTGAGCCAGCTGACTGTGACCCTCTTCACTTGGTTTGCATTTGCTTGAACCCCAGTTCCTCTTCTGTGCAGAAAATTAGGCTCTTCCAATTCCTTTCTTGCTCCGCCGTTTTCTTCATTGCCATGCCTTTTCTCCCTTGTATTTTCTGACTACATTAGGCCAAGCGCGTGTTGGTGATGGAGGATTCCACGCACGAGAAACCAGTGGTCCTCACCAACATCAAAGCCTACGCGAAATTCGTGACCCCAGGCAGTTACCTCATCGTGCAGGACACGAGGTGTGGAAGGTGGAAGCCTGCGGATGCTGTGGAGGAGTTCTTGACCTTACCCGAGGGAAAACCGTTCAAAGTGGATCCGCGGTGGGAGTACATGGTGCTTTCGCAGCACAATGGAGGGTTCTTAAAGAAGGAAGGGACTGCTGGGCCCGCAGCGGTTTACCCGCAAGGGCCTTCAATTCCGCCCATACCCAACCAGCTGGTTTGAAACAAAGAAGAGGAATAGTGGTTGGTGTAGTGGGCGTTAACCCAAACACGGAGATATACACGGTTATTGTAAATTTGTGCTCCTTTTCGTGCCTCTGTGTGTGCTCTTCTTTCAAGCGCCAAAAATATTTTAATGCAAGCACCATCGCAATTCTCAATTCTCGCAAGAAAGGGGAGCAGCAGTAAGCGATAAATTCGCCAGGCACCAGGAACCACAACTAAGGGCGTTCCCGCCCTTGCCCTTCCCATTCCCACTTCCCAAAATGAGTCTGAGTCTGGCTTGTGGCTTTCAATCATCGGATTTTTATCTGGGTGAATCCCTCTAACTTGGTCCTCATCAAATCTGTATCGAAACCTGAAAATGTACTGAAGCATGATTTCACGTCATAGACCATTGACTTCCTAAGAACACCATGGCGCTTACCGATTCTACTCATTCTGTACTATTAGTATTTGAGTTCTTAACTGCAAGAGAACTTGGTGTTGTTGCGCCCGTCTGTCGTGAATTTAGAGTTTGCGCCGCTGACCCGTTCTTGTGGAAGTGGCTTTTCAGCCAGGCATGGTTAGGGAACGCCTTAGGACATCGCGTGCGTCGCGATGCAAATGGCTTGGAAACAGATGATGAATTGGCCAGTATAGAAGGACAGAGGTTCAAGCAGCGACCCCGTGGACTAGACGCGGTGAGTACTGTTGACCTGTTTGTCTGTTTTTGCCTAGGGCTACTTCTTAGTCATTCAGAACATTGTTGCATATTGACTTTCTCCGGAATATCATTTGATTTGCTTGCAGGTGGGCTGGACTGTGCAGGTGTTCAACGAAGACTCAGGTGTATGGGATGATGGTGAAGTCATCGACGCCCGGGTACGTTACTTTTGCTACTCAAAAGTATAATGTGGTCACAGCACATGACTATGCCCGCCCCATTGATTCACACAGCCTATAAATTTTGCCATTGGAGACAGATCGACGAACAGCGTGGTTTGCTCTGGATGCAAGTGCGCTACTCTACCCCAATAGGCGTGCACGAGCGCTGGGAAGTGGACCAGAGGCACACGGGGCCGTGGCATGCTCGTGGGAAAACCAGGTTTCGCTTCTTGCAGCCGCCGGTTGGGTCCGCTGCGGAAGCACTGCTAGCCGCAGAAAATGACGAAGAAGAAGGACCGTTGGATAGCGATGGGAACGTATTTAGCGGCGCAGATACTTCAAGCGCAGCTGAATGTCTTGACAGATTGGACTCTTTGCCATGGCGATCGGAGTACCGGCGCCTCGTTTTGTCTTTGCCTGCTCGCGAAATAGCCGTGTTGACTGACCATTCGGACGAAGTCCTGGACCTTCAGTGGAGCCCCGATGGAAAGTTTCTAGCCACTTGCTCAAGAGATTTCACGACCATCGTTTATGACGTGGTTTGGGTTCCTTCTAACAGAGCAGACAGTAATGGCAGCGAGCAAACTCACGGAAATAGCAATAGTAGTAGCAGCAGCCCTCGCATGGCTAGCGGCCCACGAGGAGAAATCGATGCAGCTGCCACCGTAGCCGCCGCTTCTGCGACTGCAGCCAACGCCATGGCGCCCTTTTTGAGCAATCACCATTCTTCCAACGAATCTATTTCACCCCCGAGGGAGGAAGACCTCGAGGCGGCCATTGAGGCGATGCGGGCGGCCGAAGAGGCCATCCACGAGGCTGCGGCAGCTTTTCATGACCAGGAAGATGCTCAAGCGACTCGAGTGCACTTGCCACCGGAAAGGCGAGGAACTGGTCAAAATCAACGCGCTGAAGAAGGGGGGCACGACGAGGAGAGTGCCGCTGCTCCTGGTGGTGGTGGTGGTCAAAAGTTTGGAGCAGCCAACGGCCATCTCAAGCTCTCGATGCGGTTCTTGCTGCGGCGGCCTCAGGGCAGCGCGTGCGTGTGCCGCTTGAATTTCAGCCCGGACTCAGCCTTTCTCTTGTGCTGCACCGAAGAACCCCACGGCAATCCCTTCAGCCCGGTAGCATACTGATGCAGTGGTTGAATGTCGAATTGCTCTTGACGTGTACGAGGGATAATGCCAAGATACTGCTAGGAAAACTGTTCTGATGTGGAAAGCGGAGTGCACGCCTTTCTCGTATCATGTACCATGCCCAGTCTTACGATAGAACCATGCGTGCATCGTTGTATGTTCCCTTGTTGCTACAGGAATCATGCGTGGAGGTATGGCGTGTGCAGGACAGTGTGCTTTGCGGGATCTTTCCTTCCACCCCATTCGATGTGCACGCACATTGGCTGCCTCCTTCTTCTTCACATGGAGGAGGTAGCCACGCTTTTCTTACAGGCATGGGAGTGGAGCCGCTTGAAGTGTTCAACGACAGCGATTCCTCCGAGGAAGACGGCGAGGAGGACGATGAGACTAGCGCTGCACGGAGGCGAAGAAGGCAAAGGCCGAAGCCAGTAGCTGTGCAGCGCATCGGAGTGTGGAAGCTCAGGAAAGGAGCTGCGCATCCGAAGAGAAGGCGAGACGACAAAGTTGTAAATTCTCGTGATGCCTCTGCACACGATAGCAGCATGCATGAAGATGCAACTGAGCCCCCCGAGGGAGTAACTCGCCAATCCCTGAGCGGTGCGCTGCAGTCGTCGCTGCGCAATCTCCGAGACCATGTCAATAGCCTCTTGCCTGCCACTAGTCAAGCATCTCTTGATGATGGCAGCAGCAGCGGCGGTGGTAGATGTACTCACGAAGGCACCGATGATGATAGTGGCGAGAACTACGTGATGAGTGGGTTTGGCGGCCTTCCTGATGACAACAGTGACATCGAGAACGACGACGATTCGTCAAGTGAAAGCACTTCCGACGCGCCCTTTGCCACGCTGGAAGTGGTGTTTTACCACACGAATTTTGCTCACCTCGCGCAGGTACTCAGTCCTCTTCCATTTCTTCCTTTGTCTCTTCGCTCCACTCTCCTTTCACTTCTCGATTTTGTTATCTTCTCTGTCATCTTTTATGGCAGGTCTCTCCCCTCTCGGGAAACGTCCTCGTGTTTGCATCCGGCAACAACCCATGGTTAGTGCACCAAGTTCACATCGTTCGGAACCTCTGCACTCGCTTAGCATCCAGAGATGCCGTATACCGAGTACGGGTAGCGCCTCCTCCTCGTGCGGGTAGAGACGGCAATGGAGAAGCTGAAGAGCAGGAGGGAGAAGGAGGCACCAACACCACTGCAGCTGGTGGCGGCATTCTGCCATCGTCTCATCGCTGGCTTGATTTGTGGGAGCAATCGCTTGAAGACCTAGAACCTCCTTTGGAGTGCGGTGGCGTTATTTTGAGCCTTCGCATCTCTGGCGACGAGCGTTACTTGTTCGTGAACGTGCGGCCTTTCGTTGAGCCGGATCGAGCGCTGTCCACTGACGCACTCGATGCACGGTAAGTGTGCGCATATCTTCGTTTGAGGAGTGATCATACCATGATGATAGCGTGCATGATGTGTTTTGGTTTTGTTACCAGCTAATTCTCGTTATTCTATACTCCAATTCGATTTTAATTATTTTAAAACTTTTCCAATTTTTCATTCTCGAAACCCTTGTGCAATGTCACAGGCTGGTGGCCGCGCCTGAAATTGAGTCGTCAGTGGAATTACAAGTGTGGGATCTCGAGACGAGGCAGCGCGTGTCCACACTACGAGGGCATCATGCCTTCACTACCAAAGACTGTCCTTTTCTTCTCTTCACTCAGGACGACACTGCTTCACCACTACACCATCCTGACTCCCATGCATTGGCATCAACAACCAGCAGAGGTGCGCACGAAACGGTAACTACACCCTCAGAAGGTCACAGCCATCCAGCCGTTGACAACAACTTCATACCTGGGGACCTAATCAGTTCCGGATCCGAAGACGCGTCAGCATACGTGTGGTCTCTCAAGCTCAAGCGCTTAGTGAAAGTGCTGCGAGGCCATCAGGAAGTGGTAAGCGCTGTGAGCTGGTCACCCATAGTGCCTGGCCTCTTGGCGACTGCGAGCGACGATTATACCGTGCGGCTGTGGGGGCGCATCAACACTGAAGTCCATATGGCCTAAAGTGACAATGAGTGCTTTCTTTTGTTTTACTAGCTAGTGAGCTGATACCATATTTGGTGGCTGTACTTAAACTTTAACTCCGGCACGGCGTTCGGACTTCGGACTTCGATATCGCGAGATGCACATCGAATTGTTGAAGTCAGCGCCCGTCATAATTGTCAAAAACCGCAGCGAACACAGCCCCAACCAGCAGGGAACCTCGAAGACATACAGTTTCTCGAGTGTCCTCGTCCGGGGATCTTTTATAAGGAATGTATGCCAACATCCGAATACCAATGCGCGTCGCTCCACCGAAATATACCACTCGCATAGTAGCACAACAACAGGAATACACCAAACATCAAAATCTGAGCAGAAAGATAAAAACAGTCACTACATCTGGTTCTTGACATGGAGCTTTTCGTAAGGAACCATTATGGGCCTATGGGGGGAATGCCGCTGCTCCTTCTTGCGCTCGCAGTGAGAGAGCACGCCATCACGATACAATTTCATCATTTGGTCAACCTCCCCCCTGTAGTTTTGGCGAAGGATCCCCACCATGGCCCTCCGACCGGAGGGTCATGGTGACTCGCAGGGTGGCCTCCCTGATGAATGGAGCATATAATTTCATCATATTTATGTACCAAATGGCC
>Ga0307931_1000644_pt1 | contig 22511 bp, 29 predicted proteins | sample OrgLakmetageno47_FD_201816 | JGI IMG/M metagenome (GOLD analysis project Ga0307931, IMG submission 201816) | Saline water microbial communities from Organic Lake, Antarctica - #47 | ecosystem: Environmental > Aquatic > Non-marine Saline and Alkaline > Saline | place: Antarctica: Organic Lake...
CGCTGCTGCTAGAGGCACTATAACTTCCTCCACCACCACCACCTCCATCCCCATCAGCCCCCCCACTCTGATTGACGGCTTGCAGGAAGTGCACCACTAACGGGCGCGGCGAGGAAGCAATGTAGGTGACGAGGGACGGAAAAGTCATGGTGGAGGCAGAAATGCCGTTGACCTAACATGACACCAAGAATGCTCGCGAGATAAAAATAAGTACCAAGAGAAGGTTTCGAAAGGTGCAAGAATTCGAGTATATGCAAGCTGAGGGTTTGTTTTCCTCTCCGTCTATTTACTTAATTGCATTCATGTTTACTAAGATCACGCGGCAGACGTGTTATTTTGTGCCTCGTAAAGCAAGACTGATAGAACAACAAACATTCATCTCTTTTCATTCTTTTTTCGTCCTTTTTCTATTCTTTCTATGTATCTTCCATTGGTAGGTTTCTTACCTATACGTACCTTTGAGACCATGTCGCCCGGATTTAATATTCCTACTGCAGGGCCGCCTCGCACCACTTCCACCATCGCTGGAAAGCCCAAGTCAACGCCAATGTCGAGGTGCCGCCGCACCTGAGCGGCGTTTTTACTGCTGTTGCTGCCATGAGTAGGGGCCCGGCAGATGGTGATGCCTATGGATTTGGCCGGAAACACGAACGACAGTTCCCGTAATCTCTGTTTTTCAATGAGGTGGAGAAGGGCAGAAATGAGGGTAGTGAGAACACGACAAAGAGTCAACGATTCGATGATGACACGTGCGAACAATTACAGGGGCCCAAAAAAAACAGAAGAAATAGAGAAGGAGGAAGAAGAAAAAAAACCAAAAAGTCATGGAGCAAAATTAGAACCTGCGCGACGCCAAGGAAAGGCAGCGTCATGGGCACCTCCAGCACGTACGGCACGTTCACCAGTTTCTTCACCCACAGCTCGAGCTCTTGCCGCCGCTGCTCTTGGAACCGAGGGTCCGCATGGTTGTGCAGGAGCTTGCTGTGTTTTGGGGGCAAGTGAGGCAGGCTCGATGCTAAATGGTGGCCTGAGAGCGCCGCCCGCACCTGCATTGGTGATGGGTTGATATTGGTGATGGCAGTCTTGATGATGTGCTTGAGTGAAAGCAACATTGGAATATCGCTTCCGTAATGAATATCCTCCGCTAATGATATCTCTTGCGCTTTCTATCTTAATCCTCTTCAAAGTCTTTTTAAATTAAACGACCTCCTCTCACTCTCTCCCTATCTGTCTTCTCTTACCGCTGAGTCAAGCTCCGCAAAGTCCCTAAACCTTCGGTGGACCGTCGTCGTCACGTCATCGCTTTTCCGGGTAACCGTAAGAGGGTACCACGCCAGCGGCACTGCTGCGCCCGAATCGTCGCCAGCACCACCCGCACCGAAGGTCGCCAACTCGCAAGGACCCAGCTGGAAGAGGAGAAGAAAAAATCGCATCCAAATTCAGGAAAAGAAGAGGATTGAATCGAGAAAAGGAGACAACATCAATGCACTCGTTCAACGAGTCCACAAAAGCTATCCCTCTTGCGTAATAGAAACAGGCCCACCTTTCATAGGCAACAAGTTTCAATCTACTAAAGGCGCGTCGCCACGAATATGGAGTAGAAAGAAGTGCACATTGCATGTGCTTACGAAAATGTTCCCACCTCTAAATCAAACGTTGGTTCGTCACTTCCACCACCACCGGTACCCGCGCCGCCAAGTAAACTGCTGCTTTGGTTGCTAGTCAAAGCCTCTGGAATCACTTTCCCACCCACGACGCACTCGTATTCAAACGTGCTTACCCCCTTCCGCTTGATGATGATCCCACCGCGCCAGCCTCCGCCTGCGTCGAACCAGATGGTGTGCTGTGACGTCAGCAAAGAAGTGGTGCCAATGGACTTGGGAAGCTCCAAGTAGTCGAGCATGACCCCGCGGGCGCCCGTCCACGTATGGTGGTAGAGTGAAACCTAGATATAGGAAGGAATAATTGACATACGTACTAATGCATGGCTAGGTAGAGCAAAGGCGATCTTTGGAGCTGAGCAATCTGAAGCGAAACATCGGAACATGCGCCTACCAGAGACAGGGACAACTTGAGTGCTCTTAAACTAGGAAAATGGCCTCTATTGATATTCACTGGGATTTCCTTATTCATTCCATAATGTGATGCCTCCATTGAGAATCCGCATAGGAATCGGAGACGAACCTCATGATTTTTGCCCAATGGATCCACGAAACGCCAAGTCCGATTGACCTCGCCAGTTAGGACACTGATTGTCTGAGACATGATGCTTCCAAAAAAAGGTAGACTGCGTGTGCAGCCGTGTCTTTGGCCCTAGTCTAGCTTCCTCGTAGCTCCCTCGTCACGTCCAAGACTCTTCGGCGGTGGCAAGGAGCACAGAGCACATAGAGGCACTCACGGGCATGCAGGAAATGCAGGAATAATGAATAATGCTGAAACCGTATGCAAGGGTGCGCTTTCCGTATATTTACTTGATTCACTCCCCAACTCTCAAACTCCCAAGTTTGTACCAACTACCAATAGACCCTTGAACCGTAGGTGGCGCATATGCTACGGCGTTACAGTGAAAGAAAAGTAGTCTACACGGCAAGGCTCGGAAGGCGATTTATCTCAGTTGTGGTCGTCTCTCTTTGACTTAGTTTCCTCAAATCCATCTCGCAACCGCCACTTATGCAGAATTACCCAGGACCCCGGATCCTCAGCAGTCCCTTTGTGCTTCTGATTATGGAACCTAAATGGCAGCGCCAAAGGCGAAAATCTTCCTCGGCTTCGATGTTCATGTAGACAAATAAATTAAGTAGGCAGTTGGGTTTTAAGGCTTGTATTCTCGACGGGAAGGGCCCTGGGAATCGCCTTAAATTGTATTCGTGGATTAGAGAAAGAGAAAACCGGGATACTTCGAAACAAAGCGACGTCCTGCGATGCCATAGCACTCACGTCCGTGGCAACATAGGAGCAAATGGATATGTATTATTGTATTATCTTGGTATTATGTATTAAGGTAAACTTCAAGACAGTCCCTATTTTTCATCGAAAAATCAAAACGGTCGTCACAATTTCAAAATAATCAAGATGGTCGTTTTGATGTGCGAAATAATCAAGACGGTCGTTTTGCTTCCCTTTTAATCAAGATGGTCGTTTCAATTCTACTAATAATCAAGACGGTCGTTCGAACAAATTCATTTGATCAAGACGGTCGTAAACATTTCAAAATAATCAAGACGGTCGTTTTGCAGTACTGAAAAAATCAAGACGGTCGTTTCATTCTAGTACTCCATCACCAAGAAAAAATCTCTCGACAGTGTCAAGGAGTGTATCTCACCTTCCTCTTCTCATTCGGACTATAAGTTCGGTGGCATTTTGGTCTCTGGCAAATGCGACTACGAAAGCGGCAGCGGCAGCAGCAGCATTCTTGTCGGAGCTAGCAAGCAGCCGGCTGTTTCTTTTAAGGCATACGGAAGAAGTTTCAGTGAGGACGACAACGCAAGTGGCTTCGTCGGGTATGATCCACTTGTTGGAAGTCGGGATTTGGTTTTGGGGGTGAATTCCGGTTCGAAGTGTCTATTTTATAAAGAAGTCAAGGCGGTCGTTTCATCTCCATATATATTTTTCAAAATCAAGATGGTCGAATTATGCCAGCTTTGAGCGCTAATGCGCTAATCCCCCCCCCCCCCTTCCCCGAAAGGCTAACAGGCAAGGAATGAAATCGCATGAATCTAGTCTCAATGGTAGATTAGAAGTCTTAGGGCGCAGCAGTGGGCGGTAAAGAAGGGGCTCAGTGGTACAAGAAGGCCTTTGCGCGAACTCCATGCAGCAGCTTACCGACTTAAAGAGCAAGATGCCGACGAAGACCGCGGAACTTCTTGGTGAACTTCTCGACCAGAACCAGTACCACGTGGCGATCACCGGTAACATAAGCGACATCAATTCGAGCTCCTGCTCGAAGAACAGGAATATAACAGCGATTATAGCGCGCGGTTTGTACTACCCGGCTGATTCTTGAGTACTAGAATGAAACGACCGTCTTGATTTTTTTAGTACTGCAAAACGACCGTCTTGATTATTTTGAAATGTTTACGACCGTCTTGATCAAATGAATTTGTTCGAACGACCGTCTTGATTATTAGTAGAATTGAAACGACCGTCTTGATTAAAAGGGAAGCAAAACGACCGTCTTGATTATTTCGCACATCAAAACGACCATTTTGATTATTTTGAAATTGTGACGACCGTTTTGATTTTTCGATGAAAAATAGGGACTGTCTTGAAGTTGTCCCTATGTATTATGTATCATCGGATCATCGGCCATTTCATGAGCAAGAATTTTGTTGAACGATTGGTTGAGAAAGCTTCTTGAAAAAATTCCGACACTTTTGCAGCGCTCTTCAAACGCCTCGAAAAATGATAAAATGATACTACCGGCGTAGGACTTGCTTCCCGCGCGAGGCAGTCGCTTTACTTTCACCCTCATTAGCCCTTTCAGAGGGGTAGCATCCTTGCCCAGAGTGTACATAGACCATGCGGCTAGGCATGCCACGACTGCGCACGCCCACGTCTCGAATGGGCAATGGCATTGATGCGCTCGGGACTAGCCTTGATGGCCTACGCCTTGCCAACCCCGCCACACCTGACCCTGCTAATAAGCTGCCCCCGTCGACTACGGATGCTGGAGGCAAGAAGCTTTGCTGCGATGCATGTGACGGCCCGCACCTCACAGCGGAATGCCCTATATATTCCAAGGTAATTAATGCTCTTGTACTATTTGGTAAACACGATATATCTTGAGATATTCCTGTAACTAAATGCTAGAATTTTTCTTTGACTCGAGTGTCCGAGGCGTGTGTGATACCTGTTAAAAATTAGCACCTAGTTTTGGGCGCCTAGTAATAGGCCAATTCAGTTTACGTTTGTCTCCGCACAATCCCCGTCACAACAGTAGACATCCCTTTCCTTTCACCTTTCCTCCTTCTATGTCTTCCTCTCCCTCTCCCCTATTCTCTGTCGCGCGAACTGCACTTTAACGAACACGCGCAACTGCTCCTCAAATAGCCACGAGAATCGCATCCAGACGCAAAAGCAAGACCTGGCCTAGGCGCTTTTGGCCTGAAATCAGCTGGCAACTTTACTCTGAAGGGTACGTAAGCATCGTACCTTTTTTATTGTGGTGGCTGCTTTGCTCTCTGGTTCATGTCAAATAGTGTTCGATCAAAGAAAGATTTCTTGACAGAATAGCAATTGTTGCAATTTAGATATTGAGGCTATTTATATATGCAAATGCTTTGATATCCGTTCCTCAATTCTCCTTTCCTTGTTCATTTTGTGTGTGCCTCATTATTTGTGTTCACCGTTGATTTCTTCTCTTGCACTACTTTGTGTTGCATGTTTGTTGAACTTTCTCGCCAGGTGCTAGCATCGTGCGGCAGCCTGCAGACGGGGCGTGCCTCTTTCACTCCTTGTCCCATGGCTTGCAAATTCCCGGAGTGAACGCGACGACTTTGAGGGCGCGGATAGCGGCGTGGGTTCAGGTACTCGAAGATTGCGTGCTCCTGCTGGTCTAGTGGTTAGACTTGCTTTGTGTATTCCTATTCGAGCTCTGAATCTTGTTTTGCTTTTATTTCTTGAAGCCTAAAAAATCGAACATTTCATTCCTTTTTTTCTGTTTCTTCTTCTGATTTCGCTCTTCACTTATCGAACAACGGCATGATTTTTCAACACCAAAATGCACCACACACACATTCAACACAACAGGCCCACCCAGACACCGTGATCGCTGGCGACCCAATCAAGGATTGGGTGGAGTGGGACACGAATTTAACGGTCCCGAAATACGCGGCTCGGGTAGCCAAGCCGAGCTTCTGGGGCGGGGGCATTGAGATGGCCGCTACGAGCCATTTGTTCAACGCCAATGTGCACGTGTATGAAGCGAACAGCGCGTCGAATGGATTGAAGGTAAGAACTCGCCGGTATATGCATACCTATGAATGCCTGTGCGCGCGCACTCAGAGCATCTAGGCGCGAGATTGCCTTGTTAACTCCACTCCTGCTATTCTATTTTTTTTCGTTTTTCTCTTCTTGTTTACCTCTTATTTTCGTATTTGCTTATTTGCTTCTTCTGGACCTAACTCTTTCTCCTTTTTATTGCAATATTTTTCATCAATAGCGCATCTCGTGCTTCAACGTTGCCGATTTCGCGGACAAAACTCCGACCACTGACGCTTCTTCAACGCTTGCCACCACTCCCATTCGCCGAGCTGGCAGCACGACTTCTGCTTTTACCTCCACCACGGCTAGCCGCGCTTCTGGCTTCTCGCCAATGGGAAGGCGCAGTTTGCCTTCCGACTTGTCGCGTCCTGGCGGCAGCAGTGTTCCGTTGGGTGATGCAGCCTCCAGCAGCAGTGCCAGCAGTGCAGCACCAGACCCCAAACCCAGTCCTCTGCGGCCCGCCAAGCCGTGGCTGACGTCATCGTCCAAAGTGCTGAGCGAGGCCGAAGCGGACGCGGCAATTGCGGCCGCTGCGGCCAATGAAGGGTTAAGCATTGGTTCTACGAGTACTGCTGGTACTGCAAATAGTAGGGCGATCGCTAGCAGAAGAGGAATTTCTTCGAATCCCCCTACTAGCGGTGAACCCGTTACAGTGCACGTGTTGTACCGCGGGGGCATTCATTTCGATGCCTTGAAGGTGCCGCCCGAAGCACTTATTGCTGCGCAAGTTGCGTCTGACGCTGCTGCAGCAACAGCTGCTTCAAATGCTGGAGCAGGAAAAGGAGCAAATGCTTCGCCCTCTGCAGCCGGGACCCCCCTCCAAGCCCTCACTCCTTCGAACACCCGTAAGCCAATCACGCCTCGCTCGGGTGCTGCTTCCTCTGCGTATGCCTCGCGCACTCCAACCCTTCGCACGTCATCAACAGCAGGAGGAGCTGCGCCTCGCTTGCCTGGCCTTTCTCGACCCAGCAGTGCGGGCAGAAGCAGCACCACCACAACCCCTAGCAGCAGCAGCAGTGGCAGCAGCAGTTCTGGATTGCCGCCTTTCTCACCCATCAACACCTCTTCAGGCACTCGAGGAGAAGGTGGCTTAGGCCACAGCCGCAGCAACTCACCCCGGCCGCCGCCTTCTCTGCGAAGGCTCGCTGCGAACCGCACCAGTGCCCACACCCCTGCGGGCTTAGGGAACAGCAGCAGCCTCGGCAGCAGCAGCCACGGCAGCGTCGGCTACAAAGGTCCGGGCGTGCGACCGACCAACCCGAGCAGAGGAAGCACATCGCCGCGAAAACCAGGCGCGTCGTCATTGCGCGAGCGGGCTTTGTAAATATCGTTTCGCGTGTTGCGTTGTGTGGGTCACCCCTCTCAACACACCTAGCTAGCGAGGTTCCCATGGAACCGAGCATCCGAGCATCCAAGGCCAGGTCCAGTTTCAAGCGCTGATATCAGGCTAAGTACTATATCATTCAGATATACATACCGCGCTGTGCTTTGTAGCTCTGGGTTATGGGTTAGTAACAAAAAATCACCAAGAGGCAATTTTTGATACCATTCAACCATTCCACATGGGGCGCGCATCGCGCATATCTACATAACTAGGTGCTAGGTGGAAATCATTCCGGAATTATAAGTCCAGCCGAAATAATTTATAACACTCTGGATTATTGGCTGGTCACGTTACACGTTACTCTTCTTTTGTTTCTCATTTAATTTTTTTATCTAAATAACACTGCCGATAACGCATCAAAGGACTTAAACAGTGAATTGCGTTTATTACATAACTGTTGTTCTTGCTCTTGTAACTCAAAGCTCAAAGTTTATTCATAATACTTCGGTTCCTAATTCCTCTGAAATCTCAAAATTATTTTGAAGATTTGCTTGCGCTTGTGAGTGCTTGCTGTACAATGTCGCCGCGAATGATTTGCGTGTGAAATCTTCTTTCTGTCTTCATGGAATGATCATACCAGCACGCATGTTTGTGCGATCATTCGCTGCTGGTTCTATTACCAGTTGACACCAGCAGATTTGCATGCGCAGCGCTGCCTTCGTTCCAGGGCCGGCGAAACTTGGGCATAGGCTTGAGTTTTTGGCCAGTGCCGATGCCGCAGTCGAAATTGGTCAAGGATGAAGCAGGTCCCCTGCTGCTGGCAGTCGCTCTTCTCCTGCGACTTGCTGCAGCGGCCGCTGCTACTCCCGCGTTGAAGTTCCCGAAGTAGCTGGGAGACGTTGGCAACGATAAAATGAGGTCGCCGGCGGTGGCCGAGGACCGAAACCGGTCTGGCGCACAGCACGACCGCAAACATTCCGTAGTTGTCGAGTGGCTCGAGGTGAAGACCACGCTACCGTCTGGAGGCGTCATCGCGCCAAAAGGGTCGTCGAAGGCCTTTTCTCGTCCTTCTTGAATGGTGGTGAGGGTCTTGTTGTGAAGTTGGGGCGAGTACGATGGAGACGAAGACGGCGAGAGAGGTGGAGACGAAGGAGGAGATGAAGAAGGCATTGGCACCGCCGGCATGGCGCGTCGCCTTTGAGCTTGCTTCTGCTTCATGAGCTTGAGTTGGAGCAGCTTCAGTTCGCGCCGTTGTTGCCACCATTCGAACGCTTCTGTGGGCAAGTCGGAAGTGAAAAGGTCAACGCCGCGGCCAGCGAGCGTGTTCCACGCTTGCACGTGGTCGAAGCTTTCTTTTTTCAGCACCCACACCAGAACTTCAAGGCCGCGCTGGTGCGCTGTGGCCACGAGCGCTGCGGTGACCTGAGGAACGTCATTTGGAAAAAGAAAAGAGACGATGATGAGATGATTTATTAAGGTAGAGGGACGATAAAAAGATATATAAAAAAGGACTCGTTTCGAAGTCAAAATTGCACAATTCAACATGATAATTCTATTGGTGTTACCGTAATCGGGCACGCTTTGAGGTCAACACTGTCCAGTCCTGCGTCAGCCGCGGCATGCACCAAAGCTTCCGTAGCCTCAGCGTCTTCGTCCTGGTGCACGATGTGGCTGCAATGGTACAGGGGCAAGAACTGCTTCACAGCACACATGGTCGCCAAGTCAAACCCAATCAACCGCGCTTGTTGAGGGGTGGCACCACTCCTGGCGATGTCCCTGGCCACCAGAGGTGCTGCTTCCAAATCGCCGCCTTTCACTTCCACCAAGTACGTCTTGCTGGGATGTTGTTCCACCAGCAGCGTGAGGGCTTCGGGCAGCGTCATCAGGAGTTGTCCGTCTTCCTCCTCGGTATGTTTGTTATTGTTGCATGCAAGAATGTCGCTTGCGTATTCACTCTTCGATTCAGCCGCGTCCTCGAGGGCGTGCTGGGGAGTGCTGAGCGTGAAAGGGGCGTGAGGCTTACCAACGCGGATGGAGCGCACTGTTGCCCACGAGAGCAGGTTCACGGGCGTGTTGACCACTTCGAAGTACTCGGCTTCACTCAAAGAATTGTTGTTGTTCCAGGCCACAGCCGTGCGGGCCAGCGTGTCGTCGTGCAGCACCACCAGCACGTTGTCGGAAGTGCGTTGCACGTCGAACTCGGCGCCGTCGCTTTCTGCCAGCGCGCGGCTCAGGGAAGCAAGAGTGTTCTCCGCTTCACGAGCGGAGGCTCCACGATGACCGAAGAACTTCATGTTGTTGGTTACTTTGTTCCTTCTGGAATGTGATCGAAAAGTTCGCGTGTGAAGGAGCGATGTTACGGCCGAGGAAGGAAGGAGGCAGTGGCGAGACACTCGTTGGGATGCCAAAGAAAACACAACGAGCATTAATTTATGTTGTGCCTCGGCAGTCGCCCGAAAGACGAATGATTATGACATAATACACGAAGTTTTGTTCAAAGTGAAGCTAACCTTCGCGAAACTTGCTCGCTTCCGAGGAACGGGCGGAGCTTCCAGACCCAACTTGAGTGTTTTGAGGAAGATGACAAGGTTGTTGATTCGATCTTGAATCAAGATTATGCGAACCTTTGTCATGCTTGATTCGATCGGTTTTACACCGCCGCCGGAATGATGACAGCCGTCGGCCCGAAATCATTCTACAGGGGGATTTTAAAATAACTGTCAGGCATCATGGGGACGAGGAAATGCAGATCAGCGTTTGTGTCAGTGCGATCCTTGGCACAGCCAGGCACAGCCAGCAGCCAGGCACAACCAGGCACAGCCAAACACAGCCATGAAGAGCTAGGCAGAGCTAGACAGAGCTAGACAGAGCTAGGCAGAGCTAGGCAGAGCTCAGAGCTAGGCAGAGCTAGATACAAGCCACCAAGCCACCCGCCTTTTGGGGGGTGTTGCCTATTGCGATTGAAGCAGAGACGCCAAAGCACCTGAGCCAAGTGAAAAACTGGCACTTGGCTCAGGTGCCAAGAAGCAGAACCAGGTTACCGGTGGTTTGGCGTCCACTTCAATCCATAGAAGGATCGCTTTTTTTCGCTCGCTGATTGGGCTATGCGATTATAGTATCCAATCACAAAGATGAAACACAAACAAACGACACGAAGCTAAATGTAAATTGGTCCTCCGAGGCAACTCTGACTGGGCGGAGGCTGAGTGCCCTCTTGAATAATAATATTTTCATTTTCCGCTTTTACTCTCATAAATCCTGCACATGGTAGTGAGAGTAAGAGAAGCCCAGAACAGTCTACTGGAATCTTGGCCGGCGTTTCAATAGAAAGCCTCCGCAGCGCTCAAGTATGGTGACAGTACACTACTATTCAGTTGTGACTCGCTGCAGGTAGCCTTCTTGCTCTGCTGCTGCGTTGCCGCTGAAACTCGGGCCCCGATTTACCGACGACGCTCCTTCCGTGACGCCAGAACCAGCGAAGTCAGCTGCTGTCGTGCTTTCAAGTGCGCTTCCGCTGCTGCTACTGCTGCCACCAGCATTTATCCGCTCTGCTCCTAATAACGGTTCTCCCAGCCCTTTGGCTTTGTTCAAGTCACTGTTCGATGAAGAAGGGCCTCCCTGATTGGTTAATTCGTTTGCCCGCCGATCGCTGAAATCTTCCGTGAGTTCGTACTTGTAATCGGTGTACACCTATAGTTGGCGAGCCAATAGCAAAAATCGAGGCGAGAAAGTTGTATTCCTGATCAATCGATAAATACCAACAGAGCATACATTCTAATGTGGCAGAGGCATGCACGCTTTATATTGAAATAATAATAAAAAAATATCATCGGCACCTTAGCATCTGGCAGTAAATAAAGAGCAGCGAAATCCGTAATTACGGTGGCAATCGCAAACAGTGCGAGGGACGTCGTGAGCTGAATCAGCAAAGAAGTTGCACTGAACACTCGCAATTCGCCGCCTTGCACAGCCTGAGAAAGTATGCGATTTAGACATCACCAAAATGGTCACAAACGTGTTAACAGGAGATGAAAGCAAATTTACATAATGGAGGATATAGTAATGACTACTATTTTTTTTTTAAATGTATGCTCGCAGATTGAATAGTCTTTGAGAAGCGCACTTGGCACCTCAAGAAAAATGCCGTGCTTGTTTAGCAAAGTGCGCGACTCGCGGTAAGAGGCGTAAACCGCGTCGTAGTGCTTGTACGAGGAACCTTCCATCAAAATGGGCGCGTAAATGTACGTTACATCTTCGGTGCCGCGCCAAGGTCGTGTATTTGCGTAATCGATCTTCAGAAGCCTAAAAGTAGCGTGTAAAGCAAAGAATGGATGCGATAAGAAAGTGAGCAGAGTCAAAACAATAATGAGGAAAAGAAGAGAGAAAAATTATCCAAAGAGTGAATAGATAATGGTAACGACGAGGGTTACAATAGATTCAAGAAATTTAGCAGGTAACTGTGATCAAGACGAGTCGCTTGCTTGCGTACAATCTTTCAAGGCAGGCACAATCAACAAAAGCATCTCGTATCACAACCCGATAGTCTTACATGGTAGCGCCAGTTTCTCGAAAAGTTTCTTCGTTATAATTGATGTCATCAAGCGTAGCTCCTGCCGCTGCTCATCGTGTTAGTAAGGTGTAACACGCAAGCAGACACACAGGCATTCAACAAAGGAGAGAGTATCAAAATCACCACAACTAAGTCTGCTTTCAACGAGAAAGAATACTAGTCACAACGTGTGTTTGGTGGGAATGAAGGAGAAGAAAACGAACATATATAAGTACCTTGCATAAGAACGTCGAGCGCAAAGAAATCAAGCCCTTTCGACGTTTCGTTTGGCGCCAAGTAACAGGCGCCTCCGCTACATGTGATTGGTTGAGAGCAAAGGCGCGGTATAAGGGGGGGGGTGCGTATATAATTTTGACATCAAGTTTTTTTTCATTAAAACTAAGAGGCTCAAAGAGAGAAAAGGGAAGTTGTCAAATGGAACTTGAAGCATCCATATTGATGTTCATGATTATTACATAACTAGTAGAGTACACTACCTGCTGCTCGACCACGGGTAATCGCCCCTGGCATCAGTGGAGGGGTTGGAGTGTGTGCCTAGGAAAGACGTGCAGAGCGCTGCATTGTCGGCCACGTAGAGCCGACCTTCGGTGGTGCCCGACTGGGCCTGCAAACAGAAAAGTATGTTCGTACAAATAGGAGGTGAAGTTTTGAAAATAGAAAGAAGAGAGGATAATGGATACGAGGAAAGAGGAGTGCTCGTTTCGAGTAGACTACCACTGATAAAAGAGCCTGATTGGACGAGGCTCAATTCATTTCAGCTTAAAAAGTAGGATTTGAAAGAAACAAAAACTGCGGCACCTGCAGGTCAAAGGACTGGGCGAGCACCGAGTGGTCGACGAGCACGGTGAAGGCCTCGGGCTGCGTCACGTACACCGTGGAAGTGGAGGTTTCGTTGTAAATATTAGGGCAATTCAGGGCCGTGTCGTTGCACACGAGGATCTGGGCGAGTTGCGAGTTGAAGGCGACAACGAAGTCAAGGAAAACGAAAACACGCACTTGAAAAAGAACGACACTTGAAAAAGAAAAAAAGTGAGTTGAAGGAGGAGTTCAGTGAAAAGCAATGGCACTGACTGGCACAATACCTGCTCGTAGGAAGTAACGCGCGTCGCCACTAAAATCGAGCTGTCCATCACCACCTGCCAACCAGATAGTGAAAAGAAATTCCGCCTGATGAATTTTTAGATTCCTACTAAATTTCTAGGACCTAGTAAAGCACTGTTTTTTTATCGCCTTCATTCTAACCTGAGCCCCAATGTTTTCGTAAAACTGGCATCGGTACTGGTTGCCAGGATATTGCATAGGACCAGACTGTTTGCAATAATTCAACGTGTTGACGTCGTCAAATTCGTTCTTGCATCCGTTGTAAGTAGGGTCGCAGCTGTTTTCTGTCGGCTGCTGTAAGGTGAAGCGCACGGCTCCGGTGACTGCACTTGAGGCAAGGTAAGAGCCCTCGTACCACAGCTGGTAAATCCCGACGTACTGTGGTTGAACAAAATGTACGGCTTGAAAACGGGTTGCATTGAACTCACAAAACTTTGCAAATTTCGACTTTTACAGGATGATGAGCACTTACTAGGTTTTACTCTTAAGGTGTTTCAGGGTAAGACACTATTGTAGTGAATCACGCTTGATCAATGATGCTACGGCGGAAGCGTGGGATGAAGACGACTCACCAACACTATCGCAAAAGTGCAAAAATATTTGAAGAGCCCGAGCCTAGCGTCTTGGATAGTGACGTACCTACAAAAGATGAAGCAGGAGGGTAAGGCATTGTGCTGCCCAAATCAACAGCGCGTTCTGATGTAGAATAACTACGATACCATTGCCCCCCCCACTCCCGAAGTCACGAGGATCCTATAGCGATTGACTAGCCTAGGATAGTACTTGGCGGTCGGATAAGCAAAAAGATAGTCGACGTCGTAGCCGAAGAGCGTGTCAGGAAGGCAGCTGTGGGACGGTGCGGACATGCTTTATAAGACAATTGCAAGGCTACGAAGGCCCACGCCGGCCGCGCCTTCAGTCCTGTCCTAGTTGTTTGTGGCGCCATCCACCATCCATGATACGGCTCTTATCGTGATTGGTGCAAAGGCGCAGAGACCAGAGAGGTCGTGTTATGTTAGCCGAGCAAAAAAGAACGATCTCCGAAGAATGATGACTCAAAAGAAGGAAAGGAAGTTTGTTTGGAAAATATCTTCTTGTTGGATAGAAAATGGCTTCAAGAACATCTGCTTGCTTCCGTGTTTAGTGGCTCTCAATATCTGCATCAAACTATAAGGTCTCGAGATCAAATGCCAAGACTATTTCTGGCTTGCATACTATCGCTAGCGTTTTTGCTGCGTGTTGAGTTTTGCTTTGCGTGGCCTTCTTCATCTGCACGACACATTTCCTTGACACGGTTACAAACGTTCCCTCGGTCAAAAATCAAGTTGGCAGCTTTTAGTGGAACGATTACTCTACAAGACCCCCGCAAACAAATTGAATTTCATTCAATAGACCTCACATATCCTGGTTTAGAGCAGGTGCAATGCTAGCTTAAGCCTACCGTATTTGACTGTGTAATGTTTTTTTAAATCAATTCCACCCAGTTGTTTGAGCGCGCTATTGATTTTTCTCATCAGATACACGCCTCGCCAGACATCTATCTCGTGCAAAATTTATTATCACCCTCAGAATGTGCTGCGCTGATTGACTGTGCGCTGAACGCATCAGTAGAGGGCACTGGTAACAGCATCTCTAGTAGTGAAGCTATTGCGACTTCCCCACAAACTTCACCGTCTCCAAGCGCCGTCGACGCGGCCTCGAGCCTCAACAAGCTTAGAACATCATCTGCACCACGAGCGCAGCTCAATGCTGCAAAACTTGCGTGGCTGCTGCCATTAGTAGCAATGGCCTCTGTCCCCAGAGCACTCTCATTTGTGGTTCAGAATCCCATGGCCACTCCATACGAAGTAGTTGGGTCAGCTTGTGTACCTGCGTGGGTCTGTGCGGGCTTCATAGCCGCTGCACTGGCGGCCTTGGCACCTCAGCTGGCGGAAGTCATGGTTTCTGGCAGCTCACGCACGTCCGAATCAGCTTCCCTGGCCGGAGCCCAGCAGACGAGCCCAGCTTATGCAGCGCTTGTGTCACGCGTGCAAGATTTGCTTAACGGCGCCGATGCACAAACATTTGAAGCTCCTGTCGCAACTCGGTGAGTCTAGAGTCGAGAAGGACTCGAAGAATAAAATGTTTCTGCTGTTCTTCTGTAAATTATTTTGAAGAGGTGAAGCACAGAGCGTGGGCTTCGTGCAGGAAAGCTAGGCTAGGTAGCTGCTGTCGTTTATTCTCACATTTGAGTGCAAATCGTCGATTTTGGGCCCAAGAGTATCAAACGCTTTTCAACTCATAGCACCCTTCTCCTTTCTTCCGGCTGGCTGGTGTACCTGTAATCTCTTGTCCTCATGCCGTCTTTGTTTTGGTGGCCAGGTACCTCCAAGGGCAGCGGTTCTTAGCTCACAACGACGCGTCGGCGAACCCAGAGCAGGACTGGGGCCACCTCGGGGGCCAACGAGTGGTACGACAACAATGCGCTAACGTAGAATGCAATTAATAGACTAGTATTGTACGCTTCGTACATTTACTGCCTGTTATTCTCAAATAAGAATCTCCCTGATTTCCACTTCATCTCTTCTATGGCAATTTTAATACGTGGCAGGTTACAGTCATCACGTACTTAAACGACGTGCCTAAAGGAGGGCGCACCGTCTTTCCCAACCTTTACGCTCCAGACTCTTTACACTCGACTTCCAAACGGCAATCACCAAAACAACGCCAGCCATTAGCTATCACACCGCAATGCGGCAGCGCCTTGGTATTCTTTCCAGCAGCAGTTACCAATAGCAAAGCGGACGACTCCACAGTGCACTACGCCGAGGAAGCAGTGGACGAAAAGTGGGTTTGTCAAGTGTGGAAGCGCCAGCGCTTCGTGCCTGCTCCTCTCGGCCTGGCTGAACCATATTCTTCCTAGCAGGCTTTCGAATTCCGCATTGAATTGATTGGTCGAATGTCTATGACATTGTTCGTAGTGGATTGTATTGTAGGTATCATTTTTCTGCCTCTCGCCTTTAATTCGAAATGCTGATGTCTATTGGCTAATTGTAATGGCTATTCAGGAACCAACGGATTTGTTAAAGAGCTCCAGTGAATTCCCAAAGACGCTACGAATGATACTTCTACCGTACCATGTTTAGATATAAATAATGAATTATATATCGGATATCGGTTTATTGCCGTGCCAATACGCCCCCAGAGGCCGAAGATGAAGTCTCCCCTGCATTTGCGGAAATAGATTAAAACTGGATTAAAAGCAGGGTAAAAAAATCGCTTGGTAATCTAATTGGCGCCGTGAATAGCAAGGCTAGCTCAACTCAAGCCCAAGAGCCGCCACTGTCACCACCAAAGAGCTCGCTCGCTTCTGCTGCTGCGAGATCCGTAGCCCATGCATGCACACTTCGAACCAAGTCCGATTTATCGAGAGCTCCTTTAGTGCTTGAGCCGCCAAACAATCCTTTCCTTGACAGAAACCTCCGGAGCTCACTGATGCGGAGGCCATCACAACATTTGGCGCTGCAGTGCCGCGCACAAAGCTGAAAGAAGCAGTAGGAACACACCCGCCTCAAATGCCCGCCACGGTCTTTGCCATCATGCAGTCTATGTCTTGAAGAAAGGCATTGACCACAGAACACGTTCTGGCAGCAAGCACATGGCGTGCGCCACCGCGTCCAGGGCGAAAAAGCTTTGCCACAGTCAACGCATGCCAGGAGTTCGTCGAGGTGACGCGCTTGTGCATCCTCACTGTTACCTTCGCGCCAGCTCGTTAGCACAAGCGCTACCCAAGCAAAAGAGGCCGCCAGGAAGCTCCAGGCTATGCGTAATCCATTCAATAAATCATTTAGCAGCTTGGCCAGGAAGATTTGTATCGAGCCAACGAAATTCTTTCTGGTGAAGGCAGTTCTACTCTTTGAATCATCACTCTCACAACTGACTCTAGCACCACCATATTTCTTCTTATTGTCGCTATCCATAGGGTCTGCTGCGTACTGCTTATAAAAATTCGCTGCACATCGTCCTGATCGCTGAACTTCTTCATCTGCTCCACGCCGACGCATGTTTGTACTCGCCTTCAGATCAGAATTATAGTGCACGCTTCGATGCGATTGCAGTGTTTGCTGCCTCTAGCCTGGCTTGGAGATTAAGGCGGAGAGCTCGACGCCTTCGAACTTCGAACTGCATTTAATTTCAAGGTCGATATATCTTCAAATACCCTTTGTTACAAGCCTGCAGTGCATCTGCCGAATGATGAGGTGAAGGGCAGAAGAGATCACGATATGAGAGAAGTAGTGAAGTAGTTGTCTGTCTCGTCTATTCGTCTACTCGTCTACACGAAGATCGGAGATCGAGATTCGAGGTTGATAAGATTTTGTCGTCGTCATCATCATCTCGTTATTTTTTCTGTACAGTGGTGTAGCTACTCTCTTATTCAATTCATGCTGTACTGTTGTAATAAGTAGCTCTCTGAGCAACTCTGAGTCTCTTGACTTACCCACGCAATGAGTCCATCATAACTTTCCACAAGCTTGCACCGCGCGACTAACAGGACAATTCATAAGCGAGTCCTCGGAGTAATCGCTTGTTGGAATATATCAGCTTACTAGAGCTTTGTACGAGTCTACGCTTTTATCATCTTTTGTCTAGAAACGAGCCGCTTCGCAGCGCATTTATGAGGATGCAGATCGTGAAAGCATCTTGCTTGGTTTCGTTCGTGCCCTTCACTATCGCCTTAATTTCACCGCAGCTCTTTTCCTCGAGTAGCGCGCCCATTTTACTGCTGAACGCAAACAGTAGGGACGAGGATGTTCCCGAGCAGATCTCAATTCCGGGCCTCATGCGACCTGTCCCTGGAGTGGACTACACGCCAAGGCCAATAGCTAGCGACATGACCCAATACGCAGTCGATCAACTCACAATGAACCGGGTAGTCTAATCAATACTTGAGCTGATATAATCTCTTTATCTTCATCTGATAGCGGCATGAACTGGCACCACCGCGGGTGCATTCATCCTAAAATGTTAGCACGCTCTTCGTTGTTGTACGTAGGTGAGGGATTGTGCAGTCACGAATAAGGAAGAGCTCCTGAAGATTATGCGGGGGCCTGCGATGTTCACTCGAAGCGGAAGGTAAAAATATTTTGTGTTTTGAACGCGGAAGTTGTAGCGTCTTTCCCTTCTCTCTGAGAAACTAGCGTATATTTATTTCCTGCTTCGCGCCTCGTAATTGTTTCTGGAGCAGCGACCAGATGGACGCGATTGTCGAGCAGTTGGTAGCGTCCGCGCCGCTGAGCCGGCCACTTCAGAGCGCGCTGATTGACGGAAGCTGGGTGAAGCAAGGGGTGTGGAGCAGCATCACACATGTAGTGTCGATCAAGGAGTGGGCAGACGGCGAAGAAGGCCCCACAGTGGCAACTTTCCGCTATTTGCTCAAAGGGCTCGTTGCGGTAAGATGAAGTGCAAGAAAGAATAAGTCTAACAGAGAAACTAGAGGAAATTTTTGCTAGATAGACAGGACAATTAAATATTGAGAATGTATGCTGCGAACTAGTTTGATTCAGACTTCTGCAGGTATCTGTTATGTTCCTTTTAATTTGATTACCGGTATGTATTGCTTATTGATGTTCTGCACCTGAACCCCTTTGCTTAAATGGGCGCGTACACATGCAGGTGAATAGGTGCTTGGACGTGCTTCCAGGGCCCGATGCTTACACCTACATGTACGCATCTCGCGGCGCTCGCGTGAGCCTTTTCAACGGACTCATCAACTTCAAGTTGCCACCTCTTACTCGAAGATTCAAGAGCAGCAGCAGCAGCTTAGATGGTGACGACGCAAGCAGCAGCAGCAGCATGGCTGCTGCAGCTGCTGGCACTTCTTCTTCCTCTTTCCTATCTGCGAGCCCTACTCTGGCCCGAATCTTGTACCTCGACAGCGACGTGAAGATCGTGGTGGAAGGCCGAGGAGCAGTAGTCGACCCCGTTAGCGGCGAATTAGAAAGCGATTCGAGGCCAGACGTGTACATCAAACCAGCGGAATTCAAAGAACAGGTGAGTAAATTAATGCGCATTATCCATAATGTTGTTGTAAACGCTTCTTCTCGCGGCCGTATTCAGTTCCTATTCCTAAGTTTTCTAATTTGAAGTGGGCAGGGCTCACTCTACTTTTGCATGCATGGCTTCTTTTTTTTCTGCAACAGATGGAGCAGCGGCTTCGAAAGCGCATCGAAGGTCGAGGCGCTCTAGTCGAAGGGCTCTCCGCGCTCGCGTCTCCAGTGGCCACGGCAAGTCGAGCTGCGAGCTTCCTAGGGCGCTCCAGGTCACCGCTGCGAGTCCGCGATCGACTGGTGGCGCTGGTGAGTGACGACACCTCTAGCAGCGGTGCCAGCAGCAGCGACAGCAGCAGCCTCTTGAGCTGGTCTCAGCGAACCAGCGCGGATGCCGCAAGTCGCCGCAGAAGCACTGGGGTGAATGCTAGTAGCGGCGGTGCTGGCCGAGGTGGTGGTGGTGGAAGTGGTGGTGGTTTAGGCCTTGTGGGTGAACTCAACTGGCTAGCCCCTTCGTCCGAAGAGTCCTGGGCAACGGAATCAGACTTACTGGAACGGCTGAGAAACGAAGCCGCGTCATCCGGCACCGAAAGCAACTTCAAGGTGGAAGATTTGATGAGTGGGAAACTGAAGAAACGGTACGACGTGCCGTCACGCGCCAAGAACAAAAATGCTGATGACGATGCCAGCAATGACTTAGGAAACTTAGTACAGCTTACCAGCTACGAGCTGCGCGCTATGGACACCTATGAGCTCAAAGTCGAGTGTGCCAAGCGTGGATTATCCACCAGTGGCTTGAAGCAAGACCTCGTTGCGAGGCTCCTGAAATCGCTTTTGTAAATGCCCGTTATATACCTGATTGGTTTTGTGTGTTGTGGCTGGGCGTATATCAAGGCCAATGGGACTTCTAAATTTTAACCACTTCGCGTTTTGGCGTATGTTCTTCTCGTGACTGGCCGTTCCGATATAATCAAAAAGAAAGACAGACCGCCAGAGTCATTCTGCACTTGCTTTGTTTGCGCAACGCACGCGCATTCCCACTTCTGCCCGCAGCACTGGCTTCTGTGCCATTTGGGTTTGTATTAGCTCGAGTTCGAGTTCCAGCTTCCTAGTTCCCAGTTGCCTTTGGCTTGCCTCAGTAATATATGAAGTGAGGGGACTTTAGATATTAAGTCGTTCGATGGGGGATATGCGATTGCGGTTTGCCTCTATGGTTATAATTATCCACGTGGTTTTCGAAATAGGAAACGAATTACGCATATCGTTTAGTATTCTGACTTAAAAGCCCGAGTACATAGCAGAAGCCGAAATGCCTCACTTCCCTTTCAGTTATCCCTTTTTTTTGCTACCTCTCCGCACATCCATCTCTGCGATCGCATGAGAATCCCATTTGCCTTGGCCTCTTCAGATGATACTTTTTCCGATTTATGAAATTATCCCGCGTCTCCGTCTTCCGTAAAGGAAACCGCCAACACCGCAGGGTCTTTCTGCGCGGCGTCTTCCCATACATGTGCCAGCAATTCTGCCGCTTCCGAGTTCACTGCAGCCACCGCTGCAATCTGCCGTGGGTCACCACTCGTCAGAGCCGACAGCACTTTGGCCTCCAAGTGAGCTGTGGAGTTGGTCGACGATGAGGCGAAGGCGTCTGGATGAGCCGCTGCCCAGGCTAGGCCCGCGTCAAGATCCATTCCAGAAGGCACAATGCCGGCTTCAATCAACGAGGATTTGGCTTCGTTGTAAGCTTGAGCGCTGACCGAGTGCCGAGGACTCGGCGCAGCGCTGAATGAAATCACCGAGGAAAGAGAAACAAAAGGGGGCAGAGACACAAGCGGTAGAAGAACAGGTGAGAGGTGTGAAAACGTGATTTAGAAAGTAGAAGCAGTTTGATCGCAGCAACCTTCCACATGTTGTCACCTGTTGGGTTTGGAGGGGCGGTTTCGGCGCGTAGGAGTGGCGCGGCGGCTGCTGCTGGCCGAGGACGGCAAACTCACGGAAGAAGAAGAAGCTCCCTCGCCGTCCACGTCCTCTTCGAATCGCGCCGAAGACCGTGGCGTCCCGCTGGTACTCGTCCCGCCGCCGGTCCCGAAGGCATTCCCGCCGGCTCCACTTCCTCCTCGGGAGCGCCGCGGGGGCGGTGGCGTGCGCGGCCTCGTCGGTGGGGGGCGGCTGCGGTTGGTGGAGGAAGGGCGGCTGGCGGTCTTGTGGCTGCTGCTGCTCCTGCTGTGACCACCACCGCTGGAGGCAGAGCCTGATGACGCACCACTGCTCACGCTGCCAGCGTCCCCGGAAGATGCAGGAAGAGCCGAAATTCCGAGGCTGCCGCCAGTGGAAACCGCGGGGCCAGGCGGGGGTGGGGCAGGTTTCCCGCTGCGGACCAAATTCCAACGGATCGCGCGGTCGGAGTCGGCGGGGACCAGCACTAGTTTGGCGCCGTTTTCGAGGGGATAGGCGAACGGATCGGGCATTTCCAGCCCCACCTGCATTGTTAGCAAAGTGAGGAAAGAATAAGTGGATGAGCGAAGCGAATTGTGGACGAACAAAAATTAGCAAAAGCAGCCTTCAGTATGCAGTCAAGTATATAGGCAGAGATTGAAAGAAATGTCATGGAAAAGAAGAACAAACTCTCGTGTTTCACTCTATTCGCAGTCCATTCAATGAACGAAGAAGAACCTCAAGGCGCCACACTTACCACGAGCGGATCAGTCAGCGAAGATGAAGTTGCTCGCAGCAGCCCCCCTTCCGTTAAACCCCACGCTTGAGACGGCGCCAGAGGGATCTTCACGTTCGAAAGCACTACCGCCATCCCCTCCTCCACGCAACTGTTATATATGGTGTGTACGCGCAAAATTAAACACAACATAAGGCATAGATACTACTAGAAGCACACAACTCGAAAGATGAACACTCACTCAGGATACAACGCACTTGCACATTGAATAAAATGTATTAATCGTCAACGGTAGGAGAAAGCAAAGGCTGCAGAAATTTGGAAAAGAAGCCTACCTCCCGTTCGGAAATTAAATAAGATTTGAACTATACATGCCTGTAACTTTTGCTGATAAATGAATATACATTAAAAAAGTAGTGGGAATGAAAGCTCTGAATATCCGCTCAACAACAATATGTCAGGCGTTGTTCAGAATCTCGATGGTCGTGAATGGTGAGCAGCCAAAAAAAAATGAAGAGGGCCATGATGGAGAAAAAAAATATTCGACGAAAAAAGTGAGGAAGAACGATAGTGTGCGGAGGCGGACTCGAACCCAGTACATGCCGTTCAAGAGCCTGTCAACACTACCACTCACCCACATCGACTCATGTGGAGAGGTGAAAATATACGCAATTCAACACAATTATTCAAAAATTTAGACCACGATCAATATTTGGCACTTTTTTTTTGTCAACGGGTAACAAATGCACTAAAGGCTGGTTTGAGAGTATTTCGTGTCTGATTGAAACAACAAAGGTACTGTATTGAGCTACGCAACAGGACGCATCATTTATCTCACTA
>Ga0307931_1000647_pt1 | contig 22456 bp, 14 predicted proteins | sample OrgLakmetageno47_FD_201816 | JGI IMG/M metagenome (GOLD analysis project Ga0307931, IMG submission 201816) | Saline water microbial communities from Organic Lake, Antarctica - #47 | ecosystem: Environmental > Aquatic > Non-marine Saline and Alkaline > Saline | place: Antarctica: Organic Lake...
TTTGGCCAATGCCCCTCTCCCTCCTGAATCATTCCGCACTTGCTTTGTTTGCGCAACGCACGCGCATTCCCACTTCTGCCCGCAGCATTGGCTTCTGTGCCATTTGGGTTTGTATTAGTTCGAGTACATGCGGAACTTTCCTTGGAAGCAGAATTTTGCTGAATGGGATTCTTTGCCTAATTATAGCCCGCCGAAAACATTTTTCGCCTTCGGCACTGCAATTCTGTTGTAAAATCTTCGTCTCTGGGTGCGATACAGGGGGGATTTCACCCCCTCCCTGTATAAAATAGCCCCCCTGTAGTGGCGAAATCCCCCCTGTAAAGGCGCCAAAAAGGGTCATGTCTCGGATGCTCATGAAAGTATGTTCATTCGATGGGTCTCGTCGAACTGCGCCTGGCCGTATATCGAAAGCGCTAGAATACGTTAATTCAACCCCCAAATTTTACTGATGAATTTTTTTCCCGATTCCGTTGGTAGTACCTTACGTTGATCTATTGGGTTGAAATTCTCAGAACGGGGGTGGAATGAGATTTCAAGGCCCAGAACGAGGGTGGAATGAGATTTCACGAGGGTGGAATGAGATTTCGAAGGGTGGAATCGAATGTGGAATGAGATTTCATGCTGCCGGTCAAGAAAACACCGAAACGGCGTCATTCTGCCCGTTGTTTGGCTCAATTTGTAGACATTTTCATTTTCAACCTGGCCCTGAAGTAGCATCCCGTGATTGTTTAACTTCGCCCTTATCGCCTTAGCTGTTGCCAACTATCTTTGCAAGCTTTTTGACATTACTCCGTCAACGTCGTTATCATCGCAAGTGATGCTACTAGCTGCTAGCGTGTGCAGAAAGGTGGATCGCGCAGTTTAGCTGTATTGTCTTTCAGGTTGAGTAGTGCATTTGACACAGGTGTTCCATCTCTGTCGTATACCACACCCTTACCATCCTCACCGTTGTTGCCAGCTCCCAGCTCCCCATGCGCGGTTCATACCACGCTAGCATCATCGCTCCGCCAACGTCGTTATCATCACCAAGGAAGAGTGCTAGAGCGCGTACTTACCACTAGCTACTAGTGCGCACTTGATATATGCTATTGTTTGTCTTTCAGATTGAGCTTCGTCTTCTCGTCTCGTCTTGGCTCTACGCCTAACTGCGGTTTCCGGCGCATCACTTGCTCAGCTGTCTTACGCGGCCCACGCCGCTACTCCAGCTGTGCGGCCAAGGTTGTCGTTCCGCACCTTACTGCTTGCTGGCATAGTACACTTTGGCGCACTCAGCAACAGAAGATGAAACCGACCACGCGCTTCGGCCCACAGATCCTACCCAACTTCGAGCGTACGCCCGAGCAGCCCAGCACGCCATGAGGCATGCGGCGCCAAAGAATACCCAAGGAGCCAATCGGACTGGGTGGCACCTGTGGGAGTCTTTTTTGCTTGAGATTGGTGGGCCCAACACGCCCTCGCCCTCACTACGCCAGCCTGATCCAAGTGGTCACCTGCGAGAGCGACTTCTGAAAGCAATGTTCTTGCTCTGGTGTCGCACTAAATGCAAGTCTACTATTCCAGGGCGTGTCGACGTTAAGCCTAGCACGCTCCTTGGGCACTTATATGCAGTTAAGAGGGTCCACGAGGCAAATGGTTTGGAGTTCCTCACCAGAGGCCAGTCGTCGCAAGTAATTAATGCCCTAACCCATGAATACGAGCTTATCCATATCCATGGTCCAGAGGCATTGATGCCTCAAAAAAGAGAAGGTTTCACCCCTAGAATGGTACGAAGGCTTTTACGTTCAGTAGTTGGCTTGGAATTAAGAACGCGGAAGCACCCGACCATCGTGGCCCGCTCCTGGTTGGCGTACATATTAAAGGTGCTATCAGCCTTGCTGGCAATGCTGGCTTTCGGCAATCAGAGATTACTACTATGGAGCATGCTGAGTTCACGGCTATGCAAATGTCTCGCGCCTAACTTTTCTTCGTCATTAAAGGTAATGTAAAACGGACCCCGAGCAGAACGGAGCTTATGAGCATGGTTGAAGGAGACAAAGTCGGTGTGTTAGCGGCTTGTGCGAAAAACGACCGGTGGGCATTTAATTCTATGCCTTTCCCTGTTATCATGGGAATTCATCCGACAGAGCCCGACGACCCTGTCACCAATCTGCGTGACCTTGTCTTGCATTGTCCGAATCCTGCTAATCAACTGCGTCGTACTCCCTTATTTACCATGTCACCCTCGGGTGCTCCACTGGACTACAACTTTCTTACGCAAGTTCTCAAAGCACTCTTGGCCGCCGTGCTTCCGCCTGATCTCGCGGCACAATACACTTGGCATTCCTTCAGGGTTGGTCTAGCTTGTGCACTTCGAGCTGCACAGGCACCTGATTGGGTGCTTTTAGCACTTTTGCGGTGGCGGTCCCCTTCGTCTATTCCTGGATATGGTCGTGTGAGTTTCGAGGCGGCGTCTTCGTGGCTGGATCAAGCTTCAGTGCAGAAATCGACCTCAACTCAGTCCACTCATCTGCCAAATTTGGATTTGGAACTTAATGAAGCGGATCTGCCTAACTTGTTAAGTTCTCAGGCGTATTCCTTTTTGGACCATGCTCGCAGTCAAAATTTGGAGACATTGTCAGATCTCTCGACAATACATGCTTCTTTACCTTCGTATGATGAACCCTAGAACTATCGGGACATTCACACTCAGGTGGACCAGAGGATAGTGTTTAGATCGCTTTCTCACAGAACCCTATTTTGAAGGCTCTTACATTTGATGAACTGGGCACGCAGCTTGACAGTAACCCTATTTGAAGGCTCTTACTTGTCACTTCCATTGACTGGATCTTTTTACGCATTAACCCTATTTGAAGGCTCTTACTTGTTACTTCCATTGACTGGATCTTTTAACGCAGTAACCCTATATTTGAAGGCTCTTACTTGCGGTGACATGTGTACACAGCTTGACAGTAACCCTATTTGAAGGCTCTTACTTGTTACTTCCATTGACTGGATCTTTTTACGCAGTAACCCTATTTGAAGGCTCTTACTTGCGGTGACATGTGTACACAGCTTGACAGTAACCCTATTTGAAGGATCTTACTACTTACTTCCATTGACTGGATCTTTTTACGCAGTAACCCTATTTGAAGGCTCTTACTTGCGGTAAGCTGTGTACACAGCTTGACAGTAACCCTATTTGAAGGCTCTTACTACTTACTTCCATTGATTGGACCTTCTCCGCATACATGCAGTAACCTTATTCGAAGGCTTTTACTTGGAATGAACTACGTACGCAGCTTGACCGTAACCCTATTTGAAGGCTCCTACCTGCATTGGACTTTCGGAATCTCCCATACGGCTGTCTCAATATGGGCTCGCTTGATCACGCTCTAGTGTGGCACGCTTTTCTTCACAATTTGGCATATTGTGGTTGTTTATGCATCGTTATTCGACTGTTTTTGAAAGGCTTTTCCAACTTCGTGGGTTTTGTTTTCAACGAATCATCTTCAGCGGAAATGGGAGTCACCGGTATTCACCGGCTTCTGCGCTTTTGATTATTTCGTTGATTCTATCCCTACCGAGTTGGAAAGTTAAGTAGAATTGTAGATGCGGCGAAGCTTGCTGCCACATCTTGGTTTCTACATCGAGCAAGGAGGTGCAAGATTACAGGGTGGATTTAAATAGTAGCGAGCCAAACCACAAAAGATTATTTAAGGCCGCTCGCTAGTCTTGTTGCCTTCTGTGCTCGGGCTTTCTTTGCTTCCCACCCACCACATTCCCTTGGGAGTCACCGGTATTCACCGGCTTCTGCGCTTTTGATTATTTCGTTAATTCTATCCTACCGAGTTGGAAAGTTAAGTAGCGTCTACCATGGACAAAGCCTTTAACATAATATTCATCTGAAACTAATTCTAATTGTTGTGGTGTTAGCATATAGTAAATTATACATTTAAAATTTAATTTTAAAAGATTCGTAGAATTTATTCTAAAATATTATATAATATGACATCTTTATTACAAAAAATAAATGACTTAAATGTAAGGGTTGATAATGTTTCAACAAGCGGAGGCACTACGGATACAACAGCATTACAAGCTCAGGTATAGATACAAATACAACTGACATTTCAGGAATTCAAACTAACAAACAAAATGCATTAATAGCAGGTGATAATATAACGATTACAAGTGATACGATTAGCTCAAGTGGTGGTGGAAGCATTCCAGAAAACGCTATTTTTACTAGTGTAGATACAGGCACATTAACATCAGGACCAAGTACTTTTACAAACACCCCAATAGAAATAACAGACCAAGCCGTGAAGATAACATCACAATTAATTGTTAAATGTAACACATTTGACACAATCATATTACGCAGAATGTCAGTAAACACGACAATGAATATAAGAGAAACTCTATTAATGTATTACCCACTAACACGAACGCGTCCCGAAATAAAGACAATTTAGTATTAGGAGAAACAGTAGAGTTTTTTTATTCAAGATGCTGATGGTTCATTTTCAACAAGAAATGCTCTTCAAATTTGTTTTGCTTCAAATTCGGTAAAGAATACTATGGGTGATACTTTTGATACTCATACAGAGAGTGCGGATAATGCGTCATTATATATTCCTCTAACTTCAACTTTTAATATAGCAGATATTCAAACCCTCATTCTTTATAACAGAACATTCGCAGATACAGGAAACAGGTCAATAGGACTTCAATTTCAAATATATAATTGAGTAGATGAACCAGCCTTATCAAACCCATCAGTAACAACTAATATGATTACAGAAAACCGAGCAGTTATCGCTTTGATTTTCCAGCCATATCCACTTATTCAAATTTTGTTTCAATTGATAGCACTGATTTTATAACAAGCACCGCTCTTATATCTACAGACCTCACTTTTGGTGAAGGACAAGAACCAGAAATAGCTATAGGTCTTAAAATAGTAGGTGGAAGATTAGAAACAAATCAAGAAATACCAACTAAAAATGTTGTTGTAACAGATACAACACCGACGCTAGATTATATTAACTTCAAATTTGTATGTAGATACATTGATAGCTAATCTTCAAGCACAGATAGATGCGATGACTACTGCATAACTGTATATTTCTTAAAAGTATTTTATATTAGAGACTAGTGTCACGGCGGTAGTATATGTATATACCAACCCATACCCTAATGCTATGCATCTTATAAGAAATACCATAACCCATACCAACCATAATTTCCAATGAAATCCCAGTAAAAGCATATAGGATTATAGGAAGGAAATCATGTAGGATTTTGTAGTGGTGTAGGTAATGGTAGAATGATGCATAGCACTGGTATGGTCCGCCGCGGCAGGGCGCTAGTGCTCCGCCTGTGCTAGGGTCGGATCGAGCTCGGATCGATACATCGGATCGGGATCGGATCATCGGACTCGGACTTCAGTGTCCACTCTTACTCAAGTGACAAGAGGCTGTAGATGTAATCAGCACTTCTTTCACAGTTGCCAGCATACTTCACAGTTGTCAGCAATTCACTCAGGAATTAGTAGCAGCTAAGGATGATGGGTGTTAGGGGAAGCGTAAGCAGAGACAGATAACCCCAGACTTGGGTGTCTGATCCCCCCGTAGGAAAGAAAAATAAAAAGAAAAAATTCATAGCCGCCCTGAGATCTGAACTCACGCACTCCGCTGAGGTATATCTCTGTCTATGAAATCGTTGTACAGGTTTCTTGGATTTGATTCAATTCCAAGCGTCTGACTCAGATAGCTTGCTCTAATGTAGCGACCGTGGGAATCTCCGGCTCTTGAGTTCCCACTTCCTTCCTTGGCGGGGTTCGTGCCTCACCACTTGCACTCAAAGTGGCAATAGCACACTTGGACGTCGAACGCCACGCTGGTGACTTCATGCGAGTGCCCCTCAAGTGTCGCCGCGCAATTGCCGCTCGCCACCTCCCACAACCGCGCCGTCGTGTCCCTCGATCCCGTCGCCAGGAACGCGCCGTCGGGGCTGAACGCCACGCTGGTGACACTTCTCGAGTGCCCCTCTAGGGTCGCCGCGCACTAGCCGATCGCCACCTCCCACAGCCGCGCCGTCTTGTCCCTCGATCCCGTCGCCAGGAACGCGCCGTCGGGGCTGAACGCCACGCTCTTGACTTCATCCGAGTGCCCCTCAAGGGTCGCCGCGCACATGCCGCTCGCCACCTCCCACAGCCGCGCCGTCTTGTCGGATGATCCCGTCGCCAGGAACGCGCCGTCGGGGCTGAACGCCACGCTCTTGACAAAACCCGCGTGCCCCTCTAGGGTCGCCGCGCACTTGCCGCTCACCACCTCCCACAACCGCGCCGTCTCGTCCCACGATCCCGTTGCCAGGAACGCGCCGTCGGGGCTGAACGCCGCGCTCTTGACTTCATCCGAGTGCCCCTCTAGGGTCGCCGCGCACTTGCCGCTCGCCACCTCCCACAGCCGCGCCGTCTTGTCGTTCGATCCCGTCGCCAGGAACGCGCCGTCGGGGCTGAACGCCACGCTGTTGACATAACTCGAGTGCCCCTCAAGGGTCGTCGCGCAATTGCCGCTCGCCACCTCCCACAGCCGCGCCGTATTGTCCCTCGATCCAGTCGCCAGGAACGCGCCGTCGGGGCTGAACGCCACGCTGGTGACATCATCCGAGTGCCCCTCTAGGGTCGCCGCGCACTTGCCGCTCGCCACCTCCCACAGCCGCGCCGTCTTGTCCCCCGATCCCGTCGCCAGGAACGCGCCGTCGGGGCTGAACGCCACGCTCTTGACTTCATCCGAGTGCCCCTCTAGGGTCGCCGCGCACTTGCCGCTCGCCACCTCCCACAGCCGCGCCGTATTGTCCCCCGATCCCGTCGCCAGGAACGCGCCGTCGGGGCTGAACGCCACGCTGTTGACTTCATCCGAGTGCCCCTCAAGGGTCGCCGCGCACTTGCCGCTCGCCACCTCCCACAACCGCGCCGTCTTGTCGGATGATCCCGTCGCCAGGAACGCGCCGTCGGGGCTGAACGCCACGCTGGTGACATAACTTGAGTGCCCCTCTAGGGTCGCCGCGCACTTGCCGCTCGCCACCTCCCACAGCCGCGCCGTCTTGTCGGATGATCCCGTCGCCAGGAACGCGCCGTCGGGGCTGAAAGCCACGCTGGTGACACTTCTCGAGTGCCCCTCTAGGGTCGCCGCGCAATTGCCGATCGCCACCTCCCACAGCCGCGCCGTCTTGTCCTCAGATCCCGTCGCCAGGAACGCGCCGTCGGGGCTGAACGCCACGCTGTTGATTCTTCTCGAGTGCCCCTCTAGGGTCGCCGCGCACTTGCCGATCGCCACCTCCCACAGCCGCGCCGTCTTGTCGGATGATCCCGTCGCCAGGAACGCGCCGTCGGGGCTGAACGCCACGCTGTTGACATAACTCGAGTGCCCCTCAAGGGTCGCCGCGCAATTGCCGCTCGCCACCTCCCACAGCCGCACCGTCTTGTCCCCCGATCCCGTCGCCAGGAACGCGCCGTCGGGGCTGAACGCCACGCTCTTGACTTCATCCGAGTGCCCCTCAAGGGTCACCGCGCACTTGCCGCTCGCCACCTCCCACAGCCGCGCCGTATTGTCCCACGATCCCGTTGCCAGGAACGCGCCGTCGGGGCTGAACGCCACGCTGTTGATTCTTCTCGAGTGCCCCTCTAGGGTCGCCGCGCACTTGCCGCTCGCCACCTCCCACAGCCGCGCCGTCTTGTCCTCCGATCCCGTCGCCAGGAACGCGCCGTCGGGGCTGAACGCCACGCTGTTGACAAAACACGAGTGCCTACGGAACTCGGAGAGGTCGGCAGGCCACGAGTCTTGCGGTGGAACTCGCCCCAGCACTCGAACGGTAGGCAATGGAGGCGGCAATGGCAGCGGCCGTGTTTGATGCCGAATTTCAGACAGCCGTTTCACAGCCTCGCGGTATCTCGGCGTCTCGAGAGGCGTAGTCATTATCGTAGCCCGCTCCATCTCATTCGGCTTCTGCTCGAACTCACCATAACACTTCTTCATCCAACGATACGAATCTTTCGCGTACGAACTCAATAATGACGAAACCTTACTGTCGCCACCTTTTGCTCCTTCCGAATCTTCTTCGATTCCTGCTCCAATTGCTGCCTCTGCAGTGCCTGCCTCGATGGCTTTCAACCGACGATCGTTGCTGCTACCACCATTACAGAAACGACCACCACCGTCTGCAACGAGATCTCCGAGCGCTTTAAGCATTTTCTCGCCATGCCCCGCTTCGAAGACGCTGCGCAGGAAGCTCCACTTCGTCAGCACGCAGTCGAGGATCTCGTGCTTCGCAGTGCCTGCCTCCATGGCGCAAAGGTGCTGAAAGGCGTACTTGAGCGTGTATTCTGAGAGTCTAACGCCGCCGACCGTGGTGCCGCCACCATCGCTAACATCACCACCACCACCATGTGGACTGCGATGCGCAATCACGTCACCTGCGTTTGCCACCTCGGTCTCCACGAGGTGCTTAGCGAGAAGTGTGTGGCCGCGGCTCAGTGGTCGTCTCCAGTTTGCCATCGCTTCAGCAGCTGACGCGCGGTCGTCCTCATCGACTATTTCGAGTGCCCCAGCACCAACATCTGTAGAAACAACGAATTGATGGATCCAGTCGCTCAAGGACTTGTGCAGTATGTACACGCGGTGCTCCGAGGTGTAAAATAGAGAACCAAAACCCGGAAGTGACTCCAAGTACGCGTCGAGGCCCATCTTCTGGAGAAATGCGAGCGGCAGCGGCTCTTGCGCCGCCATCAGCACGACTAACAGGTCTGCGACGCCCAGGCCTTCTGCGGTCCATGGCAAGGAGGGCGAACTCAATTCGAAGAGGTGCGCGTAGAGCTCATACAGGTCCTCGAGAGTCGGTTCGTCCAACGGTTCGGCCACCACGCCATCCAGCGCATTCTCCGCGAGCACCGTGTGGTACACGAGGTTCCCGCGCCGGGAACGCCCTCCTTGCTGTTGCTGGTTCTGATTATATTTTCCGCCTGCCGCTCCTCCTCCTCCTCCATAATCCTCAACGAGGTCCGACGGATCCACCATGAGGCAAGAGAAACATCGCTCCAGCACGCCGAGCACATTTCCCAACACCGCGTCTGGCCGTGTCGTGACGATGAAGCGAAAGTTCGGCGGCAGCTCGGCGAGGTAATTCACCAGCACTTGAAGAGCCTTGTTGCCAACCGGTACGATACCAACTTCTGTTGCATCGAAATCGGCGCGCTGCTGCTCTGGCGGGTCGCCTTCGTCGAGGGCATCAATCAGCACGACCACTTGCCCGAGGCCGGAGCAGCCCTTAACAAGGCACTCCCGCAGTAGCGCCCACGCGGCTTCCAAGTCTCGGAGCGTGTCGACTCGGCGCACATCGAGGCCGAACACCAAGTCCCGCACGGCCTCGACGCGCTGCGCAATCTGAAAGACGAGGCTCTTCAACATGGCGATCGGCTCGAGGCGTCGCTGGTCGCTGAATTTGATGAGGTGCGTCGCAGAGACGGGTCCTACCCACGAGCCTGGCGTAGCGGCACCTTGCTCTGGTCGCCCCAGAACATTCCGAATGAGCGCTGCGGAGATGGCCGACTTTCCTTTGCCGGCGCCGTCGGCAATGACGAGGCACCGAGGAGAAGAGGAAGCAATATTGGTGCCGCCGCCGCCAGAAGTATCGCTTTGACTATTACTGCACCCGAGCCACTGCTTGACGGGCGCAAAGTTCCACTGCGTGTCCGCCGAGCGCCGCGCGAGCTGGTCGAGGTCTTCCTTGTACGAGAGCGGATTCAGCAGCAGCATGAGCTTCAGGGCCGTGTTGAAGTTTTCCAGAGACCCGTGGTTCTCAATGATGTTTCCATGAATCATATTTCGGTCTGCCTGATCGAAGCACTCGGCGTTCGCAATGTCAATGCCCTTTACGATGGATGCCCGCTCTTCGCTCGTCATGCCGACCATCATGAGTCCATCCCGCCCGTGGTGAAGCACGGTCTTTTCCCACTCGTGCAGGCACCAGCCGCGGGACGCTGGGTTGCACAGCTTCATGTCCACCACGACAATCGTCCCGCCGTGACACTGCTTGATGGTGGCCTCGAAGGACGCCACGTCGGCCTGGTTCGCGGCCGGCATGGTGTCCTGGTGCTGATTCACCGCGAAGCAATCGATCGATACGCGCGTGTGGTCCGGTGCGTTTCGCAGGTGCTGCTTTACAGCACGTACGAGCTGGGCGAAGCGGCCTTTCCACGCGTGCGACACGAAGTACGCAGGCAGGCCAATCTCCGCCAAGTCCACCAACGCCGCACAGTCCGCAAAGCGATCCGTGCCTGTCACTTCGGCGAGCTTCACCCACTGATGCACGACATCGCCCGTCGTGAGCTCCTCGTAGTCGGTGATTGGCTTGTCGGGGATCGGTTGGAATTTTTCGTCCACATGCCTGAAGCGACCCATCGCCACTTCGTGCTTGACCTTGGCCTCGATGCGAAGGAGCTCCCGCAAAGAAATGCCTTTTGCCGTTGCTCCCGAAAATTGACGCTGCCATTCCAGCTCGAGGTCCCTCTCGATTTTCTGCGCTTTCTGGAGCACTGTCGCTCCTACGACTTTTTCCAGCTTGGCGGCTTTAATCGCAAGTCGAAGAGACCCCAGGTTGCGTTCCTTCATGACTCCTTGGAGGGCTTCGGTCGCTAGCGCAGAAATCATGGACTTGGCTTTCAGAAGCACCGCTTCCTCGACAACGGCATCCTTTTCCGCAATCTTCACTGTAACTTGGAGCTGCTTCAAGTCGCGCTGATCCATGGCTTGCTGCAGAGCCTCGGTCGTCAGCACTAATAGGAGCGTCTTCGCGTCCGCCAGGAGATATGCTTCTTTTTGGGCTGCTGCTCCTCTTGCTGTTGCTGCTGTCGCCGCCGCCGATGCTTCGAGTTCTTCGGAGACCTTGAGGGCCAGACGCAGCTGCTGAAGATCTCGTTCCTCCATCGCTCGTCGTAGCGCCTCGGCCACCTCGACTGCCAAGGTCGCCTTGGCTTCATCGATGGCCTCCTTTCCTGCCCACTTTTGTTTTTCGGCCTTGGCAACTACGGATCGGATTTTCAAGAAATGGTGCTTCTCCTTCGCGCTCTGAAGGTCAGCCCTTAGCTTCTCTGTCGCCAAAGCTTCTAAAGTCGTCTCTGCTTCGGCGATTGCGGCAGTACTGACAACAGGCTGCTGCTTCTCGGCCTCGGTGATAGCGGCTTTAAGAAGGGCGGGCATTATCTTATCCATTGCGCTATCCACGGCGGCCTTGAGCTCCTGTGTGGCTGGAAAATAATTTTCGGATTCAGCGATGAAGCTCTGAGCCACAAGCTGCTCTTTCTTCGCCTTGACAATGGCCCAACGAAGCAGAATGGCAGCGCTTTTCTTCTCTATTGCGCTCTCCCTGGCTGCTGTCAGCTCGTCTTTCGCCCACCACTGGATCTGTGCCCTGGCTTCAGCGATGCTCGAGGCGTCCACTAGCTGCTCCTTCTCGGCCTTGGCGATGGCGGATTGAAGAATAGCGGGATTCTTCTTCTCCTTCGCGCTCTCGATGGCCGCCGTCAGCTCGTCTTTCGCCACCACTGGTATTTGTGCCTTGGCTTCAGCAATAATCGAGGCGTCCACTAGCTGCTCCTTCTCGGCCTTGGCGATGGCGGATTGAAGAATAGCGGGATTCTTCTTCTCCTTCGCGCTCTCCCTGGCTGCTGTCAGCCCGTCTTTCGTCACCACTTTTATAAATGACGAAAAAAAAAACGACGCTTCTTTCTCAGGTGTTTTAAATGAAAAAGATGGAGCCTCGGTTGCCTTGACTGGAGCACCGAACATACCAGGTTTGGCATCTGCAGCAGCCGGAGCGCCTAGAAAAGGAAGTGATATCAAATAAGCGTTCAATTCATACACGCGTTTTATCAGCCCTCTGGCTCAACTCGTTGGCGTACCCGCGGTGAGCGCGGTGGTGCTCGTTGAGCCTCCCGTCGGAGGAGCACTAAAATTGAACGAAAATGGCGCCGCCGCCGCAGCAGCGGGAGCCGTGTCTTTAGCCTTGCTGATATCGGCCACCTTTTCGGTAGGGTGTACGCGCTAGTTTTAGAAAAAAAGACAAGAAAAGAAAAAAGAAAAATGAAAAAAAAAACGCTTTGTTCGGTTCGACGAGAGGCGAGGGGAGAGGTCAGTGGGCGAGCGAGGGCTTTGTGCACTTGAACGCCCGCAAGGCAGGGGATATAGCACGTAGAGCCAGCAGCAGAGGCCCGGGAAAACAGAAAGGAGGCGATACCTCTTCGTCGGCGAGAAGAGGATCCTTCTTCTTATCCGTGGCCATATTTTTAGCGAAAGGAAGCAAGTAGTCGGATCGGTGCTGCGCTTGTAGTAGAACCGTCACTAACACTAATAGTAGGCAAGTTTGGGTATTTGGGGTAAAATGCACGCTTATGTTGGAAGCCCGCACCCGTCTCGAGAGTCGAGACTGGAGCGCGTGTTCCCCCCTCCCGTAGGGTAAATAAAGGGAAAAAATTCAATGGCGAGTTGGCAAGGCACCGAGTTTGCTTCCAAACGATGAGAACAAAGTTTGTGTGCCTCAGCCAAGTTCCTTTCTGTTGAGTCCCGATCTATCTCGGCGAATCTCTTTCATCTTTGATCCGTTGGCATTGGGAATGCTAGAAGTTGACTCCCGGCCACTCGTCCCTCCACGGCGCCAAGTAAGCCCACTTGGCTCGTCGTGTGCACAGCTGCCAGGCGTGGACGCCGTCTCGCAATCAGCTGTGCTTGGAAGGCGCTCCGCACCTAACTACTTGCTAGCATTGTGCGCTTTGGCGCACTCAGTAACACAAGTAGTCGGATCGGTGCTGCGCTTCGATTGTAGTAGAACCGTCACTAACACTAATAGTAGGCAAGTTTGGGTATTTGGGCGGTGCCCCCGAAATACCTATAAACATCAATCAAAAAGTCGAGCTCGGCTTTGAGCATAATCGACCATGTGAAGTCAATGTTGACTTAACATGGTCGATGTAAGTCAACATTGACTTACATAAAATTTATTAAGTCAGTACTGAGTTATCATTTTCATAATAACTCAGGGCAGAGTTGTACTAATCATACAAACCTCAATGCAGACTTTGAGTAACCGTGATAACTCAACATTGACTTACATCAATTATAGTAAGTCAATGCAGAGTTATACTACGTACACAAACCTCAATGCAGACTTTGAGTAACCGTAATAACTCAACGTTGACTTACATCAAACATAGTAAGTCAATACAGAGTTATACTACGTACACAAACCTCAATGCAGACTTTGAGTAATCGTAATAACTCAACGTTGACTTACATCAAACGTAGTAACTCAATGCAGAGTTTGATCAATTGTAATAACTCAACACAGACTTCAAGTCAATTGCATAATTTTAAAACAGATTCTGACGAGCCCCAGCAGCGCAGCCCTGAGTTCAATCAATCGCTTCCTTACCTCGCGAGGCTCAGCATCTCAACGCCCACGGCGCTGGCGATAAAACCATCGGGCGGGCTAAGACACTTGCGTGATTGAGTGCCGGTCTCCAATCCAGACTTAGGGGCATCGGCCAACTCCCAAGCGGCGAATACGCCGTCGTCGCCTTCTTCTACGTGGGCATTCTCTGGCACGTCCTTGGAAATAGCAAGCCAGCCGTGATTGCTCTCGATTCCAAATATTTCGTTGAAAGCAATGTCGCGCTGCTTCACTTCCACATAGCCCAAATAGCTGTCTGAATCACCTTTGCCAGCCGGCTGAAGAATACTAGGCGCGTAATCCCGGCGAAGTCGCTGTACAATTGCCATTCTTTTGATAATAGCAGTCGTAGGAGGTAAGGGTTGGGCCAAAATGGTCGTCATCACCAGCCCATTTGTATCACGTTCTTCGTACTTTAAAGTCCCGGGATTGATATACCAACCGGAAGGCAAAGTGCGGGCAGCCAAGTCTTGTTGACTTTCCTAGGCCAATTCGGAGTTGCCTTTCTAGCGGGTTTGGTGCCTGTAGCAGCGAGGTCGAGAGCACGGCACTAATAAATGTCTGATACCAAAGGCTTCCCTTCTGGAAAATCTGGGTGAGCAACGTAAGCGTAGTCGGCATGATCAAGCAATACAGATACAGTCGAAGCCAAGGCCACTCCGATTTCCTGCAGGAAAACAAACAGGAAAGCCATGGCCTTTTCGCCAATCAGGACGCGCAAGGAAATACAAGAATATCAGGAGTTTCCTGGGCATCCACCTGTTCTCCAGTGATTTCCTCTTCTAGAATTGCTCCTAGAATAGAGGTCTTTCGAAGAGAATTCCCCACTTCGGGATGATAGTGACGTCTTTCGGTAATTATTGACCAATCACAGCCCGGAAACGCCACCAGGAAAGGACCAGGAAAGCAAATCGGGAAAACCATGGACTTTGATCAGGAAATCGGAGTGGCCTTGAGTCGAACCAGGTACAAGCAGAAACCCATTTTTAAAGGTAGTCAATGTTGAGTTATCACGGTTACTCAAAGTCTGCATTGAGGTTTGTGTACGTAGTATAACTCTGCATTGACTTACTACGTTTGATGTAAGTCAACGTTGAGTTATTACGGTTACTCAAAGTCTGCATTGAGGTTTGTGTACGTAGTATAACTTTGCATTGACTTACTATGTTTGATGTAAGTCAACGCTGAGTTATTACGGTTACTCAAAGTCTGCATTGAGGTTTGTGTACGTAGTATAACTCTGCATTGACTTACTATAATTGATGTAAGTCAATGTTGAGTTATCACGGTTACTCAAAGTCTGCATTGAGGTTTGTATGATTAGTACAACTCTGCCCTGAGTTATTATGAAAATGATAACTCAGTACTGACTTAATAAATTTTATGTAAGTCAATGTTGACTTACATCGACCATGTTAAGTCAACATTGACTTCACATGGTCGATTATGCTCAAAGCCGAGCTCGACTTTTTGATTGATGTTTATAGGTATTTCGGGGGTACCGGTATTTGGGGTAAAATGCACGCATGTTGGAAGCCCGCACCCGCCTCGAGAGTCGAGACTGGAGCGCGTGTTCCTCCCATACACACAAGCCCCCCAAACCACACCTGCCGTGTTAGAGGTTATGGTCGCTCAGGTGGACTACTACATCAGAGCAAACCACAGCATAAATGGTAAGGAAAATTACGGATGATTCACAAAACTCTTCATTCTCTAGCAGAACTAACATAACTAGCATCTGGTCCGGTCTCTGTCTGCAAACTCTTCTGCAAATTATCTTACCATCTGTCGTCACACTTTTGAACTATTTTTGAATCATTTAACTGCTTACAATTATCGCGCAAAATAAGTATTCTAATTTTTGCAAATTCTCTTACCATCTGTCGTCACACTTTTGAATTCTTTTGAATTATTTTACTGCATACAATTATCGCGCAAAATAAGTATTCTAATTCTTGAAAATCTTTTACCATCTGTAGTCTCATCAGTTTTTAGTTATGTTTTATTTTTGTCTAGACACTTTCGTTTTCACCAAGATTTTCACTTTCTAACTTTTGGTTCAATAATATGACTGCTTATTTGCTTTCATATTATTTTCCTTTTTGGTTTTCATTTTCAACAACACCTTTCATGGAGGAGGATTGTCACCGTGTCACCGCTGTCACCCGATTTTTAGAAGTTTCTCCATTTCCCTTTCCCGTGGGACACTTTTGAAAATCGGGTGACAGCGGTGACACGGTGACAACCCCCTTCCACTAACCATAGAATAGAACAATACCAAATAATAATAATATAACAATCAATAATAATAACAAACATGTATTTCTAATTAAAAGGGGGGCATGTAAAATAATATATGTTGATGATATATATTATTCTCCAGTTTCAGTAAGACGCTCCGCTCCACGCGCATCATTCACGCTCCGCTCCACAGCACCTACATATCATCTTCTTTTTTCCCATTATATATTCTTCTCGTTTAATTCGTTTTCTTATTCTTGCTATCATAGAATTTTATCTTATTCTTTTTCTCGTACTGATTCACCATCTTTGGAATATCTTCTAATAAATTTTCTCTCGGTTCTAAAGTGTGTTCACGGTATCCTTTCCACTGAACTTCATAATATTCTTTATTGTCTTTGATAACTGGTTTTATCAATTTACTTACGGTGAAGGTTTGAACCTTTTCAATTCTATTCTGTGGGTCACCGACATTTTTTTGCAATTCTTCTTCTTTGAATCTATCCGGTAAACCTTCAAGTTTGTATTCATAGACACTGTATAATTTTTTTGGTTTGTAAACTCGTTCAATTTCATATATTTCGTTGCTCCATACTTGTCGCGTCTTATCACTCGGTTGATATCTTCGTACTAGGTCACCTTTATCAAATACTTCTTTAGATATGTTTTTCTTTTTTATTTGAGTTCTTTATCATGTGCAGAATCCAAGATAACACTATCATCATTCTTAAATGCAGTTTGAATTTCATTCGGTGTGAATCCTGTTATTCTATGGTTTGAATTATTAATATTTTCTACAAGTTTGTCTAGATTTTTAACCCAATCAAACTTTCCATTTATTTCTAAAGATTTTTGAATTAATTCTTTTATGGTCGCATTCGCACGTTCAATCATTCCATTAGATTGCGGTTTTCCTGCTTCTCCAAATATTTGTTTGATTCCATTTTTCTCTAAATAATCCTTGAATGGTTCATTTGTAAATTCGCTTCCGTTGTTACTTCTCACTGCTTTTGTTTTTGATTTATTGTATATCTTCTTGAAACTCTTTAATGCTTCATCCTTTTCTTTATTCTTCATTGCTACACTATAAATAAATCTTGATGACATGTCTACAGCATTAAATAAGTATTTGTATCCTCTTACTTGGAACTTTTCCACATTTACCAAATCTATTGCTAATATTTTATTAGGTGTTGTCATGCTACTCTTAAACGTTTTCGGTTTTCCTTTACTTGGTGCATACAACTGGTTTACTTCTTGCAATTTTAACAAGTCGCTTATCTGTCTTCTGCTTGGTGATTCGTCTCCATATTTAGTTCTTAAAATGTTGAAGAGTTTATCCCTTCCAAAGAAATTTAAGTTTTTGTAGAATTCATTGTTGTGAATTTTCAAATGGTTTATCGTTAACGGTGGACTCATGATATACATTATAACAAGATTTTAATTATGGACTGGATTACTCATTTTAAGTCATTTATCATAAAATTGATTTAAATTTATCTTATGTAGGATATATTAAGAAACTAGAATGACTAACGTCAACAATTATCAATATGTGCAGAAATGGAGGGCAAATAATCCTGAGTTACAAAAGTTAAGGAATAAAACATATCGTATGAAATTTTATTATTATAAACAGATTTTTAAGGAATTTTACAGAATTGACCCAAGTATTTTTCAATAACTCATTATATTATTTATGGAAAAAATTGATATAAATAATATCTTACATACATATATAAGATGCCTGAACCAAAATTCCTGACTGACAACATTCCCCATGAATACATCCTATTGCCTAATGTTAAACATGCATTTGACCCTGAAGGTGTAGGACTTAACTGGTCTTTAGAAGAATGCGAATTTAAGAAAGGGTCAAATCAATATATTTCAATTTGCTATTATGTAAAAGATACCAATTATGCAGTGGTGGATATTGATACCGATGATTATAGTTTAGACCAACTATTTGATGATACTGAGATTGATAGTATGTGGGTTAAGGGCAACACTACTGGTTTCCATGTTTGGGTTGAGTTTCCAAATGGCAAACCTGATGAGTATCGTAAAACTGAACAAAATTGCAGTAATCTATGTACAATGAACTTTTTAGGAGAAAAAGTGTGGGAACGTCTTGGATTTACCGAAGAAGAAGGGTTGGCATGGTCTAGTAACACAATTCGGTATTCTCAAAAATATAATCTTGAAGAAAATTTTAATGAAGATAGGTTTTCTACCGATTGGGATTTGTATGATGGTGATACAAATACCGCAACAGAAGGTACAATCAGGTATTATGCTAACTTATCTAATCCTACGTACTGAATATAAGAAGATGACTGCTAAAGAAAACTATTTCCTTCCATTAGAGATTGCCTGTAAAGGAGCGTTGAACATTGCAGAATGTATTGCACCGAAACTGGAACAAAACCTTAAATGGTCTAATGAAACTTGGTACATGTTTTATAACAAAACTAAGTTGTGGATGAAAACAAAACAACCATCTCATATCATTATTCAAGTTATCCATAAACATATTGAATTCAGCATCAAACTAAAAATAGAAGAAAGGAGTAAATTGGATGCGGAAGACGATGAAGGACAGAAACGACTTAACGAACAAATCAAACAGTACACTAAACTTTACGACCAAGTAGACAAATCAGGATTTTACTCTATGATTTCTAAACATCTAGAAACAATCTTATACGATAGCGAGTTTTATCGCAAACTGGATACTAACCTCTATGAAGTCGCGTTTAAAATCGGTATCTACGATTTGCGTACAAAATCATCATTTAGATATGGTTTAACTATGGAAGATTATTTAACTAATACTATTGACTTTGATTATACAGAACCTACACGCGAAAATATGGATTTTATTAATGATGAAGTACTATTCAAAATTTGTAACGCAAACAAGACGCATTTAGAATATTACTTGAATGTATTGGGACAATCCCTTACAGGAGATGCTGAAATGGAAAAAGCGTTATACTTCATGGTCGGGGTTCGAGGAAACAACGGCAAGACATTAATCTTTGAAGCACTACAAGAAATAATGCCAAATTATGTTGGGGAAATTGACAGAAAAACTTTTGAGAATGGGTATTCCAAAGCACACAAGCATCTCCAAAATCTTCGTGGAAAACGTATCGTGTATGCTGAGGAGATGTCAGGCAAAGAACAAAATATTGAAGTGTTAAAACAGATTGGTGATGGAAAAGTAATTAAAAATAAAATCATGTACGGAACAGATGAAACTATCAACGTGATGTGTAAATTGTTCTTTCTTTCTAATTGCCAAGCAAATCTAAAAATTGATGGTGGTATTGGAAACCGGTACAAACAAATCTGTCACAATTCTTCCTTTCAACCACAGAACAAAACCGATGACTACACAACCTTACAATTTATTCAAAATCGTAATTTAGCAGGTTTGTTGAAAGGAAAATATAAACACGCTCTTGTTCAGTTGTTGATGGATTACGCGCATAATTACACGAAAAAAAATGTGATTGATATTCCTGAAGAGTTTCAAGAAGCAATTAAAAATACATTGGATAGCAATGATGAAGTTAAGTGTTGGTTTGATGAATTTTGCGATGGTGAAGAATTTAAATGCAGTAAGCAAGAATTAGAAGAGCATCTCAATATACCCTTTCGTGAAATTCAAGTAGAAATACAACGAATCACGAATATCAAATATGATAAGGGTTTGCGACATGGTAAGAACAGAGGCGGGTTCAAAGGTTTTATGATTAATCCGGTTTGCAACATTGATGTTGGAAGTCAACTATAGGCATCTTACATACGTGTCACCGTGTCACCACTGTCACCCGATTTTTAGATCTTTCCCCATTTCCCTTTCCCGTGGGACACTTTTGAAATTCGGGTGACAGCGGTGACAGGGTGACAACCCCCGCCTCCCACTAGAATAGATTAATCCCCAACAAATATAATAATAATAATAATAATAATAAGAGCATTTACTTCTTAAAAAGAGAAGAAACCATGCGTGTAAAATAATATATAACATTTAATATATATTATTCAAATACTTAAAGAAACCTAGCATGAAACCTTGTATGTAAAATAGATGACAATCAATATATATATTATTTTCCTACTTAAAGAAATAAGTATGTTGAAAGTTTTGAATAATTATCAGTGATACTAATAATTATTTTCATGTTAATTTTTTTTGTAAACCACGCGCATTAAACGTCAACTTTATTGTACATGTTATAATTCTTCAAAATAGTGTTTAGACAATGTCCTTGGTTGTATTCTAGCATATTGATTTTCTCTGTATTGCCTTCGTGGATTGTTAAACTGCTAACGCATTGCCGCAAGTCGTATGGGTTGTAATCGTTGAATCTGCTTTTAAACATTTTACCAAAAGATGAACTACTAGAATACAATTCACCAATTTGATTTGTCACTAGATGATTATTCAATCCTGTACATAAAATATCAAACAATTTATCATCGGTAATGTCAATCACCTTACGTCCCTTTCTGTCGTTATTGTGATTATTGATAACAATCTTTTTTGTTTGGACATTGATGTAATTCATTTTATCACATCCTTCATCTGTATCTGTAATTTGCATATCAAGTAATTCACTTGGTCGCACAACCCCATAAGTCAAATATATTTTGAGGATGACGTAGAGTTCCACATTTTTATCCCATGTATCAAATGAGAGTTCTTCTTTCATTGTCTTCAACTCATTCTTGAAATAGTTTACAATTTGTTCTGCTTCTACTACCGTTTTTTTATCCATTGGATTTTCTTTTTTCTTATCTTCCTCAATAGATAACGATACCATGTAATGGTCAATCTTAGTTTTCAATTGACTGCATTCAAGATTGAGTAAACTACTATATACTTTAAGCATACCACAAAATTATTTTTAATGGTTGTGAACTTGTTGTATTTGGTTTCAATAAATTCAATAATTTCATTTTCTTTTTTTCAACAGTTCATGTACGTCATATTCTTTAAAGTTATCGTATACTTGCTTTACACTCCTAAAATACGTTTCGGCAGTATTCTTTTTTGGAATGTTTTCATAGATAATCTTCTTAACGTCAACAATCGTTAACATTTGGTTTACTGGTTCTTCAATTACCTCTTCAGCAATAGTTTCTTCTGCAATAGATTCCTCAACAACAACTTCATCGTCGTTCTTGACAATAGTTACTTTGAAGATATTGTCAAGAAACTCGTATTTGATTTCCTTAATACCATCACCATTGACTTCAACCGTTTCAACAGTTTTTTGCGAAAAGTTGAGGTTACTGATTTTTGTCATTTGCATGTTATATATACTACAGATATTATCTTTAAGTAGTTATGGAAATTCATTTCAATTTTTCATAAAAGACGAAAATTGATTTAAAGCCATTACTGAATCTAAAGGGATACTAGATACATTCCATATTCGTGTGTATTTATATCTTTGCCTTTATACACCAAATCCACAAAGTTGGACATTTCATAATTATAAATAGGAATTCTTAAATCTTCGTGCGTTGTGAAGTTAGTTATGTTGTACTTGTTTTTGTAATACATTATTTTATCTTGGTCTTTCATCTTATATAGTAGTTATACATGAAAATTAAATATAGACACATTATATAATGAGGAAAACTGTAAAGGGAGGAGGGTTAAAGGCAAACACTTTAAAGTCCATGATAAAGTCAACTTACGACAGGAGCGAAGTGGAAGGTTGGGACAAGGTCATGGATACACCTGAAGTGACAGCGTTCAAACACCCGAGTGGACAAGTAGTTGTTTCTCTTCGTGGAACTGAAGGCACTGCTAAAGATTGGAGTAATAATGCTGTGTTTGGAATTGGAGGAGAAACTGCTTACAAAATGACCCCTCATTATAAACGAGCAAAAGAAAGCGTTGCACAATTAGAAAAGCAATACAACCCTGAAGACATGACACTGATTGGTCATTCCCAAGGCGGTTTGTTAGCAGAAATTGTTCCCTCTAAAGCACGAGAGCGAATCACATTGAACAAAGCGACTAGACCTCAAGATTTTCTATTTAGAAGGAGAAAAAAATCAGACGATTGACGGTGTCAGTTTGAACCCTTTATAACAACACAGTCCTGATGTTTTAGAAGGAGAGAAAATATACGGTGATGCAAAATACGGTAATGGATTACGTCGTGTAAAAAGAGGTGGCATGATTGTTCGCAGTTTCAATGAAAGACCTGAAAACAAGGGTATTGAAGGACCAAAAGAAATGTTTTAATCACCACAACAAATAATATGATAAATGTGCTGGTGTATACTTATCGGCATCCTTCCATTTCTTATTTCTTGTTCTAAAGTTATCTCTCCTTTTTTTGTCTGTATGTTTCGTAAAATCCTCATGAATGATACTTCCAAAGTGTATCTTTTTACCATCTTCATTGATTACCATGTATTTCTTGTTTTTAGAAGAGGATAAATATAAATCAACCTCATTGCCATAATATTTTTTCAATTGTTTAAAAACCAATTCAGGATTACTGACTTCGCATATTTTTTCCATGTATAAAAGAACAAGATATTTTTTTATATTGTTCTATTATTCATTGTCGCGAAGCGACACCGATACCGTTCAGGTTACAGGGGTCGGTTTGGTGACTCCGTTATAGCTCACACGGGTACACGGGAAAAGTTTTCCAGAATGGGGATGGTTGCTACAGACGTTTTTTTTGCC
>Ga0307931_1000654_pt1 | contig 22410 bp, 19 predicted proteins | sample OrgLakmetageno47_FD_201816 | JGI IMG/M metagenome (GOLD analysis project Ga0307931, IMG submission 201816) | Saline water microbial communities from Organic Lake, Antarctica - #47 | ecosystem: Environmental > Aquatic > Non-marine Saline and Alkaline > Saline | place: Antarctica: Organic Lake...
TGAACCTCTAATTGACTACGGCTGTTTGGCTAGAACTAGCGGTAGAATGTTTGGTGACGCCATAATGCCATTCAACATCTTGACATCTTGACATTTTTCTCGAAGCTGTAGTCTGTCTCCTAATATGTATTATGTTTTCGCGGAAGATTCGCCGTCGGTCGTCGGTTTGTCGGCTTCGTCTTTTCAAGAAACTGCGTATGACAGCTACATGAACCCCGAATCCGGCTTCCGAGCCGGACCAGGGGATTCCTATGATGCCGCCTAAATGGCACCCTTCCCCTGTATAGATACTAACACCAATCCTCCCCTCGGGGGAGGCGCGAAAAAGGCAAGAAGCTCATAATAACTCATCAGTAGCTCCTTGATGGCTTGATGGCACATCATGCGATCATACTCGTACGAGGAATCAGCTCTGGGCTTGACACATTTTCAATGGATTCATGCTGAAATTAGTACGGGCACACTTCCTGTGTGCGGGCACCTCTGATCTAGGATCTTAACATTTTAGTATGTTTACCTCGATTAAAGAAGTTTAGCTGCTAGCCAAGCGAGGTAGGTCTAGCTACCGAAGCTTCCTCGACAGCGCAGAAGAGTTTTCGTAGATCTAGCTACTTCGAGTTAGTTGCTTAGCATAGGAAGGGCTTATGGCTTTTGTTACGTTGCTCCTGGTCTGGACTATCATACCTGCAAGTGCAGCTTTGCCTCGCTTTGCAGTGTGTGTTAGTGGTGGCGCTCGGACGCTGGAACACACCGTCGGGAGATTCGCCTCGCTCTTAGATAGAAACCCAGACACTGACTTCTTCTTTGTATTGGGCCTCGAAGACAATCGGGTATGTTGAATTGTATACATCGTGTAGCCACAACTCTTTTTTGCGCTTCATTTGACTCACTAAATACGCTAACATTCTCAATCGCGCCGTCTCATCTAACGTGCCTCGAGTAGGGCCGTGTCGAAATCAAAGGCGCAACTAAGAAATTTCTCCAGCGACGTGGTACGTTACAGTTTCTCTTTGCTGTTCTCTCTTAGACACTAACCGACGCACGGTATTCACGCATCATCTTGTTATAGACAAATCATCCTAACATTGACGAGTTTCTCTTGCCTGCTTATTTGGCAGAGGTGGTGAATACCACGTTTGTCTCGGACACGTGGAACGTAGCGCAGCGCGTTCTGAAAGTGGCATGCCCCGATCCCGAGCGAGAGCGGATGGGTTCGGTCATAAATCAAGCGTACAAGGTGCTAAGGGTTGCCAAAATTGTGCATTACTGACTTTAGTTTGTGCGCTTGGAAATGTTTCAGCGCCAGAATTAGTGCATCACTGTCTCACCAGCACAAGTCAAATCCGCATTTGCGTATCAATCTTTGAACGTGCGCAGATTTTGCAATGTCAACGATTAATAGAGTATCACACGGCAACCCACCGAGGTGGCACGGAATACGACCTCGTGTTGAGGCTGCGGCCGGATGTGCTGTTGCCACCTGAGCCCTTGGAATTGAGCAAGGCTGCGAGCATAGTGCAACACGTGCGTACATCAGTGCGCTCCTGCACTCTCTCTCTCACGTTCTGGCCGCTTTGTCGAAATTGAGAATGGTCTAACCAGCACAATGCTGCAAGTTGGTCAGCGTGTTTTTCCTATGGTTTAGACGCGAATACAGTAGGTTTAAAAGCCTAATAGCTGTTGCATTTCTACCTCTTCCTCTTCCACCCATTCCAGACCCTGCACAGCAGCACCCTGCCATCAACCTCTTCAGCTGTAGTTGCGTACAACAAGCGGCTCCTGGCGTTAAATGAAGCATCAGCACCAGTAGAGGCGGCAGCCAACACTTCCACTCGGGGTTCGCTCGCTGCTTCCGGTCATATCGGCGAGAAATCCCCCCTTGCGGATGACGCGTCATCCCTGCTCCAGGTTCTCGTCCTGCCCCTACTACGAGTAGTAGCTCCATCATCACACCTGCAAATATTTCAGAGCGCATGTACTAGTACATTTCAATTTCTTCTTCTGTTTGTAATTTGACTGTGTGCTGCAGTCGATCTTACTACTTCGTTGCAATTATTGCTCGCTTCTTTTTAGGTGGAAGCAAATTGGGCAGCCAAGTCTGCAGCAGCACCGCCAAAGACTCAGGCATTGGTGGTGCCTCTATGCTGCGACTGGAATGGTTTAAACGACCAAATTGCGCTGGGCACTCAGGTAAATGCCTCTACGTACATGTGTTGTCTTCCAATTGTGTTGACCCCTCTTGTCGGTGATGTTTTAGATGATGATGACAGTGCGCGCGTCAGTTGACATTTAAATGCCTTTTGTCGCGCATTTGGTCCTGTTTCTCGAGGGTGGGCTTGAATTTCGCTTCTTTTATTTCTTTTCAAAATATATCATAATTGCGTAACTTTCACCTCATGTGTGCTTTGATGAAAGGGCGCCATGCGGGATTACGCGAGCCGTTACTTTACTTGGAAGAAGCAACATCCTGCCATGCTCACGGCAGCAGCAAAGAAGCACGGGTACGCTTCAGTAGCACATACTATAGATAGAATTTTTTACTCCAACGGGTCGAGAGCAAGGAACGAGAGTCCCCCTTATCGACAGGATAAAGAAGCTTTCATCTATCAACCTTGCTTCATTGTTTGCTTGCGTGCATGTGGTTGATGGTTTTTCTGCAGTTGCGAAGGCGACTCCGACCGCCACACATTGCTCGTCGCGCAAGCGCACATGGACACTACATTAGTACTTCGGTTCAGCTTCGACTACGCGCTGTTGCGAGAGAAAAACGTGCCACATTTTCTTGCCAGCCCTGACACGTACCGTGGAGAACCTCGAAAAGTGGTACGGCGGCGGCAGCTCTTTTACATTCGTTCATGTATCGATCGTTGACTTCACTTTTATTTTTATTCATTCGCTTCTACGAATGCAATAGAGCAGCAAAAGTGCAGACTTTCTCTATTGCTTTTCTTTGATCTGGCGCTTAATTTCTCAGTTCGCATTCACGGTGAGTGTTGGGACCTGTTGTAGGTTTTGAAGGAGAGGCAACGGTTCAAGCATTCTCTTTACATCTTGCTTCTCTGTACCTCTCTCTCTCTCTCTTTCTCTTTCTTCCTCATCTCCACTTTAAAACGCCCTTTACACGCATGCAGGTAAGCGCAGGCGCCAATGGCTTCAACCATGTAGTCAACCTCGGCACTTATTGCAGCGATCCGCAACTCGTGCAGGGTGCTCAGGTGCGAACGTTTGATGCGTCAGTGGTTGTGTATTTTGATGAAAGTGCGGAGTGGTCTCTTCACGTTTTATGTGTATGTATTGAAGTCTGCGCTTTTGCATTTACTTCTTTTGTATCGATTTCTGCTTACGTGCCTGTATACTATATGCTCGTTTCATGCTCCCTGTGTCTACACGCTGACAGCTCTTGCGGCGACAGCGTGAAACCAGCGGGCAGTCCACATGGACGCTGGATGACTTGAAATGCACCCTTATAACAAGAGACCACGACGACAGCTCTGGCATGAGCGATTCTGCCAACAGCCGTGGTGTTGGTGCGATTAGAGATGGTGCTGATGTACCGCCAGGATCAGCCAAAGGAAAGTTAAGGAGCGGTAAAAAGAGAAGAGGGTCGCTAAGAAACCAAGTGCATTTATGATGAGATGGAGCAGTGCGCTCTGAACTATGGGGCTAGGTGGCCTTAATGCAGGCCATTTCTAGCAAGAAAATATAGGTGAAGATCCATGTGTACCATGCACTAGCTAGGAATTCTCTGAGGCCCATCTGTGAATCTGTGAACTTGGTGTGTTCATGCAAATCGCTACCCCTATCTGCATTGATATGTAACCCGCATATATCATACTTTGCCCAGTTGATTCCTTAAATCATATATCTCACTTGCCACGATGTCTCAATGATAGCTCCAGCTCAAAGGGATTAAATTCCGAATGTTCTCCACTCCTTGTCCTGGTGGTATAGATACGGTATAGGCATAAGAAAGCTGAACAAGGTTTTGCTCTAAACGAGCTAAAGTAAGTTGGCTACCCTGGCATCTCTTCGTAATTTTAATTCGATATAAATAATCACGAGCCCCACACCGGCTTGAAAGAAAACAAAGGAGATCCATCTGCCTCACGTATGCTTTGCTGTATTGAGCCACTTTTATTTGACTGGCTGTGCGACGAATCACTGCTATTCGTCTGAACGTGCAACATATGCATAGCTGTGGCACTCAGTCTTTTCATGCGTTTCTTCTCGTCCGTACTGTCGTGCGACTGCAAAAACGATACCTTCCCGAACAAAGCAACTGGGTCATGCATGGCGGAAAGAAATGCTGCTTTTGGTGGTGCCGCTGCTTCCACATGAAAAGGATCGATGCTGGCACCTCTTCTTTCGTCGTTGTCTTGGTTGCCAACTTCTCCGACCGTTCCTTTGAATGCTTCACTTTCACCCTTATTTGGCGATATTGCTCCATCTTTGCCCACTTCTTCAACCATTTCGTCAACAGCTGATTTTCGAAGTTGCTTCGGTGGCACAGCAACTGAATCGCTCAAAGTAAGTGCCAGCTCTTCTGACTCGGTTTCATCCATATCGTCACCATCGCGCTCTGTAATACCACCGTCATCGCCAACTTGTGCTTCGCTGACAGTCTTTTTGTTGTGAATTTGCAACTCCATATGACCTGAAATGCTTTGATTGCAGTCATCTGAGCGATCTCTGTTGCCATTGACCCAAACTTTCCTTCCCTTGTCCTCTTCGCCACTGCCACGGCTTGAGCTACTACTTTCTGTGCTCGCTACATTCCCATCTCGGGCCTTGTGGAGAGGTTCAGCGAGCATAGGTTCGAGTTCAGCAAATGTGAAGTCGTCCGAATCGCCGTCACTGAACTTCACACTGAACAATGTTGGCTCACCTGCCACTACTGGTAACAGCACCTCAACTACCTGCCCTTCCACGCGTACGCTCGGAATTGTCTCGCATTGCTGCTTCGAGCCCTCTTTTTCGGAAACACTTCCGAAATGGTTATCTTGCAGGTGCCGAAGAGTATTGCGCCCATTCTTTGCAGCTGTAGGTTTCATCACACGAGCACCTACCGCCACCGATGGCTGTACCGCTGCCGACTGGTGATTCTTCTGTGGTAATACTGGTGGAGAAGGTGGAAGTCGCGCTCGCTTTGACGTACTCGTCTCACCTTCTTCGGCTGCACCATTACTGGCATCGTAATCGTCGTAATCAAAATCAAGGCTGTTGCTGTCGTCTGGAAATTTTTCATGCATGCTGTTTTTATGGTTCCCTTCGTCCGTGTTTTCACAAGCTTGTGGCACAGCTCGAGCAGCTGGCAACGAATGAGAACGAGAAAGAGGAGCTTGGCCTCTGTCAACAGGCTGATTTGCTACCGCAGGAGCTGATGGAGCCCGAGCGAGCGGTAGTGCCGAAGGTCTACTTGAAACAGCAGCAGTAGCAGTAGCACCAGCAGCACCAGCAGCATTTATGCCAACTGCGGTCATGGGTGATGCATGGGCTTGAGCAATGAGTGCTTGAAAGCAGGTTGAATGGTCACGTAATCTTTGAACACGCGCCGCGTACACCGCAGTACCTTCAGGCGTTGGCTCCAGCTTGCGTGCCCGAGCTGCACGCTGCACAGGGTGGTATAGGCCTTCGAGTGGCAGGAACCCGAGCAACTCTTTGTGCTCGAGCAAACACGGCCCCTCAGCCGTCGCAGAGAACGAAGTTGAAGACGAAGATGAAGACGACGACGAAGACGATGACGATGACGATGATGAAGACGCTGAGTTCGCTGCTGTCTCTGCAGTGGTGCTTACCTGATGGCCAGTCAAACTGGCCTGCGGCTTCGGGTAGGCTGCTGCAGCAGCGTGCAAAGCAGCCAGAAACGACGCTTCGCTGGCCTTGCGAAAGGCCCCCACCGCTACAGGCGCCGCTGCTGCGGGAGCCGCTACTGCTGCTACAGTACCGTTTGTAGCATCACGTGCTTGATTCTCCACAGCAACGCCGAATGCGAAAAGGTCACGGCGGGTCGAAGCCCAGTCCGTGAAGACTACAAGCGGCAAGAGGAACCGAAACGCCCCTCCCGAAGGTGGCGTTGAATGCGACAAAGCATCAGTTTTGTCACTGTTTCTACCATGGCTAGGCCCTACCGACGCAGCTCGTTGTGGATACCCAGCCGCAAGTCCTGCACCGATCGCAGGCGTTACTCCGCCACCGCTCAAGCCACTGTTACCGCCGCGTCGCCGCTTCTTCTTGTTTTCGCTCGGGTGGCTGCCAGGCCACCCGCGTCCTTTCGATGTGCCATGGCCTGCCTGTGAACCTAGAGGCAGTGACCACGCACGGGGAAGTTGCGAAGTGCCACCTTTGCCACAATTACTGCCCTTTGCAGCTGCTGCGGCACCCGATGTGGAAGCGCTCGCAGCCTCGGCTCCTGCTGGCGTTGGCGGCGGTGGCTTCGCGCACGTGCCGACATGTGCTGCGAGCGCCAGCGCTGCACCCAAGGCTAAATCGTGCGCGGTCGCCAGTGTTGCAGCTCGAGCCACTGCTGTAGATCCTGGCGGTGCCCTTTTGCCCGAACTGGAACTAGAGCGCCTGTGAAGCTCTCCTGTTGCTGTGCGACTAGAAGATACCGTGGACGTCGCGTGTTTCTCACCGTGAGCTCGCTGTGCTGCTTCCACCGTCACGAGGGCAGCTATACTAACGGCCGTCATGCGCAGCAAGAGAAGCGGGCCCAGGGTGCTTGCGAGCCGTGCTAAATCTTGCATGAAGCAGCGGTGCAGCGTGAGAAACCGATGCGCTGCTAGCTGCCCGTCAGCATTGCTCACTTCGCCACCATCGTCGCCTGAGAGGTCACCGCCGCCGCTAGCATTGCTGCGCGATTTCCTTGGGGATGCAGCCCTAGAACTTGGTGAAGGGATCCTAGCAGCTGCGAAAAGAAGGCCATTCAAATACACGAAACGGCAGAGCAGGTCTTTCGTGGTCGGCCGCATATGGTGCGGAGTTGCCGATGAAGAAGACGAAGCAAGACGTGACGCCGGGGCCTCTGCAGTGGTTGAGTTGGTGCTTGTACCTGCACCTTCCTTGCCTTCTCCTTGTAGCTCTTGCTGCAGCTTTGGTTCACCTACCGCCAAGAGATGGTGACGGTCTGCATTTTTGCGCAGTAAAATTTTAAGGTTGGAGGCAGCTGTCCCGAAAGGCTCCTGCACCAGACCTGGCATCGCCCTCGCGTAATGGTACAAGGCCACGCAGTCGTGGTCGTCGTAGTTTGCCAACACGGCGAGCTGGTTGTGAGGGGCGCCGCAGCCTGGATAGCACGAGAGCGCCTGAGCATAGAAGTTGCGAGCTGCGGCCCAGTCTTTCACTTTGGTATCGGCGTGCAATTCGCGGTACCTGGCGCATAAGGCATGAGAACGCTGGGTTGGTAAAAAGTACTCAGCTGAAAAAAGATGAACGAGTTGTGAATAAAGAAATATACCACATAGTACGCGTATATACCTCGCCAAGTCTCCCAAATTAATATGGCAGCGAGCCAAGGTCGCGAGGCGGCACCGTAGCCGGATTGCGTCAGCTCCATCATCTTGCCCGACTTCGGCCTCAACCTCTGGCACGGCACCAGTTCCCAATGCTGACGCAGGAGCGTCGCCGCTTCCTGCCAAGCTCTTCTTAGCTAAATGTGCGCGATCGGTGCGGTAAAAGGCTTCGAGCCGGCGCACCAGTGCGAGGTAGTACGCCAGTGCCTCTTGCGTGCAAGCGTCGAATTGCGAGTGCACCGCTCGCACTTCAGCACATGCGCCCTTGTTCAGCCTAGTCGCTGGCTCTGCATTTTCAACGTTCGCATGACCAACCTGACCATTGTGAGAATGCTCGCTATCACTTGCTTCGAGTGCTTTGCGTGCGGCTCGGCGAATGGCAGCGCGGTGGTGTTCTACAGGGCCGTAAAAGCAATGCCTCCACAACTAGCGCCATTGAACGTGAACCGATTTGTTCATGCATAGATATAGAAATACACGAAGTTAACACAGCATATAGTCAAGACTTTTAAGCTTATGGTATAGGAGAAGAATATAATGCCTCTAGAGGACCGATGACTACGCAACGGACCAGAGAGTCGACATCTTGGGCAGCCGCCAGAGCTGGAGCATACAGCAGCACTTGTTCATAGCCCTCACGAATGCTGTAAGCAACGCATTGTTTCTTGTCAACGTGAGCTCATTAGAAAATTCTTCGATTGATTTATTCTGAAGTTAGTGCAATCGCTATCATATTTGGTAGGTTTCGTTCACTCGCCTTGCGCGAAGAGCATGTGTGCCCTCGAAATTGCCACCGTGCTCTCGAAGAAGAAGTAGAAGCTGGCTCTGCCGCTGTTGCGTTGAAGCCAACGTGGCTAGCACCGATGCATCAGTGGGTGGTGGCATACTTCCTATTCTAACGATACTCCCAACAACGCCGTAACTTGTGAGCTCGTTAGTCCTGTTATGGGCGTGATGTCCATTGTTTGATCTTGTGAAATCTTACTGCTCTGTAGCCTACACTACTCAACTGTTGTGATCATGATGTGACGACGTGATGACGTGATGACGAGAGACGAAGTGACGAAACAACGATTCCCAGAATCCCAGCTTCGAGCCATAACTGCCCCAAGCAAATTATTATACCATAGAGGAGAGTCTCTTGCGATTGCTAGCCTCAGCCTTGACAATAGCCCATTACATTTGAAGGTGAGACTTTCCTTGATTCGCTGCTGGCTCCATGACAAAGTTTTCCGATGTGCTAGAGAGATTCCAGGAGGTCTAGTAGTAAGATTGCTGGCGTATCATCCCCGCGGGTGTACCACAGAGACCTCGAGCTAAGATAACGTCTTGGAATGCCCTACCTTTTTCATATTACTGGATTTGTGCGTCAGAATGCTTCGTTCGGCCACTCTTGCTCTGTTGCTGACCACGGTCGCAGCCTTCATGTCGCCAGCTCAGCCTGCTCGGTAGGCTCATAGCTCATGATGTTCAGATTCAGATAACTTGTGGCTGTCTGTAGCATAGTAGGAGTGGAAGCATGAGTGTCTGAGCAAAGGATTCCGCGCACCCATTGACTCCCTCGACGAGCGGCGTGTTGAAATTAGTCGTGATTTTTGTCGATAACGACTTCTTACCCCCTGCTTTGCTATACTAGGAGGTCTTCGGCAATACGGGTTCTGAAGGACATGCCTGGAGTGACTGAACCTTTAGGCGTCTTCGATCCATGGGGCTTATCGGGCATTGGCAATGAAGAAGTAAGGACCTTGCATTAAGGCCACTGAAATAATTTGGAGCGGATGAGATAGCAACATTACGTTTCCTTTTCACAACCAATGAATAATCAGGATGCGAGTCTCCTTCTAGCGTTGTATGAAACCTTGCGAGGAAGACAAACATCCCTCTATTACATTTTTTTGGTTTGGAAGTTCTCGCGTGCTGTTATAACCCTTGCTGTGTTTTTCGTTTGGTAATTCTGTTGCCAACCAGACCGTTTTGTGGTACCGTGCAGCGGAGCTCAAGCACTCGCGCGTTGCGATGCTCGCCACTGCAGGCTGGATTGTTAACGCTCTGGGCGTGTCCTTTCCCGGGGAGCTGCCTCAAGCAGGGCTGACCTTCAGCTCTCTGAGCCATAACCCTTTAGAAGCTTGGGCAGCAGTTCCAGAAACACTCAAATATCGATTGCTTGGCGTCATTGGCCTAATTGAAATCCTCACCGAAACTGCAAAGGTAGGAAGCTATCCATGGCCTGTACTACAATTCAGTATTCCATCTTTCACCTAATTGTTAAAACCCAGCCATTGATATTCCGCGTATGCGTGAAGGCTTCTTTTGGTGTCAAGTTCATTTTGAAGAGCCTGGTATAAGTGTGCTCAAGTGAATTTTTGTGCCTCGCCTCTCTTATTGATTTCTTTTCCTCTCTCTTGCTTCCTGATCCATTGCGCGCGCTCTCTCGTGGCTTGTTTGTGCACCCCCTTGGCGCGCTTGCACATGGTGCGCTGCAGCCCCATTACATGAAGGGTGGGCCCATGGGTTTGCAGTTTGACCCCTTGCGCTTGGGCGCCACCAAGGATGCGGTAGCCCTGCGCAAGCGCCAAAACAGAGAGCTCAACAACGGCCGCCTTGCGATGATTGGCATCCTGTCCTTTTATGCAGCTCTGGAAATTCCCGGCTCAGTGCCTGCTCTGTCAAACGTGCACTATTTGTAGATACGCAGTTCGCGCCCAACGGACGCTGCGATGTCACCAATTCCTTTTAGTGTCTGTGGCGTACTTTCTATGTGCTAGCATTTGCTAACCCAAACCCAAGGGATTCTAGGTGTCGATAGAAACACCAAAATGCTCCCTTTGTCTGAAGGAAAAGGATCTGGCTTAGGTATCGCTTGAGCGCTAGAACTAATACAGGCATGCGGTTTATCACCAGCACCCAGTCACCTAGCCCACCAAGACAGGAATAGGAATGGCCAATAAATTTAGATTTAGCAGGTGCACGTTTTATCGCTTACTTAAATATAGTTATAAGTTACTTGTAAGTATCATGGTGCTTTGAACAAACAGACGATATGGAAATTGGTTATGTAAGTGGAGCTCGATGAAGGAAGAACAAAGGGAGTGCTCGTTATTTCTTTCTGTTGTCCGTTCCATTCGTCAGCCACTTTGAGTTAGTTTCTGCCGCCAATCTTTGGAGCGTCTTTGCGCATGGGGGCCTGCTGGTAGTAGTACGAACACGCCAAGCAGAAGGTCAAGCAAGCAAGGCCAACACTGTTCGCATGGTTGTCCCAAATGAGTAAGTTGATGAGCACCGTGCCAATCTTGCAGCAGTTGCCAATCACCGTGAAGCTGGCGGCCGACACCAGCTTGCGGGCCAAGAACGCGAAGTACGACATGCCCACGCCGAGGCCGCACGACAGCGCCAAGGCGGCCATGGCGCCCGGGGTGAACGCCTCCGGGGTTGGGATGTCTTCGCGGCTGTATGCCGTGTGCGCTAAGATGGGCACGCACGCGAGCAAGTTGGTGTAGTACACACGGCCCCAGTTGGACTCCATCTTCACTGAATCCACGGCATGCTTGATGTAAATTTGGTCAAAGCAAAAGACGAAATACCAGACACAGACCCAAAAGTAGCCGTGAACTTGGAATCCATCGTCAGTGACGACGTATAAAACGGCACCTAAGAGGAGGCCAAGAAGGGACAGCCAACTTTTGCGGTTTGGCAGTTCACGCCCGAGGAACACGTAGTCTGCGATCGACACTAGGATTGGCGTGGATGAGCGAAACACGATGAATGTTTCAACATTGGCGTACTGTAGAGTTTTAATGTTCGTGAAAATAGCGCCTAGGAAAGCTGCAGCCACCGGCATAAACGCCAACGCCTTCTTGAACTCAAGTTTGTCAACTATCACCCATCCAAAAGCGCCCGCCAACCATACAGCTGCCGCCGAAGTGAACAGTTGAGCAAATAAGACAAAGGCTGGTGATGGTAATGTATGCACGGCCACTTTGTTGACGACGAGCATCAAAGAAGAGCACACTGTGTAGCCAGCCACGGCGAAGGTCACAAGCCCTTGCTGTGCGTCGGCCTCGGCCACATTTGTTTTAGAAGGCACCGCCTCAGGCTCAGGTTTAGGTAAAGGGTCCTCTAAGTCCTCGGCTTTCGCCTTTGTCATTTCACTCATGATTCAGGAGAACTATGTTCGTGAAAGTGGGCCTTCTCGCCGCAATGAACGACTGACCAAGCTTGTTACTGTAGCGGTTGCAACTGTTGCTACTTCCGATTGATAGGATGAGATAGCCTGCAGCCGCATGCATGAGCAGTCCACCCCCCACCCCGCACCCCGTCCAGTACCCTCCAAGAAGGGGGAATCTGAAATTTCCTTTCGCTCTGTACAGGAAGACAGGAAGTACGTACAGTCGTTAAGTACAGATAGTCGATAGTCTATAGTACAAAGCTACTTTGCACTTTACAGTGAGTTACGTGGTGTTCATGCCAGGAATACCTGAACGCATATTTCGCATGAACAAGGCCGTTCAGAGTAGTACGAATAATACACCTCACTTTTTGTATTCCTATATACTAATAATTGGCTGCACGAGTATTTGAATGTTAATGTGATGCATTCTGCTCGCTTTCTTTCGTCCACAATTTTTAGGATCGCCACCACCACACCCATGGCTACTCGGGTATGAGTGCCTGATTAGTCCCCATTCTATAAACACATGTACTGCTCTGTGTTTCTGCCTATTGGCCCTCTTGTTCTGGTCCCTCGAGGCCTGTGTAAAAAAATCTGGTCCCTCGGTGCTTTGTGCTTTGGAGCCTGCGGAGGTGCTTTCGTGCTGTCTTCCAGGTCCCTACATCGGGTTGATAGCTTTATCTTATACGTGCCCATGGGACTAATAGCTTTGGCTAACAGGTCACCTAGTCACCTAGTGCTTGCTGCTCACTCCGTTCGCCGAGGCATGTGCCAGCACCTGGCAGAGCCTCTTCCTTTATTCATGTTTTTGAGAAACCTCCCTCTGATTGGTTTAGCTCAAATCACTGTGCAGAAAAAGTGCCGGGCTAACGGGCTAATAAGAGACAAGCGTCTGTCACACTCCACGTATTCGTAAACCTACATCCCAAGCTCCCGCCGACTTGTTCGGAGGAAAGGCGCCAGTTGGAGCCTTAATTGGCCTTCTGGAGCGAATTCGCTAGCGCATTTGCAGCTCAAGTGCATTCTTCATGTGCCTCTGTGACTGCTGTGTACTTGTCTTTCTTTGTTTTTGGGAGAGTATTAACTAGACTAGACTAGACTCGAATGATGAGGAGTGAGTCTGTCATCAAAAGAACCTTGGTGAAAGAACAACCGAATCAAGAAAATAGCCTTCGGGAATTTGAAGTAAGCATTGGGGTTGGGGAAGTATTTTAGTAGTGGTGCTTCGTGGTTGTGTCTTACGGCAGTGTGTGCCCTACTCAGCATCCAAGAAATTTCCTGGATGCACTCATCTGAATGCATTATCGATTACTTTATCTGCGACAGTTTCATTGATACTTTCACGGTCTTTAATCGGGTTCAGAGGCGGTGAATAATGTCGTCAGTCCCATGGTTGTATTCAATTCCCGAGGGCGGCCTTTTATCTCATTGACATCATCGATCTCATCTGAATAGCGAAGGAATTCTTACTCGGCAATCAACTTAATTATTAGGACAATTGACTATGCGCGTTTCGAATGTCTGCGGGATACACTTGTTGATAGCCTACGGAATTCAACTGCCAACCTGCTGCGCCAACACGTATCGACAACAGCAAAACTCGGCAGCATCGCAGGCGCAGCACCCACGAGTAAAGATTGCGCAAAGGCAACACTCGGGAGCCAATTTGACACACTCACCAGCAGAAAAGCGTGCTGCATCAAAGCGCAGGAAAAAGACCCGAGTGGCAGTATGCTTTGTGGGCCAGTTTCTTCGTGGAGCTAATGGAGGTAAAGGAGTGCCAGGAACCCGGCACCGCTTTGCTCCAGGCTTTGGATCAGATGCCATCTACGACGCGTTTGTCGCAACATCCACTCAGGCACTGATCTTCTAATAGGTTTTAGGATACTCTGGAAATTGCTACTGTAGCAGCAGCGAAGCCAATGCGAATACCTACTAAGTAGTAGCTTACACAATTGCCTCGTTGCCTCCTTATTACGGCAGTTGTTAGAAGCTTCTGTTGTACTCAGTGGTGTGCATGACATGCGTTTACATTACTATTAAAATTTCCCTTGCTTTTGATTGCAGCACTTCGAAGATCGCCCCAATGGCCCGTATGTTCAAGCGCCCGTGCTTTGTAAGAATTTGAAAAGCCCAAGAGGTCCTTTTAGCCGATGCGAAGTGTCTACTTCACCCTACGGCTCTGGTGCACAATACCTCGATGCTGCTCGCGGTTTGCCATTCAAGACTTCCAATGGTCAGTTATTGCTCAAATAGATATTTATGGTCACGCCAGTGACTTTGTGATAATTCGCTCGGTCGACTTTTGTGCTTTTTACGACAGATTTTAGCTTTTGACGCGTTCGCGAGCATCTCATCACACTTTTCACCCTGGAAGGTTTGCCCTTCTGATATTTTTGTTGCATTCTTCCTCTATCACAATTGATTTTAAAAAGTTAGCAGGATTTCAAGTACTTGGCTGAACTATCTCATCGCTAATCGTCCTGTTCTATTTCCCGCTGTATGATCGAAAATTTTGGTTCAGACAAAGTATGACCACGCTTTTGGTTCCTATCTGGCGCAGCAATTGAATGTATCTACCGCAGCAGCTGCTCTGGAGAAACGGGAGGCAGCTGAGAAAGCAGCAGAGAGAATTAGAAAAAGTTTATTAGAGGCTGAGAATGAGCAACGATCATTCATATCGCAGAAGGCAAGCATAAAGAAGGCGATGTCGAAAAAGACGAGCGATATGAAAGGAAAGCCCGAAGGCCGTAAATAATATTTTGAAAGAAGAACTGCTGGAATGTTATTTTACATTTCACGTGATCCCTATCAAGATTTTAATTGTATATGATGCGATGTACGATGCACCGAGTGAAACCTGAAGCTCGAGCTAGCTCTAGCATTAGCACTAGGAAAATTTTGGCCTCAAAGAAATTTATTTCATAATCGATTTAGCGCAACGAACTAAAAGCCCAGCAGCCGTAACCCGTAAGCCCGCTAACGCTAACACATATGATATCGCATATCGCGGACGGCGAGCTGATCTCTGGTGGATGAAACCTATGATTATAAAGGCATCTTCGTGCACTACGCTGCCTAGTTGAAGGCCTTATTGCTTTTTAGCTTTTAGCAAAGGCCACTTGAAGGACCGAATTGGACACGAATTGGACTACTATTTAGAACAATTCTTGGGGATGAGTCAAGCAGAAAAGAGTCCGAATGAGCCAGCCCTATCTCTTATCTTGAATCTGTAAGGGCCATAGCGCACAAGCTTGCGCGCAGGCGTCTATCAATGAAGTCTGCTTGCAGCCGCTGCTGGTATCGGCGTTGTTGTTGTTGTTGTTGGTGGTGCTGTTGGTGGTGGTGGTGATACATTCGTTGTCGGAGTGTGGGCCGAGCGGTGATGCGGGCGGAGAATCCACAGGCGCCCGTTGCCGCCGTTGCACCTCGCTACGCTTTTCTTTCTCCTCGGGCGCTGATAAGTTGCCTCGGCGCAGGCCCGCAAACGCTTTACGTGCCTTGCTGACGCGTTCTTTAGGGTGGGCTGCTGGCCGCGACGGCCGGTGTTCAACTGGAGGCGCCACGGACGTGGCACCTCGCAGTGAAGTAATTGAAGACGGCAGGGAGGCTGGCGTTGATGATGCTAAAGGCAAAGGTGCTGCGGCGCCTGAGGTACGGATTGCGCGAGATTCCTTCGGAATGCTCAAGTTCGCATTCGCACGAAGCGATTTGGGGTGAGCCCGATTCAGCTGGTCGTAAGTGGTTATGCGCACGGGCTGCTGACTTGCAGTTTGATAGCTTGCAAGACTATCGCGAATGGTGCCAACTGGGATCTGTGCCAAGTCGAGTGGAATAGACGGCAGCAACAGCAGCGTGAGGCTCATCGCTGGCGGCGAAGACTCCGCCGCAAGCGGTAGAAGTGATTCAGCTGGCAAGAGTCGCAACGCATCCGCAACAGTGAACAGTGTGCCACTTCCACTCTGAACTAAGAGCTTCGTCGGAGCAGTTGACGTTGCAGGCGTCGTAATACTCGCCTCAGGCTCGGGCGGCGCCATTGCAAGGTGATGATCAATAGTGTCGTCCTGTGATGACGTTGCGTGGTTCAAGGGCAGCGGCAAACGCCGCTCTCCACAAAAGAGCTCAAAAGTATCCGGTGGTGGCAGGTTGAACTGCTCGTGTAATTTAGCCTAGACAGAAAGGGGTGGTTGAATTTACGAAATGCTCATAGAAAAATTGAGGGATTAGAAGGGAGAAAATTTCGAGATACATCTTCATGAGCATACCTTGACATTTACAAGACTAGCACTTGGCGGCACGTGTAGTGTTATTTGCTGCTTTTGGCCTTTAGGCAGCACTACTCGAACCAAAACCTCTGCCGCAAAATCCTCTACCGCTGCTGGCTCCGAGAGCACGAGCAGTGGAATTGTTGATGAAGTAGACGTGCCAGTGTATTCGCCAAGGAGAGCTTTGTTCTCACTCATAGTGCGTTGTCGCACTCCATGAAGTTGTGTCCTTGTAGCTCTTTTGTTGTTTCTGGTTACCTGCGTTGTGCTTCCGAGAGTGAGCCTAGTGGTGCAAGCTCGGCGTCCGCCGCTCAAGCCAAGATGCTCGAGCTTCTCTTTCAGTGCGCGCACGCTACTCCCTGCTGCCATTGTTACAACATTTTCACTTCTTTCAACTGCCTTGCTGCTGTTGCTGCCACTTTCTGTATGGCGATCGAGGCGTGACGAGACAACTTTGAAGTTGAGGGGCGTCAAGCAGGCTGATCGGAGGACAAGGTGCAACAGCAGTGATGGCTCAGTCCCTGAGGACTTCACTAGTTTCGTCTCGAGTGCTATTGCTGCGTGAAGCGATGTTTTCAATGCCTGAATTATAGTGAAGTGGCGTGCAAACAAGAATGATTATCTTAGTGACGAGGTCGGCGGAAGGAAGTTTGCAAAACCCTTTCAAGAAAGAGCAGGCATCTCACCTCAAGATCATCTGGGGGAAATCCTTTACCCCGATGTACCAAGTTCACTTCCGTCAGGTCAAACCCTAGCGACGCGACTCCATTTACAACTAAGCATTCAACATTGCGCAGAAAATATTAGCAACAGGAGATAAAGAGTTCTGAATTGAATCCAATGAAGAACAATGGGAGACCCGAGTTCGACTCGAAGCATTCTGAGGTCTCAATTATGAGACACTAGAATGACCTTGAGTCGTGTCGCAAGAAGGAAATGTACATGCCCCACGATACTGCGTTTTGATCGTGAGCTCCATTTTTTTGCCCTGAACTAGCCGTTGTTGCAGAAGAAATATTTTTCGAATTTTCTTCGCAAATATAGTATACTAAAATATATGAATCGGATGAAAAGAGGTAAAAACGTAAAAACACTAAAAACTCACTGGGCATGAAAGAGCAAGCCACTTATGAGGACCACTCTAATACTATAATTACTTCCATAGCCACTAGGGAATGTGTGCCTGGTGAGTTCCTTCTATACTAGTATTAATATTGCTTTGTCCTTCTTCCTTTTAGCCCTCTAATATCGGCCCTTTGGGACCATTGAGGCGGACTACCTCACCCCTGTCAAACGTGCAAAAGCAAAAGAGACAATTTTATAATGATAAGCTATTTGTATTATTTATATCGCTGGACTTTTCCTTTTCCTACCAGGGCACAGGAAGGGAGGAATTTGAGTTATTCATGTAGAAGAATTGTGCGTGAAAATTCAGACAGCAGAATACTACTACCTGTAGTACTTGAGAATGGAGCATAACATAAATATAGGAACACAGGAACAAGACTCAAATTATAAAATTAGACAGTTACTCTGCTGCGGTGACATTGCATGTGCCTCTGACCACGGACTTTTAGTGCTACTATACTCACCGTACGGGCCATTACCGACTTGGACGCTTCCTTGGTAATTCGCACGACCTAGAGGTCATAGGGCTCGAAGGCACGCTTTGAAACTTCATTATCAGAAATAGAACAGCGAGTATTCGATCATTTCATGTATCCTTTCGTGGTATTCAAAGCACCAGTAGGAGTAAGGTCCATCACTGTTATGTATATCACACACCGGTGATATATATGGGAAATATACAACGTTTTTCAGGTGTGGGTCTTAATCTATCAGTGAGCACGTCGAAAGCTCAACGCTCGTGCATGTGATTATCATGCATGTTCTTACCAAACTCTGCGCTGCTCTACTAGGATTGATTGCACTAAATGCGCTGACTTTAATAGCTTCAAAAAAACGTAATCTTTATTTGCGCGGAACAATGCCAGAGATATCTCAAGTGCAACAAGTACAAAGCATCCAAGAAGTTGTTTACTCAATAAATTTGTCCAAGCACGAGTTCAAGTTGTTTCCAAGAGGTGGAGGTCGCATTAAACCTTTGGACCCGACTCAGATTTCTTCCAACACAATGGGTTTTGCTTATCTTGAACTTTTCCCTGGAGGTGTACGTGAGTTGCATTGGCACCCTCTTTCGGCAGAATGGACATACGTGCTCGAAGGTACATGCGCACTGAATGTAATGAATAACGATGGCCAGTACACAAACGGAATTGCACGTGCTGGAGATGTATGGTATTTTGCGAAGAGCTTTGGACATACATTACAAGGACTTGATCCCGAACACGGATGCAAAATGGTAGGTTTCATTGTGAGGATAACACAAGCATGTGACCTTTTCTAAAATCCGGATGATGCGTGGCACATCATTTAGGCACTTTTCTTTGACGCCCCTTATACGCCAGTTTATAACGACTTAGCCATTTCTGAGATGATGAAGTCCTTCCCGGTCGGAATTCTGAGTGAAAATTTGAATACGCGAGCAGAAACTATCAAAACGTTCCCCAATGAACTCGTGCTTGTCACCCAAGGCCCGTTCCCTCCACCGATGATCGCGGAGTCAAAAAATCCACTGCCGAAGTCACCGATGTTTACGGTTGAAAATGGCCTGTGTAAAGATCTTGGCAAAGGAGGTTATATCTATGAAGTCAAGAAAGACATCTTTCCAGCTTCGGACACGATGTCGGGAGGGTTCATCCATCTTGAAAGGGGTTCAATGCGTGAGATTCATTGGCATCCGAACGCAGATGAGATGCACTACGTAATCAGCGGTTCACTCCAGGTGTCTGTTTATGGAGTCGGTGGACAATTGGATAGATATGTCATTGAAGCCGGAGACGTTGGATTTGTTCCTGAGGGATTTGCACATTATTTAGAGGCAGTAAGTGGTCCCGCAGACTTTTTGGTGACATTCAATCATCCCGAATGGAAAAACCAAGAGTTTTCAACTTGGATGGCTGTAACACCACCAGAACTCACTGCGATATCGCTCCAGACGACTCGCGAGTCCATAGCCAACTTTCCTAATTCAACCACATTGTTCTATGGTAAGCAGCTCAATGGATGCCCCAGTCGACACCGCCGCTGAAATCCTCAAAAATTCTATCAAATATTCGGTGGCTATTGTATTTGTGCATCATTATCATTATGGCTCTCTGGATATCCTTTAACCCCATCTTCTTATTCCTAAAATTTAAAATTTACACGCAGCGCTGCAATTCCGAACTAATACGAACCCAAATGACAAATGAGTCAGTTTTTGAGACAGGCCCCAAATGAGTCAGTTTTTCGGGAAGAGATGTAAGCGCATGCGATACGCACGTCGATTAAGTAAAAAGAAGAAGCGCTAGATTCATCTATCTATATTTATATCTATACCAGACAAACCAAGTGGCACATTCTATTCGTTTCTCGGTTTCTCGCTCAAAAGAATGCCGCTGCTCTTATTGCCCCGTGGTGAATATTTTAGCAGGATTCGAACAGAAAATTGTAAATTTGCCATACATGATAAAGGCCAGTTGCGTGCGAGCTACTTGCGAGCTACGCAATAGGCCTAAAGTCGCTAGTGCGCATCTTTATTAAACTTCACGCGAAGCAGCGGAGTGGCAGGAACTTATTTTCATGTCTTTACGTGAAACGTGTTACGTGTTACGAGGCCATTGGCCATTGAGTGCTCGATTGGAGTTGTAAGTTGTAATGCACCCCAAGACACCGGATGTTTGCCCTTCGAACTCGAACTCGAACTAATACAAACCTCGTCGTACTGAGTGAAACAGTCGATTGCGTGGCTCCAATATTTATATCAATCGAAACTTGCAAGTTAAACTCACTAGAAATCAGATATTTTAAGTTTTGGTCTCCGATCCTGCCCGACCTACTTTATGAGATTGATAGAAGGGTCGACAAGTTTGGTGGTGTTGTTTGTCAAAAAGCTGGAGTATATACTATGAGGTTTCTCCTCTAGCCTGTGAAGGAATTCCACATGATCGCTCACGAATTTCAGGTGCGCCAACTCCAAGCATCACCTGGAGACGGTTTACACAGAAAGCAGAAAGCAAATTTAAGCTACATCTTCTGGTGTCCCTCTTCCTTTTAAAGCACGGATAAAATAAATCCCATTTGTTCTGGGCTTCAAATAGGTAAATTTGCGACGCGAATACCATGACTCGATACCTCATTACGTAAGCGATGCATTTGATCAAGTTGATCGTAATGAAGCCATGGCCGGTCCTGAGGTTCCCGTACATCAAGCTTCATGGCACCAGCCGCCTCCACTACAGATTCCATGTTCCTTCGCAGCCCATCGCGCGAGAGAATGGCTGACACCTGCTTTTCAAGAATTAAGTCGAAAGTACACGCCAGCATAATGCTAAGTAGTTTAATCCATCGCAGCATAGAGTGAATCGGAGAACTAGCTTATGCAGCAACCTTGGCACCGTAACTGAGCTATGAAAAAGAGTGCAACAGTATTGTACCGCCCTATCGTCGCCGATGAGAGAATTCGTAGGTCCGATGTTTTCCGAGAGCCCAGCGCTTAGCCCTGCCTCGATGAGCATGTCCGCTTCAGAGCCTAGCCATTCGAGTGCTACTGCAAATTGCTTCCACGTCACATCTACTAGCTAACGAGACGATGGTTTGGAGGAAGAAATGAAATGGATATTAATGGAGAAGTGTTTCATCGTAATGTATCACAATGTGGTGGAATACGAATCATGCCGATTGAAAGAATAATCACCATGTCATCAGCGGCGCCGTCATCAGCACGAAATATCAAGTATGTATGAGTAGTGCCCATCTCACACTTGATCAAAGTGCCGTCGATGCCTGCGACTGTGACGCGCGCGGCATACCGACCCAATGGACCACCAGCTTGTTCCGCATCAATTTTCGCTGCCTGAAGTATATTCAAGACAACATTAAGGTTGATTAAAAAACTCAATACGCCAATTAGAAGTATGTGGCAATACTTCATTGGCAAGAGTCAGCCTTAGCCCCGTTGCCATGGACTGTGGGCTAATTTACGCACCTTATTCAACACTCACAACACTCCATTTTATCTCAATACATCACCTGGTCATGAACGTCTGCGACAGATCTAACTTGTTCAGCGCGCACACCAAGAGCGAAAGGATCATTCGGATTTGCTAAGAACCACTTGGCGGTCAGTTCGTACACAAGATTCAGAGATACTGCCGACGCCGGCACTGTTTCATTATTATTCCCGAAATCTGAGTGGGCAGCGTTCTGGCGAAAGTCCAGCACTGCAGCACGTGCCGGCCGCAACGCACCGAAACGTGCCTCCAGCAGCGCTCCTGCAATATTGGAGAAGTAAACGCAGCAGCGCCACCTAAGTGCTTTACCTGCTGCACTGCTGAAGCAATCGGAAGGAGGCGCATCACCGGCGTCGAGTAGCTGAGCCTCATGGGCCTGCACTGAGGCAAGAGCTGGCTCAACAAATGCGTCCACGAAGCGACGCAATTCGGTTGTAAGCATGGATGTGCTCATGGCCCTCTCAACGTCATTCTTAGCGTCGAGAGGAATCGGTGATAGAACAAATAGGAACCCTAACGCAAAGAGGGTTGCATATTGCTTAGCGTGCATGATCCACAAGATGAACTAAGATTTAGCTTTAAACAGAAGCTGCCTAAGGTCTACTCAGTAGCTGTAAAAATGTCTAGAGTTGTCATCTTGAAGTGTTGCTGCAACTTTAAGCTCGACATAGAGTACCATTGTTCAGTTGTTCCACTCGTGTACTTATCTAATAAATGGGCCATTTTCTGATTTTCCAAATTTCTCAGATTTTCAAAAATAGATCAACGTAGTTTGATGTTTAGTACCGGCATCTCAAAACGAGGAAATCACAGAATGCATGCCCTTTTTTCACTTACTCCTAGAATGCATGTTTTATAGGCTAGAATGCATGTCTCGATGTCTCTCTGTTTGGCCTTCTCTTTCGCGCCATTTAGTATACGCCTTTGGCCACCATGAAAGGAGACCACCGTGATGACTGACTGCGCCACGCTGTAACTTAAATGCCTCAAGGACCGACAGCTGCAACATATAGCACCATTACTGAGCAACTACTTCTGCAGATTGCGTGGCTGCGTTCCCGAATGCTTTCATTACCTTAACTGATACACTTTCGTTGTGCGAATGGTGATGACATCTTCTCCATTCGAGACTTAACATCGCGTAGATCTTCAAAACATCTACTCACCTTAGCTTGTGTCGCCCGCATCGCTTGTGTAGCTTTCAACAAGAGGTCTAGGTTGCTTTCGGTGCTAGTTTGTGTAGCTCTTGCGTGTGTGTGCACTCTATATCTTGATGTTTCGTTACATTATGGCAGCCTCTTATCTGTTGCACTTCTTCATAGGTTATTCCCATGTGCAGTTTGCGACGAGAGGTC
>Ga0307931_1000655_pt1 | contig 22406 bp, 27 predicted proteins | sample OrgLakmetageno47_FD_201816 | JGI IMG/M metagenome (GOLD analysis project Ga0307931, IMG submission 201816) | Saline water microbial communities from Organic Lake, Antarctica - #47 | ecosystem: Environmental > Aquatic > Non-marine Saline and Alkaline > Saline | place: Antarctica: Organic Lake...
GTCATTTCTTGCCTTTCGATTGCTGTTTCGTTGGCACTTTCGTTGTTGCCGCTCTTGACAACGTCTACGGCTTCAACTTTGTCCTCGCCATGCTTAATTGGATTGACATTAATATCGTCGTTGACAGAAGCAGTAGCAGCAGCAGAGGCAGCAGCAGTGGCAGAAGCAATTGTGTCTGCTTGCAAGGTGGTCTCGTTCAGCGGCTTAGCTTCCTCTTGCACTATCGTTTCCATTTCGCTAACCTGCTCCTCTTTCCTTGCCTTTACCAATAAGTCTCGCACGGCTGGTTGCTGAGGCAGCACGTCAGAATCATCATTAGCTCCTGCTTCATTATTGACATCACTCCTACCACCACCACCAGCAGCAGCAACAGCAGCAGCATTAGTGGGTCCGTTGATTGGCGCCTTCGTAGCAATGCGTTCGAAAGGATTGGGTGGCGACGGTGGAGTTGGTGGCAGCTCCTTCTCATCATGTTGCGAAGGGGATGGTGGCAATGGTGGCGCAATTGGTGAAGTTGGGTATGAAGTGGGGCTCCCGGGAAACATCGTGAAAGGCCCACGAGGAGGCGAGAAGCCAGATCGCTTGGGAGCGTGGTCCTAGAATAGACCAAGCGGTTCAGATAAAACTATGAGACAAAGACGCAAGGAGAAATAAAGAGGAGTGGCAGAAAGGCACGACGCAAAGATAGCAAGCAGCAGCGAACAGTGTCAATTAAAAGTTAAGTACTACAATAGCAGCACTGCCAATAAGTAGAGCAAACGACAAATTCGCTCATAATTGAGCCCACCCGCACCTTGAGGAGCTGCAGGTATGAGAGCGCTACTTCATCACTGAGAGTTCCCTCAGGAGACTCCAGCAGCAGCGGAGGCACTCCAAATCGCTCGTGCAAACCTCGCACCGCCTGACGCGTTTGTGAGGGTGCATGAAGCTGTACTTATGAGTGCATACACTCACATAAATATTCAAGAACGAGACGAAAAAGTAAGAATACGCCTCTCCTCACTCATATTCCTAAAGCAGCGATACCATCGACCACCAGTATATGTGCGGCGAAAAGACAATGCATTTATGGAAAGGTGCTCCTCAAAAGAGTTGGAGCTGAAATTGTACCGTTTCAAAATCGATGGCAGGATCGCCAGTAGGAACTGGAGCAACAAAGGAATTGGCTTCATTCTCCGCTGCAGCAGCAGTAGTCGTAGTAGTGGTGGCAAAATTGTGCAATATAGCGAGAAGCACAGTGCCGTTTGCGAGACTTTCTGTGACGTCATGCACTGCGTTGGCTAAAGAGCTCCCTGTCGCAGGATCGGTGGTATCTTGCACCTAAAAGATAGTCCGAAGGATATTGACCCACGAAATGTAATAATACAAATGATAAAACATGATAAGGCAGTGCATAAGAAGAAGTTGGAGAAGGAGCACTTAAGAGGAAGCACAATATCAGAATAAAAAGACACATATAAAAAAGCCCTTAGGTTTTGATAATCGAAGTGTACCCGATGTTTCAGCCAAGTGAGGAATTGTTGTTTCGTTGGAGACACATTAAAATCGCTGTTGTCGTTGTTATCATCGCCCTCAACATTGTCGCTTATTTCATCGGCAGCAGCGAAGAAATGTTGCTTGATACGCCAAAGTAAACCTAGCACGCTGCTCTCGTTGCCTAATCCATATTGAGAAAGGGGGGGGGGGTGAGAGAAAAGAGAATTGGGACATGGCTTCAATAGAAGGCTGGACAAAGGAGCGGAGAAGAAACAAATAAGATATAATAACATTCAAGACTTGGTTAGTTAGTACCTAGCCCTAGCTAGACAAGGGCTCGATCTCTTTGATGTATCATTATTGTGTAATATTAGCGCACCGTCCACAACATCGATAGCGCCAATGTTCACGAGAGGCACCCCCGCGCTTTCAAGGTAGCGCAAGCAGAGCGACACGTTGCTCAAGTGGTGGTGGCGCGTTGTACCCTAGATAGGGAGATAGGAAGACAGAGAGTCAGAGAGTGATTTCAAGAAGACCGGTGAGTATTCAAGGATGGCACGAAAACAACATTAGTGAGCATGTTCCTTCTGAGCGGGAATCCGAGCAATGAAAAATGAAAAGTCTGGAGAACAATAAGAATGAATGATGAGAGCCTATTCAATCAAGCAAATATACAGAACAATTAAAGAGTGATATTCAACAAAGTGGGAAGATGAGGCAGACGTTGACACAGTCCTTCGTTTAACTTTGAAAAAGCGAAAGTACCTTGCTTAGCTTCCCTACTTCTTCAGCAAGACTGTCACCCGAAAGTTCTTCGAGCAAATGGTAAAGCAAAATACCACTTTTCAAGCTTTCGACGAGTCCTTCGCCCAACTGGGTGACAAATAGCCAACAGCCAACAGATGTACTACTGATTATATGGATGCCGCCGTGCTCAAGTCGATCGAGCCGTAATCAAGTATAACTCATTGATTTCGAAGAGAGCACAATAACACAGCCCTCACATTAGCTTCAACGCATGCTAGAAGTAAAAGTGATGCACACAATGAATGCACAAGCTCGAGCCCGTCTTCTATCTAGTGCTGCTTCATTTTCTCGATGATAACTGTATCTTCGTAATCATCAAGCCTCACCTGCATATTGCGACGGGCAAGCTTCGCATTTATCCAACGCATAATGGCATGAGAATCAGTTCCACTCGGAGTACTACTTCTGGCTTTTCGCGGCGTTGGAATCGAGGCCATGCCGCTCAATACCTTGTTCAGTCAATTATGAACGCTCCGCCTAGCCTTGTGGTGCTGTTGAGATGGTTTGGAAGCAAAGAGTTGAGCAAGCAAAGAGCTCGTCGTCGTCGTCGTGTGTGGTGGTGTGTGGTTCAATTTCGCACCGTTACAGGGGGAGGGCATAGTATCACTAGGAAAATGCTAAAATGCTATGCTAGTCTAGCTAGCAAGCTGCTAGCTACAGAGAAGTAGTCTAAAACCTAAAAAGCTACAGTAAGCTTACGGTGTAGTGATAACGTGACAACGTGATAGCTGCGGTGGTTGGCTAGCTTCCAATCGATACTTGTTCCAGTAGCCATTGTGGTTTTAGGTTTGTTAGTTTGCTGCCAAGGTCTTTCAAATAGACATGCGCCTCACAGCGCTTTACTTGGGAATAGCGTTTCTAGCCACCGAACCAGCTTGGGCAGTGGTATACCACGAGCAGACTTACAATGGGAGCCTCGCAGCGGGAGAGGTCCGGCTAGCGTGAATACAACTCATTCATAAATAGCCCTAGCATCAATTTACATAGCAAATTACCAGACTTGGGAGACTTATCTATTCAATATTTTTTCATTCCACTTTGTTCTCGTTTGTGTCTATCTCGACGCGGCTTTCATTGTCTCAATTGACGTACATAGGGAACGAGCTTTACGCTACAGTTACCACCCATGCCGGCACTCGCTGCCAAAATGGGAGAAGTTTATCACTATGACGTTGAGGTCTGCAAAAATAGGTTTTCTAAAATAATACCATTCCTTTTTAGTTGATGTTCCTAAGCTGTGAAGTCATGGCTATTTTCGAGTGCACTTGTCACCCACGCCGCTTATTCTTTAGGATAAGGCTACCCTCTCTTTTCTGTTTCACGTATGCGCTTTGACGTTCAATCGTACTGTTCATGAACAATTGTTTCGCTTCTTCTCAATTAGATCTCTACGCCGCTGCCTTCCGTGCCACTGCGGAAGTCTGACCGACCTCACATGTTCGCTCTAGCTTTTTCTCTTGACACTCAACGGCAGTTGCGGCGGTCACCATCCACTGATACGGAGCTGATTTGGTCCACGGTAAAGTTACGAAACTGCAGCACTGACAGAGGCAGTAGTAGTAGGAGCAGCACTAGTAGGAGCAGCACTAGGAGCAGCAGTGGCGATGACGGAGCGTTGCGATTTCGAGTCCCGGCGGACCCTCTGAAACCGACCACTTTACACGTGCTCCTGGCCTCGAACTATTTGGGGAGTAGTGGCAGCAGTAGCAGCAGTGGCACTGGCAGTGGAAGCAGTAGCAATAGTTGCAGTACTGGGGGGGTACCATATCGAGTTGTCGTGCGCAGTCCCGACGGGGAGCGGAGGGCGCCTGAGTTGCTCAAGCACCCAACTGGCCTAACGAGTGACGAATCAACAGACTGCTACAATTTCGACAGCAAGCACGACAACCGTGTCGCCTCTCATCGAAGCAGCAGCAGCAGTGGCAGCAGCAGCAGTGGTGGTTTAGTGGAAGCTGCGTCTTTGCCGACGCGCATTTTATGCGTGGACGGTGGGGGCTCCAAGGGAGTGATTCCGCTCGAATCCTTGGCTGAGGTGAGAAACAGGACAGTGGTACACTTCACCCACTTTTTGCATTTGCTTTACCAACATGAATCTATTATTTTGAACCGTGTGCAACCAAGTTGCCTTTCTCCACTATACTCACGGCTTCATTGGAGTTCCCACTTGGCTGAATGTATGCATACCTACCTGCTGGCGTGCTTGTGCCAAGAATGAACGATCTGCGATTTACGTCAAGAATGAACGATGTGTGTGTGTCTGATGGAAACAGTTGGAGCGGCGGACAGGAGTGCGCACCCGGGACCAGTTCGATTTCTTTGCAGGCACGTCTACAGGGAGTATTGTGGCTGCCGGCCTGGCGCTTGCGGACTTACCGGTGGCGGTTCTCACGAGGCTTTACGTAGACTTGAGGTATGATTAGGAATATTGAGGATGTTCATATTTTATTTCTCGCATGTTGCTATGATAATCAAGTGGTGCGAACGATGAAGTCGGTACTATTCTTAACCTCGTGCAAATTTCCTTGCTCGCTATGCCATAAACGTGTCTGCGTCCTTGATCGCTCTGCTGCTGCTGCTGCTGCTGCTGCTGCTATAGCGCGGTCATATTTGGGTCTCGCGTCTCGGCAGCTCAGCGGTCAATGCGCTTACGGGCCATCATGTCCGCGGTCTTTGGGCCCAACACGTCACTCCAAGCGGCTGCTAACGCGGCCCATGCGCATGACGTGCTCAAGCACACCACTACTCAGTCAGCCAAGGGGGCAGGGTCGGCAACAACTGTAGCGCCTTCTCCTCCTCCCCTGAAGCGATTTATTGCTGTCGCTACCGATGCATCCACGGTTGGTATCCACGAAGTTTTTTAACTCGAGTAATTCTTTCTTGGCTCAATGACTTTCTCTTGCGTACATTATTTTCCATCATTTCTCGTTTCCTACTGCTTTGAATATATTCCATGTTCTCGAAAGGAAAACCTACGTTGGTTTCTCTCTCGCTGTTCATGTTTGTGCCTCTGCTATAACCCTTCTTTTTCTCTGTGTTACTAGGTTGCTTTTCGGCCCTACGTGTTTCGGTCGTTTGCGCCATCGCTGCTCCACCCGCTTGCGTCCCCACTGCACGACGCTCCTTCGAGCACATGTAAAGTTGTGGACGCGCTCCTGGCCTCTACTGCCGCGCCCACCTTCTTCAGCCCCGCCAATTTAACGGTCATTTTTTAACCAACCGTTCAGAAGATACTAGTTATTGTAATCCTGCTTGATCGTCGTTTGTACTTCCATTTCTTGTACACTTGCTCGCGTATTTCTTTTCTTTTCAGTGTATTTGTATGCGTATCGTGCATTTCAAAAGTCACCATATCAATCCTTATGGCATCTTCTTCTTATGGCATCTTCTTCTCCTTCTTCTCCCTCTATAGATTGACGGCGAAGCTCGCACACTCGCTGACGGCGCGCTCTGCGCAAACAACCCCTCTCAGTTGGCCTTGCTTGAAATCGCTGAATTAGCCGCCTGTGCCACTGCTAGCGGCGAATCAAAGGCAGCAGGAGGAGGGGCAGTTGAAGCGGCAGCAGCAATGAGAGTGCCCACCGTCGCGCTAGTGCTCTCGTTGGGGTGTGGGCAGCCAGCAGCGGCAGCGTCGCACGCCATGACCACAGGTAGCAGCAACCCGAGCCAGTGGTTTGGCGGCGTGGCGGCGAGCATTGCCTCGGCACAAGGTGAAGTCTGAATGGAATATTATTAGGAAGAAGTGTGTATTTGCGCAATTGTGACGCATTCTGCATTCAATGATCAAATTATGGATGTTCTCATTCTATCTTCACCTCTCATTCTAGATTTCATGGCGGGCTTATTTACGCTCATGACTGACACGGACATGATTCACGAAATGGTAACGAAAGTTGAAGAATAAGAGCGCTTCTGTAACTCCTCTCTAAGAACTCTACCTTTATCGTCATTTCTATGTGACGTCTTTCTGCTTTTTTTTTTGTTTCTCCCCCTTCTTTTCTATGTTTTCCTCTGATTTAATCGCCATTGGCTCTCTCTTTCTTGCCGTTGTCACAATAGGTGCGGCGCCAAATCGCGTGTCAAAGCGCGATGCAACAAGCCCACAGTAGTAGCGGTAACAGTGGCGCCATTACTTACTGCCGGCTGAACTGCGTGCTAGACGGACGTCACATGCGCATCGATGAGTCAGCCGCACCGGCTCTTCGGAACATGATGCTTTTAACACGGGACTACCTTCGGAAAGAACGGTGCGCTTACGTGTGCCAGAGCATGAAATCGTCTTGCCATCTTTCCTCATTGGATATGTGCCCAACTCTGTTTCAAAATAATCTAACATGCCTGATTTATAACAGGGCAGTAGAAGTAGCAGCCTTGGTGCAAAAACTCGCAGAAGTTCACCCGGAAAACCAAATATCAGGATCATCTGCGGAGCGCCGCCTCACTGCCATCAGTGGCAGCAGCAATTCTTTAGTGGTAGGCCGAAGCGACAGCAGCAGCAGTAGCGGCAGTGGCTTTTCTGTGGGGTGGCCTTGGTTCAGTAGCCCGAGTAGCCGCACTGTAGGGGATGGCGAGTGGGCCGTGGCGGCGTATGGTGAAGAACAAACCGCCCTCTCAGAAGGGGGAAATGGCCTGGCACAACAGGTCACGCATTCGCTGTACGCGTGGCGTGCGAGCCGCCCTTTTCGAGCTTGGCGGAAAAGTGTGGCACGCGCCACGGGTGTGTCGGGGTTCTTTTCGGGCAAGGCGAGATAAAGGGAGCCGGGGTTCTTATGGACTGGGGGGGGGGGTGTCAACGACCCCGCAAATACAGATAGTCATTCATTCAAACAAAACCGACATCGAAAGCTGGTGCTAGAAAAATTATAAAGCAATATAGGTTTTAGTGTAAGATGCGAGTATTTGGTGTATAGAGTATAGTTCTTAGTTTATTTACAAGATGCTCCGGCCTCCGCCTCTCTGTTATGAACCTTAAGTTTTGATTGAAGAATTAATTAATTGTACGTCATAAGGACCTGTGTGTTATGTGATATATGCAGCATTCAGGAAGACGAGAAGCGGAAAATATAGGTTTGGGCGTTAGTGGGCGCATGGCCTTTCTCTTCGTTCGTTTGCTGTATCTAAGCCTCAGCACGCGAGAAAAGGGCCTCGCAAGTGAAGAGCTTTGTGAATGTGTTTTGGCACTCGGGAACGGGCTGCCTGCCATCCAGTTTGGTTAAGCGAGCTTGTCTAAGTGCAGGCGAATGCGCTTGCTGGGAGGGGAAATGTGAAGCTCGGTTTCGCCCTTGGAGACGAGAGCGCGGTACTTGTCGATTTCGGCAGACAACTTTTTGTTGGTCTTCATCACCATTGCGTACTTCGCCGCCGTCTGTTTGCGTACGAGGGTGCGAACACACAAGACACAAGTCAAACAGGCCACACGATTTATGAGGGAAAGTGATGGCAACGGAAAGTTTACAGGGCATGAACAGTACATGAACATTCACGGGATAAGTGGGGTTTTCTCTGCTTGTCATTCAATTGGGAGAACCTTTCACAACCTCCTGCCTCCTGTCCTGTTTCTCTTCCGATTTTCAACTTCGACAACTCACCCTCGTTCGCTTTTCGTTGATGGCTTTGGCTGCCGCCAGGTTTGTCTCCAAATCGGCTTTGAGGACTGCTTCTTCCCGGGACAACTTCTCGAAGGTCTTGCTGCGTTCGGCCGAGAGCGCTTCCAAGTGCTTCACTTGCGTCGCGTGCACGTTCCGCTCCGCCAAAAAGTCCACCACCTTTCATGTGCGTGTATTAAAGAGAGTTGGGAGAGGCGTTACGCAAAGAAAATATAGCGAATAGAAAATAGCTGAAGAAAACGATGGCAAAGAACAAAGGAACAAAGAAAGTAGGTTCATTGCGGATTATGCATGTCCCAAAGACGGTCAGTGTGGGAGACCACATCCATCGCTGAGAGAAGAAGATGACGTTCATTTTACACCTATAACGCCTCTTCGACTTCATCTTACTGCTCTCAATCGTCTTTATCGCCCCCCCTCTCACCTGTTGTCGCATGGTTTCAATCGCGGTGGAGCTCTTGGCGCTCTGCTGGGTCAATTTCTTGATCTTGTCTCGCATGGCCTTATCTTCTTCTTCCATTTTGTCCTTGAGCTTCTCTTCCAGGCGGTCCATCTCGGTCTTGAGCTCCCGCTGGTAGGCGTCGTGCTTCGCCACCTGTACACGGGGTTATGAAATGCAGCGTGCGAATGAAGAAATTGGTTCAAGAGAGTTTGTACAGCGATGTTCAAGTCCGTTTTACGTACATGTGCAGCAAACACGCCAACAAGCAAACGCGCAAACAAACGGGAAAACAAACACGCACCGCTTTGAGTTCTTCTTTGGTGAATTGCGACTGGAGCTTCTGTTCGGCGGCTGACAGCTTCGCCGTGGCCTCTTCTTCAAAGAGCCGAATCTCCTGGGCTTCCTTGGTGTGCAACTTCTTCATCAACACATGGTGCTCTCGCCTGTTGATTCGATGTCAGAACCAACAATTGGAAGGCAAATATCATGACAAAATGTCGTTGCACTTTCTTTGATATGTGGCAGTTTTTAAAAGAAACGTACAAAGATAATCCTTCTTAAGTGCGTATCCATGTTCGATTGGCAACACCAAACAATCAAGGGTGCTCAATGGGGCGCTTCACTCCTCTCTTCATCCCAATTCTTCGCTTACCGCTTTTGCTGCGCTTCCTCCACAAGGGCGGCAATTTCCGGCGCGTTTTTGCGGTTTTTGGCGTTGGAGAGGCGCGCGTCGAACGCTTTGGCGTGGTTCCCCTGTAACGACTTGCATTTGGCCGCCAGGGACTTGGCGCGGGACTCGACAGCTTTCTCGTTGGCCTTCAGATTCTCTAGCTTGGACGCCATCGTGTCCTAATATGATACCAGTAGAATAATGGAATGGCGGTGGTGGCGGTGGTGAAGGCCATCGGAGGACAGCGTTGACAGAGCCATTGCAACATATGAAATATTAGAGCGTAAAAATGAAGCATCGGATGAGTGCATCTGCATTTATCTGTTTTGGAAAACTTACGTGCTGCCCCAGGAGTGTTTCTTCGCGGGTCTTGGCCGCCTGCACTTGCGCCTGGAGCATGACTCCTTCCACGTCCAACTGGGAATTCGTGTTGTTTTTGTGATCATGTACGAGAGACCGGCCGTGGGCACACATTAGCGGAAGTCAAGAATAAATTATTATGAATAGAAAGACAGCTGAATGGTAGTCTGCGGAGCCTTTTCAAAAAGTCCAAAGAGTGAATCTACAGTGCAAGAAGAGGTGCAAAAAAAAAGGCTAGAAACACAGACTCCCTCATCTCCTCTCTTCCTCACCAAGCTCACACGAGCGGCGACTTCTTCGTAAGCGGCAATGTACTCTCGCAGGGGGGCTCCTGCCGCTTCAAACTCCTCCGTGGCGGCGGTGTAATCCCCGTCCATGGCCTCTTCCACTTCCATGAGCTCGTGGCCCAAGCTGACATCCGCGATCAGCTCCGCGTGCTACATGTAAACAGGCCACAAGGGTTGGGGGAGGAAAGGGGGGGGTGCGGGGAGTTGTGAGTGGGGGGAGGGTGGCAACCAAGAGAAGAAAGAAGAAATGAAGATTGAAGAGAGTTCAGGCGTACGGAAAAACTTATTTGCGGAAAGCACCAATAAGCAGTAGCGGCTAAGTGTTTTCTGGGTATAACTCTAAGTGCGTGAATTGGTTACATCGACGCTCCTCCTCCTCCTCCGTTGCAGCGGCCAAATGAGCTCATCAGCACCTCCCTTTTCAGCTTCAGTTCCATACAAAAGTAGATATAATTGCGCTCGATCAATCCCGTATAAAATAACTTCGCGCAATTACCTTGAGCTTGTCGGCGTAAAGCTGCTTTTCCATAGTGCGCATGGCGTCATCTTTGCTCTTCTCTTTGTCGAGCAAGCTCGAAAGCCGAGAGTTGTACTTCCCAATGGCGTCCACATGTGACACCACCTGCCCCGAGCGCTCCGTCGCTGCCAACAAACAAGAAACAAGATACCACCAGAGGCTGTGTGATCGAAGCATTCGCATATCTTCGCATAAAACCTTGATAAACACAACTGCAGCGACAGTGTGGGCCAATGGCGGATACGTCGGCGGAGGCGTGGGTGCCCGCATTTGTATCACCGTTCAGCAAAAGCCTCAAGGAGGCAGAAACAAAAAGGGCGAGATGATCTCAGCTCATACACATTCTAATACTAATGGCAGGGACTCACGTTGCCTCCGTGTGATGGCCCGTCCCTTAGATGCCATTTTTTGAACTGAAAACAATCTGAAGCTCCACGCTCCGCAGTTGGAAAGGTTGGAAAGTCACTCAAATTTGAAATCCCTCCTGTAAGGGGGTAGCAAGATCTGCAGAACTCTCTTCCTTGCTTCTTGCTTGCTTCTCGCTTCACTTCTTTGCTTCGCTTCGTTTGGCTCTATTTGCTTCCCCCATCAGCTATGGAATTTCAGCCTCTGTCTGAAGCTCCGCTACAGGAGATCGCGCTGCCTTGATATCTGCTGCAGAGTTCTTATTCAGTGCGATCGCTCATACCAAGACGCAATTTAATTCATCATTCTGACGTTCAATTCAAAGTCACGGAGATTTTAAGAATACCAGTCATCGGTCCCGATATCTCTATAGCCTAAGGACAAACGTAGGCATGGGGAATGTCGGTTCGGCCGTTCAAAAAGCCTTTAATGGAGATAAAAATTCACCAGAGCATCCTCTGGCGAAGTACACCGAGCCTACTGATCTATATGAGAGCTGCCCTTGGGATACGAGAGCTCGGAGGCGTTTCATCTTTGATGGTACACTGGCTCCTATCGTAAAAGGGAGCGAAGAAGCACGCGAGAGCCCCGAGTACGAAGAATGCCCCATCTGCTTCCTTTTCAACAACCAGGTATTGGTTTAATCTATATCGTTTCGGGAATAATGCGCCTGGGGAGTCGTGTGCTGTATTATCTTTTTTGTAGTAAAACATCCTGGAGCGTACCTTCTCGGTGTCCTCAAATCTCAAATCCTTCTCTCCTCTCATCACTCTTACCGCCACTTCACCTCGCGCCCCGTGCAAACAGCTCAATATGGCTATTTGCTGCAAGCAAGCAGTGTGCACGGAGTGTTTCTTTCAAACGTCTTCGCCGCAGACCTCTGCCCCGTGCCCGTTCTGCAACCACGCCAAGTTTTTGGTGCGGGCTCGCCCCAGCAACCCGCCATTGGTGCTGCCAAAATCGCCAGGCAACGGCAAAGGCAGCGGCAAAAATTCACCCCGTAGCATACAGCGCTCGACGTCTGCTCCACAGCAGCTCGCGTCATCGGCTCAGGCCATCAGCCCGAAATCGCGCGCGGATTCGGTCGCTGCCGCCGGCAGCGAAGGTGGCAGCGCCTCGTCGCCTGCGCAAGAAAGCACGCCACCTCGAACTTCCAACGGCAGCGCGCCCCTGTCATCCACTTCCGATCGCCGCCAGCTCGAAGTCTCCATGCGCGAGCAGCGCGCTTCCAGCCTCAGCGATGACGCGTTCCTCATGGGCTCTCGTGGAAGCAGCAGCTTCGGCAGCAACCGACAAAGCTCGAGCCGGAACCAGGGCTATGGCGGCAGCCCTCGAGGCGGGCGGCGCACAGTCGCGGCGTCGTACAGTCAGCAACTAGGCATTGCCCCCGGCACGCGGGAGCGCCACGCTGCAATTGCTGCTCAACGCGCCCGCCGCGGCCCTCGTAGCGGCAGCGCGCGCGATGTCAGTGGCAGTGCCGGCGACAACAGCCTGGGAGGTTTGGCTGCGCTCTTGGGTGGCGGCAGCGGCCGCGAGCTGCAGGCAATGGAAGAAATGATGCTCATGGAAGCGATTCGCGCGTCTCTTCTCGAAGATGAAGCCAAGCCTTCGTCTTCGTCTTCGTCTCCCTCTCCGGCAACAGCGGAGACCAGTGATGGGACCTCCGACGCGACGACCTCCAACGCAGCCGAGGTCAATGGCACCAGCGCTGCTAATGAAGTTGATAGCAACCATCTAAGCAGGTCACCAGCGGGAGACGAATGCGCACCTGGCGACGAAAGCGACGGTTACAGCGTTGAAGAAGTGGAAGTGCTGCCTCGTGCACCGCCTCGCCGCGAACGTGCTGCAGGCCGCATTGCAGCCGCTGCTTCAGCAGCGCGTTCTCCTCCTCAGAGCGCTGCCTCTCTACTTGCGCCTGGACCTGCGGTCGGCGACAATGACGATGAGGATGAGGACGAAGAAATGCGCCTTGCCATTGCCATGAGTTTACGAGAGCAAAAAGCAGCCGAGCAGGCATCGTCGTCGACAGCGCCGAGCAGTGAGGCAGAAAGTGCACCGACAGGCGAATCCACGAATGATGAAGAAGCTGACTTGCCAATGCCTCCTCCGCCTCCTGAAGCTGTGTTTAACTTCGATGAATCGCATTGTGAGGATGGTGCCGCTACGGCATCGAGTGACGACGAGGAGGACGATGAAGAAGGAGCAGAAGAAGAAGGAGAAGAAGAAGAAGGGGACAGTTCAAGCGAGGAAGAGCCTGCACCTGAGCCCGCAGAGCCGCCAGAAACTGTACAAGAACGAGCTCTCCGGTGGTTGATCGCGGGTGACCAAGGGCTGGATCCCACTGTGGCGCAAGCGTACGCCGAGTCGTACGCGCAGCAGCTGCAGGAGCTCGAAGAGATGGGCTTCGTATGCCACCCGGCTCGCGCCGTGCAGCTCTTGGAGCGCTACCAGGGCCGCATGATCCGCGTGGTAAACGCTTTGACCGATGAATTGGCAGCTGATGAACCAGCAGGAGGACCTGGCGTGAGCCCGGTTATTAGTGGCAACAACAACAGCAGCAACAGCAGTGCTAGCGGCAACAGTAGCAACGGCGGTGGTAGTATTAGTGGCGGTAGTGGTGGTGAAGGTATTATCGCAACGTCCGTGGAGTCGGCTGCAGTCGTCGATGAAATGGTTTCAGAGACTTCTAGGGGTGCAGCGGAACGCAATTTGGAAGAAGAGGAGCCACTTCAACCGGTCAAAGTGCCTTCTCCAATGAAATTCGGGTCCCTACCGGCGAGGTCGCAATTCGCGTACGAAGAAGTCGAAGAGGAAGATGCGAGCTTGCCTGCCAGTAACAACGGCGCAAGCAACAGCGAAGAGGCAGACTATATGGCACCATCGGCTGAAGCCGTGCTGTCTGGCTTGACTTCTGAAGACACGGCACTTGAAGAAAGCAGTCATGAAAACTTGAGCGCATCATGTCTAACTGATTCCGTTGAAGAAACTGGAGCTGTCGAAGAAAACGGTGACATTGGGGAACAGCCGGAAGAAGTCCGAGAAGTGCACTCAGTGTCGACGAACTCTGATCTTTTGGAACCTTCAGGCGATGCCACCTCCGTCGCACATGGCCCCTTCGATGCTTCAACTGTGAGCGATAAACAGGACATGCTGCCTGCACCTCCTGTTGCTCTTCATGCCCCGGTGTCCGTTGACAATGTGCGAGCTGAAGACAGCGCCGACAAGGGGCCTGGCGCTGCTGCTGCGATGTGATTGGCGCTTAGTCAGCTGCGAGATATAATTAATGCATGTATATACAGAGGCACAACGACTGATTTGCCCTGAGGCCAGCGGAGATTTTTGTGTCTTAATCAATTTTTGTGTTGGAGTTGGAGGTTCAACCGGTTTCAGTTCAAAGTTAATCGGAGTCTTCCCTTTGATCTCCTGCTGTTCTACTACCACAGCGATATAAAATTTTCCCTTATTTCTATCGCCCGGCGTTAAAAAAATATTCTTCTAAGAAAATACAATGGGGAACAGAAGGAGTAAGAGAATAGGCAATTGGAATATTACATGGGCGTAAACCAAGAGTGATATGCGCATTCATGTACATGTACGTATCGGCTGCAGTCCTGGGATCTGAGAACACAGAGCGAGTTCACGCAAAACTTTATCCAAGACCTATATCAGCTGCCTAACTGGAATTGTAATTCCCCCCTTAAACCCTCAAATGGCCATGGCGCCCTCGCTGTTGCTTTGGGCTAGCTCCGCATCAGCAGGACCTGTGGGCTTGTTTTCCCACGCTGCCACTACTGCAGCTGTTGCGGCGTTGACGGCCGCTGCGGTCGTCATCGTCTCTGTGTTTTCAAGCACTGGGACCGCCATCGTCGCTGCTGGGGTAGACTGGCCCACAACTGGAGCTGCAGGAGGTGGAGGAGCGGGAGCACTAGTAGCAGTGGTGGAGGGCGGTACGACAGAAACAGGCAGAGTAGGCACTGCACCGATTGGAAAAGTAACTCTGGCTGCCGCTGCTGCTGTAGGGAATACATCGAGAGTAAAAGATCGATTTGCGGCGGGATTCGCGGCGGGAATACTAGTCGACGCAACTCCAAACATACTGCTGCCTCCAGCAACATGATTATTGCCGTTACCACTGAAGCTGTTGCTTCCAGGTAGGCTGCTGCTGCTGCTACTGCTACTGCTGCTGCTGCTGCTGTTGTTGTTCATGCCACGGTTGAAGGCCACCTCTGTGGGCCAAGGGCCTTTGTGGAGCTTGCATCGGCTCGATTTGCCGCAGCCAGGCTCGAGGCAGCGCTTGCCCCCTGTAACAGATTGCATTCACAGACACACGAGGCAGCAGAGAAAAAATATCGAAGAAAAAGCACGGCAAATAAGTTGTCTGCAGTTTAGGGAACAGACGTAAGAAAGAACGTCAGTTGATTTAATGGGGGTATGCGTAGCGGACAATGCAAAATAAATATTCAAGTTGGACAACAAAACAGGGATATAAAAAGAAAGAGATCGAAAAATGCTTAGGTGGCACAAACACACGCATTCGTGCCTCCATGCGCTTTGCAGAAAGTGGAGCCAGAAATGGCTGCCAAAGTGCAACCTTCCTCCAAGCAGCGCGATCCACCGCCATGACGCTTGCAGAAACGAGTGGCGCCTTGCGAGCTTTTGTCGCAGCCTGGCTCTTCGCAACGCCGGCCTCCGCCTAGGTCAAAGAAAAGCAGGCAATAGAACACAAGGAAGACAAAATAAAGTCGCAGACAACACATCACTCAGGTTTATGATTGAGTGAATCAAGCACGTGCGAACTCAACAACATCGAAAGAATGAGAGGAGGCAGAGAAGGACACAGAAGTAACTCAAGTGAAAATAAACTGAAGGAACAGAGAAACGAACGAGAGATAACATCACACGAGTAATCTTTGTATCTCTTGAACCAATCACCGTGAGCTTTGCAGCGTTTGGTCGGCGCCTGCGCGTGCTTCCCACACCCTGGCTCTTCACAGTGCCGTCCTCCACCGTGCGTCACGCACAGCCCACCCGGCCCCACGGCAGCTCTCCCACATGTACCCCCTTCAGCCGTGCAGCGTTTGCCGCCGCCGTGCGTCACGCACTTCGGAGGCAAAGAAGAAGAAGATGATGCGGCACTGCCACCAATGTTCGGCGCGGAATTGTTGCAGCCCTCCACGCTGCAACGTTTGCCCCCACCATGCTTGACGCACATAGCCAGGGCGCCCGCGCAGGCCCCCTTGTTGCACCCGCCGGGATATGTGCAGCGGGGACCACCGCCGTGCCGCACACACGCCTGGACAGGGCCCGCTGCGGCAAACTTCGTGCACCCGGGCGTCAAACACTGCTTCGAGTTTTCACCGCCGTGCTCCTGGAAGATTAAATACAGAAGAAAATGAAAATGAAAAAAAACATCAAGATATGTTGTATCAACGAAGGAGTTCAAATATACATACTGCCGTTGAGACACCTACTAGCTTATTGAAAAATAACGAACTCGGTGGTTAATGATAACACCACCACACCAAAGACGATTACCTTGCACAGCCCCGAGGAGCCACGAGCTGCTTTCGCGCATGCATCGACCGTGCAGATTTTCCCGCCTCCGTGGGCTACACAGAAAGGTGTACCGTGCTGCGCTGTCTTGCTGCAGGTTCTGATACCGCTACCATCCTCTGCTCTACCATCGCCACCGCCACCGCCTTCAACACTACCGGCACTATCGCCACTGCCGCTGCTGCTACCACCGCTACCACTGCTGCTACTAGAGGGATCCGCAAAGACGAACGCACATTTGCGCCCACCGCCGTGCTGCCCGCACCTACCAGTGGGGCCTTGGGCTGGCCGCTCGCAGCCTTCCTCGCTGCAGCGTTTGCCGCCTCCGTGACTCCCGCACTTGGCGACGGGGCCGGCGCTCGCGGGGCGCCCGCAGCCGGGTTCGTTGCAGCGCCGGCCGCCGCCGTGGGTGCCGCATTTCCCGGTGGGGCCGGCAGACGCGCGGGAACAACCTTCTTCGTTGCAGCGCCGGCCGCCGCCGTGAGCTTTGCAGTATTTCGTGGCGCCCTGACAGGTGGGCAGTTCAGGTGAAGTAACGAACAACACGTACTGCAAGAAAAGAGGACAAGAGTAAAGCCTTGCGGCTCAAAAAGGTGTATAGAAGCAACCAAGCCCAACGGAGGCACACGCACGCAACAAAAGTTGACATGGCAGATGTGGTAAATGATACCACATATAAAACCATATCTAGCACCATCAATTTATTGGGGTTTTGATTTTATTATTTGAAGTAGTAGATTCAAAACGTGCATATAGCAGTGGCACAAAGGAAACTCCGGCAAGCTCAACCACCTGCGCGCTTTTGTCGCAATCGTCGTGCGCGCACCGGCGGCCGCCGCCATGGGCTTTGCACCGGTTGCCCTTGTTTTGCGCGCTTTTCCCGCACCCCGGCTCGAGGCAGCGCCGGCCGCCCCCGTGGTGCACGCAGCGTCCGTTGGGGCCGGCTGAGGCTCTCGGGCAATCTGGCTCTTCGCAACGCTTACCCCCGCCTAGAACAATATTATTCGCAGCCCCACGATTGAGACAAGGAAAAGATTATTTTGATGTGATTGAGACGAGTTGTGAAGTACAAACAAAGGCAAAGGAAAAGGGCGCACAAGTTCGTACAAACCGTGCAGCTTGCATCGACCGGTGGCGCCTTGCGATGCTTTGTCACACTCCGGGACTTCGCAACGGCGGCCGCCACCGTGAGCTTTGCATTTGCCCAGCGAACCCTGTGCAGCCTTCGTGCAACCTTCCACGTTGCAACGCCGGCCGCCTATACAGAAGTCATAAGCAGTGCGAAATCAAACAGTTACACACGGTTAAACGAATGCAGTTATGAAGACGCTCACGTTCACAAGTCAACATAGACGCACCTCCGTGAGCGACACAAAGATTCGAAGGTCCAGCAGCAGACTTCTCGCAGTCTTCAACATTGCACCGCCGCCCACCGCCGTGCACTTTGCACTTTCCTGAGGCACCTTGTGCGCTTTTCTCGCAGCCCAGCACTTCACACCGCCGGCCGCCACCATGGGCTTTGCATTGACCACTAGCGCCCTGGCTCAGCTTATCGCAATTCGGTTCAATGCACAATCGAGCTTGCCGCTTCGATACACCTTCTGGATCGTTTACACTGCCAATGGTGCCATCGCCTTCACCTTCACCGTCGTTCTCACCTTCCGCTTCGTCTTCACCCTCTTCCCTAGCACGCTTCTGGCCCATTAGCCCTGGTGGTTGGGGTACAGATAGCGTCGGAATGGATGCCATGCTACTGCAGTCGTAAGGAGACCCTTGTACTTTCCTACTTTACTGCTTAATAGCGCGATATCTTATCTTACAATAATGTTCAAACGTAAACGCCGAAGTGACCTCGAGCGTCACAACTTTATTCGCAACGTCGGCGCACACGGATTCAGAGCGAGAGCGAGCGACAAAAAAAAATCGTGAGAGCTGTGTTGCTGTGTTTGTTGAAGAATTCAAGAATTCTTTCCGAGGAAGTCAGGGAAGTAACTGAGTTTTCATTTTCAATCTCATTTCCCCCCCCCCCGGCCTACAGGGGGATAGGGATTTAAGGAATTCAACACAAGTGGAGTCAGCGCTATACGGCTCGCGTGGGCCAAATCTTTTTAGAGTCGCCAACAATAACCCCCGGCCTCGTACTTCCTAGCCCCTCGAAAACGAGACGGTCGGTTCATCAAGTCAAAACATCCCTGTAACTAGCTAGGCGGGGCCATCTCCCATTTTTATGTGATTCATGTATGTGCCGTTGGTTTCTTGGCATCCTCTTGTGTCGGTGATGTTTCGAGCGGACAGCTGTGAACTTTACCGTAGCCTCCTTCATGCGGCATGGCAGTCTCGATGAAAGGAACGTCGCTAGCGCAGCGGCGCGCGGAGCAAAAGCTCGCAGAAGCTATGGTTGGCCGGCGGGTTGTCAAAGACTTTGGTCCACACGGTCTCTTTCGCGGGGTAGTCGAAGGAATTACTAACATCCCCGATCAAAGACCCCTATACCGTATCAGGTGAGCACACAGCATGGGCCTTTTGTTCATCTCGCACACACGCACTTCTGAAGCAGCGCTGGTGCAGTTGATTTCAACTCTTGACAAGCCTAGATATGTATCAATGCCCCATTCTCTGACCTTGATTCTATGCCGTGCGGCCTCGACACCCACGCTCAAGCTCGTAAAATTTCTCGTCTTGCATTTTGAAGAATTCCCGCTTTGTGCCATTACACATCGCTCTTATACCGTGCAATTTCGTAAAGGTACGAAGATGGCGATGCTGAAGACGTCACTCACTCGGAACTCGACGCTATTTTAGTCAAAGAAAGTCAGAGCCCACGCCGAAGCTTACCACCTGACGAACCGACCAAGGGTTCTGCACAAGTGCAAGAGGCAGCGGCTGCTGTTGCTCCTCAAAGCAAAACCAGCAGAAACACTCCTAGTGGTGGTGGCTCGACAGGAGGCTTGCGGTCAATGGGAGTAGCGCGGCGCTGGAACACCTCAGATTCAGTGACAGCTGCTGCTACCGCGTTGCCACCGGCATTTATTGACGCCTCTCCGGTGACGCCATCGCCAGTGGCACGTCACGTGTTGCGCAGCAACGGCTCCACTCACATTGAGCCTCTCACGCCTCCGAAAGATGCTACAGGGAGGCATGAATCACCTCGTAATGATCCTGTGAGCAACGACAGCAACACCAGGCAGAGCAGTGGTGGGCAGTCACCGTCGCGTTCGTCGTCGTTGGCGTCACGGGTGTCCCAGCAACGGCAGCGGTCCGCTGACAACGTGGCCATGTCCTCCTCGGGATCTCATAGAGGGCAGTCCCAGCCGGGCAGCAGTCGCCACAGCGCTAGTGGCAGTGGCACCTCGGGCAGCAGCCGGCACAGTGGAGCCGAACAGCGCCATGTACATTCGATATCACCTCGCCGCCCGCGGGTGCCACCTACAAGTGATGCAGGCTTTCCCAGCAGCACTAGTCGTGCACGAATGGAAGCACCACAGCAGCAGCATTCCTCCCCTAGCATTTATACTGAGCCATCACCGGAATCACTCAGAGGAGAAGCTAAGCATTCACCAGGCCTTCGATCGGAGGCGGAAGCAGTAGCAGCGCCGGGAACGGTGACACGAGCGAGCAGAAGTACGCCTCGACGTCCAGCTGTTGCTGCTGCTGGTGCGACTGCTGGGTTTCCAAGCAGGTTGCTCTCACCTGGAGCGCCTTCTGCTGTAGCGAGCGAAAAACAGGGGCGACCATCTACACCACCTCAGCAGCAGAGGCAGCAATCGAAGGAGCTTCACCGCTCGTGGCCGAGGAAGCCGCCCGCGCCAACGTCAGCACCTCCGAAGTCTGCTGGAGCCTCTGGGAATTCATCTTCGTCTACGGGAGAAATAGTAAACGCAAGCCCGTGGGCGGCATTTCTGAACCGAGGCCCTGCAGGGAGCCGAACCCACCAATCAGGTTCAGACCACGATTCACCGTCCACGCCAGCGGAGGAGTCCAAAGCAGGGGGTGCAACGTCATCACCCCGCAGTGGGTTCGGAGGCTACCGCAGCCGCCGCGCCACTGCGGACTCGGTCCTCACTGGGACTTCGCAGCAGAAGCCTCGGTGGGCTGCTGGAGGAGACGAGGGGCAGTCAGACCCAGTGACGTCACCAATCGTGCGAACGAGCGGGGCTCAGCCACACAACTCCGAGCGTCGCCACATGCAGCTCGACATGTCTCCACCGGCGGTGCCCCCGCCACACACCCAGACCCAAACTCCACCTCCTGCTCCTCCTCCTCCTCCGTCGTTTGCCCGCGTGTTTCCCTCTCCTTCTAGTGCAGCACCAGGAAGCAGCGGGAAATTGCCGAAGCCGCCACTTCCGACCACTGCGCCGCCGCCCAACTCCTACGCGAGCCCGCCGAGCAAGAAAGAGTTTCCTTCCACGTATGAACCTAGCAGTGAAGATGCGTCATCATCACCGCCACCAACGCCTTCTGCGACTGCCGCTGCCCGGCGGGCTGACCTCTTGCGCGCTGCGCACACCAAATTTGCGACGCCTGTCAGCCCAACTGGCAGCAGGTCGGCGGCGGCTGTAACGGCTGTGACCACAATGAGAGAGGCTGAAGCAGCAGCTGCTGCGGCAGCCACAGAGCGGAATGAAAACGGCGGAGCAGCCTCATCGATGTCAGGCCATTCTCGGGCCTCCTCGTCTGACATGCCCGAAACCGAAGTCCCCGAGCCAGGCAACATAAGCGAGCAAAGCCACGAAGATATGGTGCCTAACCCTGTAGCAGCGGTTCGCAGTGCCATGATGCCACCGTTGAAGAATTCGAATGCACCGTCTTATCATCGATCGTCTTCGTCCCCTGGTGCCAATCATCGCCGCCGAGGTGGCAGCAACCGAAACAGCCACAGTCCGCCTGAAAGTTCATCGATGCCGTCGTCAACTTCTTCGCCTGCCGCTAATGCTACTGCCGCAGCTGCTGCCGCCCTAGGAAGTAGTGACGAAGAGAGTGACGCTCTCGCTTTGATGGAAGGGTTCCTAGCAGCCGTAGCTGCTGGCGCAAGCTGCAGCAAAAGCACCAAAGGAGCAATGCCAGCAGCGTCATCTTCAGTTGCCACAGCAGCCGCTGCACACCTAGCCCCACTCCATACCGCCCTCGCTGGAGCGCTGAAGAATCGAGCACTGGCAGCACAAACCTTTGAGCGGGTGTTGGTGGAGGAACAAGCTGTGCTGGATGCGGCAGCGGCACAACAGACGCTTTTGGGTGTGCGCAAGAACCCTACTGCGCGTGTAAAAGGGCAACTTTTGACGAAATACCAAGACGCTCATGTGGTGCTTTTGGAACAAGTGCGTTTTCTTGTTCTTGTATTGTGCATGACTCGAAAAATATTTTATCTTTTGTGTTTCCTTTCTTTCGTTTCAACTTTGACCTTCAATGATGCTCCTGATTGGGGTCCTATTTTGAAGACCGGTTATTCTTTTCTGTCCTGTGCTTTCTTTCTAAGTATTTCTTTTTTCCTGCGCTGTTTCTGTCCTTCATCACCTCTTTAGGTCGCTTCAGTAGCGCAAGGGTTTGCTTCTGACGTGGAGCGGCGAGAACAGGCCTATTCATCCCATGCTGCTGCGGTGGCTACAGCGGATGCGCAAGCTTCTGCGCATCAAGAGTGTGAAAGGTTACGAGCTGCCGTACGAGCTGCAGACCAACGCGCCTCTCAGGCTGAGGCCCGCTTAGCAGCGCAGGCCACGGAAGCGGCTCGCAGCGCACATGATCAGCATGAAGACGAATACGCCAAGCAACGAGCGCATTTGCGTGCCATGGAAGAAGCCCATCGCAAGGAAGTGGTTGACTTGAAAGCAAGCTTAGCATCAGCAACATCAAGCAATACTCACCCCCACAACGACGAAACCCAGGCCACCGTGCAAGACCTCACCGACCAATTAGAAGCCGCAGAAAGAATAGCTGCTGCTGCGAGTGCCAAGAGCAACAGCTTGCAAGAACGCCTGGAAGAGGCCCTTGCTTCATTGGAAGCTGTCAACGACAAGGCCAACGTTTCACGCACCCATATGGCTACCAACACCATTCCAACTGATGAAGTGGCAGAGTTACGATCTGAGCTTGAAACCGTACGCTCAGAGCGTGCTCAGGAGACCGCGAGTGCGCAACAGAAAATGAAGGCCTTGGAGGCGCAACTGGAACGTGAACTGAACAAAGGGTCAGCGCGCGCTCAAGTGCAGCTTTTAACGGACCTCGAGCGGTGCCAGCAAGAGCGCGAGAGCGACCGAGTCTCAGCAAGCATTGAAATAGCGCGGCTGGAATC
>Ga0307931_1000658_pt1 | contig 22324 bp, 19 predicted proteins | sample OrgLakmetageno47_FD_201816 | JGI IMG/M metagenome (GOLD analysis project Ga0307931, IMG submission 201816) | Saline water microbial communities from Organic Lake, Antarctica - #47 | ecosystem: Environmental > Aquatic > Non-marine Saline and Alkaline > Saline | place: Antarctica: Organic Lake...
CTCACCTTGCTAATTGGGGCGTCGTCGAGGCTTACAAAGCATATCTGAGCATCTACGCTCAAGATCCAGTGCTTATCGATCTATCTTTGGCTTGGACGCTTGCTCGCGCAATATCCCAGCAGGAAGAAGGCTGTGAGATAAAAAACTGTCACCACTGCGGTCAGTTGTATGTTGTCAAAAGTCATGAAAATCCAATTTGCTGGCTATGCATAGAGGCAAAAGAAAAATCAGGGTTTTTATTGCCAGTTCGTAGCTCCGGGCGCGCCGCCGCTAAATTGAGAAACATGGCATAGATCAATCCACCGTCTGCGTTGCTCTTGTGCGAATAACTGGTTACCGCATAGTTAGTCTCACAAACCCCACCTAAATTAGCACGGTATCATCGCCAATATTTCTGCTTAAACATGGAAAATTGTTCCATCGTGAATAATAGGCAGCAATATGAAATTCCTACCTTTGATGCTGTTAGCAATGCTGGTTGTGCAATCTGCGAATGCTGACGTCAACTCATCATCTGCGCAGCGATTCTATGATCGCCATGCCGAAGGATGGTTTTGGTATAAAGATCCCAAAAAAGTAAAACCTAAATCAGAGCCTGTCGAAACAGCAAAGCCCTCCGAAAAGCCTCCAGTTGAGGTGTTGAAAATACCGGAAGCAGTATCCGCAGCTCCCGGCCCCGCGCCCATGTCCATCGAATGGTTCGAGAAAAACTTCGATGAAATACAAAGTCGCGCAATGGACAATCCGACGCATGAAAACGTTGCTGCCTTTTACGCCGTGCACCAACAGATGATGCATAGAGCAACGAAATTTGCAGATGTTGGCCAGCAAGTGCTCCTTCAATACCCTGAACTCGATCCCAGAAACCGTTTTTCCACCAGTGTTAGCGGAGAAAAACAGCGCCGAGTTGCAGCAAACCAAGTCAACCAAGCGATTTTTACGAAACTAAGACAGCAGAATGGCGGAATTATGTTTTTCTATGACAATTCCAACTTTTCACAGCAAATGGCAGACACCGTTGTTGGCATAGCCAGACGGTTTGACGTTGATATTCAGCCTATAAGCATCGACGGATCTGCCATTCCAGACCAAAGAATTAAGGGGCTTATGCTCGAAAGCATCGCTGATGAAGGCCTATCGGAAATGCTTAACATTGCGTTTGCGCCTGCTATAGCAATCGCAATCCCCCCAGACCGAGTTCAAGTCGTCGCTTACGGAACGTTATCTACTGACCGTGTATTGGCAAGAATTCCCGCCACTGCAAATCTTATGGGCCTTATCACAGATCCTGAGCTCAGGATCGCAAAAGGTGAAGTGCCGAATGCGCCTAATGCGGCTTTGCGTACGGACCTTACGGATATTAAAAACAATTCGACTGAAGAAATACTTCGAGCGCTGAAAAATGGAGGTCTGCGATAATGCGGCATAAATCTCGGATATCCGTGGCCACCATAGCCATGTTGTTCACCCTCGCTACGGGGTTTTCTTCTACTACATGGGCTCTTTCTGGCGCGTTTAGCCAAATGGCAAGTGACCTAAAAGACTCGTATCGGGTAACTACTCCTACAAGTCATATTGCTCAAGGTCGTGGCTTTGCGTCTGGCGGAGGCGTTCGAGTTCGGTTTCGTCCAGCGCCTATGCTCGGTTTTAAACTATGGGAGGTGAAGGCCCCCGATTTTTCAGCGTCATGCAGTGGTGTCGACATTCACCTTGGCTCTCTTTCACTCATTGATAAACAACAATTAATAGACATGATACAAGCCCTACCTGGCATGTCTGTCTACCTCGTTTATCTGGCGCTGAAAAAGTATTGCGGTGCATGTGCGACCACGCTTGCGTTTTTGCAGGATCTTATCAATCGATGGGGTGAATTCACCCTTGGTAATTGTGAAGACAACCTAGAAGCGCTAATGAGCGACGAACCTTGGGGCGTCAAGGCAACCGCTGCAAGAGATCACGTCATGAAACAGTTTTCAGGAAAAGACCCGTCATCTCAAGACTCCGGTGAGGTTAATTCAGATGGCGCGGCCGCAAACATCGTTAAATCGAACGTTGTTTACAAGCACTTTATCGACAGTGGATTTGAGGCTCGAATTCTTCCTGGCTTTACAAAAATTGATGTGATTAACCTAGCTCAAAGCATGACTGGAACCATTCTAATTGAACCAAAACAGGTAGACGGCGAAACAACGTTCGGCGACCCTATTGCTATCCCTCCAGCTTCTATAGAGGACCTTTCTCTTCGAACGTTCCTTTACGGGGGAGAGCTCAAAGGCAACGTTTGCTCCACAACAGTCGATCATTGCTTTAACGTAAAATCACGGGAAACCATTGTCACTATTGCGAAAGCTGATGCCTGGCCAAATGTTGTTATGGGTATTCTTGATCCCAGCAAACCAGATTCAGTTATTAATAGGCTCCGCGTCCACGTTGATTATGCCAACGCTGGATCTACATCGCAGCTGACCGCAGATGAGGCGCAGATAATTGGCGCAATACCTGGCCCATTATTCGCTTTGGCTCGCAACTTAGCCGTCAATAATATTCAGATGAATCATGAAATATCTTCGGCAATTGCCAACGATATGGCCCTAGACGCTGCCTATGAATTTCTATTGGATATTTCTACAGAAGCAATGACCGGTATTGCTGGCATTGATCGCACTGCAACAGAGCTTCACAACAAACTTAACGAAAACGTTATTCAGCTGCAGGCCGATTTGAGGGCGGAGTATCGCGCACTCAAAGAAGAGAATCGAGACCAGCTTTCTGGTGCGCTCGAAATGCTTACTGTGATTGAGATGCTTCGTGGAAAAGGTGGGAAATAAGCATGGCCTTCACTGTTAAGGTTATTGGTGACTTAAACTACCTCGCCGAAACTATGCGAGCCGTCTCACATATTATGTCCTTGTCCGGATTCGGAAGTCTGATTATGATCGGATTTCTACTCGGTATCTTCTGGATTGTTACCCAGGGGATTCTGTCAGGCGGCAAAGAAATCAAGATTCAGAACATGATTGTTGCAGCTCTCATGTACGCAGTTTTTTTTGGGGTCAATGTAGATGAGGTAACTCTTGAAGCTGACCGAAGCGCTTACTTGCTGGGCGTGAGCCAGTACGAAATAGTTCAGGATGTGCCATTAGGGCTTGCACTAACAAGCAGTCTTATATCAACCGCCGGTTCAGTGATTTCTGACTGGTACCGAACTCATTTCCAAACTATTAACCCATACGGAATGGATCCGCTGTTCACTCTCGAACTACTCATGAGAATGCGCGACGTTGGATTCAGTACCGCACTCGTTAACTGGGACCCTGACGGTGTTATCTCTGAAAACGTTGATCGCTATATGCTTGAGTGTACCCAAGTTGGCATGAAAATCCCAAGAGCAGACGGCAGTCTCTCAATTACCTCACAAATGATTTCTAAAGCAGGATCCCCTGGTTATCCAATTCACGGCTGGGCGGCGATGAAATTCTTTAATAATCTTTACCAGACAAGAGTCAGCTACCTCGACGGTACCGGTGCCACCGCAAAACTGATGACCGAAGATATGGGTTGTGCTGACGCGCACGACCGTATCAACGAAAAAGTTCTGACCGCCGATATTGCCCAAAACTGGATAAAGGAAATGGTCGTCACTACCTGTGCGTCCAACACTGGCACCGGTTATTGTCCTTCAAACATTGGCGGGACGGGTATGGCTGCTAGTACCTTTCTTACTAATGCTGTTGCGCGTTTTAACACCGCGCGGGATGCTTTTCTCAATACTTCAGTCGCAACAGATGTCCAGCTTTTCAATCGAGTCGCGTTGGGAGCTTTTGCGCGGGCTAAAGAGCAAGGGAGAGTAATAACGGAAGGCGATATCATGGTTAACATGATCGCCGATAGAGCTACCGGGCGGATAACTCAGACCCAAGCCCTCCAGGGTACTGTCTGGGAACGTTCCATGCAGCCCTTGATGGCGTTTTTTGAAGCGATTATGTTCATCGCGGCGCCATTTGCCGCCTTCATTCTTGTGGTTGGTGTTGGCGGAATGTCACTGATCGGCAAATACCTTATGTTTGCTGTTTGGATACAGCTCTGGAAGCCAGTTATGGCTGCCATCGAAATGTTCGTTGAAATGTCAGCTATGGGGTCAATGGCCAGTTTAAAGGCTTATTCCTCCGCGCTGACGGGTGATATTGGCACGATTGCACGCGATACCGAGGCCTTTAACGAAATATCTCATTGGATTGGAACTGGCAGCATGCTTATGGCATCAACACCTGCTATTACGTTGATGCTTATTTATGGCTCCGCTGTGACAGCCTCAAGTCTAGCTGGCCGCGTTGATGCCGCTGCGGGCGCCAGTGTTGGTACCGACGATACTAAAGGCAGCTATTCTACTGGTGGTGCTCTTGCCCAGGTGAACAACGCCGGCCATATCGCACAAGGCTCAATGGCGACGCAGAGTGATTCGACAGGAAACATAGATCTCTCAGCAATGAGCAGCCAGGCACTTCAGGCTTCAACTAGGCGCGAAAGCTCCTTCAGAGCTAGCGCGGCCGAGCAAACGGCTGAAGCAACACGGCATACACAGGGGGGGTTGGCCTCGTATGTGGACGGTGTTGGAAACTCATCAGTGATCGGCACCACAGACCAAACTGTTTCACAGCAGGCCAACAACATCGTCAAGTCGCTTGATCAAGGCAACACGATGTCGGCAGAAGAGCGAGCAATAACCTCTGCAGCTTTAACGGTTGGCATGTCAGGATCGGCTGGTTTCAATCAAGCCAAAAAAGATGCAAATAAAACACTAAAGGACAACAACGTTGATACAAAAGGTTGGTCCGATGCTCAGTTTGGCCAGGCAATAGGAATAATGGCGCAGGCCGGTGCAAGTGGTCAGATCTCCTACGCCGAGCTGGATAGTAGTGTTTCAAACATGTCTGAGAAAGAGCAGCTCGCGCTCACAGAAAACTGGTCAAAATCCAGCGGAATTTCGGAGGCGGACCAATCAAGTACCCAAGAGAACTATACAAAATCAGACAGCGTTCAAGCGGCTCGTGACTCCAGTCAGTCCGCAACAAAAAGTAGAGAGAGAGCAGAGGCTGAAGCTAATTCTCGATCGAAAATTGAAAACCTAGCCATCGGATCAAGCGTTGGCACAAGAATCGGCATGGCCGACGTCGATGCCGCTCTGAAAGATCCTAACGTTCAAGAAAACGTAAGTGACCACATCAGAGCAATGCAGGATCAAGGTGTGCCGGCTTATCAAAACGTTTCTCCAAACGTCGCCGGCGCAAGGTCTTTGCTCAATAAATCAGCGGCCAGCGACTTTGAGACCTATAGCCAACTTCTCGGCGTCATTGGCTCAAATGATCTCACTGACCAGCAGGCGGGCCTTTATACACTTACTAACGGTTATACAGACGATGTGGACCCTGTTGACTCTAGACCTACGTCACCCGAGGTTGCTGGTTTTTACACTGGAGCCGTAGACGGTGTGAACAATGCCTCAAACTCGAACACGGGGAAGCTCAACCAACAAGCACCCAGCTTAAGAGGGAACGTTTCAGATCGGGATTACACATTGCAAGGCAATGGTAGCGAACAAATGCTCAATGCCATGATCGAGCAAAATGGCATTAATAAAGACACTGATCTTGGTATTAATTACAACGACTTGTCCTTGGGTGAGAAAATGAACCGCGTTCAGGATCTGACCAGTGAAATGAATCGGCCGGACAATGCAGCTCGAGATCTGCTTGGCACCGTAAAGCATCTGGCAAGTGAGGAAGGTCAGCAGGCTCTAATCGAAGGGGCAGCGCTCGCTGCAGGCGGCGCGGGTGTTGGACTCATGTCGACAATGGCAATGGGTGCCTTGAGTGGTGCTGGATCGGGCGGGCTGCGAGGGTCTCGGGCTGGCGCCTACGGTATGGCGGCTGGAGCCACTGTCGGAGCTGCCTACGGAGCATACAGAGGCTACGAAGAATACAACGATACACAAATGGCAGAGGGTATCCTTAACAAGACGGGGGGCAGCCTGGATGCCGGTTCATTGAGTCAATTGGACAACGACGAACAAAACTACCTCAACGAATCTATGAAATCTGTCGCATTCGGTCAAATGGAAGCAATGGCCGAAGCTTCACAGAATGGTCAAGCATTCGATGCTGATGCGTACAGATCAAGCCTGGGTACCGAGTTCGAACAACGAATCTTCGACAATATGGGCGGATTACTCGCTAAAGACGAGCTCAGTGATGCTCGGGGCGAAATTGGCCAGGCAATCGACAGAGGGTCCAAACACCAGATTATTGCGAGCGCCGGCTATGCGTCAGATCACGTCGCTGGTCGTTCGACCGTGTTAGCGCACGCTAACAACGACATGAACATGGTGGGTGAGATGTATGATTCGTTTGTCTCTGGGAATGGCCCAATAGAGACAGCCGAACAAGAAGCGCATTTTGTGTCAATGCTTGGACCGATGGATCAAAGAGCGTATGCGCATAGAGCCGAACTGGGAATGGCCGGCATGGGTGATAACGTGCAGAACGAGAGCTTCTTTGAGTGGCGTGACAACCCCGACATTGAGGCTCTCAGAACAGACAGGGCCGTAGAGAACTATGGTGCAACCCCTACTGAGATCACTCGGCCAGACTCCGTTTATGACTCTGCAACCTTTGCACAAGGAAATACCGGCGGGGGATCCCCCAGTATTAACGAAGGAGAGGAAATAGCCGCGGCGGCAGCTAAACAGAACGTTAATTCCCCTATCTCCGGCGCAGACAGCAGCGACGTTAGTTTAAGCTCTAGAGATATGCGCGGCAGATAAAAGAGTGAAGTAAAAAGCCGGTGGCCTACTCGTCATGTAGGGCATCGGCTCATTTCTTGTTTGACCTGCTTTACCAACTATTCCCACCCGCGAAAGCCCAATACTCACCAGGCGTTTGAATTGCTGTCTTCGACGGCATGACCCCATAAAAAAATCCACGCTGTAGCCTTGCCGTTAAGGTCCGTTCGTCTTTGACTGTGAACGGCAGTTTGAGGGTTATTAAGTTTCCGCAAGTGAAAGATGATTGCTTGTGATAGCTCGGCATGCAGTCAAGTTCAGATCTTGCGTTATCAAATATGCCGTCAATGCGTTGATTACCCAAAGGCAGCCCAACAGAGCGATACGCTGCAAGATCAGAGTCCACTTGAGCCGAATTTATCCTCTCAACGAGGCCCCATCCTTGGTACGCCGCATTTTTAAAAAGCACCACATCCGTTACTGCAATACCGTCAACACCTACTCTGATAGGTACAGGGCGGGCCAGTGAGCCACTCAAGTATCCATCTACGCCCACGGCCGTCGCTTTTCGCGATCTTTGTTTTGAGTCAAGCGGCCCCTCAAAGACGATGTTAGTAGTATTAACCGGCTCCAGGGCCCTCAATATTTCGTAGTAGGTGTTCCAGTACGAAGTGTTTACGTGGATGTCTATCAATAGGTTGCCATCCAAGCTGTCACCTTTAATTTGGGTGATCTCATAGGAGCGCAACGATATTGAGTAACCTGAGCGCAGTTGTTCGACAAGCGTGCCCGTAAAATCAGTCAGAAGGCTCTTGTATTCCCTCAATTTGCGCTGCAGTTCTTGCGTCTGACTAATCGAAAAGGCTTCGTCTTCCCAGCGACGCACCTCAACGGGCTCTGTACCCCGTTGTTTGATCGATGGGGTAACCTGAGCGTCAACTACAACACGATATTTCCCACCAATGAAATCCTCACTCTTCACCTTGAAGCTATCCACTGACCCACTGGTTACTGATGTTGACGTTACTCGCTCCCTGGAGCCTGTCCCCATGCCCGATGACCGCATGACGAACATGGTCGATCCAGATGCTTTTTCAAGGGCCGCCCGCAAAGCGTCTTCACGGGCTTCCGTTGTCGTTGTTCCATAACCGATGGATGTGACATCAATCGAATTGGCTGACGCCGGACCTGCCAGTAAGAATGCAAAAAGTGAAAGAGTAAAACGATTCATAACGTCCTCCTGTCAAACTAACTTCCATTATGCATTTACCGGACATTCTGCAAGGGCATCAATAGCGGTTTGTCGTAAATGAAGTGTGGAATATTCAGGAGAGTATAAAAAAGCGGCAAGGGAAGGGCTACAAGCTATTTCGCAACCCAGCCTAACATCGTCACGGTAGCTTTGACCTCATCACCAATGATCCAGACCCTAGTAGACAGTTCATCATGAAAAACATGGCCGCCAGAATAAGCTCTTGAAAGTCCGCCGCTCTGAAGGCGCACGTTATCAATTTTGGTTCCTGTCAGATTTTCGCTGAGCTTGATCAGTGCGTCCATACGAGCAGCATCTATTGCTACTGATTCAGACCTTAGGGGATGCCGTGAATCAAAACGGCGGATCGCCATTCCTGTCGTCATGGCAAAAACCTGACCTTCTCCGGCATTGTATCGGTTCTGCTCAACCTTTAGGCGTGCTTTAGCCATCTTTTCATTCCGCTCCCGGTAGGCGGCGTCTACATCGTCTTTAACATTCCGGTGTACGCTTTCAGGGATGAACATTCGCGTCCAGACCGAATACCCTTGGGGGTGTTCGTTGGTCACATACTCAAACCGGGGCTCCGAGATAAACGCAGTCGACGACAGGGATGCGTATTGCCGCAGATCTAACTTATCGACATTGATACCAGAAACCGCGGTAGATGAAGTGGCGATCAATCGTTCGCCAACCAGGACATCTGCTCCCAAATATCGGACATACAAGCTTTCTGCCGTAGCCTCTGCCTTTCGCCGAGCTTCTGCCTCTATACCAGCCTCACCATTTCCGACAAACCAGATCTCGCCGCCAGATTGACCTTGAGAGTGGTCAGCCCAGGAGGGAGGCCTGAACGTCTCCGCAGAACGGCTCTGCCGCGTATCACTCTCAGTGGCTGCGCAACCGCACAGCACGACAGATGAAACGACGATCAAGCACCACCTGGATCTAAACCCCATTCAACACTCCTAACGATCTTGGAGATCAAAAATAGCCCCATCAACTTCAGCTTTTACAAAGGCAACGTAAAATGTTTTCGTTGACCCTGTTTCCTTCCACTGCTCATAACGCCACACAATGGGTTTCATCTGATTGACAGCCAGGCTCGCAACTTCTGTTGTTTGAACCTTTCTGTTTATCATCGGATTCTGAATCCCGTCCTGGACTGTTCCGCCAGCCTCAGTAGAGGTTGTGATATCGTCCACCAGGGTAGATGCGTGCTGGGCGATGGTTCTGCGAGCGTCAGTTAATGCCGCGTCGCGTGCTCCTCGCTGAGTGCTGTGGCGATTGCTAATGCCTACAAATTCAACTCGATCGCCACCGGATTTCAAAGATACCGATTCTGCAGTCCAGCCTGGGCGCTTTGTTTCGCCGTCATTCGTCCAGATTAATTTGTCGCCGACTTGTGGCGCCTTATAAGCGCTCGAACAAGCTACAGCACCGAATATCACAAATGCCATTAAAAGTAGTGTTTTTAGTTTAAGCATGCCAACGTCCCTATTTCAGTTAATAGATAGATTTTCTTACCTCAAAAATCGCACAACACCCTCACAAGCAACACCTAAAACTGATTTTTCATACCGCTTATCATAGAGCTTCTCAATTCTGAGTGAGCATCTTCTTTTGGGCGCTCATGCTCGGTTACCTCTTCTTTCTCAGCCACTTCCGCTTTTGTTGGCTCTACCGCTGCAGCCTCCGTTTCATTCTGCTTTTTCGAGGTTTTCACTTTTATCTTTCCAGGCTTGCTCGCTATCCGCTCCATTGCATCATCACGATCAACTACATGCTCCCTCAACTCCAGGGTCGCCAGTAACCGCAATCGTTCCCCCCGCCGTCGGGGGCTTACTTTCTGGAGATCCGCATAAAGCTCGGGACTGGTGTCCTCGTTGATCTTCATCAGAACGCGAATAGTCATGAATTACTCCTGGCCAAATCCAAAGAATCCCCGGGCGTTTGCAAGAACCGGTTCCTCGCCCAAGACAACCTTTGAACCTTCCATAATTTTTGCAGCCGCATCCTTATAATGTTCAGCTCCACCACCAGCCAAAAGCACAAAGTCTGCACCTTGTATTCTTGATCTGCGCATTTTCTGCTTCACGCTTTTCATAACGTTTTCAGATACATTGCCGGCTGCCAGGTCGAGATAGAGATTTAAATCCTTCATTTCCCCAAAAACTGGCACCATCCGATCACCACGAACCGCATCTTCCAGCGTGGCCAAATCGAATGGGCGCCCGGTATCAATTGTGATCAATCTTCCAGCTTCTTCTAGCAACACACTCATTGCGTCCTGGCTGGAATCTGATGAGGACTTATCGAAATTTCCACGGTCAATAACACAGTAATCAGTGGAAAAAAATCCCGGATCGATCACGAGCACTCGGGATGCCTGGACGATTCTCGGGTCGTCGCACTGCATCATGTAATCAATAAATGCCCCTACAGGTTGAGGTATGACACTGACACTTTTCACATTAACAAATCGGCCCGGGGCGATCTCATGCTTACCGCACAGATAGCTTTCAAGTTTCGCTTTGTAGGGTCCGTCAATCGCCTGTTCGACAGGTAAGCCGGTCACTATCTTGTCGATTTCATCACGTTCCGTGGCCATTAGAGCTGCATAAAACAGCGCTTTATAGTCATCAGTGAATGGGTAGTCGCTTGATAGTATGCGTGTCCACCCATCAATAGATGACTGCTCAACCCCTGCGATGTAGTCCTCATTGCCCACTTTTACTCGAAAGCCACCGCTTGATTTACCGCTCAATATGGACTGCGAGATGTAACCGGAAGGGGCAGCACCGGCTGGGTAAAGCACGGTATGAGGAGGCCGGCCGGACTCACCGAACGCCAGTTTTAGATTGCTGTAACCAATATCCATTCCAAGTACAAACATATTAACTCCTGAATCATTAGTAATTGTGAGCCTATTCATAGGTCATCGTTATCTGCACAACGTTTAGCAAAAGGTCGACAATGAATATCTGTACTCGACCCTCATTGTTCGTGAAAAATGCCCGGCGACTTCATCAGCTAGATAAAAGGTCTACAAAAGGTTCTCAAAGACGACCTCTGTAGCCCGCCAGCTAATACTGAAACATGTGACACTGCCTTAAAGGTCGACAACGAATGCTATTTGTCGCTCTTGCGTTAGCAGTGTCAGTGCTTGGCCAACTCAATAGGTCGACAGGGAAGTTATTTACTAGACCTCTGTCGCGCTGCGTACTCGCCAGGCGACATCGAAAGGTCGACTGGAAGACTGCACACAGGCCCCGTTGTCGTCCCAGCACAAACATCATAAATGCTCCTCAGCAACATTACGGCTTGATACCACGCCCTAAAGAGAGGGCTATCTGCGTCATTCACACGCCTTCCTCCTGATATCTTTTAAAACGTTCTCTCGCGTAGGTGAGAAAAAATGAAGTTTTCCGAGCCAAGTAAGGAGACAGGGGGTATTGATCCTGCCCTCGCACGCACGCACACGCGCCTGGGCAGGAAAAAATGACGTTTTCCGAGCCAAGCCAGGAGAGCAGTTCTGCAATCCGGTCCTCGCGGGCGCGCGCGCCTGGGCCGGAAAAGAAAGTTTTTCCGCGCCAAGCAGAAAGGTAAGAATTATGTATGAAAACTTGATTGCTCAAACAAGGCTACAAATTGACGAACTTGAGGCGGAGGCACGCGAGATAGCTAAGGGGCACTGGGACTATCACCTAAGGAGCAACCATGGGCTACCGCCAGCTAAGAAAGGCAAGTTAAATGCGTATGTGCGACGCAAGGGGGATTCGCTTGAAATTCACTGGTCCAAGTTCAGGTTTGTCAATTCGGCATCAGGCGGGCCATCCACGGTGCGCTCCTCCTATCTCAAGAAGGGGCTTGGCACGGTTTATCCAAACAGCGTGCTCGCAAATGCAGGTCAAAACTTTGAAATCGATTTTGCGATCGAAACCGAGCAGCTCTTTGGAGCGATCCGTGCGGAGTTCCAGTCAGTCCGTAAAGCGTTGAAGTATTTGCAGCAGGCAGAAAAGCGTCAGGCTGCCCGAGTAAAATTAATCGAAGACGAAGAAGAGGATGTGGCATGAGCTTAAAAGATGTTGGTACGGGAAACACAATGCGGCCGGCGCTGCGGTCATTCGTAAAGGAGTGGATACTGGTGGCCGCTCTGGTGCCCTTCGTTCTCAGACCGGATCGCGTCGTTGACGCTGTTTTGGCATTCACCGAATTTGCGGGCTACGCGGCTGGCATCCAGGCCGAAGTATGGATAATTGTCCGGGCCATAGCGTTCATGTTAATCGCCTATACACTTCTGATGAGCGTGGCTATACCGGTTATTGCAAACCGCTACCAGATTACTGGGGATCGGATCATTGAAGTTTACGGCATTCTCAAACGTGATACCAATTCAACGGAGCTTGCTCACATACGCCGGGCGAACGCCAAGGTCGGTGTCTTCGCACGAATGATGGAAATCTGCGGATTTAAACCGTTTGGGGATCTGATCTGCTACACCGCCGGAAGCGGGGATGAGGATCTGACCCTGAAGGGGATTCTGGAGCCAGGAAAAGTTGAAGAGCGTATGCGCGAACTGCTCAAGGCATCACAAGACGAAGCGAACGCGAAGCATACTGGAGGCCCTTCCTCAGGCAACTCGGGGTTTGAAGGCAAAGGAGGCGCAGGCGACATCATGCGAGCCATTTTCTCTGAGCGCGAATATCGAAAAGAACTTGAGCGCCGAGTCGCCATTTTGGAGCACCAAGTCGGCATAGCCCCACGACATACCGGGACATCGGATCGCCCCAAGCAGCCGAAATCGAAGCAACCTGTTACGTCCCGTGTAGACACCCCAATACCGTACGATGTCGAACACGGCCAGGCAAATAATGAGCCCGAATTCCCCACCTACCAGTCACCGTCGTTGATAGACGACCCAATCGTTGAGCCAGATTACGCCGAGCCGACGCCTAAGATGTTTGGGGATGGCGGTGAGCTTGCTACACAACGAGAGCGTGTCGAGTCTGTTGGAATTCTGACCGACAAATAAAAAGGCCGGAAAATGAACCTCAGTAAAAAACAGCAAGCCGCCGCAATTGCTTCTGGGCACGTCCGGGTGATTGCCGGCCCGGGGTCTGGCAAGACGACACTGCTCATTGCCAGGACAGCGCATCTCTTGAAGGATCCCGACGCCAGTGTTGCGATGGTTACCTTTGCAAGCAACGCAGCAAAAGAGATGCAGGAAAGGCTTTCTGCCGAAGTGGATCTGTCACGGGTATTGGTCAGCACGTTTGATGCCTTTGCCCGGCGGCAGGTTATGGACCTTATTGCCGGGCGTCGGCCGCCGAAGGCGTATGAACAGAAAATCGCGGTGACCCGGGCGATTCGCGAGTCTGGCTTGGGTATTGAGGTAGAGCTTGCAGAAGAAATTATCGCCAAGCTTTCCGCGAGGATGTACCCGGACGACGGTGACCCTGACGAATACCGGCTTTTCAGTTGTTACCAAGATCTTTTGGAGCGTGACGGGTTTATCGAGTTTTCAGAAGTTGCTCGCATGGCTGTTGAGGGAATGCGTAATGCAACGTTAGAGCCGCTGGAGGTGACCCACCTCTGTGTTGACGAATTCCAAGACACCTCACCAGTTCAACTGGCCTGGCTCGAGGAACATTGGCGACGGGGTATTCTTGTGACCGTCGTCGGCGACGATGACCAGTGCATCTACGGTTTCCGTCAGGCGCTTGGTTTCAAGGGTATGGAGCGGTTTGCTGCAGAGACCTTAGCGGACGACTACTTTCTCGACGACTGCTACCGATGCTCTCCTGAGATTGTCGACGCAGCCCAAAATGTCATAGGCAATAACACAGCGCGGATACCGAAGCGGATCACCTCCCAATCCGGAAGGCCCGGTCGCGTCACGATAAAAACGTTTGAAAATGCCAAAAGTGAAGAGATACAAAGTCTCGACGTTTTTCTTCGGGTACACGAACGTGAGGGTTCTGGGCGCCCCGCGGTGTTGGCTCGAACCAACCGAGCACTGGATACCGTTGAGGCAAACCTTAAAGCGCTGGGATGGAAAGTAAATCGAATAGGGGGCAAGTCGATTTGGGATCAGCGCGGTGCCGGGTTAATGCTCGGGCTCGCGGATCTTGCAAACAGTCGTGAACGGAGTCGTGTCGGTAACGCCTGCAGCGCACTGCTTTGGGCGGGGTGCAAACCATCTACCGTGGATCAGTACCGCGATCATGTTTACGCGAAAGGACTGTACGCTCAGCCGCCCGCCACATTGTCAGCTGAGGACACTCGTATTCAGGACTTCTACGAGCAGCTCTGCCTTTGGTCCAGGATGATCATGAGTGGGACGGCCGGCTATGCGCTGGACCTTATGTTTTCCTGGGTTAAGACTCACAGCACCAGTGAGTTTGATACCAAGCTCGCAGCCGTGGCACGCAGAGCACTCAAGCCCAACTCAGAGAACCCCAAAGACACGCTAGGTCGCCGTTTAGCGGTAATTTTGATCGGCAACTCTTCGTCCGACAAAGACAGCAAGAAAAAAAGTTTCATTGAGGCGCCGGCGGAGCGAGAAGTACCAGTTGACCTGGCCACGCTCCACAGCGCGAAAGGAATGGAATGGGATTCTGTGTGGTTGTTCAATGCGGACGAGCTGCAAATGCCCAGCAGCCAATCCGTCGAAGCGGAGCTTGCCGGCGACCGGGGTGGGATCGAAGAAGAGCGTCGGCTGTTCTACGTTGGAATGACTCGAGCGAAAGTTCGCCTTGGCATTGGTTGCTCACTGCAAAAGATTAGCCGGTTCGCTAAGGAGACAGGGCTTGTCCCATCCAATGGCCTTGAGGACGCCTACGACGGTGCAGAGTTCTCGCTGTGTTGATTGCTGCAGTTCGATGGATTGGTATCATCCTTGGGGCAGCACTCTCCTGGTTTATGGCCGTGGGCATCCTTATGCACCTTAGCGTATGGGGGTGGCATTTTATTGACCTGGGCCTTAGTTGGGCCTTGAGTGAATTGCATTTTTTGCTCCATGCCTCGGAGATCGACTGGACTCCACCACGCTACCTGGCCGGATCTGCACCTGACATATCTTGGAGTCTGCACTGGACACTCATGTTTGCACTGGGCGGCACCGCGGCCGGGATTCTTCTGAACTGCTTTACATCACTGAAGAGCCAATGCCGGCGAGAGATCGGTAATGTGATGTGGGCAGACTCGGAGGTTATTCCAAAGGGGCACTTCCTGGATGATGAAGTCAGAGCAATAAAAAAACGTTTTGGAGCCGGCGGTGCACTGGAGTTTCGAGTTGTTCGCACCGACGCGCCAATAGCTTTTGCCATGTCGGCGCCGTTTCGCTCCCTGATTGTGATGAGCTCCGGATTGCTCAACAGCCTTACGCCACAAGAGCGGCAGTGGGTAATGGCGCACGAGATGTCCCACGTTAAGCACAGGGACTCATTCATGGCGAGTGTGTGGATTGCATCGATGAAAGCGCTCTTCGCTGTGCGAACCATGTTTGTGGGCCTTATCAATCTCAAAATCAAAATCATGATACAACTGCGTATATGGGCGTCGCTCATACATCTAATCGTGCTCTTTTGGAAGGGGGTGCTGTCCATCACCAACATGGGCGTCCGCTTGGGACAATTGTTCTTTTTGGTTATCGATCGCTGGGCAGCACGCAGGATTGAATTCCGAGCCGATCGCGAAGCCGTTGCGCACTTTGGTGTAAGCCCGGGTGTGGATGTCATGAAAAAGCTTGGGGGTGTGGGTGAGCCATTGTTCGGAGGATTATTCGCAACCCACCCAAAGATCTCAGAAAGAATCGTTAAAATGCGGGAAAAGAAGTAGCAGGGGGGGCATGCCGAGTTCTCAGAAGCCTCAAGAGACCCCAGAGCATGCTTGCGTGTTATCAGTCAGTGAACGGTAGGGTTTCTTGTAAAAAGACCGCTGAGAGCCTGCACTGTCGTGTTACTGTCAACGACTAAAGACCCCTGTGCGTTGTAGGTTTTTGCCATCGTCGACCCAATCCGCAACACAGCCGCCAATGCTTCATCTGAGGTGTCGCGTGTGGACGCAGGTAATCGTGTCGGTAATTCCCCTTTCCCAAGCATGGTGGCCAATAACTGCATTCTGCCGCAAGCCAATCCCCTGAACACATCGGTAGCCCGGCGAACCACATCCAGCTGCTCGCTTGATAGTTCTGACTGAATCACACACTCGCAGTTCGATCCTGACAAGGTAAATGCCGGCGGCGGATCCATCGTTATCCGCGGACCTCTATCCTGGAAGCGTACAGACGGGCACCGTAAGTCGGGGCATGGGTTTTTATGCAACGCAACGACGCACGACAGTGCTCTTTTGATTTCCCAGGCACGGCGGCCAGCAATGGTGACTTCTTGCGAGCCCGGCTCAAGTTGCTCTTTAGCGTCAAAACCCAATACAAGCTTCATGCTCAGTGCGGAGATCTTCAGTTTGTCGAGGCGTAACTGGGTGTCTTCACGGTTTTCGCCCGGACGCTTGAAAGGTAATTCGTCAAACCGACACATTTCCTCAATGACTTCTAGCTGGCCCTGGCACAGGCGTGCAAACAGATCCAATGCAGAAGACAGCGCCGTAGCGGTATCGACACGCATGCTCAGCTGGTTATCGTTCACGGTCATCTCCAAAAAAAACGGACACCAACAGTGCCCGTATGCTCAATAGGTGGGGTTCAGTGCTTGTGTAGAGGGAAACCGGACATGGGCTCGACTTCCTGGCGGAACTCAACCATCTGATAACCGCTTTCGCAGACCCATTTAATGATCTCTTGCATGGATTCAGACTGGCAATGCTGGAGATTGGTAACCATATCGTTGGGGAAGAAAGTTAGTAGCACTGCGTCCCCTCGAGACACGACGGATGAATCCTCCGGATTGTCGGCCGCCAATTTTAAGGCAGTCCAGTCATCAGGTGTTATGTGAGTCACGTTCATGGCCAGTCCAGAAAATTCAGTCAGCCACTTTCCTCCCGTCTGCTCCAACATTGAGGCGAGCGACGCGAGCTCGTTGTAAGCCGTCTCGGCTTTTTTAATCTGAAGAGTGAGTGCCTGTAGCTTTTGCGGTGACTCTCCAGCCTTGATGCCCTCTTCCAGCCGAGCTGCGCCGTCAATCATGCCTTTTGAGATCAGCGGGATAATAGAAAAAATCTGCGGGCCTGTGATGTTCCAGATCATGTGTTGCTCCTAAAATGTAACCGCGTTAGATAATTGACGGCTGCCCATCGCCGGGTGCGTCATTTAATAAATTGGTCACGGTTTCTGCGATGCCTGCAGTCGCAACCGTAGCCACCCATACTTCGTTTCCGGAGACGCTCTGCTGGATAACCTCCCAGTCTTCTCCGACCAACCTGTACTGAAACTCTGTGCCTCCACCTTCCAACCACAAAACAATCGTGTCGGGCCAGGCCCAAACCTTTGCTGCTGCCATATCAGGAAGATGAAGCCCTAAAGCCAAGATCCCTTGGAGCTGTTCTCGATGCTCAGGCGCCATTCTCTGGATTTCACTCAGGAGCCTCTGTGCTTCGCTGAACTGGATATCCTCCCCTTCTGACATGGCGATATGCAGATGAGCCACTAACGCATAGAGATTGCTGTAGGTTCTCACGAGTGTCTCCTGCGATCGGTTTAAGGCTGCCCGTGATTCGATGTCATGCTGCAGCGTACGCCAGGAAAATAGTCACTTGGTTTCAATAATCTGCAACATCGGCTTGATGTAGGCTTCCATACAACGCATTTTGATTAGATACGGATGCTGGGCTTGGGCGGCTAGTCATCCAACAGATCCTGCTGGATGTATAAATCGATGTCTTTGTGTTCTTTGATGCTTTTTGCCAGTGTCAGGTTAACGAAGGAGTTGTCACCGGTAAGCGGGTCGTGCGGGTTCCGCTGGACTCGAATTCTAAGCCGACTGTCCTTAGTGGACTTGGGCCGATACAGCGAGAAAATGTATCCGAAAATTGGAACTTCGTTGTGATTCAGGCTTTCATCAAACTCAATGCCTTTGCGCTTACTGTGATCTCGCAAAATCGAAACCAGCTCGTGTTTGAACCGGGCAGGGCGCCGGCCAGCCCAAAGCGTATCGTTCAATACCTCAACCGGCTGGTTGTAAACACGTTCTCTCTGGTTCATGGACGATCGGTTTGTTCGGCCAATAATGCTGCTGAAGAAATTGTATAAGCTCTGCGCCACTCCGTTACTTTCAACCATGGCCTCGCGATGCGCGACGTAGATAGGCCGGGTTTCTTTATCAAGCAGGCGATCATAGAGGTACGAATCAATCGAGATTTGCCAGAGGCGAACACGCTTTAACTCCTCATCGGAGTATGGGTCTGCCTCGTACTCAAAGGATTGTGTCGGTGGAAGAATTGTGGAGCGGTTAGGCCAGTGTGCGTGGTCCAAATTGTATTGGGACTTGAGGTCTTGAATGAATCTGAAGTCTGTTGCGGTGTCATCGAGACCAAACAAATTCATCACGTCAACAGCTTCCTGCGAGTCCGGGTTAGACACGTAAAGGCGGAAGTTGGTGTCGTATAAGCGCCTGAGCGACTGATTGATGAGCTTTCTAACAGAGCCACTGCTTGGGCTTTTGTATCCCATGAGTTTGGCGAGGTCTGTTGTCTCCAACAAGAATCTGTTTGGGCAGATTTGCTCGTTCGTAAGCAGTATGTCGGCGTCAGTCGCATAGTCTTCTGGATTGATCGGCAGGTACTTGCCGGTGTCCTGATCGAAGATTTTCACGCCATGCTCAGCTGCACGTCGTAAGAGGATTTTCTCTCTGTGGGCATGATAGCTATCGATTTTTTCAGTAATCATGTGAGCAATGATCGTTACCAAGGCGCGTATAACCCGCTGGTCGCCCAGTGTGGCGAGCTCCTTGTGTGCTGTGGCTATAACCGTCAGGCCTGCCTTTTTAACCTTCATCCTGCGGACAATCTGATTACCCTCAATCACTTCCCTGGAGTTAATTCGTAGAGCTCTGTCCAGTATGCCGGTGAAGAACGTTTCAGATCGTGGTTTAACAGCCGAAATTTCCTTAACGAGGAGATTGTCTGATTTTCTGAGATCTTTAATCGTCCCGCTCACGTTTGTGCGCCTGGATATGCCCCGGCCCACTGATATCTTTTTTAATTCCTTGAACGGCAGCGTGCTGAATTGTTCGTCATGTAGGTACTCAAAGCGATATTTCTTGGCTGGCCGTCCACCTGAAGTGCTGGGATCCATCTCGGTATTTGTGAATATGCCTATCTTCGTGAGTGCTTGGAGCCTTTTAAGGACGGTGATTTTTGCTTCGGGCAATTTTGGCTCAGGCTTACCCGTTTTGGATTTTGTTACTAAGCGGTTTTTATTTTTGGAGTACGCCAGCCAGTCTTCAAGGGTAATAGAAGTTGTCTTTTTAACGTTTAGAGATTCGGTGTATTCAAGAATGGCACCGATAAACCGCCCCTCGGTGGCGGTCAACTGGTTGGGTGTCGATGTGACAAGGAATCGAATTCGGGTCTGAGCCTTGTCCAGGTTCTGGATCAGCGCATAGGGAATCTCGATGACGCTCGTTTGTCTCGGGCGATCATTTTCCTTTTCTATTCCAGGTTCTGAAATATCCTTGCCCATTGAAGTCACCAAATTCCGTTTAGGGTGCGACTTAACCACACGCGAAGTGGTTCTGCAAGTCACAAATATTGGAAGCTTGGGGTTTAATTTCTTTCTTTAGACCAGCAATGGCAGGGGCTAGAGGGCGTTTATGCTCGTTTTTGAAAAGTCCTTTAATTATGTCCTTAACATAAAAACAGGAGAATAGGTGAATCATAGGGCGTTTTAAGCGAGCCGCTTTAATGGAAACTTGGCAATTCAATGCGACGGGGAGTTGTGCCTGGATGGGCTGTGGCAGACGGTTTAGCGGCCCTGGAGCATCTGGCTGTGGATAAGTTATCGATCCTTAAAGACTTATCTCCTTATTGACTTAAAAACCTTACTACTAAAGGCTTCATAACGCATTGAAATGTGTATAAAAAAAAGCGAAAAACCCAAGTTTCCAACCACTTTCACCCAAGTTTCCAACCAAATGTTCCAAGTTTCCAACCACAAATAGCAAGTTTCCAACCATTATCCCCAAGTTTCCAACCATACAAACTCAAGTTTCCAACCACTCCAGGTTTAGTTATCCACATAACGTGAGCAAAAAAGCGTCAGGCGATAGCTGTCGGGGGTTTGAGAGCAGTTAATGGTTTTGTCATCGCAAGTTTCCAACCACTTTTGCCCAAGATTCCTCGTCCAATACTGACGGCGGGCAACTCAGTAGCGACTGTCATGGACTCTGGCGTTATAGCTAACCAGGTCATGTAGCAAAAAAAGCCCAGTGGGCGGTGCTTCCAGGACAGGTGCACGTATCAATGCCCAAGTTTCCAACCACTATTCCCAACATTCCTTTTCTCAGGAGCGAGCCATTAGGCCGCCAAACGTCCCGCTACTGCCGAGAACTTCGTACAGCTCAAGTTTCCAACCACTTTTGTCCAAGTTTCTGCACCGCGGTTGTAGATGCTCCGATCGATGCGACATTCAAATCACATCAACACCTGGAAGATCTGCGTCATGGCGCAACACGTCATTATTTACAAACAAGCGAAAGCGGATATTGCACCGGTGTCCACCGGACAAGCTGGCCCAGTGAGCACTAACGCTATCGCAATAGATCCCAGTGGACACGACATCAGGATCAAAGCCATCACCCTGGGAAGCCTGCCTGCCAAATGTTTCGTGGGTTTGCCAAAGAACCCCGGGCTCCTACGTGAGTTAGCCGCTTTGCTTCTAATGACGGTTGAAGAAATCCAGTCACGAATGCTAGCCGTTTTAAGCTTCCTATCAGGACTATCTAAAGAGTAGTTCTCGGTAAGCTAGTTGCACTGGATCTGTTAACGATCAAACAAGTTTGGAGAAGAAGAAAATGAAACTGACGTCAACGTTGGTCGGCGTGCTTCTGTTTTGGCCTTTATGGGTTCAGGCACAGCTCACGGCAGCGGATATCTACCCATCTCACGCAGCAATGACATGGACAAGCGTTACCAATGTTGCACCGGGCACAGGCGAGCTTGAGATCAAAGGGCTGCCAATCAGCCTCAACGACAACTCGCTTCGAGTATCTCTGCAGGGCGTAGCGGGAGCAGCTGTCAATTTTATTAAGATTGACCTTGAAGCTGATTCGAAAAAGGTCACCATCGCGTTTGAAGTGGACGAGTCCGGTGTACTGACAGCCGAGGTACGATTCGAAACGCCCGATGTGAGCTGGCGGAGTGAGTATAACGCTCGGCTTAATAGCAGTCTGAGCGACCGCCCGGGGGGAGAAATTACACTGCAGCACTTTGGCCGGATCAAGCAATCGACCGACATCAGCTGGACGGGCGTCGCCATACGACTGTCAGCATCCAATATAGGGCCAATAATGGCGGGGTCCAAGACCGGCGAATTAACGGATAACCGGATCGCCATTGCCGAACACATTATTCCTGTGGATGTGGAGCTGTGGTCAGCGCCTATTGTGGAACAGCGGGGATACTACGTGGCAACCGGTGTCCTTGGACATGGCATTCCTGTCTTGCCGGGCAAAGCACAATTATTTCGGGATGGCCAGATCGTTGGCTACACAGAACTGCCCCGGCTCATGCGAGGTAACCGGTTCGCCGTTGAGTTTGGTGTTGACGAGGGCTTCCAGGTACAGATATCAAAGACTGATGAAGGTATGAGGCCCATCGCCGCTAGTAAGTCCAGCCAGTTGTATCACCTTAAACTGACCAACTCCCATGTTGGTGCCGCCCCTATGCGATTGTTTAACCGAATGCCCGCGTCGAATGAGGACGCTCAAGAGGAAATCCCAAATGCTCGTTCATTTGTTCTGCGCCCGGGTTCGACAAGCATCACCATCAGCCATAACGTAGCAGCCCGCTGAACTCAGATAACAAGGCAGGTATCTATGCCCAAGCTTGGACATGCCAAATCAATAGGTAACAGAATTGTAGTATTAGATTCGGAAACCACTGGACTGGGTAGTTCGGATCAAGTCATCGAGATCGCCGTGGTGGATCTCCAAGGCAACGTACTCATTGATGAGCGCATAAGGCCCTCGGTACCGATCGAGCCGAGTGCAGAAGAAGTGCACGGCATTAGCCTGGCCAGCTTGCAAAACGCGCTGCAGTGGCCGGACATAGCCGGACGGTTAAAAGAAGTGCTTGTCGGTAAGCGAGTTGTCATTTACAACCGCAAATTTGATTGTGGG
>Ga0307931_1000660_pt1 | contig 22321 bp, 24 predicted proteins | sample OrgLakmetageno47_FD_201816 | JGI IMG/M metagenome (GOLD analysis project Ga0307931, IMG submission 201816) | Saline water microbial communities from Organic Lake, Antarctica - #47 | ecosystem: Environmental > Aquatic > Non-marine Saline and Alkaline > Saline | place: Antarctica: Organic Lake...
TTTGCCAGTTCGCCCCTGCGGTAAGTCATGAACATACGGTGCTCCGTAAGTAGAAGAGATGGTGCCCTGCCTACAGCCAGTCGCGGTGAATAGAACCACTCACGTTCTCACGTGAGGAATTTAAGGGGGCAAAATTAGGTAATTCACTTTTAAGAAATAAAAATCCGAACTTGAACTCGAACTCGAGCTAATACAAACCCAAATGACACAGAAGCCAATGCTGCGGGCAGAAGTGTACGCGCGTGCGTTGCGCGCAAGTCAAAATCGTAAATAGGATAGTCCTTCTTATACTGTAGTACGGGAATTATGTTAAGAAACAAGAGGGTCGGCCGGGTTTCAATTTTCTTATTACTCGCAACTGGCTGTTTTTGTTACTTGATCTACTTTCCCCTCAGGGCCGGGTGGGGCCTTGAAAAAGAAGGGAACTCAGGAGAAACGAGTATCAAGTGTCGACACGAACGAATCTATAGCAGTAGCTAGAGGTGGTGATTTTGTGAAGATTCTTTAAAAATATGCTCCAATCATACCTCTACTTCTGGAAACAAAGAAACAAACTACTTTCTTACCATGCTATCATTCTATACTTACAACAGTACAAGCTTACTCTGAGTGTTCTCCCTCCTCGCGAAAGATGCCCACGCCACCTACGTGCCGTGTCCATCTGTTGGCAGCCTCGTTGATGCTAGCGGCCGTAAGAAGCGACAACTGTACGACTGTGTTGGATAATCTGAATTGCTTCAATGCCTCCTCAGAGTGCCTTCAGTTCGTGTCTGTAAACTGCCCCGAAGGCCCCTCTGCAGACAACTTCGAATGCTGCTCTCCAGCGGTGATATTTTTTTACGAATGGACATTGCATTGTGACTTTGACACACGCTTTATTTTGGTCATTGTTTGAGCTAACTCCTTGCCCTTCCTTTCTTTCTTTCTTCCTTTCTTTTTTTCTGTCCGTGCTCACGCGCACCTGGCAGTACGTGGCCTACGCCTACATGTCTAAAGGGGTCGCGGTTGAAACATCGGATCTCATCGACCTGGAGCAATGCACTTTCAACAAGGAAACCCTGGTTCCTAATTTTGATGGTTACGCAGCGGGGAACTTGATACCTTATGCTCCAGCTGTGGGGTCGTGCTCCAACGTGAACGCGGTTCCACAACTGATTTCGGGCCCGTCCTGCGCCTCGGGCTTCTTATGCGACTTCAACATTTCCCTGTGCGACATGTCCACTTGGCCACAGTATTGCTCTCCCGACTCCCAATGTTCCTTGGACCTCCTGAAGTATCAATACTGCGACTCTCAGATGGAATACGAACCAACCGTATGCCAGCCTGGCAATTACTGCACTCGCAAATCAAAGTGGAACGCGCCATCGAAGAGTTACGTATGCCCGGCGGGGAACTACTGCATCTTGGGCACCGAAAACCCTGTGAAATGCTCAGGACTGGTGCACTGCAAAGAAGGTGCATCAAACCCTGTACAGTACGGGTCCTGGGTAGCCATGTTTATCGTCGATGCCATTCTTTTGGGTTTCATGCGCCATCGGCAAGCCTCTCAGCGGGCCGCGCAACAATCCGTGATCTCCCGAAAAACCAAGGCCAAGTTTAAGGCCAGCCCTTCGAGCGGTAATTTGGCAGCACCTCTCATTGCGGAGTCAGAAATAGCCGCAGCTGCCGAAGATATGCAAATTGAGGACGGAGGTAATGGAGGCCATGCCGAGAAGGCAACCACAGCAGGTGCGCCCACAGGGCATATGTTCTCATCGGATTCGTCTACTCAATTCTTGGTGCGCGGTTTTACGCGCGCGCGGGGGCGTATCTTTTCGCTGGACTTTACCTTCGACAAGCTTGGGCTCATTTTGCCGAATGGGAACCCAATCTTGCAGTCGGTGAGCGCTCGAGTAGCCCCAGGCTGTGTCACCGCGATTATGGGGCCATCAGGTGCAGGGAAGACCACCCTTCTCAACACGTTGATGGGTAAACAGCCGGCCGTGTTCAAGCAAACTGGCGAATTGCGCATCAACGTTAGTACTTTAATCATATTAGCATTATTTATTGTTTTATGAAACCCATATACTCAAACTAGTAATTCGCTTTTTTTTTCCCCAAACTTTTATTCTTGCTGAGCTTTATTCTGACTGATGCAGTGCTGTATTTATCTTGGAATGCCGTAGTCGCTCAAATGCTGCAATTCTCTCCGTTTCAGGGCAAAATTCAAAACATCAAGGACTTCCGCGCTGTGATTGGGTTTGTACCTCAAGATGACATCATGATTCGAGAACTGACTGTGCGCGACAACATTGAATACTCAGCGCGAGGTTTGAGAATTTCAAGCTTAAATTCCTTCAACATACTTGCGTGGCATTGTCACCTCTCGCTGTGTATTCTCCTTATATGGCTTATTTATTTGCGTCTTGTCTTTCTTGGGCATGCCTCATTCCTGTTTCACTTTTATTTTGGCCTTGTCACATTTCACAGTTCGGCTTCCGCCGTCGTGGACCAATGAAGACATCGCTTTACATGTAGACGCAGTACTGGACGCTCTAAGCTTGGCCCACGTGCAGCACACGCGCATTGGCGACGAAAAGACTCGAGGAGTGAGTGGTGGCCAACGCAAGCGAGTGAACATTGGCATCGAAGTGTCTGCATGCCCAGTAGCTCTGTATCTGGATGAACCAACCTCAGGATTAGACTCTACAGCTGCTCTGGAAGTTACCAATTCCCTCAAGCACATTGCGCATTCCACGGGCATAACGGTGGCCATGGTGATTCACCAGCCTCGGTATGAGATTTGGGCAGCTTTAGACGAGGTGCTATTCTTAGCTCCTGGTGGTCGTACAGTGTACTTGGGGAATTTAGCTGCAGTGCAAGACTACTTCTTCAACCAACTTGGCTATATGCCTACGGAACGGGACAACCCTGCGGACTTTTACATGGACCGTATTGCAGAATCGGGGGACGTCTGTGTGAAGGCGTGGGCTGATCACGTGAGCAGCGGGCACGCGTCGCGCCTTTCTAGGGCAGACAGCACACCACCAGGTGGAATTGCGCCACCTTGGAGCGGCGTCGGCGGTAACAGCGGCAGCGTTTCTGCTCCTCTGCTTCACGTCAGCGAAGATCTGGATACAAGTGGCGGTGGTCTACGGATGACCATTGGCAGTGGCGTCAATTCTAGGTTGCATCACTTTACGGATCACGGGAAAACGATGAAAGCCAAGGACTTGGAAAGGGCACTAGAGGATGCCGGCGTGTTTGGAGACTTGAAAGTGCAAGCCAATCTATTGATTGAAGCTTACGACACTGAAGGAGCCGGCACCCTCAAGGGTGATGACCTCGAAAAACTAGTGGCACAAATTGACAAGGACGAACGAGGCGCACCGTTCTGGAAGCAGTGTGCGATGGCTCACACTCGTAGCGTGGTGCAACAACTCAATAACCCCGTCGCCATTGCGATTGAACTCGGCACGGTCAGTCTCGCGGGTGCTCTCATGGGTTTTGCGGCAAAGAATCCATACACGGGCATCTTGGTGGCGCCATACACACTCCTTAGCCCTGCGAATCAAGTGGTGCTGGTGCCCATGTCAGCGATGTTTACAGGTGGGCTAAAAAAAGAGAAAAAAATGACCGAACAATTGAGTGAACAACTGAGTGAACGAAAATCACCCAGCCAAGAAAAAGAAGAGCCAAGTAAATGTAACTTCAACTTTTTGTCATTTTTCTTCTACGGTTCTTGCTTTTCCCTCTCAGGCATGGCCGTGGGACTCTCGGCAGCTCCAACGGGTGTCAATTCGTTTGGATCGGAATTGGTTGTCTATTGGCGTGAAGCGTCTGTAGGCCACTCGCAATTGGCTTATTTCCTCGGCAAAACTGTGTCCAATTTCTACCGCATATTGATTGGGGCTCTACACTTCTGCGCATGGTACTTGCTGCTGGCCGAAACTATTCTCAGCCCCTCGCAGCTTTATGGCGTTGTGGTGGTGCTTTTCTTTTCGGTTTATGGCATGGCATGTATCATCTCGATGCTCATGCCGATTGACACGGCCAACCTCGTTGCGGTAGTGCTTGCTTTGCTCGTTCCTGTGTTCGGTGGATTTGTGCGAAATTTGGGTATCGGCGTGAAGAAGACGATGTATTCATGGTGGGCCAACGAGGCGTTCTTTTCGTACTCCATCGAGCCGTACAAGCATTTGTTCTATGTGGATATGACGTCAGACGTGTGGAGTTACACCCTGTATCAAACGGAGAAAGATCTGCTGGTGGTAGTCTTGATTGGCATCCTTTGTCGAATCGTGGCGTTCTTTTGCATGACCGGCCTCAACCGCGAAAAACAATCCTAAGACAATGCACAGTGGCTTTCTACGGATCTGAAATCATTCATTTGGCCTCCTGTCCTCTCGACGCTGCACGCTGCTGCTGTATTCAATTCAAGTATATCGAAAACAGTGGCCTCTCCACTGACACGCAAGAAGCAAGTGGCAAGTAGGTGGTTGATAAACAAAAATACGATTCAGAGCCAAATCAAATTTTAGAACGTCTTAGAGCTAACTCAGAGCCAAATCAAATCGCGCTTTTTCGAAGTTAGTATGCTGTGGGCTACTAGTCCCCAGCCCCCAGAAGGAATCGACCTAGCTTCCAGAAGAATGAAGGGGTACATGAATGTTCTGCGCCATAGCCCAGAATATCCTTTGCCTTTTGAAATGAAAAATGGCAAGGTAGATCCGTGCAGTCTTGGCACTGCGCGTTAAGCCGTCAAAGTTAATCGAAGGTGCCTTTTTAACTCGGTGGCCTCTATCATTTATTTACTATGCATAATTCATATTTAATCCTTAGTTCATAAGTTCACTTAAGATTTATTGAGCCCAAGCTGAAACACTGAAACGCTTCTAGAAAGGCCCATGCGGCCATGTGCACAACGGCAACGGCAGGGTACTGAACTGCGACCTGAGACCTAAGAACGAAGAAACTTACTCAGAAAGCATAGTTCATACTGCATAATTCATAGCAAAGCCAAGAGGTTGCCTTCATTTCTTGGTCGTTGCTTGGCTGGGAATGACGCAGGAGCCAACTCGGTATAACGTAAACGTAAATTTGCGCAAATTAACGCAAATTTAATTTCATAAAAAACGACAAAAAAGGCTCATTATTATTTAGCACTGCATTCAGAGACGATAACGTTTTCAAACGTAAACATACGTAAATTACGAGTCTACGTAAAAACCGCCATTTTCATTTGTGTGTTCTTAGCCTTCGCCTTCGTGTGCGGTATGTGGGTGGGTGTTCATTGCATTCAGAGCGCTAGTCGTCCTCATTAGAATATTAGAGCCAAGAGCAATGAGCTCTTATGAAGCAGAAAAGGAAAAGACAGACAGCTAAACTCCGAACCTAGCACAGTTGGAACTGGTGTGTGTTGTTAAAATCCCTCATCAGTCTGGTCAGTCTGGTTCTAATACATGGCTCTCCACGGCGAATTAAGCCGGTGGGTAAATGATGGTAGCACTACCAAACCCCACTTGGGCGGGCGGGTTCCCGAACCCTCCACCAACAGTGCCCAAAGGCGGAGGGGTTTTCGCCTTGACCGTCCGTTTGGGATTGGCCGCCAGCTGATTCGCGGCGTCACCGCCTCCAGCACCCCCGCCTGCAGCCGCTGCGTTCCCAAACCCACCAAAATTGAAGCCACCCGCTGCTGGTGTTCCTGCTGTAGGCGCGGCCGCGGGAGGAGATCCAAACCCACCTAGATTGAAGCCACCCGCTGCTGGTGCTCCTGCAGCTGGTGCGGCAGCCGCTGTGTTCCCAAACCCACCAAAATTGAAGCCACCCGCTGCTGGTGCTCCTGCTGTAGGCGCGGCAGCCGCTGCGTTCCCAAACCCACCTAGTTTGAAGGCTGCTGGCGCTGCGGCTGTTCCAGCCGCTTTCGCTGGCGACCCAAGCCCACCTAGACCGAAGCTAGGAAAACTCGATGGCGCCGCGGCGGGAGCTGCTGCTGCTGCAGGAGCTGCCGTCGTTGCATTCGCTTCTTTGTCTTCGTCAAGGAAAATGCGGCTTTCGTGCTCTCGGCGCACGCGCTCCTCGAGGTCCGCCTAAGGGGGGAATATATGTATTGCATTAGAGCTTACGCGCACAAGAACTTGTTGTTGGGGAGTCAGTGTGGAAAGTCAGCGAGGAGCAAGCACGTTTCAAAAGACACGTATAGAGTTCAAGGGATGACAGGGTGCTTTTTTTTTTCCCTTTTTTTTCCTCTATAACGGCCCGTCACCTGTCCCTTACCTGTTTGAACGGATCGACCACTTCTCGGGCCGCAGCGCGCTCCCGCACCCGCAGCCGCAGGGCCTCGGCGCGCGCGTGCATCCGCGCCAGCTTCTCGGCCACTTGCGCGACTTGGTGGCCCTGGGCCTGCACCACTTCCAGAACCCGGGACGCAGGCAGCATCGCGGCAGCGGCGTGGTGAGAGCCGGAAGAAGCATCGGATGTGCCCATGCGCTGGCTGTAAGCCACCGACTGCAGCCGCGCCACCTGCAGGAGAACACCGCACAAACAAGAGGGCACAAAGGTGAGACACAAGACCCGCGAAAAGATGCACAAGCAAGAAATGATAATAATAGTTGACACGACGTGTAGACACGGGCTTAAAACTACGGCATGTGAAGAATACAAGGAAACACTGCTAAAGAAAGCAAAAATAGAAACGGAACCAACGACGTCTCCCATTGAATGTCTTCAAAAGTCCGCACACCTGTTGTTCGAAGCCTTCGAAGCGCTTCTCGAAGTCGGTCCGGAGCTTCTGCAAGTGCGGTGGCACGCTCACGCCTCGATTGTTCGACAGAACTCCGCCCCCTGGTGGCGCGGAAGAAGTAGAGTACGGGCGCCCCCCGTAAACATGGCGAGACTCTCCCGCGCCGCCGCCGGTGGCCGCCTTGGCGCTGTGCTTCGCTTGTTCGTTGGCGCCAATGGCCGTGGTTTTCGCGGTGGTCACCTCCAGCAGCAAATTGGTCGCATGACTGGCCGCCAGCTGGTGCTGGCTCTGCGCTTGCCGCACGTGGTCCTGGAGGTCGCGCAAGCGCTGCAGCACGACAGGGTGCTTGGAATAAGCTTCGGCGCGGGCTTGCGACACTTCGCGCAGTTTCTGTTGAACGAGTCGAACACGAGGGCAAAAGGGCACCGTGATACATGTAAGCGCTAGAGAGCAAGCGAGCAAGCAACAAGCAAGCAAGCAAGCAACAAGCAAGCAACAAGCAAACGAAGGTGAATGCGGCAAAATGGTCGTGGACAAATGAGGCAGACGACACCAATGCTTGCATACGGAGGAAAAGCGACAAACACTTAACACCACGAAAAGCGAGAGCGCGCAAGTGTCTTCGTGCCCGTAAGCCTATCGACATACACATGTGCCACATGTGCGCGCGCGTTCACCCAGCTCACCTCGTCGTGGTTGAACTTGGCGTCGTAGGCATTCGTGACGTGCGCGTGGGTCAGGGCTTCCGAGGCGCAACGGTTGGCGTCCACCGATGGCTTGGGCAAGTCTTTCAAAGTCCAATTTTCGCGGTACTTGACCTGGTCGAAAGCATCATAATTTGAAAAAAATGAGCGACACATGCTGAAGTAGGGCAATTGTCACTTTAAATTATTGTGCACTGAACGAGTCGATAATTTGCAAGCAGAAGTTTCACATGAAATAGACCATATTTTTTTTTAAATCATTGAATCATTGTTATGAATCCTATCATCGTAGTGCGTGTTCACCGGTTGCGTTGGCGCGCGAGGTTGTGGTTGAGGTTGCCCGGGAGCCGCTGCTGGTTGGCCTGCGACCGCTCCAGGTGATTGAAACAGATTGAAGCCTTTGCCAGCTGGAGCAGCAGCAGCCCCACCCGCAGGTGCCTGAAACAAATTAAAGCCCCCTCCAGCAGGGGCAGCTGTAGCAGCAGGCTTCGCTCCAAAGTTGAACGAATTACCTGAAATTCAAACATGCCGCGCCCCCCCCCCCCCCACCCACAAGGGTGCACCAACCGCGGAAGCAGGGACAGCACGCGGCGTGCACCGCCCAATTGCAAACACATACAAGCATGGGAAAAAGCAGTTCGTGAGAGAAACTTCAAAAGGCCATTTTATGCGAGCAACAAGGCAAACCACCACGCACGGACTCGCCAAAGGTTGACAAAAAGGGGCTTTTCCTTTTCGGCGCCACTCTCACGCATAGGCTCCGGGGCCTGTGCGTGAGAGTGACGTCAAAGCCAATCCCTTTACATCATTCGATGGTTTACCGGCACCGCTTGCAGCTGTTCCCGTAGCAGAGGTGGAAGCAGAAGGAGCAGCAGCAGCAGAAGAAGAAGGAGCAGCGGGGGCAGGTGATGAGAGAGAAAAACGCGCCGTTCCTGCTGGTTTGGCAGCCTCTGTGGAGGGCTTCGTACCGAATGAAAAGTTCGTGGCAGGAGCAGCAGCGGCAGGTTTGGCGCCTGCCGCAGTGTTAGTTGCCCCAAAGCCACCACCGAAGGTAAAAGCAGCTCCGGGTGCTGCCGCCGCGGGGGAACCAAATCCACCAGCGCCGGTATTGACCGACAGCCCTGCTGGCTTGCCTCCAAACAGCGATTGAGCTGCCGCAGGTGCACCAGACATCCTAAAAAAACAAGCTCAAAGACTATTCCAAACTTTGAACAATTTACTCTCTAGCTAGAGCACTGTGGATGTGGCGTTGGAACTCCTAGTAGAAGCTTATTTCACAAGCTAGTAAAGAAAACTGATAGTCTTCAACAATGAGCAGGTAAGCGTGGACCTGAGCACAATTCCTCTTAACTTTGGTACTCCCTGCCTCTGGCGCTCTAACTAAGCTGCTAGCGAGCTCATCTCAGAGGCAACAAAACCACAGACCAACAACAACCGCGAAGAATTGGAGTGGCCTCTTTCACCTCTTCTCCGTCTTCTCCGTCTTCTCTTATCGACTTCTTTACGAGTCCATTATCCAACGGAACAATTCATCGGAACGAGAAGGGAAATTTTGTCGAAGCTAATCTCCTCGCTAAAAAAATGGCTCTCCGTTTCGTTGCCCACCAGCTCCGCACGCGGGCGTACGCGCCCGTGGCTAACACTGCGGCCCCCGCGCTGGCCCGCTTCTTCTCGTCGGATGGGAAAATGAGCGGCACTGTGAAGTGGTTCGACAGCACCAAGGGCTTTGGCTTCCTGGTCCCTGACGATGGCTCCCCAGACGTTTTCGTACACCAGACCGCCATTTACAAGGACGGTTTCCGCTCTTTGGCTGAAGGCGAGGCCGTGGAATACCAGCTTACCACAAAAGACAATGGGCGCATTCAGGCGATTGACGTGACCGGCCCAGGCGGTGCCTACGTTATGGGCGCCCCCCACACCAACCACAACGACAACGGTAGCATGTACTAAGTTTCTGGCCGGGTTCCAACACCCTTGATTTTGTTTAGTCCTGTAGAGCTTAAATACCTCGAATGTTGCGACCGCAGCGCGTTGATGTCTGCCCACTTCGGCGCAAAGGGCTCTTCTATACCGATAGATCTGTTGCCGAACCTATGCCGCCGGATATCGCGTCAGTGACACCGAACGTGTCATGAACCCGCAGCTGCCTGCATTTTTATTTTGAAATTCTTACTTGCATGCGCACATCTATTTTCAGTATCTTATTTGCTGCGCATCGTGCTTGCTAATTCCTGGCATTCTTAGTCCTGGTAAAATGGGTACTCCATAGTCGCCGTAGGCCCAGGGAAAATTAAGCCCATTGCCTATCATCTATCATTAGACTTAGATTTAGATATAAAATCTCGAATGCATACAGAAAGAGGAAGCTAAAATATCCTACGAAGTCTACAGGCACCTCAATGGTGACTTCATATTTCACATTAAAAGTTTCCCTGTCTTCTTCGTAGCAGCAGGAAAATCTATACAACTCTGAACTCGAACTCTCGAAACTCGAAAGCAAATCCAAATCCAAATCTCCGATTCTGAAAAGGAATTACGCACCACGCACCAAAGAACCCACAGAAGACAGGAAATCAAAGCAGCTAAGCGCTTAAGAAATATTGACCCCATTTCGAGCTGCCAGACATGGGTAAACTTGGTTACTTCGGGCGTCTCAGTGGTCTACTAGGGGATGCTCTCCGCCCTCGGCATGAAGTTTGCTTCATTTTTCTTTCTTGCTGCCCGCGTACGGCTTGTCTTGGTAATAGTTGCCCGCTTCGAAATCTTTCACCACCGATGCTACGTGCTGCTCAAACCGCTCGTCGTCAAAGAAGCCCTGATGGCAATAGCGGGGGAAGTGTGTGTGAAAACATTGGGGGAGAAGGGTGAGTGGCAACAGATTCGAGCAACACAAAAAGCGTGCACGAGCACACGGACAACGGAACCTAGAACAGCTTGTACGCTGAGCGCGAGACACAAGGAGGCCTCGAAGCTCGCCAAAAAAATGATAACAACGCCGCATATGCACATTCACCTCTTCAGTGAGGTAGTCGTGAATCTTGAAGCGCATCGAGGTGATGTTGGGTGGAGGGCCTGTGGGCTCTTTCTGGAGCAGCGACTGTGGCCCGCTCAACTGCAAGCCATAAGGCGAAAGAGTGGACAACGGAAGAGCAAGAGAAGCGACGAAAGCAAATGCAATGGTTAGTGCTAGGCTAGTATGCATAGCTCACACCCTAGGACAAAGTCTATTCCTGATGCGTAAAACGCACTGCGCTGCGCAAGCACCTGGACAGCAACCGTGAAGTCGTACGAGAAGCGCGGGAAGTTGGTGCGTATCCGGAGGCCCACTGCTCCCCCGGCTCGGGTCTTGTTCTCCACCGGTTCTTGGTTGGAGTTGACGAGGCCAGCAGCGAGGTCAGGCGTAGGGGCGCCGCTCTCAGTGAGCACTGGTGCCGTGGTCATGATGCAGTCCTTCTCGATGTAAGTCACAATGAGCTGCAGGATCGAAGAGGCAGTGAAGTAGGCCGCGCAGCACACGCCAAGCAGCGGGCGAGAGTCCGGAAATGGCATAGGATAAAACTGCGCTACCATGGCGAACAAGCAAGCCACCACCTGAATGCGCGCATGGAATAAGGCCGTGATTGTAAAGGAGGAAGGAGGAAGAAGGAATGTGCACAAGTCGGGCATGAGAAAACCGTGACGACCGAAGGTCAACCATTTTTGGGTAGAATTGAAAACCAACTCAAAATTGCTGACAAGAGGAGAATAACGATATTTACCATGAGGAGCAGTTTAACGTTGTCCCAGTAATGATTCTCTTTGTAGCCTATGTCCAGAATCTGTGACATGCCAGAAAGAGCATAAGAAAGAGAGAGACACGCCAGCTCCACCACAATATGCATGCCAGCATGCACCCGCTAGCAACCAAAATGATAGTGCTAGAAACTCACCGCTTTCACCACGGCTTCATCTAAAATTTGTTTCACTTTGACGAAGTCTCCGACCTCCACCTGCTGCAGCGTTCTCTCTGAAACGAGCGCAACATGCAGTATAGCGGGTCAACGTAGGGATACGATCAAAGGAAGCATTGATGTTTTGACTATATGTGAGGTCTGCTCAACGCACCAACTTCAAACTCGGTTTCTTCCTCAGACTTTTCGTCTTTCTTCTCTTTCTTTTCGCCCATGAGTGCACTTGCTGTTGCGAGCCCTAGCCCGTCGCTCGCTCCACAGTACAGCTTGATGCAGATCGAGTGCAATAGATTTCTAATATAGTATTATGCAATAATAAAATGTGCCAACAACTTCATGTCGTGTCGACGGAGAAAAGCTAAAAATGTCAAGACCTTCCTTGCCGACAAATCAATGAGATATCTTGACTGCTCCTAGCTGCTAAGAATACTTAAACAGCGCATTGAAGTGTAGGCGTGTTGTCCATTTTGGATTCATAGATGTCAAGATTGCGTTGCTAGGTAGTTCTAACGGGTAGTCGTTTCTTCACCTTCCGCGACCACGTTCATACACTTGGAATCGTGTGCATATGCCATCCTTTTCAGAAGTAGACGATGCACTAGGTATCAGTTTCAAAGGATTCATTCGAGGTTTATGGTGTGCTCTCGATATACCCAGAGCAATAAAGCCGTTTGTCGCAAATCGAGCTACTCTTCTCGGGGCTTTGAAAGTTGCTGCTGCCAACGTGATTCTGATCGCAGGGTCGGATGCAGTAGTATTGAATAGATGGCTAAGACCCAGTGTGCGCTCTTGGGGCGATTATCTATATGCTGATGTTCCTCAAATTTTACATCCGCCTCAATGGGTAGAGCCTTTGTGCGCATTGCTCTTTTACGCAACATGGCTTGTTCCCATTTGGGGCCTCATTTATGCAGCAGTCAACATACCCACTAATAATGAACTTGCGGAGGCACTATTTGAGGCAGCGCAGATACAACAAAGAAAATCTACCACATCTGAGCTCACTTCTACTCGGCGGCAGCGGGAATCTACCCCTCAGAATTCGCGTACCGAAGAAGAGACCTACAGAAACCTTTTCTTCTTGATCCTCCTCGCGCAAAAGTACGCGCTGCTCGTAGTGCCTGAAGCCACAAGACTCATTGCAGTTATATTATTAGAGCAACTTGCTACCGCAAATGGGGAAAGTGGTACTGCACTTGCGATGTCTTTGCGAGCAGTTGCTAGAAGCTTTACCGCACTTGGCGTGGTGGCGCAGGCTGCAGCGTTCGTGTTTTCGACGCTACTCAGTTCGTTGTACGCCTTTGATTATGCGTGGTCAATTGAGGGGGTACGTCTTTGCAGTAGAAATGCCCTTTAAACCATTTGGTGCATCCTGTTTCGTGCAAGAAATGATAAATTCAGCATGCATTCCTTCATCTTACTTTCTTACGACTGACTGTTCACACGACACTCTTGGTGTAACGCTCTCAGGTATCAGTCCAGAGGCGTCACGTCGCAATTGAGGCGGCATGGCCATTTTTCTTGGGGTTTGGACTGCCCATCACTATTCTCACATTCTTTTTGAAGCCGCCTTTTGTTTCTCTCGGCCTCTACTCTGCCTTCTTTCCATGGCCGTTAGCTCTAGCGCCGCATTCGACTGCTGCTGCGAGCAAAGAAGTAGGTCTGGCGAGTCAATACGCTTTGCCGCCCTTGCCACTTTTCGCGCCTTCGCGCCGGCTGTGTGATAATTTATTAGATAGAGTCATGGCTTTTGTATTAGGCAAAAAGCGTGCTGCCGTTGCCCAAGCACAAACGCGATCGACGTCGGCTTCGTCGCCGCCAGCTGGTGCCAAACCAAGATCTTCGACAAACTCGACTGGGTCAACAGGCGATAACGGAGAAGCTCCGAATAAGACTGAAAAGTTTGCTGAATCCCCTGTAAGCAGCGAAGGCCTGCAAGAACGACGATCGTTGGAGCCACCGCCACATTTGCGAGCTGACTTGGCACGCGGACAAGAACAAGTGAAAGCATTTGCACAAGCGCGGGAGCGAATGGCCAAGGGCATTACCCGCGCCACGCACTAGTAGTATAGAGTAGCAGAATTGTACCACGGCCTTGCCGTACATGCACCTGCACTTCGCTGAGGCATAAGATTGGGTTCCTGGTACTCTTTTGATCTTTAGTCCGAGTGTTATGCGGTTGCTGTTATTAATCATTAACGGCAAGGGCCCATATCGCATATAGGATAATGAGGACCACATGATGATTTTAATGATCCAATGCTGCATGCTTATGCGTATGCGCCAGTGCGGTCCGAAATACGGCCATAAAGCATTAAAGGTCCATTGTTCTCGATTCGCGGGCTTTCGAGGGCCGGTATATCGTGACTGTGACTTAGAGAGGTCAATGCAATGAAGTTATGCGCTGTAATCTATGATTCAAGCTCAATGCTCCCCGAAAAAAGATCATGGATATGTGTCCTTCTTTCGCTCATACTACTAGATCGATAATCAGTTGAATTTGTGTAAAATTGGCTTTTAAATCAATCCCATAGGCAAGTTGGCTGGCACTACTTAGCTGCAGAGTAGTTTTGTTGTGCGGCAATTTGCATCAAGGCACGTGGTCCTCTGTTGGTTGACTGATATTTACGCATCAGCACATAACTTCATGACTAGCACTTCTTGAAAAATATAGTATGGAGGGGTCAGTACAATTTGACAAACGCAAGTAGTGCAATCGGAGCAGCAAGTCAGGATCTATCAGACAATTTTTAATTTTCTCTTTGATATTTGGCAGCAGAAAATTCGATGTCGCTATGTGCACGAACGTTGCATCTTACGCCAATGCTTAAGAGTAACGTGCGGCACTTTGCTGTACGTGCTTGTACACATAGCCGATTTAAAGAGATTTGGGGACGAGAAGCTTACAATCCTGGACTCATAAGCTCAATGGACGTATTCAATGATCCACATGGAACTAAAGAGGTTGCATGGTACGAGGGTGATACTTCGTTTGGATGTGTTGTATATTCTGAACAAAAAGGAGACGACGATGATACTAGTAAAGCGCCAGAATATACCTGCGTAGTATTTCCAAAAGAAGAACCATTTGATTTTGAGTGCCAAGATCCTCTTGTAGCCCTCGGAGGTTTTGAAGATGTCACCGTGGCTGGAAATTTCATGAAAGAACGCTTGGCTGCATTTGAGTAAAAAAAAGGACGACTTTCAATAATGCAATTCTACACCTCAATCGATTTACCATACGATGCGCTATTACTTCTAGGGTGCTTATCATAGAATTAACAAAAGTGAAGTCATACGAACTATTACCCAAAGAGATGGCGTATCAGTCTTGTAGATACGCAAACCAACTATCTATTATCAAATAAGTAGTACATCTTGTAAAGGCAGTAAGACTCAAAAAAATATTACGTTGAATACTTTATAAATATTTTAAATTGTCAAATGAATCTATCATTTGTTTCGGCTTAAACTCCACTGTCCTTAGAGTGAAGCATTCACACCTTCATGTTTTATAATTTGAAGACTACTTCAAACATATTGCAAGAAAAGTTAAGGGTGCGGCCATAATTAATCTTCGTAGCTCTTAGCTTGGTTTTACATTAATTTACTGACAAAACTTCATCGTATCGAACCATTCATAACCTCAACATACTCTTAAGCGTCTCATGTAAATGTGTAGAGAGTGAGAATATGACGCATGCATGGAGGCCAGGTAAATATCACTGCTTGCCTCAACACAAATGCAAACCACCACCCACTTCATTCATGTATATGATCCACTTGAAGGGCATAATCAATTACAAACGCCTTGATAATAAAGTAACGCAGGAATCGCGAAGGCTAATTATGATTGCGATGTGAATAGTAAAAATAGTCCTTTTTAAAGAAAAAAGTGGAGTTATTCTGCCGTTAGTACTCGTGCAGGGTCAAGACGCATCATCTTTCCGAATGTAACTTCCGAGTCCTTGCTCATATGTTACCATGCTGACATGCTTAGGAGTAGTAGTGAGGAGGGTTACGCCGATAACAATGCAATTCCAGTACCGTGCCATGGCTGTGCGCGCTGGAATTGCCATGGCTGTAAGCCCAAGAAATCTGCACGTGGCAATTGGTCTGAAATATGTACGATGAAGTTAATATTAATAAGTCAAGTACAGGAGGCCAAAGAGCAATGTGCAGTGACATATAGGCGATTGCTTTACACATTTACAAGGCGGCAAGATCGATTATCAAAGCCCGTAATAACGCCCACTTTGTATAAAACAAGGAAATTAGTGAAGTAATTGTAATGGCTCTATGGCCCTATTTAGATGGAGAGTCATCAAGCTCAACGCGGGCTAGTCCCTGTTCTTGCCTCAGGCTCATGGCCAATTGCCCATACAGAGCTTCAATTGGTCACTTGCCTTTCAATTCAGATCGGGGTGGCTTTAAGGCCAACGTGCTTACTGCGGTGCTATTCACTTCTGTACCTCGCTTACAGCTGCTGGTAGTTGATTAATTATATATACTCCTGTTTGACCCAAGTGCAAAATCCACCAATAACAAAGCATCTCATTCCTATTCCGATGCCATTTCAGTGGCGCATCTAGTATTGCTTCTAGAAATCGTGATAAGGAATTCATGGCCATACAGAAAGAGGAAACATCAAAAAGTAGTTATTGAGCAATAGCTTCAGTAATATCGATTAAGTCAAGTCAATACTGCATATCTTTAAAATTCGTCGCGCGAAATAAAACGAAATAAGATGCGATGCGATAGTTGAATGCCTAGCTCGATATGTTTGAGACAAAATGCCACTTTTGATCAATGAAGGGGCGGAGGCTTAGTTTCGCAACAATAGATCTCAAGGAAGCGTGCACGTCTTGTAAAGTCGTCGTGAGCCGAGACGAAATAGGCACCAAGAGGCGGTGGTTCTAACACTGCCTCCGGCATCAACTCTGTCGCAGTTGCGGATTTTTCAGGAGGTCGGAGGCACTTTGCATTGACAGGTGGCAACCACGATTGGAGAGTTGAAGGATGCGAAAGGTCAAGTTCAAGCCATAAATTCCCAGGCGCCTCACGGGTTTCGTGTAATTCAGTGGAAGGAACGTTGTCTCTGACGAGTAAACTTGGTGCATGCTTCAGCATTTCTCTCACCAAGTCCAAGCCGTCAGTGCCGCCGCACAAGGCGTCTGGGTCTTCATACCAAGCAACTTCGGGTGCCAGCTCCAGCATGTCACGTGAAGGAATATAAGGCGGGTTGGAGACAATGAGATCGAAACGCATATCGCTGACGCCACCATTATAACTGCTTTCTATCTCATCTGAGCTGCACCCTTGAGGGCGCAATGGGTCAAATGAGCCAAAGGCAGACGGCAAGTCTTCAGCCCATGATACTGACATCGAGTTTGTCTTACTGCTGCTATCGAGTTGAGAGCCTTGCCGTGCCGCAACAAAGTCGCTGAAAGTCCCAGGAAAGAGGGCGTAGCGGTCACTCAAACCAAACTGCTTGGCATTTTCTTCCGCAAGTGCAAACGCAGCAGGATGTGGCTCGAGCCCAACGACTACCAGTGGAACGGAATCATCCCGCGATGGCATAGCTTGCAAGAGAGCTAACCCAATGGCGCCTGTCCCAGCACCAATGTCTAAAACTCGCAGAGGCCGCTTTGAAGCTTGACTCGCGCCAAGCTCTTGGGCTTTCCTCAACCTGTGTAATGCACCTAAGACTAGTTCCACCAGCTCTTCTGTCTCTGGACGTGGCACGAGGGTAGGTGGTCCTACACGCAAGCCCTCAAGACCGTGAAAGTCCCACTCCCCCAATATATACTGCACTGGTTCTCGAGCAGCTCGCCGCTGTAGTAAAGATTGCAGTGCCGTGGCGGCTGTCGTGCCTAATGATAAAGATTCAGCCACAGATCCTGAAGTTGTCGTTTGTGTGCCAACAGCAGCGGAGACTTCTAGGGCGCGCCGCCGAATCGTAGAGGCAGCCTGCGATCCACGCTCTCCTACTGCATGTGCCACTAGGTGACTCGCTGACTGCTCAGCTTCCGGGTCACCCGCAGCTGCTAAGGACTTCTCCGCAAACGCAAGGGCCTTTCGAAACAACCAAGTATTGACCAAAAGATACGCGTACATAAATAGCTGCGGAAGCAAGTTAGGAAGCACTATATTTCAGGCTAGCCAAATAAAAGACATAATATCGGACCTCAGGTAGCGTAAGCGACGGCTTGACGCGGAAGCGGGGGTCGTCCTCGTCTATTGTTGGCCGTTCTAAAGCTGCTGAAATGAAACGAGACGGCACCCGGCGATAGGCGCTATTCCCGAGACTCAGTGCTACTATCAGGGCACTGACTGAACGCATATGCAAAGCAGCAACTAAAAGACGCATATTATATGTTCTTGCTACCATCGTTATCGAAAGTGCGACGTGTAGTCTCGAGCAACGCTCGTTTCGTTAGTACTGTAGGTTAGGTTAGGTTTTGGAATCTCATCAGTCACTCAGACATAATAAAAAGTTCAGGCCTCGCAAAAATACGTCAAAATATTGACCTAAATACGTCAATCAACATGTCAATAGTTAGGTTATATGAAGGGTGCATTTCCCACCAGGTGCATGGAAATGCGTATAAGTGATGATGCGCTTATGATTTTGACAGCAAAAGAAGTGTATACGTCGCCGCGTATTGCACGGTATATCGGAGAAATATGTCAGACGTTTCTTTGTATGACCGCCACATCGCGCATCGCGCATCGCGGCTTATCTTATCTAATCCCATAGTGCGTTTGCGTCTTTATTGCTCCTGGAAAGAAATCCGTACAAATACAGGTATGGTAGGAGATTGATGATTAAAGACGTACCTGTGGTCTGGGTTGCTGCGGCTCTGGGATTGAGCGATCTCTCTCTGTCTCTGTTCTCATGGGATTCGGAGTATACAGTGAAGAGGTAAGAGGTGGAATCGAATTTGTTCTCTAAACTATAAAGAAAAGAAGGGCATTTACATTTGAAAAGTAAGTTAGCTTAAAGCTTTTTCAGGGCTCAGACAGAACGCCACATACCGGTCGAGGCCAACTGCATACGCATACAAATTTCCTTCCTACTTAACTTTTTCAAAAATATGCTTAGCCCCACATTGCGCTCTGCATCGCATGGTTCGGTGCGTCAGCGCTTCCTTCGGCCCCAAAAGTACGGCCCATTGTGGAAGCTACCGCGGGAGCCCCACCAGTGGCGTTGGCGATCACCGAGGCGCCTGACGCAGCCAGTGCACGGCTGTTACGGTGGCTGGTGGCGCTACCTCCTGAAGGCTTTTCATCGGCCGCCGCTTCAACTGCAATGGTCGCTGCTAGTAGATCAAAAGTCTGCCTTCTTTGCTGAGTGGTGGTCAGGGGGTCCACGAAAACACTCGTAGCATTCAAGCTCTTCGTAGTGGCAGTTAAGGAAGGCGTTGGGGGCGTTGACAAAGGGGCAGCCGCATCTTTGGAGGCAAGGCGTGCGTCATCCGGCAAAGCTCTCAAGAGTGGCAGCGCTTGGCGAAAAGTGGTCCCACGTCCCTGGTCCCACGGCGGTGGAGTCTTGGGGCGATTTTTCAGCAAATCTTGGGCCGCGTCAGAGGCTCGCAAAGCGTCTTCTTCTGCACCAATCACCGAATGGCGTTCCACCAGCGCCCCCATTTGCTCTTCGAGGGCCGTGACCCGAGAGTACGCGCGCTGCGACATGGCCATCTTGAAGTCTTTCTCGGTTTGCGCCCGCGCTTTTTCAAGCTCCTTGAGGTTTGGCACCTGCACAAGTACAAGATTTGCAAAATGGCACTATCAACACAAAAACATATGATTTATTGTGGTGGGTGTGCTCACAAGAATATGCTGGTCTTAGTTCAACAAACAATTCCCTCAAATCACTCACCGCTGGGATGTAAGCTTCTCCAGTGATGACCCCAGTGCCGATCCCACCCATGATCATGACCTGCTCGTTGGCGCGGGACACCTGCCCCCCAAAATGAAATAAAGCAAAGAAGATTTAAAACTTTTACCGTATTGCGTAGGTATATATTTTTGGCGCCTTAACTTAAACCACATAGTGCGTACTTAAAAAAAACGCACACAACACACCGATGCACATCATATTAACATTTGCATCACCCTCATCCTCATCTTTTTTTAATACCAGTTTGGCGCGTCGTCGTTTCAGCTCAGCATCTTGCACCAAGGCTCGCCGAAACTGCGCTTTCACCAGTGGGGCCAGGCGGTCGGCAGTGGTGTTGATCCACTTCAATCGCTTTTCCAACTCCCACCTCGAGTCCATCACCTTGAAGTTGAAACCAAGAGAGAGAGGAATAGAAAAAGGATTGAATTACATAGGATGACGTCAGAGAATGGAAAATTGGATTCCTATCACCGCTACAAAATGTATAACACAATTTGTGAGTTGCTCTCCATCTTCACATGGCACTGTTGTCTCAGTTCATTTTCATACATGTAAAACCCACCCCTGTTCTTTATCAACGAACCTCTTCGTCCGTGGACTCCAGCACCCAGCCTTCTTCGTCTTCCGAGACCTCCGCTTGGGCCTTCTGTTTGAAGGGCTTCTTTGAAGGGTCTTTTGCCGCCGCCGCCGCCCACGCGGGGTTATAAACATCCGGCCGGCTTTTGTTCAACTTCGCCACGGGGCCGGGAGTGATGTCATAGGGTTGGCCTGGAGGGCGCTCCACCTGCATGTGACAGAGGTAAAGTAAGGGGGGGGGGGGGTATAAAAGAAAAGAGAATAGAATAAAGGGGAGCGCTGGTGGTTCGAGATCGTAAACAAGGAATTGTACGATATTCCTACATGTCGTAGAGAACAAAAAAAGGGGCGCGTGTGTCTAAAAACTCCTCTTTTTCTCACCTTCAGTGCAGTTCGGTAGCCCCATTGCGTGGTAGCTTCAGCAACGGCAGCAGCAGCTGCGGTAGCGCAGGCCACCGCAGCTGGCGGCGCCACCGTCCAGCCACTCACTGCGTCGGAAGTGTGAAAGAGGGCGCCGTGGGCGCGAAAGGGCACCGTGACGTTCGCCTGCTGCTCGCTGTGGGCCGATCGTGCGTTGAGCGCCAGGCAAGGCCAGCACGCGAGGTCAGAGATTAAGCCAAAAGGGCATGCGATGAACACTTCTCGGGGCTTCAAACCCCATTTCATGGGAGGCAAAGGCTCTGCTGCTGTTGCTGCCGCGGTTGTTGTCTTCGTAGGATCCGCAGCTTCGCTCGCTGCTTTACTATTGGTTGTTTTCACAGCCGCCGCCGCAGCCTGAGCTCGACTTCCTCGACCGCCGCTACCCTTGCTACTGTTCACTAAGTTCCCACTGGTGTTGTTCCCTACAGTGCTTGTTGCACTCTTTGCCTCTAGCGCGCGTGTAGCCCCTATACCACCTCCTCCTCTTCCACCTCCTCCTCTTCCACCTCCTTGCTCGTTGGGTCGTCGTCCCGCAAAATAAGGGCCGTGCAAGAGAGCCCCTTCCCCGTCGGCGACTTGGCCGGTGCCTCGCGGGCTTTTCGCGGGGGCAATAAAGTTGACTTTGGCCTGTGCTCGCTCGTCAACGACTTCAGCACCCTTCTTCGGGCTGATGCGGTGCTTGTTGCTGCCTTTACCACTGCCTTTACCAGCGCCTTTGCCGCTGCCTTTGCTGCCCTCCTCTTTGCCAGTAGCAAGGGTCTTGGGAGGAAGTTGCTTGTCCGGAGAGTCGTTGAAAGGCCCCCAGCCCAGAGGTGGCGGCGGCGGTGGAGGAGGCCGAAAGGGAGGTGGGGGCACTGCTGGGGTTTCGCGCTCTCCGCAAAAGCAGCACACTTTCTGACGGCTCGAATTGGTGGCAAAGGGAGCGAGGGGAGTTTGACTCTTGTCAGCGAGGAAGTTTGCACCCTTCATAGCGCCGTGGCTACCATTGTTGTTGTTACTGTTGTCAGAAGTCGACCCGCGAGCCCGCCGAACGATCGTTGCCGCTGCCGACGGCCCAAACATGGACTGAAATTTGCCACGCGGGCCTCGTTTCGGCTTTGCTTCCCCATTCTGCTCGTCTTCTTCTCCTCCTTCTGGTGTATTCGGGTCAACCGATAAGCTTGTACTGCTTTGACTCTCAATCGATGCATGCGTGGCAGCGACAGGTGCACTTTCAGGTAACTCGCTCATGCCCATCTTCGGTGTTTTTGAGCTTCCCGTCAGGCTATTGGTGGCACCCGAAGTTGGAGCAATAGTGGCTTCTTCGGTCGTAGCATCAGGTGTAGCAGTGACATGAATTTCAGCGCTTGATAATACAGGTGTACCTCCAGCTTCTCCTCCTTCTTCCTCAAAATCAGCGTTTGCTTTTGCTGCCGCCGCAAGTGCTTCAGGAGTGACCCATGCTGCTTGCTTAGGCAAAGCGTCTTCTTCTTTCTTCTTGCGCTCTTTTGCGCGAGCAACGGCTTCACTGTCATCCTCGCCGTCGTTGTTGTTGTCGTTGTCTTGAAGTTCCGGTTGAGGCAAGCGTTCGGAATGCAGCGCCATGGGCACTTTCGCATCGCCCGTGAATGCCCCCACCCATTGATTGACTTCGTTCGCACTGCGGCACCACACGTCGAGCCGCTTCGAGGGGTGCTCGAGCTTGAAGCAGTAGCCGCCGCAGCGCCCGCCCCCCGCCGCAGTGCGCGTCGACCACGACATGGGATCGTGCTGGATCCCCCCTTTGGGAGGGGTCACGCCTTTGCGGTCGTAGTGCGCGGCGGGCACCACGGCTATCGACCAAGTCCGCGCCGGTGGTTTTAATGCAACGACCGCAGCAGCACCACCACCACGAACAGAAGCATGAGGATCACCGCCAGGAGCATCTGCTGAATCACTGCTGGCTAAGGTCTCCATCGCAGCTCCTGCAGACACTGACGTAGACGATGAGAGCACATCTGAGGCAAGGCCAGATTGCTCGAGGTTGGTGTTGACAGACGGGTTGTCCATAGATTCTGGCTCCTGTGGG
>Ga0307931_1000662_pt1 | contig 22316 bp, 17 predicted proteins | sample OrgLakmetageno47_FD_201816 | JGI IMG/M metagenome (GOLD analysis project Ga0307931, IMG submission 201816) | Saline water microbial communities from Organic Lake, Antarctica - #47 | ecosystem: Environmental > Aquatic > Non-marine Saline and Alkaline > Saline | place: Antarctica: Organic Lake...
TTCAATGCTGCTAGGGCGACGCACTTTGGGGGCAGCTACAGCTGCAGCAGACGCGGCGTAGGACATAGGCGCGTCGCCGCTGCCGCTCCTGCCGCCAGTTTTGGACGTTGTTATGGTACTGGTCTTTTCACGGCCCCAAATCGAAAAGCGGCGGGTCTTAGCACCTCGCAAACCGTCCAATTGGTTCATCCGCGGTACACCTGTGTTTCAACAAAGGACGACGACATGTTTGAAGTTGAAGCTATTGTCTTTGCACTTTTGAGTCGCCAAAGAACAAATGTGAAAAGTGCCCCCCAAAAAGCCTTTGAAAATAGATGATGCTTCAAGAAACAGAGAGACATTCAAGCGAACAAAAAGACGCTATCCTTTTGAAGCGCACCTGGCACTGGCGCTCCATACACAATCATGTGAAGTTTCTTGATGAGGTCTTCTTCCCGCTTTTCGCGAAGGAACCTGGGTACGCAGGACCAAAAAGACGTGATAAAGGGGAACGACAACCACAAAACAAGCCATTTAGAACTAGCGCACGCATGCATGCGTGCTTACATTTCCACGTAGTTTTCGAGCTCCTCGCTAGGTGGGAAGGTGGACAGCATGATGCCAAGCAAGGTAAAGCCGTGTTCGCAGCTCAGAGGGTCAGCGTTGCTCGTGAGCTGCTTCATCACTTGGCAATAAAGCTCGTCCCGAAGCTAAAAAATGATCCACCACAAATGATAGTGATGTGAGGCAAAAGAGCGCTAAAAAGAGGAAAAATAACGATGCTGCACGCGTTCAATATTTCCTGATCAAACAGTTGATTAAGCACCTTCTTTCACCTACAAACCAACTGTAATTTTTACTCTCAATATTTCATTTTGCTCCCTTCGCCTAAGTGCGCACCCCCCAAAAATAACGAAAAAACTAACTACCTCAGGCTGGTCGTAGCCCGCCTTCAGGAGTTCGCGCGCCAGCATAGCTGGGTACTGCAGCTGCTTGTCGCCCATGTAGCCCAAGATGTTTTTGTTCAAGCGCACCGCCAGCTTGTGCCGCTCTTTGGTCGCGTCGCGCTCTTCCTTGCTCAAGGTTGGAGGTGGTGGTGGCGGTGGCGATGGCGACGAAGCAGACGTTGCACCTTTGCTGCCATGCTGGCCCTCGGAGTTGGGCTTGGGTGCGTATTCAAACCACCGCGTAGTGAGGGTGGTGGGTATTTGTTGCTTGGAATAAATGCCCATTTCCGCCGCTAGCTTGGGGTCTAGCGTCACGCCGAAGCTCCGGCTCGCGCCGTAGTCGTTCGGGTGGCGCGCCCATTTGTAGGCTGCGAGCGTGAAGCAACCGCCGTGGGCCTCGAAGAAACACGTCTTTTTCATGTATTTGAAGGCAAAGGTAGCATCATGGACGTGAGGGTCAAAAGGGGTGAGAAATAGTTCAAGATAAAAATCCGTGCTTAAAGTAAACAAGGAAATTGTTGAAGCATGCGTACAAATGGAATGGAGCGGTAAAAAGCATGCAAACAAAAGAATAATCACCTTGATAGCAGTGGTCAGCTTTTTGATGCGTTCGGTGTCGTTAGCGGCTCGGGCGCATTTCATTTGTTTGGTTAGCAGTTCATCCAATGGAAGGTCCGCCAGCTCTTGCACTTGCACCACCGGTGGTTCGGTGCTCACTCTCTGTTTCGCTGCCGTAGCCAGGCAGGCCTCTAATTGGTCCTTGTCGCCGACAGTCTCCACCAGCGCTTCTGCTTCTTTGAGCACCCTTTCAATCGCTTCCAAGTGTGCTTTGGCCGCCACAACAGCAGATTCTCCAGCTTTTCCTGGAGCACCCCACCCAGAGCCCTCCGCCTCCTTGACAGCTGCTGCCAGCGCTTGCTGGTTCACTTCTGCCGCACTGTCGGCGGCGTTAAGATTCGATTCAATGTCTTCCACCATCTGCAACGCCTTCTGGGCCTGGGCTACTTCTGCGGCGCTTCCGCTGCCACTGTCCGATGCGTCCATGAGGCCAAGCTCGCTCGCCAAGGCCAGGGCCTCTTTGAGCGCGGTGACATCCAGCGCCAGAGCCGAGGTCGTCAACGCATCGAAACAGGCTTTGATTTTAGCCAAGAGTGCAGTGGCTTCTTGAACCAACTGTCAGGTTGACATGAGAAAAGATGCAAAATAAGAAAGAAGTGAACCAGTAACGACACGAGTTGACTAGATATTTTTTCTTTTCTCTTAAGGAGCTGAACGAGCCCCGACTACAAGCGCACAAACACAGCCATGAATTACCTCCACGCCTGCGCGCGGTGCTACGCCGTAGCCCAACGCCTTAGCATCTGCGAGGAGGCTTTCAAGCAACGGCGCGTCCATCGTCTCCAGACCTTCGCGTAAACCTGCTTCGATGGCCTCAACGCGCTCGAGCACATCCTTTGCGCGCGCCACCTCCGCTACGCCACAGATCGCGCTGCTGCTACCTGCTGCAGGAGCAGATTTGCCTGCTGCGGGCGCCTGACCACAGCCTAGCTCTATCGCACCCGCCAAGGCAGCTTCGAGTTCGCTGGCGACCAGTGAGCTCGTTGCAGCCTCCAGCTGGGCTTCGCAGGTTTGCACACGCTCAAGCAGGTCGCGCGCCTTGGCCACGGGAGCTGCGCCAGCCACAGTGCTGCTGGGGCCGTCGTACCCAATACTCACGGCGTCCGCAATCGCTGCTTCTAAACGTGTTGCATCGAACGCTGCAGAAGCTTCGGCCAACGCCTTGTTGACAGCGACAACGTGGTTCAAAAGTTTCTCCACCTGGCCACAGATTTCAATCCCTGCAGGAGCTTGATGGTAACCAAAGCTTCTGGCAGCTTCGATGCTCATCTGCAATTTGAACTCGTCCATGCAAGCTAGCGCCTCCCGCAGGTCCTTCTGAGACGTCTCCACTGATGCCAGCAGCTTCTCGGCTCCTTGCAGCAAGTCCACTCCAGCCACCACGGGCGAACTTCCATCTTCGGCACGTTGCAGGTTGCCATAACCGAATGCTTTCGCACTCGTGATGGCATTGCACAGCTCTTGATCGTCCATGCTTTTGAAGGAGGCATGAAGCGCAGCTTCGCAAGCGATTACTTTCTCGAGCAGTGCCTCCGCATCTTTCACCAGTCGCACCCCTGCGGAGGGAGCCACATCAAAGCCAAAAGCTCCGGCCTCGCTCAGCCCAGTTTTCAATGTCTCCACGTGCATCGTCTCCATCCCGTTGGTGAGCTGCAACTGGCACGCTACGATGCGCTCCAACAGCGCGCTGGCCGTGGCCACGCTTGTTTCGCCAGCCACCGCTTGACTGAACCCAAAGTCGTTGGCTTCCTCAATCGCCGCGCGCAATTGCGTGTCAAGCATGGAGACTTGGGCCTCGCGCAAGGCTGTCTGGCATGCCCGCACCCGACGCAGGAGCGCAGTGGCCTTCTGCACGGTCTCCACCCCCGCTACGGGGGGCGTGGCATCCTTTTGACCGAAGCCAAAGGATGCGGCCAAGTCTGTTGCTGTTTGAAGGTCGTCTTCGCTCATGGACACCAAGCTTTGCTCGAGCTGCTCTTGGCACGCGTTCACTTTCGCGAGGAGGTCAGTGGCTGCCGCTACCTCTGCCACGCCTGACACTGGCTCTTTTTGGCCGTATCCGAGACCACGGGCCTCCTCCAGCACAGTAGTCAAAGCTTGCGCATCCATAGTCGCTTGTGCGTCTCGCAACCCTTTCTCTACGTGCAGCACCTGCTGCAGGAGTTCAGTGGCAGCAGTCACCACTGCCACTCCCGCGACACTTTCGTCTTGCCCATACCCAAAGCTCTTGGCGTCTTGCAAGGCCTCTTTCAGCTGTAGCGCGCTCTGCAGGGCTGTGGCGTCTCGCAGAGCTTCTTCGCACTTCACCACACGGTCGAGCAGAGCCTTTGCTTCGGCTACCAGCGCTACTCCTGCTACAGGGGGATCTCCACCGTCTTGCCCAAACCCAAACGAAGCAGCATCCGCGATGGCAGCCTCCAGCTCAGATGCTTGCATCGTAGCCAGGCCTTTTTTGAGTGCTTCCTGGCACGCGAGCACCCTCTGCAAGAGATCCTCAGCACCAGCGACTTCTTCCACTCCTGCTACAGGTGGGCTAGCCTCAGAATTGCCAAACCCGAACGACGCAGCTTCGTCAATAGCAGCTTTCAATTGGTGGTCGTGCATGGACGCTCGCGCCGCTGCCAATCCATTTTGGCAGTTGATGACGCGCTCCAAGAGGGCCTGGAGGAATAGATACACAAGCGCAAGGAGGAGCGAAGCCATTCACAACGGTAAATAGACGGAAATTAGGATTATTAGGAAAGTTAGGCACCGCCTGTTCATAACAGTTTTTTTAAAACTATGGTGCGCTCGTAATCCTTCCACGCACCTTGGCAGCTTCCACTACGGCAACACCGGCCACGGGCGGTTGTGCGTTGGCATCGCCGTACCCAAAACTCGCTGCGTCAGCTACGGCAGCACGGATCTCAACTTCACGGAGCGAGGCGGTGCTGCTACCGAGCGCGGCTTCGCATGCAATCACACGCTTCAGGAGCTCTTCAGTTGCTTTGAGCTCCTCGAACCCAGCCACCTGAGACGCTTGCCCGAAACCAAAGCTGAGTGCGTCGGCAATGGCCGCTTCGAGGCGTTCACGCTCCATGCATGCGGTGCTGTCTTTGAGAAGGATCTGACATTTTTGGACACGCTCCAAGAGCAACTGCGATGGGATGCAGCACACACACACAGAGACGCACAGATTTTCGCAACAATTATGGTTGGAAACGCACACACATACACACAAAGAAAGCGAATCAGAGCTTGTGGCAAGAAGGTGTGCACAAAAGGCATTGAATATTATAAGTGTTGATCGTATGCGGCTATACATCTGAATATTCTGTTATTTAATTCTTTCACATGTATAGTTCCAATGCTGTTTTCTTCATTTACCTTTATGGCTTTAATGCTATCCACGCCAGCTACTCCTGCACCCTCTACGCCATAGCCAAGGCTTGCGGCATCAGCTAACGCCGCTTTCAGAGCACTTTCTTGCATGTTGGTGGAAGCGTCGCGGAGGTTTTGCTCCAGAGTTACCACGCGGTCCAGCAGGGTACGGGCAGCTGCCACCACTTCCACTCCTTGCACCGCTGGAGCGCTGCCGGTCTCGGCCGCGACTGCCCCAAAACCCAGGGAAGCAGCCTCAGCCAGCGCGGCTTCCAGTTGCGCCACTTCCAAGCTCGCCGTAGCAGCGGCCAGCCCGTCGATGCACGCCACCAGCCGCACATGAAGGGCGTCGGCCGTGGCCGTGCGGTCGCGCACTGACGCGTCAGGGTGGGTGCTCATGTTCCACCGCTGGGAAGCGGTCAGAGCCGACCCTAGGGCAGCTGCGTCGAGCACCGCAGAGGCGGCGTCCAATTTCTCGAGGGTGGCGTCTACGCCGCCGCGCAAAATCAAGTCTTCGCGCACCAGAGTAAATTCGGGGGTTTCTGCCATGAGCACCGGGTCCCGGAAGCCCTCGTCCAAAGTGGCGTCAACTGTCCGCCACACGGGTGCCGAGGCTACAGCACCGCTGGCGAGGGCGGTGACGAACTCCTGACGCAGCCGCAATTGCCACGTGGCCTGCAGCCGCTTGTGCAATCCATCGGGGGTGTGGAACGTGTGGGCCTGTGCAGCTTCCACGGCAGCGGCGAGCGCAGCCACTTCGGGTGGGGCGACGCTGCCCGGTTCACCCGTCGGGGCGCCGGTGGCTGCGGCCGCTTCCAGGTTGGCCACCAGCTCCAGCTCACGCTCCAGCGACGCCACGCATGCGTTCGCAGTGTCCACGCCACTTTCACAGAACGGACCCCATTCCGCCGAGAGTTGGCCATTCACGGCGAGAGCTTCACGGAGGCGCGCGAGGTCCCACGCTTCAGCGCTCTCGATCAGCTCTTGTTTCGCCGCCCGCATGGCAGGGATGGTTTGGTGCAGCAAAGTAAGCCGCTGCACGTGCTCTCCAGCAAATGCCAAAGAATCGGCAGCTTTGTAAGGAGCACAAAATTTCACTACGCGTTCGTATTCGTCGGCCGTGCTCAACTTGTCTCGGCCAATCGCAGCCTCGCAGCACGGTTCCAATCGCACTCCGCGGCGCACGCTGAGGAGGTCTTCTCCTGAAAAACTGTCGGGCACCAAAGCCAAGTACTGGGCCACGGTCTTGTGCATCTCAGAAAACTCGGCCATCGCGGTGGCAGAATCCGAGGAAGTTGGAAGCTCCATGGCCTTGCGAAGCGCTTTTTCTCCACCCGCAACCACTCGGGAATAGGCAACTAAGCTGTCAAACTCTTGCCCGAAGGCTTCTGGAACGAGGGCCAGAACTGGATTGATCACATGGTCCATCATGTTTCGGTATTCTTCCATAGCTGCTTTGAAGTCTTCGACGAGCGGCAGCTCTGCGATATTCCGCACAGCGATTGCCATCGCTTTCACAACACGCTCATGGGCAATGAGACCCTTGAATTCGTCACCGAAGGCGCTGGAATTGATCTTTAGGCACGGTTCGAGGAACTCCGCCAAGATACGGTTGTGCGTGTGCATGCATGCCTCGAACGTCTCCTCCAAAGGCTGCGCAGCGAGCGCCCGAATTTGAATGGCCATGGCGTCGAAGACGCGTTTGTGGGCGCGAAGGTCGTCGAATTCGGTGCCAAAGGCGTTTGGATCGAGTTGCAGGCATGGAGTCAAGTAATTGTCCATGAGGTTGGCATGCGCTGCAAGAGCACCGTCAAAAGTGTCTTCGAGCGGCTGGGACGCAAGGGCTCGTACTTGAATCTGCATTGCTTCAAAAATGCGCTTGTACGCCCGCAGTTCGGTGAAGGTGTCTCCAAAAGCATTTGGGTTCAACTTCAGGCAGGGTTCAAGAAAATTTTCCATGATGTTGTTGTGCGCTTTCATGCTGTCTGCAAACGTGCTCTCAAGAGGCTGCTTAGCGAGCGCCTCAATTTGAATAGACATCGCCTGGAATACACGCTGATACTCGCGAAGTTCGTTGAATTCAGAGCCAAAAGCGTTCGCGTTGAGTTTCAGGCAAGGTTCCAAGAAACCAAGCATGATCCGATCATGAGTGCTCATCGCATCTGCAAAGGTTGCTTCAAGCTCCTGAGCTGCAATAGCCCTTATCTGCACTGCACATGCATCAAAAACGCGCTGGTAGTCCAATAAGTCCTTAAACTCCGAACCAAAGGCCTCCGTGTTGATTGAAAGGCATGGCTGGATAAACGAATTTACCATCGACTCGTACTCTTCATATGCTTTTTGAAAAGTATCGTGCAAAGGCATATCACGAAACTTACGTACTTGAATGGCCATAGCACTGAATGTTCGCGAGTGCTATTCAGATGACGAAAACGCACAGGAACAATCGATTAGGATATAATCAAGAAGAATAAAAAAAGCAGGTATGTGACAAATAGCATGAAATAAGGTCGTGACATTTCCACACTTTGATCTTGACCCAATGAATCAGTACCACTTAGCTCAATTCTGTGCCAACTCAGCGATCGTTCAAGCAATCAATGTGTGATAAGCCACGAACCTGAATCAGATCGTTGAATTCATCGTTGAAAGCACTAGCATTCAAGTTGGTGCACGGTGATATGTATTCAAACATCATTTTTGTATACTCTGCCATGGCTATCTCGAAAGTTTCGGGCAAAGGCAGCTCCTTCATCAGCCGAATTTGCACACTCATAGACTCGTAGACTCGAGAATACTGAAGCAGCATATTTCAAACAAAGGACGACAAAACGAAGGAGAGGACATTTAAGCAAGAAATGCAACTTCATACGTCAGAACACACATACAGTATCACACGAATTCATTCATCGCGGTCTAATAAAATTAATGTGCAGTAGCCTTCACGTTTTTTACCTGTACGATGTCATCGAAGGCACCGCCAAAGGCATCGACATTGAGCTCCATGCAAGGCTTCATAATGTCATTCATGATTGTACTGTACTCCAACATGCATTCTTTGAAGGATGTCTTGAGAGGAAGCGCTAACACCACCTTGATCTGAAATTCCATCGACTTGAAGACTCTCGCGTGCTTGATGAACTCATCAAATTCATCTCCGAAGGCGGTCAGATCAAGAGCGAGTGCTGGTTTGATAAATTTTTCCATGGACTCATTGTATTCGCTAAGGGCTTCTGTAAATGTCGTCTTGAATGGTTGCTCGCAAATATCACGAATGCGCTGCGCCATTGCACGAAAGATCCGGGAGTAGTTGCGAAGTTGCATGAACTCTGCGGAGCTAAATGACCCCGGAGATACTTCTTCGCATGCTTGGATGATGCCCATCATAGCCTTGTACTCATTCATACTAGCTTCGAATGTTTCTAATAAAGGCATTTCTGCATTCTTCTTTACAGTTTCAGTCATCGAGGCAATGAGTCTCGAACCTTTCCGAAGTTCAACAAATTCAACTTCGGAAAAATGAGTGGAATCCATCGACATGCAAGGATCAATTATTGCCACAATCGACTTGTGTTCCGTGAATGAGGGTTCAAATTCATACAACAGTGGTTGCGATGCAATTTGCCGGACAGCTTTCCTTGCTGCATCAATAACCCATGAACCCTTGCGCATTTTAAGGTACTGGTCAGCGCCAAACGACGATGGGTCCATCGAGAGACAAGGATTTACTATCTGCATCAAGCGCTCATATTCTTTGAATGCCCCTTCAAAAGACTCAAGGACGGGCTTCTGAGCAATTGAATCTACAGTTTTCATAGCGGATGCAATTACCCTGGAGCCCTTTCGCAAGGCGAGATACTTGTCGTCTGCGAAAGAACCAGCATCTATTTCAATGCACGGTTTGATCAGTGACATAATTTCTTCGTGCTCAGCGAGCGCATCATCAAAGTCTTCTTTGATTGGCTTTCCGATCATGCGCTCAACAGCTGCAGTTGCGGTTACAACCACACGGCTCCCTTTTCTAAGAGCAGCATACTTGTCGCTAGAAAGCGCAGAAGCATCCAGAAGAACACAGTCGTCAACGACAGCCTTCATTTTGGCGTATTCGTCGAGAGCTGCCTTCGGGTCTTCAAGAATAGGCGAATCTGAAAGGCGATCTAGGAAGGCGGCGGCACTTCCAACCACGCGGTCGCCCAACAGCAATCCCGCGAATTCCGACGAATCCAACGCTGTGGGCTGAAGCACACGGCATGACTCAACCATTGCACGCATATCTTTGTACTCTACCATTGCTTCCTCGTGGCGGTCGACAAGAGGTGCGCCTAAAATTTTACGCAAATTCAGAGCAGCTGCATCGAGCACACGTTTGCCCTGGCGAGTGGTGGTGAACTCATCGGCACTAAAAGCCTTCGGATCGTCGCGTTGGTGAGTGTCCATGGTTGCCACCATACTTTTCCACTCCTCGAGAGCCTCTCGGTGCACTTCCGAAGCAGGCACACTGATTTTTGTTCGCATCAGTTTCTCTGCCTGTACGCTTGCTTGCACAATCTTCGCGTTTGTCAAGTAGCGGTGCGGAAGAACTACCCAGAGCCCTACCCATCCCAGTCGCTTTTGAACAAAGTGTTGCCCTATTGCTTCGCTCAGCGCTTGCTCATCGCGTTGAGCGACTGCGTTCTCGAGGAGAAGTGCAACTCTCTTCATTTCGCGATACCGGCGCCGGCCACAGAGGCCACGGCTGTAACGCTGAACTATGCAAATCGTCTTCTCATAGGCAAGGTTGCGGTAAAGAGTCAATTTGCGGTGGATATTTGCTCGGTAAAGCACACGAGTCGTACCAATGTAAGTACCATCAACAATGATGCCTGGAATAGGTCCTTTATCAATGGCTGAAAGCAGAGTTTCACATGATGCTTTGTAATTCGTTTGTATAGCTCCCCCAGGGCACGCATCTGGCTCCAAAGCACGATATTCCTTGAACCACTGCTCGTGCGTGAGCCGAAAGGGGAAACCCTGTTTTCGGATAGTTACTGCCTCGAAGACCCCACTGTAGCGTAATTGCTGAAGACATAAGGGAGCTTCAAAAATGCCCGCCTTCTTCGAGCTGTTGGCTTTGATGCATCGAATATACTGTGGTTCGGTGGCGGCAAGTGACGACATGAGAGAAGTTAGCTGTCGCTTAAAGCGCCCACCTTGCGTTTCCCGCTTGTTGTCGGAAGTGCCTTCAAAGAGGTTCACAACGTAGCTGCTGTTGGACGAAGTAATGCACGCTTCAAGGTCGTCGTACAATCGGTCCTTGTTTTTATCCAAGAAACCAGATACCTCGTAGGTGACCTCTCCAGCGTAGTGCTTCAATATGAACTGGCTCTTATCCAAGCCCTTCCTGCGATCATCGAAATTTGCGTTTGTTCCATGCTTTCTTTTCAATTTTGAAAGAAATGTCTCGTCCGAGGCCTTCGGCATCTTCAACTCTTCATCCAACATGACTAACATGCCATCAGGTTTCTTTTCGATCAAGTCTAAAATAGCTTGGTTGTCAATGTAGTTTGAAGGCTCGAACGGCACTGCTTCGCTACGGTAGAGCTCTTCTTCCAGTTTGAAAGTATTGTGATTGAAGTGCTGTTGGAGTTGCTCATTAGCAAAGTTGATGCACAGCTGCTCGAAGGAATTCTTTTGAAAGATTTCAAACCCAAAGATATCCAGGATGCCGATTGTGGAGCCTAGGTCCGACATTGGTGGACGAATAGCATCGTTTGCCCGCTTGACTAGCCAGTCGAATTGGCAACCGTAGAGCGCCTTGGAAAGAGCATCGCGCGCGTCAGCAGCCTTTTCAGGGTTCAGAAGAACCTGTACGCTTTCGCCACGGATGGTGTAGTGGAGTTCAGTCAAAGAAGCTCCAAGTAGTTCCTCGTCGACTTCAAGAAGTCGAGCTGCTTGCCCCAACGAAAATTTCGACCGCTCCGTAAGGCACGAGCCTTCAGCATTGCTTCCGTCCTGGGCCTTGAATTCAATGTTTCCCAAGTGCAAAATCCCAGAGACTACGCTGAAAATTCCGCGACGTTCTTCCTCTGTGAAGCCAACCCCGTTCATGGCAGCAACCATGGTCTTGAGCTCTTCAGCATCGTCTAAGCCGTCGATGGTTAAGCAGCCACTTGTGTTCAAGTAGTGAAACTCGTCAGCTGCTTCCAACGAAAAATCCTGCTGGCATTCGTGTGACTTACATAACATGTAAAAGATGTGGTAGTTGCGTTCGTTTGGGCTTTGATAAATGACGCGGCTCTTTTCCAGAAGGTAATTTTCGATGGAACAACCGCAGATTTCGAAGGATTTCTTGTCGAACGCGAGGCTCATAAGCTTCCCAAATCGCGACGAGTTGTTATTACGAAGAGTCTTTGCATTGCCGAACGCCTCTAAGATTGGGTTGGCCGAAAGGACTTTTTGGTCCACGCCTAAAGCTCCCCCCGCAACTTCAGAAAGGTAAGTCAGCGCATGCTTCGTTGTCTCCGTCTTGCCTGCGCCCGACTCGCCTGAGATGAGGATGGACTGCCCGAATCGGAACCGCCGCATGTTTTGGTAGGCTACGTCTGCAATGACGTAAGTGTGGGGCTTAGCCTCCACCGGTCCGCGGTTTTGGATTTTCTCAATGATGGTGGGCGTGTACAGGTCCAGTTGCTTGAAAGGGTTCACCTGTAGATTGCCAAAAAAAAGTTGTTTCAAAAGTGAGCAGAGAGATTCATACAAGATTGGCTCATAAAGATTCAAGCAAAACTCTTTACTAGAAATGTAAGTGGCTAGTCAAAGGAATAAAAAAATCGCTGCAGAAGCATCAGACATTCACGCAGTCATGTTACGCACGAACCGCTACGAGGATGTTGCCGACCCACGTGTAGATCTTATCTTGCATGAAACGGGCGCGCAAGAGGTGTACAATCGACGGATCGTTCACTTCCGCCAATTGGACGAGGTCATCCACCTGGTTGGAAACGGCTACCATCGATTCAATGCTCGTGCAGCTTCCCTCGGGTACGTTGGCCCTCTCGCGGTGGCCGTCCTCGAAAACGAGCTCAACAGAAGCAATGCCGCCCGCACGGCTCTGCACTCGCCCTGGCAAGTACGCTTCGGTTTCGTGTGGACACCATACATACTAGAACGACAAAAAAAGCAGCAAAAGCAAATGCAACAATGTGGAGGTAAAGATGCTGATGCGTACGTGCCTTTAGTCATAGCTGGGGTAGCTCAATCATGATTACTATAAAAGTAATTACGAGCTAGCTTACCTCGCCAGTAGACTGCTCTTTCTCGAGACTCGTCATGAAGCAATCCGGCTTCCTCTCCGTTGCTTCCTAATACACATATATATCATTTGTCATCATTAGGTGTTGTTGTGCTTGTGAAGGCAAAAAGAGTTCCATCATCACACGAGTGTTCAAGCAGTACCTTCGTATCGCTGTTAAAAAAGTACGACTGGCCCTCTTGATTTTGCAACCATTGCCACGGCCCGATCACACTGCCTACTTTGTGCACCGGCATGCTGTGGCGCAACCTGCTTGTAGCTAGAGGGAGTATCGGCTTCGTGTCTCAAAATCTTGCGGCCGACGACTACTTGATGAAAGCCCACGAACTCACGAGCACATGGAACATGAAGCTCTGTGTCGTGTAGCGTAGCATCCCTCGAACTCCCGAACAGCCGAATACCAGAACACGAGGCCGAAGTCAATAATATCAGTCTGACGATCTGATGAGGAGTACGTATCTCAAATCTGAATGCTCTAGCTATACTAGCTAATTTAGCTAGCTAGCTAGCTAGCTAGACGACTACTTCCAGCGAATGCTCATGCTAAGTAGTCTAACTTCTTCCATGCACATCTGATGACCAAGGTGAAACCCTTGCGGTGACTCTTGATCAATGAAAGGAAGCTGCCAACCGGTCCAGATCATTGCTATTTTGGTTAATGTAATGTAGTTGCTGTAGCTGTCTAGCTGAATATGGATGAAAGTCTAGAGTAAACTGGACGAAGTTTCACACATTCTGCAATTAGAGCCTGGCTAGAGGCAACACGAGATTTTCCGGGGTGTCGAGTCCCACTTCGCCCTATTCCTCATGGCTCCACTTAGACGAGAAGGGGTCATCATTTTCTTAGTCCAATATCCTCTGACCGAACAACAAAATTACCTAGGACAACAAAGTTGGATTCAATTCAATATCTTTTGATATGCGGTCGCATTATGGCCTCGCGATCGCAATAGCATGTTTGATCTATTCATTTAGATGCCCTTCTGGTATTCTTGCTGAAGTAAATTCTACTCTTAACGATGCTAGCAAGTCCAACTTGAGTGCTCCCGTCGGCCACATGCTAATGAGTAGTGGCCATGGCCACGCAAAGACAAAGAACCTGCAGCGTTTGCTGCTGCGTGGTGCAGAGAGGTCGTCGGAAGCCTTTGATTCATCGAGGTGGGGTGCTTCGGGTGCTGAAACTTATGTGGACTTCAGGAATAGTGAAGCTGTCAACAAGGACCCCTACGTAAGACACAGAACAGGCAGCAAAGAGGAGGCAAGTGGCAGGAATATCAAACCTTCACGGCAGCCACCATCTGTAGTACGCCAGGACCACTTCATTCGTTCAAATAGCGGTAGAGTAGGAAGTTGCAGCAGGCCTCAAAGTGATGGCTCGTCGTTTCTGCCTGGTAAATGCACACTCGTGTCGCTTTCTAGATAACCCCGCGTCGTACTATAGGCTACAGATGCGCTTAAAAATAGACGTTCTAAAACTTGAAGATCTCATATCATGCATTGTTTTCAAATCAAAACTGCGTTCTCTACGTATTTTGATGCATGTGTTTACTTCCTCCAGCTAGCCACCATGCCCCTGGATTTATGGCACCCGCAACAGCACCAGGAGCCTCGTCAGCTTTCGAAGCTGAAACCTGGTGGAACTGCACAGCGAACCAGGCAAATGCTGTTGGGCCTCCTCAACCCATGGGCGCGAATCTACTCGTGGTGCGTTCCAGTATTAGTGCCTGAACGACGAAATTTCCTTTCATGAGGGATCGAAGTTGTTGTTGTTATTGCCTATGCTCTCTTCATTTGTGCCACCATGCTTCATCGTAATCAATTTCTCAAGGCTGTCTTGGCTTTTTTTTCGGCTGATTCAAAATAGATTGCTGCACCCGGAAGCGGTGGGGGGTCCCTCGGCGCTGTCTTTGCTAAACTTGCGGTCCAGAGGCCACCCTTGTGCGGCCGGCGCTACGATGGCGGCACTTTTTCGGGGAACCCGGGAGCAACCCCACCGGTGCAGGTCAGTCGTGCAAGCACAAAATCTCGCATATTATCGCATGCAAAAGGAAGGTTCTGCTAATTGTTGCCCGTTATGTTTTCTCACGCGCGTTTCACCTCCAGGTGGTGAAAGCCGAGAATGTCAAGTCGTGCGCGCCGCACCATTCCAATCTCTTGTGGGGGCCGCTGGCGCTCGATCTCGAAGCAGTTGCTCGCTTTGCAGCAGCGCCGCCGCCGGACCCAAAAGAGAGCCAGCTCCCCAAAGCAAAGAAGAGACACCCGGCGCTGCCCTCTTCGTCAACGTCAACACACTCGTTGCAGCCTGCCCACACCTCTCATTCGGAGAAAGTTAGGCGCTTCTCGTCGCCGTCGTCGTCGTTGGCTCCTCGAGCACAGCCATTACAACGACGCCATTTTCGGCGTTTGCGAAGCAAGGAGCAGGTTCTAGCGCACGGAGCCAAGAGTGTGGGCAGTGATGGCATAAGGAGCAGTATAACGGTTCAAGATAGAACAACTGCTGCAGGGGCTGGTGCCGAGGCAGGAGCCTCACCAGGAGGAATACGAGGCCAGCGCAGCGCACAAAGTGCCCGACGAGCCCCCGAGAATAGCGCTTCCAATACCAGAAGGAGTGGACTTCCGCAACAGTCATCGTCTATGTCTACACCATCGCCTTCACGTGGAGCTGCTAAAGGGGCAAAACCACCTGCGCTGCCAGTATCGCCATCGCTCCCAGGCGCCGTGTACACTATGGTCATGCTGCGAGAGCCGTTCGACCGATTGGTATGAGCTGGGCTGAGGGCCTCCTTATGCCTGCGTCAGCACCTCGCTGTATTGTATAATAACACGAAAAGTCAAGCCTGATTCTTGGTTTCTACTGGCCCGCGTGACCTCTCATGTATTTCTGTCTGATGTGTGCTTGTTCTTGTTTTCAACGCTGCATTGTTCAGGTGACCTGCGCACGGTTAGCTGGAGTGGGGCGAGCTGAATTTGAGCGATTTTGGGGCTTGAGAATGGCGACCAACACACAAACATCACTGGTTGTTGGCCACCTTCTTTTAGTCTCCACCTTATTTCACTCTCCACGTCTTGGAATATCGCAATTCATTTAAAATACTCCGACCACTATTATCACTATTATTGTCATTATAATCATTCATTTTCATAAATTGGAGTCCACGAGGTAGTACCTATTCCTTCTCCTGGCCATTGCTTTCTTATCTACGTGTTTATTTTGCACGAATTTGCTTTCTATTTGATCAGGTGAATGGTGTTGGCCCCCTTGTGCGCGGCGCGCTGAATGACAACCATTTCAAGGGCCACCCACGCGCATGTGCAACGAGCCCTGCTCGCGCTGCTGCTGAAGCGTGCACTCGGCTGATGCAAACTTTCACAGTGGTTGGCGTCACAGACAAGTGCGCGCATTTTTCTTTGCATGCTTATGTTTGTTTGTTTGTTTGTCCCTCCAGGCCTGTCTGTCTGAACTACGATTAAAGGACCACGTCTTGTACACTACAAGTACCGCTTATGTACCCATAGAGTTGAACTTTGTTTCAGTTTGTGAGTGTTCGCCGTGAAGTATCACGCATTATTTCTCTTACGGTAGCAACGTTCTTTTCTACTTCGTATCAGGTATACAGAGTCTCTATGGCTGGCGCAGCGCGCGTTCGGGTGGGGAGAAGCCCTCATATTAGAGCAGCTGAGCTTGCCCCGCTGGCGATCTCGCGCCCACAACGACGACGGCGGCGACGACAGCAGTAGCAGAAGTAGAAGCGACAGCAGTAGCGGTGTTGGGGGCAGCTCTAGTGGTAGCATTGGAGGCATCATCGACAATTACTTAGGAGGAGGTGATGGTGATGGTGGTGATCGCCTTGGGGGCAGTTCCCCTTCAGAGCCCCCTTTGGGGGTAGTTCACGGTGGGCAACAGCCTTCGTTTACGGCTTCGCAGGTACACTGCGGCCTTGACACGCGTATCTGCACAGTTTAACTTGTATTTCCACAATTATTTGATTGCCAGTATACGTAGAAGAGGGACTGATGAGGATTTTTTTTTTTTTCGCAGTTTCCTTTTCTTTTTGCTCTGCTTCAATTCCTCGCTTGCATTTTACTTGCCTACGAAGGTAAGCCCCTCGGTGCGAGCGCGGTTGCGATCTCGCGAGCTTTGCGACGTGGAAGTCTACGAGTTTGCGTCGGACCTGGTGAGTTCATGCCTTTGGCCATGCATGATGGCGTTATTCATGCACGTCGTTGCCTGCCCCAGAACAAGAGTACGCATGCTTTTTCTGGCCTCCTGGCAATGTCACCAGAGCTGCTTTTCTTGTCATTTTGTCATTTTAATGGAACCAATTTCGTGAGCGTACATTTATTTCTGTTGCTACTCTCGTTTGATATCGACTTCAAGGCTGCTATTTTCTTCACCTGTGATACTTATCTTTATCATTGTTTTAAAATTATATCGGCAGGTGACGTCGCGCCTCTTGCATGCAGCTCCTCAGGACGTTGAGCGATTTGCGACCTTTACCAAGCGGCTCAAGTCTCTGACGCTAAGAAAAGCCAAGCATGACGCGAAACATGGTTCTCAACATTGAGCACGACGATGCAATCTTCATTTGCCTTATGAGACCAAGATTTTGTTCTGAATTCATAACTGGTGCTGGTGCTGATGTAAATTAATGTGCACGTAAATAGAAAGATATCATTTGAAACTGCATTTCTTTGTAGTAATCCACTCGCCCTTTGACTCCCTAGCACTAGCACATTAGTGGCAAATGCAGCTCTCATCAAGTACCCCTAGCGCCTTAGATCTAATTCAAGAAGGGCCACCGCTACCATTTCCATTTCTAGTATTGGTCTTGCGTAATTGCGGGTAATAAGCCGATCGCAATTCTCGCTATTGCTGCTATTGATATTGCTCGTTAAGCTCTGTATTACATTCAATATGCACAAAATATCTGAACTCGTGGAGTTCAGGTGTTCAGGTGGCTATGATAAAGCTCTCAAGTGAAAAACGAAGGCTAGTGCAAGCACGTGGCGGCTGAGAGGCACAACAGATCAATCCCTGATCTATCAGCCGGGCTCACACCAAGCCACACAAAAGCACTGCTCAAAACTTGGCCTCGCAAGGCCAAGAATTAAAATATCGTAGCGCTATTCTTCGCTTTACACCACGCTACGAGTCTCATCTGCAACTGCTTCTGTGTTACGTGCTGCTGGGAGGACTGACATATCATCAGGAAGGAGGCCGATGTCGACGAGAAATTCTTGGCACACTTCGCGAAGGCCCACTGACTGTGGAGATTTCATTTCTACTTTACGCCTCTTCCCATGATTTCGAATCAAATGGTTGAATCGCCGAACCATGTTCACCAAACGCTGTTGCCCGTAAAGCCCCAATGCCAAGTACGTGCTCATTTTAGGAGTCGAGGAAGCACTCCCACTTGATGATAAAATGGCCGCCAAGCTAGAGAGATAAAGTTCATGACACCCTGACGAAATGAAAGCAGCATGAGCTTCGCGTGCACCAGCTTCCACCTGAACTGCTGCGTGAGCCACATCAGCAGGAGCGGCTGCTTCTACCGCAGCTTCACTAGCATCTCCTGAGACACAACGATGAGCGCAAATAAGTTCCAATACGAAGACTTCATATAAGTTCAGTGCAAAAAAAAAGTAAGCCGTCTTACTCACGATTGGTTTCTTGGGAGGATATGTAGAACGTTTCAGTTTTGTAAAAGCAGAGTTCTTTTTTCTCGTTGTAGTACAAAGTCACGATACACGAGCCTTCGCCTTCGAGGTAGTGAATTAGATTCCATAGGCCTTTGAGTGCTGTCTTCGCACGGGCAGCTGCATGCCGAGTTGACGGAGCTGCTTTATGGGTAAAATCCAAGGGTGGTGAAAAAACTCCAGCGTTGAAAGCACAAGAGGTATACTGCCTCAAAAAGGAAGCCGAAAATCCGGGGCAGCCAACTTCGTGTGAAATTGAAATGTCCAAAGTAGGGTTGTATACAATGAAAAGCGGCAAAGCATTCGTTCTTTTAGACGTCTCTTGCTTATGGAAACGAACGAGCAAAGTCCCAAGGCGACTTTGAGTGTCAGAAAGCCACATCTCTTCATCGCTCTGTCCGCGACGTCTCCGAATGAAAATACGAACGAATTTTTCCCATGAGGGCGCCAAGCTTTCAGTCAGTCGACTGATGAGTTCTTCATTTGAAGGAGCTACACCCAGACCAAGAGGAGCACTTATAACACTTCGACTTGACTGAAGCATAAGCGCATTGCCCATGGCCAAATTGGAAGATATTGATAGCCATGGAGCATCAGATGGTTTATTGTTCGCTACTCCACGGCCCCTTTTCCTGCAATCTGTTTTAGGCGCTTGCTGATGTGCTGCCGAATTTGCAATTGGGGCTGCATGTGGCCCAGGCGCAACTCCGTAGCCAGCTAGAAATGAATTCCAAGTGTGTGCCAAGCTTTCAGTCAGTCGGCTCATGAGTTCTTCGTTCGAAACCGCAGTTGGAATCAGAGGAGCAATCCTGATATTTCTAGTTGGCCTCGCTTCACGATCATTTCCCAGGGTTGTCACTGGAGAAATCGAAGCCCTCCCTGAAGCATCAGGCGCATCGCCGTTCGCTTCTCCAGCACCCTTTTTCTTTGCAGGCGATCGTGAAGTCATATTTTGCGTTTTTGTTGGATATCAACTGGTACGTTCACCTTCAAGGCGGGCCGTAGAAGCAGCACTTAAGAGCTATCGTATTCGACAGGAATGTAAGCTACTGACAACTGCTGACTCTTGATCTGGAGCAACCACAAAAGAAGAAGACACAGGGCCTATAATCCCAAAGCAAGAGCTCTTCAGATCTTTTGCTTTTACTTCTAAATGACAGCGGGCCCGTCTATGGCCCCGTCTCTTGCCTCTTGCCTCCTGCCTACAGGATCTCCATCCTATCCTACGTGCCGTTCCTACTTCCTACTACAGATATCTGTACTGTAATTTTGCGTGCGCATTCAGTGCTGTTTCGCCCCTCACCCCTCTGTAAAAAATAGTGCACGTCCAAGCGTCCAAGCATGTATATTCTGTACAAGTAGCAAGTAGCCTGCCTACTCGTCGCCTGACCTGCTGGCCGCTGGAGCGCTGCATTTCGAATTTCTAGCATTTTTTACATTGCTGTAAGTAGAATGTAGAAACCACTACTTAAACTCGTTAGCTTCAAGGTATAAAGAAGCAGAGCATATGCTGCTTTAAAGAAATCGATGTCAAATTCCTGAGAAGTTGGTGGAGAGTTTTTTCTAGCTCGATGACTGTCAAGTTGTTTTCACGGTCCAGATTAGTTTATAGATGTATTATCCGTCTAGTATGAAGGAATGCAACGTAGCCTTCATACTTACCGTTGTTTCGACTAGCTAACAGTGAAGATAATTGCGAATGGCGTGTAGTACGATGTGAGTCGCAAAAAATGTGCACTATGCAATTTATCTGCTTCGATTTATTTAATGAAGTCTTGACGAGCAGGCTAGTCTGATGATGCAACGGTGGTTAACATTCCTACTCATGTCATCGACTTGGTGCTCAACTTCATCAACAGAATGGGTCAAAGGTATCGAGGCAAAACCCTTCTCACAACTTAATTGGTCAGAGTCCTTCAGTCATTGGGCTAGCGATTGGCCAACGAACGGTGATGCTCCTGCAGCACAGCGGTGTCGATGGAACAAGGTTACCAAGCGAAAAGTCTGCGATAATGAGGCACCCTTGGGCTCCGGCACTTCAGTCGAATCGAGCAAAAAGAGCCAAGACGCTTCAAGCGTCGAAGTTTCAGACGGTACACTCAGAGGTAGCGATGAAATTTCAGACAAGAAGCCTGCACCATCGCAGGCGCTAGGGTGGCGACCGTGGAAAGAGAAAAAGTCAGTTAAGGAAGCCAAAAGTACACCTGAGGCAAAAGACGATCATCTTGAAGAGGCGGCATCATCCACAAAAATGCCGGCCGGTAAAAATCTTCGTGGCCACGCTGCAAGAGCAGCCGCCACGGCAGCGGCGCTGGCTGCAGCAACCTCCACTTGCGAAGGCTTAGCGCATGACGGCACATCAGTGCTTCCTCCAGCGAATGCTGTGCGTTTTTTCTTAGGAAGTTCTGCGAAGTGACAAAGATAGATTTGACATTGATGACATATAGAAAAAGAGCATTGTTTACAAATCATATTTTACTTCATCGAATGCTATTGTAAAAGTTGAGTTCTGATGGGTTGGTTTTTCTTTCAATCAAAGAGCCATGCATTACTACAAATGCTTAACTGTGTGCATTTGAAATGTGTGCTGTATTCTTATCTTATATTTGCTTCACCCTCGGCTCCTTTATGGCCAGCCCACGCCGGAGTCTACTATTGCTGCAGCTGTTAATTGGTGGAATTGTACTGTGCCGCCTGCGTCCACAGCTAGCCCTCCCACGCCCGGTGGCGCTACTTTGATTTTCGTGCATACTTCTCGGGTATGCTTTCAAGATAGCATCTCATAGTGGATCTTTACCTCCTGCAATCTTCCTCCTTTCTTGTCCATACATGTTAAGATGATTGTTTTCATGTCGTCGCATCGATTGTTTTCACGTTGTAAGCATTACTGTACCTCCAACTATTTTAAACCTCGCAATGCTGACGTTCGTTTGAAGTACGCTACTGTAAGTAACACGGAATTGTGTTGTCATGTCTTTAAAGGTCGGTGCTACCTCACTTGAATCTACTTTTGAAAAGTTGACCAAGGCTCGACGACCCTTGTGCTCAAAGCGTTTTGTCGGGTCTTTTGCCACGAAACCTGTGGCAGTGCATAAAGCCAAGGCCGTTCAATTTTGTGGCCAAAAAGCCACCAACCTCCTCTGGGGCCACCTGTCACTTGACTTACAAGTTAGTATTGCACTATCCTCAGCTCCTATTAATACTATGATTTGATACCCTTTTTGTACACTCAAACTGTCCATTCGGTAACTTCTGATAATTTTACTGGTGTCAAACTCCCGACTCTGGCCAATGCATTCTTGCACATGTAAAAAAGGGCGCAGAACGGCTTGTTGCATTTCAAGCACTTGGCGTGACACCTCACCTCTACTCCATGGCGCTGCTCCGCGACCCTCTACACCGGCTGGTGTCCTTAGCGAATGTCAATGGCATCCCGCAGGTGAGCGGGTAATCGAAGAAAAAGAGGAACTACGTGTGCAGCATTGTCATTCCTGGAGACAAAGTAAACCGGTTTAGGGTTTCATTTTAGTCTCTATTTACAGATGTTTTTTAAAAATCTAACCTGCACATAAATAGGCCGTATTTGAGCAGACCTGGGGTTTACAAATGGCTACGAACACTCAAACTTCTATGGTGAATGGCCTCGCTCCGCTACACATACTCAATCGAAACCGGTGAACATACTTACAAATTAGGACTGATTTAGGTACCATCATTCCCCAATGATTGCTTTCGCTCATAAAAGCTATATATCCCCAGATCATAGACTACAGCATATCTGTTTTGAAATTAGCATGCCACTTCGAATTCGTAAGGTTTCCTGGAAAAGCGCTTTCGTGCGCTCAGAACGCACCCGAAGCCATAATGGAAGCAAAGAAACGCCTGCAGACCACATTCACCTTCGTCGGCGCCACGGAGGACTTGGTGGCGAGTTTGTGGTTAGCAGCACGCGTCTTTGGCTGGAGTGACACCATGGTTCTGGATGGTCTCGTTCACCCACGACCAGGTTTATGATTCATTTTAGAAAGTTGTTTTGGGAGCATAAGATATGCAAGGAAAAGTGATAGGGTGGCCGAGGTCAACGATATTGCATGAGAAAGGGAGAGGGGGGAGAGGGCCGAATGCAAAGGGATGGCATCGAGATAGTCGTCAATGTATTGCTTTTATTTCCATTCCTCCGCCGAATCCTCGTCCCAATCTTTCCAACTACAACTGATTGTAATAGGTCCTCGCAATGCAATAGCGAGCAAGCACAATGTTTCTGTATATACAGTTGAGCACATCGATCCAGGAGTGCGCTCGTCTATCATGCAACAGGAACGATGCGACGATGAGGTTGTTTATGGGAGATGGAGGCTTTGGTTGGGAGCTTAGGGAGGAGCTGTTTAGGCGGTTCTATCGTTGAAAGACAGCGAAGCTGAAGA